>Ga0105354_1001771_pt1 | contig 13252 bp, 11 predicted proteins | sample GOMGulsemesocosm_FD_83658 | JGI IMG/M metagenome (GOLD analysis project Ga0105354, IMG submission 83658) | Methane-oxidizing microbial communities from mesocosms in the Gulf of Mexico - GOM9B Gulf of Mexico | ecosystem: Environmental > Aquatic > Marine > Cold seeps | place: USA: Gulf of America...
CAAACACTCCTCTTTAGCTCAGTTGGTTAGAGCATCTGACTGTTAATCAGAGGGTCCAAGGTTCGAGTCCTTGAAGAGGAGCAAAATAAGCAAAGGCTACGTAGAAGCCGATAATTTCTACAATTTACATAGTTCTTTATGAACATTCCTCTTTAGCTCAGTTGGTTAGAGCATCTGACTGTTAATCAGAGGGTCCAAGGTTCGAGTCCTTGAAGAGGAGCAATAAGAAAAGAAGTTCAACAGCAATGTTGGACTTTTTTTGTGCACCAAAGTGTGTCAACTACTCTAGCCAACTGTGCTAAAGAGGAATAAAAAAAATCTAATGTTGCATGTTGGTATCATATTTACCGCACTTAGCGGCTTAATTATGGGCCCAAAAAGCAGCAACAACTTGCATATATCTTGCATGTGGAGTATAACTTGCACGTCATACCGCAAATTTTTAGCACAATACTAAAAAATTATCGCTACACTAAAACTCACATTAGACAAAAGAAGAAGTTACTCAGATGGAAGAAGCCCCTTAATAATAAGGCTTACAGCCAAAAAAAGAACTACTTCAATTCACCTTGGAATTAAAATTTCACCTAAAGAATGGGACACTAATAAGCTTCGTGTTACTAAAAAGCATGCAAGTTATTTGGATTTAAACCTTCATTTAAAGAAGACTGTACTGGATTATGAAAAGAAACTCATGGGGGTTTTATGTTACAATCCAGATGCTAGTTTACAAGAAATAAAGTATGCTTTGACCATATCACACGATGTAAATGAAATACGATTTCATGAGTTTGCCGTTGAGCAAGTTGAAATGTTAAAAATTCACGGGCGGTTTGGTAATGCGCAATCGTACACAACAACTATTAACAGCATTGTTAATTATAAAAGTAAAGAATTGAAATTATCAGACATTGATTACGCCTTTGTTTTGGAATATGACGCCCATTTATCGGCTTCTGGTATAAGTGTAAATGGTGCAGCGGCTTATATGCGGGCGCTACGGGCTTTATTGAATCGTGCGGGAAAGCTTGATGTATATAGTATGTCACAATATCCGTTTCGTAGTTTTAAAATTAGGTCCCAGAAAACAGTATCTAGGGCTGTATCAATTGAATCTATTGGAAAAATAGCAAAAGTTGAATTAGATAATAATTCTAAACATTTTCACGCAAGAAATGTATTCATGCTGATTTTTGGGTTGATAGGAATTTCATTCATGGACCTAATACTACTAAAAAAGAGCAATATCAGTAATGGTCGTATCATTTATAAAAGACGTAAAACGGGTAAATTATATAGTATTAAACTATCGCCAATGGTAGAAGGTATCTTAGATTATTATAATGATACTGATAGCGATTATCTACTACCGCAATTTGGTTTCGATAATGTACCAGAGGCCAGAGTAAGACACCATGTAAATTTAGGATTAAAATCTACTAATAGGTATCTTAAACAGCTTGGTTATCAATTACAGTTAGATATACCGCTTACTACTTATGTAGCTCGTTACAGTTGGGCTAACATTGCCAAAGTAAATGGCTATAGTAAAGATTTAATAGCCGAAGCATTAGGTCATAATTATGGTAATGCCGTTACGGGTATTTACTTAGAAAGCTATGGAAATAAGACTATCGACCATGCTAACGAACGGTTAATAACTTTAGTTAGTAGCTAATGTCTTACACTGATTCTGTAGCTGTACAGCCTGAAAAATGACGTTCAACTGCCCGTTGTCTTTGAGATATATGTACTCTCGTATAATTGATTCTTCGCTATAGTCAGCTGCTTCTTCGTAATTGGTAGATAGGTAAACCATCATGGCCTCACGTACTGGACCTTCTGTAAACATGTTTTGTAATTCTTCATTCATAATTTATAATATATTTAAATGTTTGTTATAAATAGAATATACGCTCAAAGCTCAAAAAGTAAAGTGTTTTTAAAACCTATTTCCAAAAATCAAAAAAAAATTTTAACGAACCTCATTGAAGGCCCTATTTAAGACCTTTTTAGGGAGTATTACGGAGAGCGGTCACACCAATAAGAATTAGTAAATTTTCATAGGAGGTGCGAAGCACTTTAAAGGTAGGGGCTCCTATGGTGTTTTTGTACACCTTTTTGTACTTGACCTTCATAGCATTAACGTGCTAGTCTGGGTACATTTGGTTGATATAAATTGGATATTGGCGGCCCGAAGGCCACCACTACCAATAACAAAACATTTATTTCTTGTAAGTATCTCGGAGGTATTCCAGCATCATTTTGGTAACTTCAGCATTTTTATACTTGGCATTGTGATACTTGTTTTCGCTGTATATCTTCGTTAGCCCTTTCATAATTACCTCAACATCACACTGACCTTGATTGATGTGGTGCTGGATGTTGATGATGTTTGTTATATTCAAATCAATTCCTAATTCAAAGTACATCTGCATAAGAAAATCCGTTACGCCAACTGTATCGTTTAGCTGTAGCTGTTCCAGTACCTTTAAGGCGCTTTGACGCTGATTGGTAAAGGTTTTATTCAGGTTAAGGACTTCGGTCAACAGCTCCGCTCTACGAGGTTCTATAGCTAAAGCTACCTTGGTGTTGTTTCCTTCAGCGCTTTCGCTAGTTGGATTATTATCTGTTGAACTTCCCAAAGATTCTTCTGTGCTGTCACCAGCAGTTGGTGTTATGTTTGCTTTAATCCAATCACCTAAACTTAAACCACTATCTAAATAAACTTCAAGTTGGTCCAAGCTAACGCTAGTTGAACTATTATTTATATGATTAGTATTAATAAAAGAACTTTGTATGTGATTGCTCAAAACGGTATCTTCAATTGGAATATCAAAATGATGCCCATCATAATCTAAATCCAAATATGTTTCTAACTCCTCAGCAGTAACTAATCGTTCGCTTATATTATTATATATTATATTATTACTATTTTCTTTTTTAATTCTATTATTAGTTATCTTATTGTGGCTGTATTCTGGGTTAATAACGCTTATTTCTGGGTTAGTGTTACTGGTTTTTGGTTCAACAACGCTGGTTTCTGGGCGTACGGTAGCTGATAATTGTTTAGCTTGTATAGCTATAAGCTCATCAATGGGGTTCCTACCTTTGGTAATATGAAACTCACGCCTAGGGCTACGTGGTTTTTTAACCGTTAACCAACCTTGTACTTTCAATTCACGTTTAGCTGCTGCTATAGCTTCTTTGCCAATACCAATACGCTTTAAAATGTTGGCATTAGTATCGTAAAAGGTTTTGTCGTTGTTATGGTACGATAAAATATAAGTTAGTAGGAACTTAGTACTATACTTCAATTTACATTTTAGTAGTACTTTGTAAAACTTATAATAGTTTGCACTAACAATATTGACAGCGCATATTTTAAAGTGTTTTACTGAAGATTCATCACGTAAATCTTGAATATACCCTGCGTATTGTAATTTCTTAATAGCTGCATCTACACCGCTAGATGACACATTTAAGGTGCTGGCCATATGCTTGTTTGTAGCGTAGCATTTCATGTTAAAGCTATGTAAGGTAAAAATATACATTGCTACAATTTTTTCAACATCGGTTAGCCTATTGTCCTCGGCTAAAGGATGGAATAGCTTGTAAAATTCAAGCTGTTTTCTGTTTTTCATAATTTAAAATTTATATAGTTAGTTTGAAGCTATGGTTTGTTCCATAGCTAAGTAGCCTTCAGACTTTCCGAAAGCGAATAAGTTATTTGCAACTGAAAAATCAGTTGTAAAATGTATATGTTTTGTTTGCTGTTTGTGTTCTTTAGGTAGTACAGAACACCATAATAATGGTAAGATTATATACACAAATATACGCTTTTTTTATGACATTGTCAAGGGGTAAAACACCTAATAGGCAAGTTTTCAGGTGATTATAAGTTCTCATTTTAAATCTATTCAAACCTTGGCTTTTTATTAGTAGTTTACTATCGTATTATGATAGTTTTTGGTTACCTTCGGGAAGCAAAAAAATAAGGATATGAATCGTATAAAAGATGTATTGGTCCAGAAGGGTCTAAAACAAATTTGGTTGTCTAAAGAGCTGGGTAAAAGCTATAATATGGTGATTTCTTATACTACCAACAGACGCCAGCCAAGTGTTGAAATTTTATACAGAATCGCTGATATTTTAGACGTCAGCGTGAAAGATTTACTTATTGATAATAAAAAACAAGCTTAAACATATACATGTCAGGAAATAAATTAACACTAGAAACGCTCGAATCATGGTTATGGGATTCGGCTAATATATTACGAGGGAGTATTGATTCTTCTGATTTTAAAAATTACATTTTTGGGCTGCTGTTTTTAAAGCGTTCTAATGATGTATTTCAAGAAGAAGTTGCCATCATTATGGACCGTGAGGGTATTGCTCGTGAAGTTGCTGAAGATGAAACATATTTTCAACTGCCAGTAGAATCACGTTGGGAAACCATTAAAGCACATACCGAAAATATTGGTATAGCTTTAGATAAAGCTTTTGCAGCCATAGAACGAGAAAACACAAGCTTAGAAGGTGTTATGACTGCTACCAAGTTTGGTGATAAAGAAAAGTTGAGCGATGAGCTATTACAGCGTTTATTACGCCACTTTAACCAACATTCGTTAGCTAATGAGCATCTGGAATCAAACGACCTTCTGGGGGATGCTTATGAGTATTTAATAAAGCAATTTGCAGACGATGCGGGTAAAAAAGGAGGCGAGTTTTACACACCTCGTGGAGTGGTGCAGCTTATTGTTCAACTAATAAAACCTGAACCCAAACAACATATTTACGACCCAACATGTGGTTCTGGTGGAATGTTAATTGAATCTGCTCGTTATATAGCACAACAACCCAACGGAAAAGTGGGCAACAATATTAACGTGAGCTTAAACGGCCAAGAAAAAAACTTGGGTACATGGGCCATTGGTAAGTTAAACATGTTATTACATAATTTTATGGATGCTGATATTCGTAAGGGTGATACACTAACCGACCCAAAACACCGTGATGATAACAACGAACTAAAACTGTTTGACCGTGTAATTGCCAATCCACCATTTTCTATGGATGCTTGGTGGGGGCCAGCAGAAGCTAATATTGTAACCAAGCTCGATAAAAACGGTAAAGAAAAGAAAGTAACACCCAACTATAAAAAGGAAGTAAGCGACCCTTATGGACGTTTTCAATATGGGATTCCGCCACGTGGTTATGCCGATTTAGCCTTTTTACAGCACATGGTAGCTGTATTAAAACAAGACGGAAAAGCGGGCGTTGTGTTACCACACGGTACATTGTTTAGAAGTGGAACCGAAGGTGTTATTCGTAAAGCTTTATTGGAAGCCGATTTAGTGGAAGGTATTGTGGGCCTACCAAGTGCCTTGTTTTATAATACGGGTATACCCGCTTCTATTTGGATTATTAATAAAAATAAAACCTTAGTCCAAAAAGGGAAAGTGGCTATTATTGACGCCAGTAGTGATTTTAAAGAAGGGAAAAACCAAAACGAATTATTAGCCGAACACATTACCAAAATTGTAGATGCTTATGATACCAATGCTGAGGTGGACAAATACATGCGTATTGTTGATTTAGCAGAAATTGCCGAAAACGATTACAACCTCAACATTTCTCGTTATATAGATACAAGCGAACCAGAACCTATTATTGATGTACAAGCGGTGCAGACTGTTTTAGCTGACTTAAATAAACAAGAAGCCGATATTGATGCGAAATTGAACGAATTTTTAAAGGAGTTGGGGGTATGAATATAGGAAATAAATATCCAGAAGATTGGAAGTCTGTTGACTTGGGTGATATATCTGAAGTCATTACAAAGGGAACAACACCAACTACTAATGGATTTGAATATATAGAAGAAGGTGTTAATTTCGTTAAAGTTGAAAGTATCGCTTCTAATGGAAGTTTTATTCCGAAAATGTTTGCCTATGTTGGTATAGATTGTCATAAATCATTTAAACGCTCTCAACTTGTAGAAGGTGATATATTATACACTATTGCTGGTGCTTTAGGGAGAAATGCTATTGTCACAGATGAAATTTTACCAGCTAATACAAATCAAGCTGTTGCCATAATACGTTTAAAGGAAAAAGAGTATAATAATTTTATTTATCATTATTTACGAGGGAATGAAATTCAGCGATTAATAAAACGTATCAATGTATCAACGGCTCAAGCAAATTTGAATTTAGGACAGATTAATAAATTTAAAATACCAATTCCACCACTACCAGAACAACAAAAAATAGCAGAAATATTAAGTACGGTAGATACTAAAATAGATATAATAGACCAACGCATTGCTCAAACCCAAAACTTAAAGAAAGGGCTCATGCAGCGCTTGTTAACCAAAGGTATTGGACATACTGAGTTTAAAGATTCGCAGCTTGGGGAAATTCCTAAAAGCTGGGAGGAGGTGAAGTTATCAGAAGTAAGCTTAAAAATAGGTGACGGAATTCATTCAACACCAAAATATATTGATAATTCAGATTTCTATTTTGTTAATGGGAATAATCTAGTGAATGGAGAGTTAAAAGTTTTTGAAAAAACAAAGTGTGTTAGTAGACAAGAATATGATAGATTAAAAATTGAATTAAATAAAAATTCAGTTTTGATGTCAATAAATGGTACAATAGGAAATTTAGCTATATACAAAAACGAAGAAGTAGTTTTTGGTAAAAGTGCTTCATATATATCTGCTGATGAATCTAGGTTAAATTATAAGTTTCTGTACTACTTTCTACAACTATCAGAAGTTAAAAAACATTATTCTAATGAATTAACTGGAACAACAATAAAGAATCTTTCATTGAAATCTATTCGGAGTACACCAACATTATTACCATTACTTGGAGAACAAACCCAAATCGCCAACATTTTAAGCACGGTAGATGCTAAGTTGGAAGTATTACAAAATAAGATAATACACTACCAAAACCTTAAAAAAGGGCTCATGCAGCAGTTATTAACGGGTAAGGTGAGGGTAACGAGTTTAATTAAAGAAGCAGTGTGATATGAGTGTAAGTAATGAAGCTCTGGAGCAGTTTATAATAAATAACCAATCAGATTTAGAACGTATTAAAACGGGCTTAAATGCCTTTAATATATTTAATGTATTGGGTGTGCAACATCGTGAAATTCGCCACTCTAATTTTCTAGGTTGGTTATTCGACCCTAACGAATCGCATCAATTGGGTGATATTTTTTTAAAAGGCCTATTTAAGCTCATCCAAGAAATTGGTGTTTTAAAAGAACATGATTACGTTAACCTCTTATTGCAAGATTTAAAAGCAACCCAAGTGTATCGAGAATCGGTACATAACATAGATATTCTTTTAGTTAACGAGGTGTTAGGTTTTAGTATTTGTATAGAAAATAAAATTAAGGCCGATTATTCAGACCACCAGTTAGAGAAATATTACACGTTTGTTGAAGCTAATTATACCAACATTGATAACAGAATGTATTTAACATTAACACCTTTTGAAAACGATAATCATTTAGATTTTTTAGCGGGTGATAACTATACAAACATAAGTTATAAAGGTATTGTTAAGCTTATTAAAGCTAATAAAACCCATATAGATAAAGCAGTACCAACAGTAAGAGAAAGTATAAATCAATACCTAGCCATGACCGAAAAAAGTGTGATTCATTCCAGTGAAGAAGTAAGGCTGGCACAAAAAATATACAAAAAATACAAAGACGAAATTGAGTTTATTATTAAAAACAAACCCGATTTTGTAGGTCATAAACAGTCAGTTGTAAATTGTTTTAATGAAGGAGGTTTAGGAGATTTTGAAATTATTAAAAATGATTCGCATAAACATATTATACGAGTCATGCCTAAAAACAAAGCACTACAAGCTATTTTTAGAGATACAGATTTTAAATCTTGGGGAGGTGATTATATGTTTTGTATGGAATTTTTTGTGCAGAAAAATCATATCTGGTTAAAATGGTGTTTTGGTGATATTAGAGATGATAATAAAAGAACAGTTTGTCAAGAAAAAAAGACACGTATGGTTAATGCCATGAAAAATTTTGACTGTTTTAAAAACAGCGGGTTAAAGATTGACATACATGAGGCAAACCCCGAAGATGCCTTCAGTGGTATTTGCGGAGTGAATTTGTTTTATTATGACACCTATGTGAATCAAGACAAGGATTTTATGGAGTATTTAAAAGAGAAATTTAATACCATTAACGCCAAGTTAATAGAGCCTTGGGTAAATGAATGTTTATTGAAACTATCAAACCAATAGCATGAGCCAGTCACCAGAATACATACACAGCGAGTTACCAGCCATACAATTATTACAGCAATTAGGCTACCAATATTACGATGCAAGCAAACAAGACGAGCGGGAAGATATTACCGAAGTAGTTTTAAAAAACAGATTGCTGGCGGCTATAAAGCGTATTAATCCGTGGATAAACGAGAACAACCTCAACAAAGCTTTTTTAGAAATTACTACGGTTAATGGTGCGTCACTCATGGAAATCAACCAAAAAATTTGGGAGTTATTACGTGGTGGGACATTTACAATAAAACAAGTAATTAATGGCGATGAGGTTTTTAAACCCGTACATTTTATAGATTATACCAATCCAGATAACAATGATTTTCTGGTGGTAAACCAGATGTCTTACCATAATAGGGTTGGCCGTAAATCACGTCCAGATTTGGTGGCGTATTTAAACGGCTTACCGATTTCTGTGATAGAATGTAAATCGCCAAAATCAAATAACGCTTGGGATTCTGCTTATAGTGATTTGGTAGAATACCAAGACCTTAATGAAAAGCTGTTTCATTTCAACCAGATTTGTGTTGGTATTTGGGGAGAGAAGGGTAAATACGGAGCAATTAATTCACCTCAACAGTTTTATTCAGTATTTAAAACCAGTAAACACGATACAGAAATTGTAGCGCAAGCCAAACGTGAGCAAGATAAATTATTACTAGCTTTGTTTAAAAAAGAACACTTATTAGATATTATTAGGCATTTTGTATTGTTTGAACTGGATGAAGGTAGAACAATTAAAAAACTACCAAGATACCAACAAATAAGAGCTGCCAATAAAACAATAGAACGCTTACAAGCGGGCGAAGGTGGTGTTGTTTGGCATACGCAAGGGTCTGGGAAATCCCTAACAATGGCCTATGTAACCCGAAAATTACAAGCGCAAGAATACGGGTTTAACAATCCAACCGTTATGGTCATGACCGACCGTAAAGATTTGGACCGACAAATAACTACAACCTTCAGGAATGTAGGTTTCAAAAATGTAAATCAAGCCAGTTCTGTAGTGCATTTAGACAAGTTACTTCGCAACGATTATGGTAGTATTATTACCACAACCTTGCAAAAGTTTCAAGAAACAGATAAAGAAACTACTGCTACAAGTGACCAAACAGAAACGGAAGAACGTGGTAATATTCTTATTGAAAAACACTTGGAAGATAAGAAGCTCATTAAAATAATTAAAGAACTTCAAAAAGGGAAATGGGTTGAGGTAGAACGCGAAGAAATTGAGCTTGAAGAATTATCTAAAAAAGAAAATTTATACATTTTAGTAGATGAAGCCCACCGAAGTCACTACGGATTTTTAGCTTCATTTATGCGTACCGTATTACCAAATGCTAAGTTTGTAGCATTTACGGGTACACCAATATCTAAAGAAGACAAATCTACGCTTGGTGAGTTTTACGGTGGCGAATATATAGATGTATATACCATTACCGAAGCTGTTGCCGATGGCGCAACCGTAGAATTATATTATGATGAAGGTATTGCCAAATTAGATGTTAAAAAAGAAGAATTAGACAAAGAATTTGAAGCCGAATTTGGTGATGCACATGAGGACAAAAAGGACAAGCTAAAAAAAGAAGCGCTTCGCAAATATCAACTATCTGCCGAACGTATCAATGCCATTGGTAAGCACATGGTAAATCATTACACCGATAAAATTTATCCAGATGGCCATAAGGCTATGATAGTTTGTAGCGGACGTGAAGCAGCAATAAAATACCAGCAAGTATTACATCAATTAAAACAAGAAGGGTTACATAATTTTGAATCGAAAGTAGTAGTAAGTATTGGTTCACCTAAAAGTGATGCCATTGCAAAAGAATACTACGAAACATTAGAATGGAATAAGAATAATCCAAAAGATAAAAAACCAGTTTGGGTAGTGCCACCAGAAGATATTAAAGATGTTACAGATGATTTTAAATTGCCATTTGGGAATGAAAATGACACCGAAAAATCTGGAAAAAAACAATTTGACAACACTGCTTTTATTATTGTAAGTGATATGTTACTTACGGGTTGGGATGCACCAATTACTTCGTGTTTGTATTTGGATAAACCGTTAAAAGAACATAATTTATTACAAGCCATTGCACGTGTAAATCGCTCAAAAGAAGGGAAAAGTGCTGGTTTTATAGTAGATTATAATGGTATTACCGCTTATTTGGTACAAGCGTTGGAAATATTTTCTGGTGATATTCGTCCAGACGATATTTTAAAGAACCTGAACGAAGAATTGCCAAAGTTAGAAATGAATCATACTAAGTTGGTAGATTTCTTTAGAAGCATGCGCATAGACCGTAATTACGACCGTGATGCTTATATTGATGCTGCGGTTCGTTTTATAGAACCTATCAATAAACGTGACGATTTTAAAGCACTTTTAAAAGACTTTAACAAGTCGATTAACATTGTGTTGCCTAATACTAAAGCAATGAAGTACCAAGGCGATTTTAAGCTGTATAACGAAATAAAACTACGAGCTAAAAATGCGTTTCCAGATGATGATGAACTAAAAATTAGTAAAGACGAAAGCAAGATGTTGCAAGCTATGATTGACGAACATCTAAAATCTGAAGGTGTTCAAAATTTATTGGCAGAGCCAATTTCTATTATTGATAAAGAAAAGTTTAAGGAAGAAATTATGAACGCTTCACCAGCTACGAAAGAGCTGAAAATGCGAAATAATTTAAAGTATACCATTAAAGTTGGTATGGATAAGAATCCAGATTTTTATAAGCCATTGGCTCAACGATTGGATGAGTTATTGAAGCTGAAAAAGGATGAGCGATTAACTCAGTTAGAGTTATTGTTAGCTTATACCGATATTCAAGATGAAATTATAGAAGAACAAACCGAAGGTGAAGCCAAGGGCTTCCATACGGAACAACAAAGAGCGGTTTATAACTCAATGAAAGTATTGTTTAATGGCGATGCCGAGGATGCGACAAAAACAGTGTTCGACCTTATCAAAGATGAGTTAGGTCTTGTGGGTTGGCAGGCCAAAGGTCAAGTACAAAAAGATATTGAAAATAAAATTATGCGTTTCCTAAAAACAAAATTAGAACGCAATGAAGCAAAAGCAAAAGCCAAAGAAATGGTGGATGTATTAATAAAGAATATCAATGCCTAGCGTTACCTACGGACATAAAATCATTGATTATACTATTCTGGAAAAAGAACAGTTAAAATCGCACTACATAACTGTAGAAAGAGGTGCTGGTGTAGTGTTAAAAGGTAAAGTAATACCAGAAACCACTGCTAAACAATTAATACTTAAAAAAGCCAAATGGATTCTTGATAAACTAGAGCTGGTTAGCTCAATTGGTGATACTGATATAGTAACTGGGGCCAGAATTCAGTACCTAGGTCGAAAATATTACGTTGAGGTTATAAACAAAGAAGGTATAGCAACTATTGAAATAGATTTCACCGAATCTAAGTTTAAAGTTTATGTATCTAAAGGCTTGAATAGCCAGAAGGCCATCCAGCAAGCCTTTAATGATTTTATAATTGCCAAAGCCAAAGAAAAGATAGGGCCACGGGTACGAAAATGGTCCAAGAAAACGGGGTTTGAGTTTAACGAGCTGAAATTTAGGCGGCTTGAAAAACGTTGGGGTAGCTGTACACCATCCAATAATATTATTATTAATGTTGATGCTATTAAGCTACCGTTTTCATTGATAGATTATTTGATTGTGCATGAGTTAGTACATACTAAAGTAAAAAGCCACTCGAAGGAATTCTGGGCGGAACTATCCAAACATATTCAAAATTGGAAGGAATTGGACGAGCGGATGTATGGGATGAAGTTGTAGTATCATTCAACCTAACAAGCGTATTTTCTCTTTTATTTCTTCAATTTCTTTTCGGTACTGCAAAGCTCTTATGTCATTTTGAAGTTTCTGCCTTTTGGTAGAATCGTCAGTCATTCGTAATTCGGTATTCTTTAAATTAATTTTATCGTTGAGGTCTTGAATAGTCATAGTTTTCTTTTATTATAAATATGACAAGATTGGTGGAACGGAGTGAAATTCTTATATTTGTTATAATAATAAGTTCATTTAAAAATCAGCTGAAAACTTGCATATAACTTGCACGTAATATTACCAAACCGCTGGAACTTCTTATTTTACTGACCTTTTGCACGGTGCGGATTCTGACTGTTAATCAGAGGGTCCAAGGTTCGAGTCCTTGAAGAGGAGCAAAATTAAGTCTAACAGATATGTTAGACTTTTTTGTTTTTATACACCTCACAAATCCTTTATTATACCTACTCAGAAGCTCAATCACCTCGTTCGGTTTGATGGTTCGACATTCCTTTTTTTGATACAGTTTGGCTAGTGATACATATTCTAATGAAATTAAATAACCTAGATTTGCTACAGAATTTATATATGATGAAAAAAATCACATTTTTACTTATAATACTACCAATAATTAGCTTTAGTCAATGGAATCAAGTAGGAACTGATATAAATGGCCTAGTTTCTGATGAACACTCAGGAATTTCCGTAAGTTTGAGTAGTGACGGTAATACTGTTGCTATTGGGGCTTATACTCATGATAGTTATAAAGGAACTACTCGTATTTACGCATTCTCTGGCGGTAGTTGGACACAAGTTGGTAGTGATATTGATGGAACCGATGCTAGTGAACAATCAGGTTATTCAGTAAGTTTGAGTAGTGACGGGAGTACTGTTGCTATTGGTGCTTATAATCATGATGGTCGCAAAGGAACAACTCGTGTATATAGTAATTCTGGCGGTGCTTGGACACAAATTGGTAGTGATATTGATGGGGTAGGTGCTAATGAACGTTCGGGAAATTCAGTAAGTTTGGGTAGCGATGGTAATACAGTAGCTATAGGGGCTAATTTTCATGATAGTTATAAAGGAACTACTCGTATTTAC
>Ga0105354_1001772_pt1 | contig 13250 bp, 12 predicted proteins | sample GOMGulsemesocosm_FD_83658 | JGI IMG/M metagenome (GOLD analysis project Ga0105354, IMG submission 83658) | Methane-oxidizing microbial communities from mesocosms in the Gulf of Mexico - GOM9B Gulf of Mexico | ecosystem: Environmental > Aquatic > Marine > Cold seeps | place: USA: Gulf of America...
ATTTATGGGGGCAAATAATATGGGTCAAGTAATGGTTTTAGGAATTGTACTTGGTGGACTTTTTATTCTGTTTTATTTATTGACACGAAAACATGTTGTGTCAGTTGCTTCAGATGGTGGAGTGAAAATTAACTTTCATACAAAAGGAATGAAAAGGGAGACTCTACTTGATTTGGTAAATCAAATTGAAAAAGCGAAAATAAGTAAAAACAATAAACGGAACACACAACAAGGATCATAGATTATTTGGGCTAATGAACTATAATTGCAGGGGCTATAAACCCAGCTTCATAAAATCAAACTTTTATGTCGTATTGAATTCTTAGATTTGAATTAAACGTATAATGCGAATACGTGTACTGGTACGCGTACGCATATTCGATTGTTAACAACAAGGAAAAACAGAAATTTATGGAATTAGAATACGATTATTGGACAGGTTCATATAATGACGTTTTAGAATCATTAAAAAGAAGTATTGGACAATACATTAGACACAACAAAAAAGTTAAAATAGGGATTACAAATAATCCAGAAAGAAGATCTAATGAACACTCAAAAACTCGCCCTAAGTGGGATTGTATGATTGTGAAATACAAAACAACTTCTGTGAATTTCGTTAATAAATTAGAGAAAATGCTAATTGAAAACCATTGGGATTATGTGACAAATGAAATTGGTGGCGGAGGTGGACCAGAAGGGAAAGGGAATCAATATTTATATGTATTATTAAAAAAATAGAAACAATGAATTATTTTAGCTTTAACCCATTTGGTAATGAGTCTATAACGTTAACTTTTGATTGTGACAGTTGTGGTAGTCAAGTTAAAAGTGAGGATATTTCAATTCCTTATCCAAACTATATGGCTGATAGTGCAAGAGACAGTCAGACTGAAGAAGAAGGATATGCAGTCTGTGATAATTACAATAAAAAACATTAGCGATATGGCAAAATATAGAATTACGGGAATATGGAAAAACAGCAGTAATGTAATAACACATTATGCTTTCCATACCGTAGGAGAGAAATCAACTTCAAGAGCTTCAAAAAAATCAAAAGTAGATGCAGTCAAACTTTTAGAAATTAATGGAAATTCAGCCGTTACTTGGATTTGGAACTATTCAACTGCTAATTGGAAAATAGGAGAAAATGTAGAAGTAGTAAATGGAAGTAACGGGAAATATTTAAGGTCTAATCCTGATAATACAAAGACTGATAACTTAGCTCATTTAATCGATTTTGATTGGGTAGCACCATAATATAAATTGTTAAAAGGAATATTCAGGAAAGTACATAAAATAGCATGGCGTAATCCAAAAAGTTAGCGAAATTAAAACCGAAAACACCGGTAAGTACACAATTTTAGAGAGATAAAGGTTAGTAATTAAAAAAGGGTCAAACGACCCTATTCAAAGGGGTGTTTACCCCTGTTTTACCCAAAACACATATTATGTCATACGGATTAAAGGGTAGAGTCAAAATTGCAGTTATATTTGGTGCAATAATACTTGTATTCGAATTTGTAATTGCTTTAATTGGCTTTGTTCGAGATACAGTTTTAAAGTAAAACAGTACCAAAAAACACACCCTATGACTAAAGTACAATATGTAATTATTTATGACGTTTACAAGCTCAAAGATAACTGCATTCATTGAACTTATTAAAAACAATACACTAAACACATAATGCGAGTCTAGTTAATAACTTTATTCGTATAGTATGAGCAATACCAGTAAGTTTTGATAAGGAAAATGAATAACCATCTTTTGGTAGATAAACAATAAGTACCTTAAAATTGAAAAATAAAGTTTGTACCCGGAGTAAAAAAAAGATTACCACTCTCATGTAACAAGACGTAACATAATTATTAGTAAAATTTTATAAAATGAAAAAAATAATTTATGGAACATTGTTCCTTACCACAGTAGGAATTGGGATTATTTCTTGTGAAAAAGAAGAGATTGAAACTAAAACAAATCCCTCTACAAACACTAGTGAAATGACGTCAACTAAGGCAGGCAATGTGGGGTCTGAAATTAGATATATACCAACCTCAGATGCAATAGCTGATCAGTTAGTTAATTCTTTATTAAACAATACAATGACTGGTAACCCTTCAGTACAAAATTATACTGATACTAATAACGACCCTGTTCCAGATGAAGGAGCGTGGGCAATGGAAGCTGCAGCAAATTACCTTACAAATAAGTATTTAGCGCATACTAGTTCTGATGAAGTAATTGAAATTATCACCTCTGTAGAAAACTATCTATCTACAGGTAGTATCATAAAAATGGATGATAAAGATATGTATCGAAAATTTGATGGTATATTTAGTAATATAAGTGCACAGATTAGTGGTACAAATAAACGACCGATAGCTGTTGATTTTAAGATTCTAGACGTTGATCAAACTGAGACTGTTTTACAGGTTTTTATTGTGGTTGGTGAACCTGTTTTACCAACAGCTACTTGGCCTACAACTAATAGTTCAGCTAATATTGCTGCTAATGAATTAGAAAGTAAGCTAAATTCCAACTTTTTTGAACAATTGATGATTCAACACTACCCTCAGTATACTGCTGGTAATTTATACACAAGCACATGGCTTACAAATGGTCCTGATTTCTATTTTTCAAATGTAAATTTTCTAAATCAAATCATTGACCCAAAGCTTTCTCAATATGATTTATCTGCTTATGGCTGCCCAACAAATGATTGTTTATGGGGTAATACATCAACAGGTGTTAATGTATATATAACTCATCCATATTACCAACCTATAGGTAGTAGCGATCGCTTATTCCCTGCAACGGAGTACCCTACTTATTACAATAGAGGAAAACTACTTATTCAAAATAATTATAGCCAAACTACACAAGTTTCAAATGCGCTTGGCGTTTTTGGTTGTGACTATGGTTTGCAAACAATTCTAGATCTGAATGCTTATTCGACAGATTGGCATTATATTGGATCTATTTATGCAGGTATTTTTCACGTAATGTAAACAGTATTATAATAATTAAGAGCGCAATTAACATTGCGCTCTTTCCTTAAGTAAATAAATATGAAAACTCAATTAATTTTAATTCTTTTTCTTTTGCCAATACAATTGTTTAGTCAATATCAACCTATTGAATCAACACCACAAAGAGATTTAATTATCACATGTGAATTAGAAAATAATAATAATTTATTTTATTTTAATAGTAATAAACTTTTATCTGACTTTAATGTTTCCCAAACCAATTCTGAAATTAGTGGGAATTTAGCATTTTTCGATTTTAATAGTAAAATAATTACCAAAACTTCAATTTATTCTAAAGCTGATTCTATTAATTATATCATTTCAATAGTAAAAGATAATTACGATAATATGTACACAATTCGTTCTTTAAGAAATAGTATTATTGACACGAGTCCATTACACTTTTTAGAAAAAAGGTCAGCAGACTTATCAGTAGTCATTGAGTCAACTGAAATTTACCTTTCCACTAATATAAATAGAGTTATTAAAGCACTTTTTGATGATAATGATGTGCTTCAAATTAAAGCAATACAAACAGTTCCTAATTATGAAAGTTTTCATTACTCTATAGATAATGGTAATGTAATAAATAACTTTACAACTCTTATAGGGCTAGATAATTATTACTTTCACGATATTAATGACAGTACTTATATATCTCATTTATATGCATCTCAACAAATTATCTATCACAAAAAAGATACTTTTGAGATTACGAAATCAGTTGATTTGATGAACAATACACATTTTATAAATGAAAAAAGTGAAATATTCGAAAACTACTTATTTTTAAATGGTGAAATTAATCAAGGCGTTTGGAATCAACCAAGTAGGCATATTGTTTATAAACATGAAATAGAATCAGATACTGTAATTGCTATTTTCATTGATAGTCTTTCACAGCAAGATGCGCATTTTGCTTTTAATTCTATTGATCTTGTAGATACTAATTTTATATATACTGGGTCAAATTTTGGTTATTGTCCAAGTGTACCTGATGAATATACATGCATTTCGTCATTCAAAATTTATTGCATTACATCTCTTGGTGAGCTAAAATGGTCAAAAGCTATTGGAGGAGATGCTAACAATTGGCTTCATCACATCTATGCAACACCTGACACGGGCTGTTTAGCATTATTTTACCGACACGCGGAAATTGATTCTGCAAGAAATGGTGATATGTTTTGGATAAAATATGACAAATTCGGTAATGAAGAACCTGATTATCTGAATGAATTTTATTTAGGAGTACAAGATATTGAAGAGAAAATTGAAAAAATCATCCTTTTTCCTAACCCAACAAAGGAAAGTTTAAACTTTACCGGTCTTCCCGAAAATGATTTTTCTCGTATAAAAATATATAATACTTTAGGGCAGTTAGTTTACGACAGAACTATTATTGATGCTAAAATAAATATTGCTCATTTAAATAATGGGACTTATTTTTATCAAATCCAAGGTGATGATGAAATATTAAAAAATGGAAAACTAATAAAAAACTAAGCGCCATATAAAGTCCTAAAATATATTGCAGATATATTTGGTCAAATTAGAACCGAAAACACTAGTAATTGCTCATGTTTTGAGTGATAAATGTTAGTTATTAATAAGGGGTGAACGACCCTAACAAACAAAAGGAATGAAACAGGAGGTTCTCCTTGATTTCGTAAATCAAATTGAAAAGGCAAAAATAAGTAAAAACAATAAACGTAGCACACAACAAGAATCATAGTTTATTTGGGCTCATGAACTTTAATTACAGGGTCTATAAACCCAGTTTCATAAGAATCAACTTTTAGGTCAAATTGAATTCTTAGATTTGGGTTAAATGTATAATACGAATATGTTTACTGGTAAACATATTCGGTTGTTGTATGCCATTAAGTAAACATAGAAAATCAACCAAGAATATGAATAATTTGGACTCAATACTTTCAGAAATAATTGAAGTTAGACATAGGCATAAAGTTGGGTTTAAAATTATTGAATTAGAGGTAGTCAATAACCCATTCATTGGTAATTTAAAACTTGATTTTTGTGATAACCTTGAAGAATTAGAAGATTATCCTTTTTCATCAATTCTTATTGGTCCAAATGGAACTGGAAAAAGTAATATATTACGAACGCTTATTAATCTTTTTAGAGAAATATATACTCTAGTAAATAGTGATACTGCTAAAAGAGGAAATTATGTTCAAGGAGGTTTTGCCCTCAGTTACTTATTAGATGGTCAACTTTATTCATTTGGTAATCTTGAGTATGATGAAAATGACAATAGTTTAAAGACTTATCATAAAAAACAAAAACTTTGGGCTAAAATAAATGATTATGAGAATAACAATTTTAATGAGGAAATAAAAAAATTTAACCTACCAGCATGCATTGTCGCTTCTTCAATAATGGTAACTGACAAATATCCGTATTTAAGCAAAGAAGAACTTCCCACATATAATTATCTTGGCGTTAGAAGTTCTAGAAGAAGTTCAGGAACTAGAGCATACGTCCGAAAAACTGTAGACATAATACAAAGTTCTATAAATAATAATCAATCTGAGTTTACATCTAGACTAAAAGATATTTTAGAGTATTTAGAACTTGAAAGAAGACTAGTAATCCGATATAAACCAATTTACAAAAAGCAATTCTATAGAAATGACATAACGGAGACAGAGTTTAGAAGTTATTTTGAGCATAGAGAGGAACATTTTCCAAAAAGAGAAACTGATTTATGGGGAACTAGTAGATATAAGAAAATTGCTGATGATGATAATCTTGTCTCAAGAATAGTAGAATTTTTAAAATCAATGGATCAGAAATTCTTTAGTAATGAAGAACTGGAGGATAAAACTCATATAATATATGATGTAATGTCTGAAAAAAGCCTAGTAGAAGATTTCCAAATGATTAATGAGTTAAAACAACTTGACCTAATAACTTACCCAAGTATATCTTTAAAGAAGAAAGGTTCTGAATTTGATTTAGAAGAAAGTAGCTCTGGTGAGTACGCGCTTCTTTCCTCTCTTATTGGGCTTATGGCTTCTGTAAAAGAAAATAGTCTTGTTTTTATTGATGAACCAGAAGTTAGTTTACATCCAAATTGGCAAATGCAATACATGAACTATTTAAAAGATATGTTTCAAGGTTATAAATCCTGTCATTTCATAATTGCAACACATTCTCATTTTCTTGTTTCAGACATTAAAGGCGTTAATTCCCAAGTTATAGGACTAAAGAAAGAAGAAGGAATAAAACCTATTCACTTTAAAAATGTTGACACATTTGGATGGTCTGCTGAAGATGTTTTATATAACATATTCAATGTTGCTTCTACAAGAAATAAATTTGTTGCAAGCGACATTGCAAGTATTCTCAATGAATTATCTCAAGGAGATAAAAATGAAGTTAACATCTTATCAAAAGACAAGTATGAAACAATTCTAGCCTTAGAAGCTGCGTTAAAAGAGAATGACCCTCTAAAAAAAGTTGTTATTTCAATTTTATCAAAGATTTCTCAATAATGGCAGTTCATCCAAAATATATTTTTAAAGTTGATGAAATTTATACTAAGTCAGCTACAGATAATACTGAAATAAATAATGACAGTGCTTCTAATTTGAAGTGGTCCAAAGGCTATAAAACCTTTAAATCTAAAATTAGAAAACATCTTAAGTTAGAACAAAATGGTCGGTGTGCATTTTGTAGATGTCGTGTTAGTGTCGGAACAAGTTGGTCAAACTTAGAACATCTTATTTCAAAAACAGATTACCCACAATTTAAATTCACTCCAGAAAACTTAGTCTATTGTTGTATAAAGTGTAATATGTCTAAAGTAAAACAGAATATTATATTTGAGCCACAAGAAGATAAATCACAACAAACATTTCCACTTAATTCTGATGATTTTATTATTGTAAATCCATATTTTGATGATTTTGAAGCGCACTTAGACTTTATTGATGATGTCATTATTGTTGTTGTAAATGACTCACCCAAAGGAAGAGAAACTATTAGACTCTATAAACTTTACAGACCGGAACTTGCTGAAGAAAGAGCTAGTCAATTTCAACTAAACCAAAAGACAATTAATGAACAGTTATTGGCAAGGTTAACAGACTCGTCAATCGACCAAGATACAGAAAATCAAATTAATGCTGTAATTGAACAAATTCCAAGTTGGACATTATAACGATAAAGAAAAACGGCATACACACAATATGTATAGTGCATAGCACCCTACGGGATGCTACGACACCATACACTAAACGTTAGTAGCAAGCAAAAATAATAACTACAAATGAAATTAGACTACGAAAAAAGATTAAATAATATACAAAGTAGACGGTTTGATAATGAATTGAATGAATCTATTTTGACAAAATCATTTAGTTCTACAAATATTCCTACAAATATTAAATACTTAATGGAATCTATGGTTCGAATAGATAATAAGTATAATGACAAAACAATTGAAGCAGCTAAAAGAGTACAAACTCATTTGGAAAATGGTTATGACTTACATTTTAACAGAGCCTATAGAACCCAAGGGTCAGTAACTACTTCAACAAATATTAAAGTCCATAGTGATTTTGATTTACTAACAATAATTGATAGATATCACTTTAATGGTATTGGCGTACCTAATGAAAACCCGTACACAGACTCTAAACCCAATGCTGATATTAAAAACCTTAGAAGTCAATCTGAAAAAATAATGGACGGCATATATGATGAAGTTGATAAAACTGGAAAAAAAAATATTTCGATATTAAATAAGTCTTTAAATAGAAAAGTTGATATAGTATTTTGTTTTTGGTATAATTCAAAAATATATGAAGAGACATCAAGTGAATATTATAGAGGTATTTATTTATTTGATTTTAAAAAGGAAGAAAAGATTCTAGATTATCCTTTTGCTCATATAAGCCAAGTTAACTCAAAAGGTGATGAGACAAATGATGGTTCTCGTAAAGCTATTAGACTCTTAAAAACTTTAAAAGCAGATTCAGATGAAGAATTAAAGGAATTAAGTAGCTTTCATATTACAACAATTATTCACTCAATTGATAATAGGAACCTTTATTCATATAAAGGAAAAGAGATAGATATAGCAAAGGCAGTAAGTAATCAACTTCAAAAAATAATTTCAGATTCAATATTTCGGAGAAGCATCGAAAGCCCTAATGGTACAGAAAAGCCATTAAAGGACGATACTGTTAATGATATGAAGAAAATAAAATTAGATTTAGACCAATTAATTGAAGATGTTCATAAAGAACTGTATTTAAACTATTTCGAAAAAGGAGAATTAATTTATTCATAATGAGAAAGAAAAGAATTTTTATAGGCTCTTCATCAGAAGAATTAGACTTAGCTAATGATGCAAAATCAATTTTAGAAAGAGATTTTGAAGTTACTATTTGGAACGACAGTGTTTGGGACACATCTATTTTTAAAATAAATAACAATTTCCTAAATGACTTACTAAGAGCATCCTTACAATTTGATTTCGGAATGTTGATTGGAACAACAGATGATGAAGTTAAGTATAGAGGTGATTCTGTAATGCAACCAAGGGACAATGTTCTTTTTGAATTGGGGTTATTTATTGGTCGTCTAGGCTTATCTAAATGTGCTTTTGTTATAGATAAAGAATTGAAAGTATTATCTGACATATCAGGAATTTCATTAGCAAGATTTAAAAAAAATGACACTTCTAGTTTTGTCTCTGCCATAAGTCAAGTAAGTGAATTTTTTAGAAAACAAATAGATTCTGATATTAACTTTTTCCCTTCTTCAACTCTAGCTTCTGGTTATTTTGAAAACCTATTATTACCAACTTGCAAATATTTAATTGAGAATGACGGTTTTGAATTCAAAGGAACTAAATATAAAAATTGTAAAATTAAAATAATCATACCTAAGAAATTAGATTCTGATGTTAACTTACAATTTGCTCAATTAAAAAGAGGATTTGAAACTCAAAATGTCTCTTTCAATTACGCAGGAAGACCAAGACACATTAATCTTGAAACAGAAATTATAGACAATGAACTAATATTTATTGACTTTCCGACAACATTATCTGGTATAAACTTTGCTATCTCAAACTTATTGCCAAATGACTTCAATACAATGAGCTCTGACTATGAATCTATAATTGATAGAGAAATCGAGCGGTTTATTTATACATTAAAACAACTTGCTTTAAGAAATGGTGTTGATACATTTATTGAGATAAAAAAAGAATAAAAGCCAGCTGCTAACATGTATGAAAAATATTGGACGTTTGCGTCAAACCGAAAGGTCTGTGAATATTAACAAAGTCCGCAAATATAAAATTTAAGAGAAAAAATAAAACAAACTTAGGAAAATTATATTTAGTACGGAGTTCAGTAGTTTAATTGAAAATTCTGTATTTCATAGAAAGTCCGCTAAAACTTAAATTTGGTATTTAAAAGAAGAATAATTTAAAAACAAAATATTAACTTTAGGATGTGTGCGTAATTGAGAGTTCATCTCTTTGTAAATCCGTACTAAACATGGGTAAACGTTAACTTTCATCTAAAAAAAAGGAAATGAGAAAAGAACTTTTAGAATTAATAAAGAGTACAATCATATATAAGTATGATTTACCAAATTCTAATATCAATGTCTCAAAATCATTATTCTCTACTGAAAATGACAAATGTTATTTTGCTTCATCCGATTTTGATCTATCTGAGATAATTTATAATTCAATTATTGAATATTCTTTTAACAATTACGACATTAACGAAAATGACTATGACAATCTCCATTCAATTGCGTTAAAAACCAAATTAAGATATAAAGATTCTGCGACAGAAACACAAAAAATTAGTTATGGATTTCATGGTGAAACAATTCTTTATAGTATTCTTTTTGCTATTTATAATTCTGCTCCTGCAATTTCAAGAGGATACTTTTATAACCCACTCGAATCTTCTGAAACAAAAGGATATGATTCATACCATTTAATAGAAAATGGGGGTCAAACAGAATTATGGTTTGGTGAAGTTAAATTTAGAGAAACACATAGTTCAGGTATAAAAAGTGCACTTGATACTTTAGATAAAGCTATTTCAGATGAATATTTAGCTAATAACTTTCTTGCTATAACAAACTTTAAAAATAGTTTCAACATACATGGCACTAAAATAGAAACAATAATCAAAGATTGGGAAAAAAATCCATCTGTAGACATTATTGAAGAGATTAAGAAACATGACATAAAATTAGTTTACCCAATTGTTATTTTGTCAAATAAAAGTAGTTATGGTTATGATAAGAGTATTGAGAACGCAATAAAATATATTGAAGATAGATATTCTTCAAAAAAATATAATATTTCAATTCCTTATTCAATTTACTTTTTCTGGTTACCAGTTGATAATGTAAGAGATATTAAAACAAAAGTTATCGAATGGATAGAATCAAAGAAACAGCTGATGTCTTAATTGACATTAATAAATATAAAAACAATTTAATTGAAGATTATACTCTCATTAAATCTGTTTGTAATTATTTTGATAAAATAAAAGATGAAGATCTAAATTCTTCTGATTTTAACTTTTTAAAGTATATTTCTAATACTGCTGGTATTCCGCATTTCTTTGATATTCTTCATGATAGATTTAATCAAAGTAATATCATTAATTCTTATGATTTGAATACTTTTTCATCAATAATTTATGAAAGCACATTACACACAGATGAAAAAAACAAACTCCATAAGTATCAGAAAATAATACTAAATAAGTTCCATACAAATTCCTTAAATCGTTTTTTTTTATCTGCAAGTACTTCTTTTGGTAAAACACATATTGTGTTTGAGATTATAAAAAAAATGAAGTATAATAATATCGTACTTATTTTTCCAACAATTGCTCTACTTTCCGAAAATTTGGAACGATTAATTTCTGATGAAAATTACACTTTTTTTAAAGAAAACTACACAATCCATACACTTAGTGAAATAGAAAGTTTTGGAGAAAAAAACTTATTTATATATACACCTGAAAGATTTCTTTCTTACAATGAAAAAAATCAACACAATATTAATTTTGATTTTTCATTTGTTGATGAAATATATAAAATAGATAATGAATACATAATTGATGAAGAGACAAAAGAGAACGAACGAGATGTTGCTTATCGTCTAGCTGTTCATTATTGTCTAAGTAATAAATCTGACATGCTTTTGGCAGGTCCTTACATTGAATTTCATATTAATGATAATTCCTCTTACAATAATTCATTTGATAATTTTTTAGCAAAAAATGAAATTGAACTCTTAGATTTTAACAACTATGAGATTGTAAATAAATCATATAATGTAGTAAAGAGCGCTAAAGTCAATACTATTGATGATAATCTCACCCTTATTTACACCTCAAAAAACAAAACACAAAGATTAGTTCAAACAGTTAGTCAATTATCTTTATTAAATCAAAACTCAATAGTGTATTGTGCAAATAGAGGTAAAAATGGTGGTGTAGAAGGCTACGCATTAAGCATTATAGATTCTAATATATTTACTAATCATAATATTGCTAAATATTTAGAGTTAGTGAATCACATTTCAAAGAACTTCTCAGAAGATTGGGTTCTGGTAAAAGGGTTAGTTAATGGTGTTGGTATTCATCATGGTTTAATTCCAAAATACATACAAAAGGAAATTATTTCTTTGTTTAATAAAGGTTTTCTAAAAGTACTTATTTCAACTACCACAATAACTGAAGGTGTAAATACTTCAGCTAAGAACTTAATTGTGATGCATAACAAGAAAGGTAATAAAGACTTGAAAAAATTTGATGCAAAAAATATTGCAGGTCGTGCTGGACGGTTTGGTTACCATTTTAATGGAAGAGTTATTGTCATACAAAATGATTTTATGAATACTATTAATTCAAATGCTGAAGGAATAAAACATAAGAATTATGATGAAACTTCTCCAAAAGATGAAATTGATTTGTTTTATTCAGAAGATGAGTATTTATCTGATAATGATAAAAAGATTAAAGTAAATATTCTTGAAGAACAAAAGAAAAGAAACTTGCCTAATGAATTGTTCGATATGTATAAGGTTATTAGTCGTTTAGATAAAATTAAAATCTACGACTTAATAATGCTGTTATCAGCAGAAGATATAGCTCTTATAAAAAGATTAATAAGAACTATCAATTACAAAATGGACATAGATTATGACGGTTTTCAAGTCATATTAGATACTATTGCTCCTATAATAAAGAATAATAACTTGATTTTCTTAATTGAAAATAAAGGAGAAGAAGGGAAAACTTCCACTTTAACCCATTTAGTTCATTATTATTTAAAAGGAGGTTTTAAAGGATCAATAAATTATCATTTAGAAAAAGGTGATCATATAGATAAAGCTATTTCAAAAACTTCAAAATTTGCATATAACACTTTAAAATATCAGGTTGTAAAGTATTTAGGAGTGTTTAATTTATTATATAAATACATTGAATCTAAAAGAAATCTAAAAGAAATGGTAGATGTATCAGGTATAGATAAACTTCTTCTTAAATTTGAATATAACGCAATCACTGATGAAGGTAGAATAGCTAGCGATTATGGTGTCCCATCTAAGGTATTAAGTTATTATGAAAACCCAGACAATAAAGTTAAAATTAAACAAAGTTTTGATGACTATGAAATTAAAATATATCATAAAATAAATGAAGTAATTAACCGTTAAAAAACACGAAAAGCTATCAATGTATAAAAAAGATAGGGTGTTTGTGCTAAACCGAAAGGTCTGTGAGTATTAATAAAGTCCGCTAAATATAAAATTTGACATTTAAGAAAAATAAAAGCAAAATATTTATATTTAGCTAAGTAATAAATCGAAACTAAAGTGCTTACCTACTACCCTATGTTTCTTATACTATACGTTGTACGTTTTAAATGTTCATTACTAAAGGCAATAATTAGTTATTGCTTGTGCGTTGAGTTAGATGTGTACAGAAATGTGTACAATGTGTACCAAAAGTGTGTACAATTAGTATTATGTATTTATAGGTTTTTTATGGTTGTACTTTCAGATTATGTGCAATACATAGGGTTTGGACATAAAAAAACCTCATCTTAATATAGATGAGGTTTCTGTTTATGAGGTCACGGACGGATTCGAACCGCCGTACAAAGTGTTGCAGACTTCTGCCTAGCCACTCGGC
>Ga0105354_1001776_pt1 | contig 13237 bp, 11 predicted proteins | sample GOMGulsemesocosm_FD_83658 | JGI IMG/M metagenome (GOLD analysis project Ga0105354, IMG submission 83658) | Methane-oxidizing microbial communities from mesocosms in the Gulf of Mexico - GOM9B Gulf of Mexico | ecosystem: Environmental > Aquatic > Marine > Cold seeps | place: USA: Gulf of America...
AAAGCCTGCTGCCATGTGATCTCTTGTATTTTCATGAGTCTTCGTATCGATGAGATGGCATAATACTAACCCCTCGAACCTAGTACGTAGCGTTTTCTTAACCTAGTGATTAGCACTATAGAAAATAACAATGCTATTCCCACTGCCCCTGTTGAACCACTACCATTCTTGTAGCCTTCTCTGTGACTGATTTCCACTTGGCTAGGGTCATCCTTAATGCGTTGTTTGAAGGTCGATAACTGAGCCTTTAAGTTGACCACCATATCTTCAGCCGCGATTTCAAAGCCTTCAATACTGTCTGCTCTTAATTCTTCACTTAAATTAACGAGAGTCGATTGACCCGTTACTCGGCTCGTACCTGGCGCTCTAAACAGCATTTTTTTACTGGCGATGTCATAAACAACCGTGTCCATTAAGGTACTGGTATCGTTTTTCTCACCCGAAACTATATAGGCGCCGACAATTGTCCAATAGCTCAGGGATAGCGCGTCTTCATCGGTAAATTGCACTTGGTCGTAGGACACCAAAGCAAGCACATCTAAACCATACATTGTCTTTATTTGAGACATGTTGGCAAAACTACCACCAGGTGTTAAATAGGCGGAAGGAATCACCTCAATATTGCTAACAAAGTCTAACGCTCTAAAATTGTCTGAAACGGCTTCAAGAATTTCGCCTTTTTTCGCTTCTGTCATTTCGCCTGAATAGTTTTGCCCCGACCAAAGGTTGCGTGCTGAGGTACTTTCTTTACTTTCAGGTACGAACGCCACACCCACCCGTAATGGCAGTTTTAGATGAGGGGTAGAAGGCTCTACAAAGGTGTCTTCTGATTTAGGGTAGAGATACTCCATGATGCTGCTTTTGGTATTCACTCTTTGGCTGGCACAACCTGAAAGACCCAAAGTAAACAGAACAGCCAGTAAAACCACTGACTTTGATAAACCCAATTTTTTCATACTTCCCTCATATTTCTCTCATAAGATGCTGCTTCAAGCATTTAAACATAACCTCATACAAGGTTTAAGCCGTTCAATTCGTATTTTTATCGCTATAAGAATAATTAAACTGCCATAAAAGTCATTGTTTTCAAACTGTTTTAATACTTTCCTAGTTCCCACGTTCCACGTGGGAATTCATACTAGGTAGCTTAGCTACCGCTTTAAGGACAAAATTGAGTGGGTGCTCCTATGCATACCACACAGAACATGAGAACGAGTCAAAATTAAATTGGATTGCGTATCTTATTTAAATTCATTCCTAGTTCCCACGTTACACGTGGGAATTCATACTAGGTAGCTTAGCTACCGTTTTAGGTGCAAAATTGAGCTGGCACCCTTGGTTTAAGCATCTTGGCGCAACAGGCTTAGAGCAGTACACACAATGGACTAAGGTGTACAGCACTGATATGGCGATAAACGCCGTCGCAAGTGGTCATGGTCTTACATTAAGCGTGCCCTATTTATGCCAGAAACAACTTGATGCGGGTGAACTGGTCATGCCATTTACACACTCCCACCCTAACCCTGTAAAACGCTATATGGTTTATGATGCAAACTCCGCCAGATTAGCGCGTTTACAAGTATTTATGGACTGGCTAAAAGCAGAAATGTCTTAACGCCTGAATTAAATCAGATCGCCATTTAGGCAGTCATTTTAAACGCGCCTTATAGCAACTTAAAATAAAAAGTATCGCACTTAGGTTTTGAGTTAAGGCATAAATAACTGCCCTGACTTTAGCGCTTTAATAGTGAACCTAGCCTCGCTTAACTCATTGCCTATTCAAGCGTTTTCAGTCATATTCATAATATTGAATATAAGTCATATACAACGGCATGGATAACGAGTGATTAAATGGCTTCCTTTATAAGTGACTCAAAAAGTGATAATGAAGAACGCCTAGGGTTGATTATCAACGCAACCGGTGTCGGCATTTGGGATTGGCAAGTGCAAACAAATACCTTGACGTTTAACCAACGTTGGGCGGAAATCATTGGTTATTCAAGTTCTGAATTAGAGCCGATGAACTTTGATACATGGGCGAATAATGTACACCCTGATGATTGGCCTGATGCGAAAGAGTTATTGGACAAGTATTGGGAAGGTGAACTTGAGCAGTATGAATCAGAATTTCGAATGCGCCACAAAAAAGGGCATTATGTTTGGGTATTAGCCTCTGGCAAGGTGGTCGAATGGGGTTCTAGTGGTAAGCCCAAACGCATGCTGGGTTCTCACTTGGATGTTACAGAACGCAAAAGCCGCGAGCGCGACAAAGTAATTGCCAATCAATTATTGCAAGAGTCACAAAAAATCGCAAAAGTAGGTGGCTGGGAACTCAATCTCGAAACGGGTTTGCTTTATTGGACAGCTGAAACCTATCGCATTCATGAGACCTCGCCAGAGACGTTTGACCCCACAGTTGATGCAGGCATCGACTATTTTTTACCAGATTCACGAGACCGGATTTCTTTCGCGTTAGACCAAGCGATTCAACATGGTGTTGGTTACGATTTAGAGCTAGAGACGTTAACCACTAAGGGTCGCAAAATTGATGTACGCACGACCTGTAATATAACTCATAAAGATGGCGTTGCGATTCGCTTATCAGGCATATTTCAAGATATTAGTGCTCAAAAAGCCATCCAACGCAAACTCGAAAAAAGTAATTACAATCTAGAGAAAGCTAATGCGGCTTTGCAACTGTCAGCTAATTATGACCCATTAACGGAACTCCCCAACCGTAGCTTGCTGTCTGAGAGAATGCAGCAAGCCATGACTAAAAGTGTGCAAAATGGCCAATTTGTCGCGATCGCGTTTATTGATTTAGATGGTTTTAAATTTGTAAATGATACCTATGGCCATAGCGCTGGAGATCAGTTCTTACTAAAAATCACTCAACACCTTAAACGTTCTCTGCGAGATGGGGATACTTTGGCACGTATCGGTGGTGATGAATTTGTCGCAGTGCTAGGTGAACTTAATGAGACAACTGATAGTTACGAGACACTGTCGTGTTTACTTAAATCTGCAACGACCGAATTAGCGATTGATGGTGTACGCCTTAAATTAACAGCCAGTATCGGAGTCACCTTTTATCCTCAGAATCATTCCAGCCCTGATCAACTTTTGAGACAAGCCGATCAAGCAATGTATCGAGCCAAGCAACTGGGCAAAGATCGTTGGCATATTTTTGATATCGAACATGATGTTGCAATTCAACATCAAATGAGAGAACTAAAAAGGTTGAACCTAGCATTAAAAAATAATGAGTTCATACTTTTTTACCAACCAAAGATTGATTTGGGCACGCATAAAGTAACGGGGGTGGAAGCGCTAATCCGCTGGCAGCATCCAGAAGAAGGAATCTTACCTCCTGCAGCTTTTTTACCCGTATTGGAAGAGGATACCTTAAGTATCGAATTGGGTGAATGGGTCATTGAAACGGCGCTAGAACAACTCGATAGATGGCGTTCGACACCCTCAGAAATGCCCATTAGCGTAAACATTAGCCCATTACATTTACAACACCCAGATTTTGTTACACAACTTGATAATGCTCTTAAGCGCTTTCCCTTAGTTAATCCAAACAAGCTTGAACTTGAAATATTAGAGAGCAGTGCACTTAAAGATATTAATAAAATTTCTAGCGTAATTAATGAGTGCAATAAATTAGGTGTCATATTTTCAATTGATGATTTTGGTACTGGCTATTCTTCATTAACTTATTTAAAACGCTTACCTGCAGAATATTTAAAAATTGATCAATCATTTGTCAGAGGGATGTTAACGGACTCAGATAATCGTACGATTATTCAAGGCATCATAGAACTGGCCAAAGCATTTGACCTTAAGGTGATTGCAGAAGGGGTTGAAACGCCCGCTCACGGTGAAGAGCTTTTGTCTCTGGGCTGCTTATTAGCTCAAGGTTACGGTATCGCAAAACCTATGCCTGCCAGTGAATTCCCTGAATGGATAAAACATTGGCAAAAGAATCCCATCCTGGTTGATGGAACACTTTAGTTTACTCTTACTGTGATAGGGATTTTATAAAAACGCCCATGATAAATATTTTTTATGATGGGCTTACTGTTAAATTTCCTAGTTCCCACGTTCCACGTGGGAACTCATATTAGGTAGCTTGGCTACCGCTTTAGGTACAAAGTAGAGCAGGAGCTCAACGCTAAGCATGGGAACGAGACAAACATAGCCTTTAATGAAAAACTCTAAGTTCACACTAGGCTCGACTAGATTCGTACTAGTTAATATGCCTAAAATTCCTGTAACGGTAAAATATGCCCCACCTAGGGCTATGATATAACTATATGGTTTCATTCCTAGTTCCCACGTTCCTCGTGGGAATTCATATTAGGTAGCTTGGCTACCGCTTTAGGATCAAAGTTGAGCAGGAGCTCAACCCTATGCATTCCCACGCCAAGCATGGGAACGAGACAAAAGTGGCCATTTTTTTCCTAGTTCCCACGTTCCACGTGGGAATTCATATTAGGTAGCTTAGCTACCGTTTTAGGATCAAAGCTGAGAAGGAGATCAACGCTAAGCTTGGGAACGAGACAAACCAGCAATCCGTTGCCTGCATAATGGTTCAGAATATTATTCGTTCATTTCTACATTTCAATTTATTTTATTACAAAAAATATCTATATAACAACAACTTATATTATAAAGTCACAATTAAATAGCCACTCATCTTTACAAATTAAGACTCTCTCGCTGAGGCTGAAAGATTCTGGATTCCGGATAAAGTAGTCCCTCCTTTTCCGGAATGACGCTCTGTAGGTGCAGGTTTTGATGTATATCACTGGAATGATGTGAAGAGGCTGCTGGCTCGCTTTCTATATGCGCTTCCTCGCTGGCTCTCTATAAACGCTTGCTCTCTTCATGCGCTGCTCTATATGCGCTTCCTCGTTCCCTTGAAACACTCATTTCCTGTTTATCCGTGAATTATTAGCAATGCTTATGGGATAGGGCTAAAATCGCCCTCCTAAATTTTAAGCTGACACAAAAGTCATACGGGTTATTCACATGAGTAGAAAGATTGAGTTATTGGCACCGGGCGGTGATGTAGATGCGATTAAAGCGGCGATTGTCGCTGGGGCGAATGCGGTATATTGCGGCCTCGATACCTTCAATGCCCGTAACCGTGCCAGCAATCTTAGTCTGGATGACCTGAACGGCATTGTGCGTTTGGCCCATGAGTATGAGTGCGAGATCTTTTTAACCTTAAACGTGGTGATTCTCGAAAACGAATTAGCCGGCATGATTAAGCTTTTGAACAAGCTGGTCAATACGGGCATTGATGGCATTATCGTGCAAGATCTGGGTATGTTTAATCTGGTTAAAAAACACTTCCCTAGTTTGGATATTCACGCCTCGACTCAGATGACGACTCACAATGAAGGTCAGATATTATTTCTCGCTAAAATTGGTGCTTCTAGGGTAAACCTTTCTCGTGAGTTGAACCTTGGTGAGGTGAAATCTCTGACAAGCCTTGCCCATGATCACGATGTATTAACCGAAGTATTCGTACACGGTGCTTTGTGTATCGCCTTTTCGGGCCAGTGTTATTCTAGTTCGGTCAGTGTCGGCAATTCGGGCAATCGTGGCCGTTGCAGTCAGGCGTGTCGTGATGAGTATGAACCTACGGCAATGGGCAATAAATACCCGCTTAACCTAAAAGACAACTCAGCTTATTTTGATTTACCTGAGTTGGTGGATGCGGGTGTCGATTCTCTCAAGATTGAAGGTCGCATTAAGGGTGCCAGTTATGTGCATACGGTCGTCGACAGCTGGCGTAAGCAGATCAATCAATTTGTCGATACGGGTAAATTGTTGGATGACAATTCAAGCTTGTATAAGGTGTTTAACCGTGACTTCACCAACTTGTTTTTGAAAGGGGACATGAAAAAATCGATGTTTATCGATAATCCCAGAGATAATAGTTTTACTCATGCCAATGAGAAAAGTAACGCTATCTCTGTGGTACAGATTCATGATACCCAGCAAGCACTTTCAACTGAAAAAAATGAAATTAGCGCACAGGTCAGCGAAAAAATTGACTGCTTGAGTACCGCAAAGCCAAGTCTTACTATCGCTTTCTCTGGCAAGGCCAATGAGCCTTTGACCCTGACAGGCCTATTAGCGGATAACAATCCGAAAGCCCTGTTGAAAAAAGAGGATCAGGTTTTTGTGGTCAGATCTGAAACGACACTGACCGCTGCCGATCAAGCCTCAATCGATAAAAGCGCCATTAAAAAACGCTTTAGAAGTTTTAATAACGAGCATCACAGCCTGAATGAGATTGATTTTAGTGCATTAGAGGATAATTTAAACATTCCCTTTAAAGAGCTGACCTCCCTGAAAAGTCAGTTAGCCTTTTTATTAAATAATAATCAAGAGCCTGTGCCAGCGGCGACTATCGCGCCTTTAACCCAGCATGAAAAAATTGAAACTAAGCCTAAGTTATCAATTTTAATTAGCGACATAAACGACCTTCACCTGTGCGATAACACTCAAGCCGATGTGTATTTCAAAGTACCTGAAAGTTTAAAATTGGGCTGCAATAAACACATTAATATCTTCCTTGAGAACCCTCGTCTTATTCCTTGGTTCCCTGCGGTATTAATTGGCAAGGACTACCAAGAATCGGTACGACTATTAGAGACAGTGAAACCAGAGCGCATTGTCAGTAACAATACCGGTGTGGCGTATAAGGCCTTTGAAATGGGCATAAATTGGATCGCGGGTCCTTTCTTAAATACCACCAACTCCTATGCCTTGATGACATTACAAGAAGAGTTAGATTGTAAAGGGGCGTTTATCTCAAATGAGATTAATAAAAATCAAATCAAACACATTAAACGCCCACCGGGCTTTAAATTGTTATACAGCATCTATCACCCTATTTTGATGATGACCAGCCGTCAGTGTTTCTTCCAACAAACCGTGGGCTGTAAGAAACCCAGCATTGAAGATGGCTGTATGTTGAAATGCGAAAAAGCCACCACCATTACCAATGTGAAAGGCATTTCCTTTGCGGTTGATAAACAAAAAGGCGGTTACCCTAGCATTTATAACCACGAGCAATTCTTAAACTTAGAGGCAGTGAAAGACCTTTCTCACCTGTTTGATGAGTTCTTTATCGATTTAACCAATATTGGTGCGGGCTCAAAAGAGCAAGCGGATAAAGTTGAGTTATTACAACATTTTGAGCAAGTTTTGAACGGCGTAGAAAGCTCACAGGTGCAGCTTAATGAGATGGTCGAAGTCTCTACAAATGCCCAGTACAGGCAGGGTTTGTAACCCTCGACTTTCCTAGGTCTAGGTGGCTCTTACTTATTAAACGCTCGATAACTTTTATCGAGCGTTTTTTTTGGTTTTCACGCTAAACGCTAAATATTGTTTTGCTCGTCTATTTAATTTGTATATATTTTTCAATCATTAAATCGATTTCGCCATTCAGCTTCATTTCATTAATGGCTTTATTAAACTGTGTAATAAAGTCTTTTTTATAAGGGAAATCATGCTCATTTATATTGGTAAAACCAAGATAACTCTTTTCATACGAAACCGTCTTTCCCTTATCGATATTACCCAACACTTTATAAGTATCTTGAGTCGATCGTATTATCTCTAGCTCTGTTTTAATCGCCAGTTCATCATTAACATAACAATCGATCCGCCCAGTCCCAACCATTAATAAATTTTGCTCTGCTCGAAGGGATTCCGTCATATATATCTTTTTATCTTTTACCGCTTCAAGAAATTTATCGCCGCCTAATAAATAACCACTACTCTGGCCAATGGTTAGACCGAAATAATCTTCGGGCCATCTTTTTCGACTTTTTGAAACTATGTCTTTATTGCACACTAAAATGGTTTTTTCTGTAAAAATAGCCGTTGAATATGGCCCAATATAAGGACGATGCTCAGGGTAGTAATAAGGCGGAAATAACGCAAAGCCCTTCCCTTTCATCAGTAAGTTTAAACCACGCCGCCAAGGAACGGATTTTAACGTCACATTATAAGCGTCCATTTGTTCAAAGGCTTTATTCAGAATATCAACATAAATACCTTTAAACTCACCATTATCTTCCCATGAATAGGGACGATAAGAGGCATCGCCATAAATGATGACCTCGTGTTTTAGTGCTGCAAAAGTAGCCGTACTAAGACTGATAAATAGGTAAGCAATTATAAGTTTGTTAATCATTAACAATGCAACTTAAGGTGATTTAGTGAACAGTTTCCATCATAGTTTCATTTTTGAATCCTATCTGTAATAAAAGTGTAAGCAGTTACTTACAATTAAGCGGCTTCAACAGACCCACTTTTAAGTCTGTGGCTTGATAGATCACTTTGCCATTGAGTCGCACTTCACCATCAGCAATGCCCATGGTAAGTGGCTTTTTGATAATGCGTTTGATCTGAAGTTGATACTGTATTTCTCCCGCATCAGGGTAAATTTGTCCGCTAAATTTGACCTTACCGACACCCAGTGCTCGCCCTTTTCCGGGCAACCCTGAGTAGCCTAAAAATACCCCTAATAACTGCCATAGGGCATCGAGCCCTAAACAGCCCGGCATCACAGGGTCGCCTTTAAAGTGACAGGCAAAAAACCATTGCTCTGGTACTATCTTAAAACTCGCGCTGAGAAAGCCACGGTTATATTTACCGCCCTCTTGGGTGATTTGATCAATCTCATCAATCATTAGCATGTTATCGCTAGGCAGTTGGGCGTTACCTTCACCGAAATAGTCACCTTGAGAAAGGGCTAGAATATCCTGTTTCGAAAATGTCATATCAAGTCTCCTTAAAAAAAGACAGCATGACCTTTTGATTTTATTTTCTATTGTAAAAATCGGACATTAGCTCTCAATTAACATTAAATCAGGCTGACCTAAATGTTTTCTCACACTGTGTATGAAGTGCGCTTGATCAAAGTACCCAGAATCTAGGGCGATCTCTAACGGTTTGTAAGAATTGAGCGCTAACGCTTTACAGGCCGCTTGTAGGCGAATTACTTGAGAGAAGGATTTAGTCGATAAACCCGTATGTTGCAGAAACTGACGATTCAAATGTCGACTGCTCCAGCCAACTTGATCCGAGACTTGCTGCACCCGTGCTTTACCATTTCCCTGCATAATGAGCGACAAAGCATGATCGAATTTAGTCAGGCTGGCGGGGGCGAATTGGCTTAATAGCCAAGCATCACATATCTCAACTCGTTTTAAAAACGTGTCTTGCTCATACAGTGCACTGTGTAATGTCTGAAATTGTGCACAGGGGATAAAGGCGCTGTCGATAAATTGATTGTGAGCGTCAGCCAGATCTAAACTAAAAAAATGCCTTAATCCTGCAGGATAAAACCAAACACCAAAATAGTCACCTGGGGCTAACAATTGCATCTGATGGGTTTTATCAAACGCGCCGCCAACTAAAACGCCAGCACTTGAAAAGTAAAGCGCCTGGGTACCGTCTGGCATCACGGGATAAGGAGTGGCTTGGCTAATGCTGATTTGAAGGTAACGATAAACAGCGTGTCTTAGCGGGTAGGACGCTAAGGCTCTGACTAAATTGAGCCCATATTTATCCAAACCCTGAGGCGTTAGCGTCGATTGGAAAGGCTGGAATATATCACTCATAAAAGGTCTTTAATATTCAATCGCTAAAGCTTTGCAAGGCGAGCATGGCCGCGTCTGCTTTATCGCTTTGCACAAAGATATGGTCATGATAATAAGCCGCTATCACATTGGCACTGATATCATGTTCAGCAAGCTTAGTCGCAACGGCAGCAGTAAGACCCACCGCATCTAGGCTTGAGTGTACGGTTAAGGTGATGCATTTAAACACAGACTCATAAACAAAGTTTTTCGCATCCGCCAGCGTTTTCTCTAGCACCAATGTCAGCCCCTCTTCTTCGTAAAAAGTGGCGATGGGATGCAAAGCTAAACCCCAGTTTAGCTCTAATACGTCCTCTTTCACCGTACAAAATACATACTCTGCCTTTTGTAAATTAGGCGACATACTGGATAACAATGTGCTGAGATTTGTTTCACCTGACATGCTTGCTCCCTCATTGCTTCTTGCCTCATCAAACGCGATAATTTAAGGCATTAATTGAAAGTATTAACACTGTCTCGTTCAACCAAACAGGGCTCAAGTTCAATAATTTGATTAGTCTCTGAATTGGTTTCAATTTTGGCTAACAACATGTCCACCGCTTGTTTACCTAAACGGTATTTAGGTTGGTGAATCGTGGTTAAAGACGGCGTGATATATTTCGCTAAATTAATATCATCGTATCCAATAATTGATAAATCGCCTGGTACACTAACCCCCTTCTTACTGGCCGCATTAATGACACTCATTGCCATCATGTCATTACAGACAAACAAGGCGCTTGGCAGTCGGCCTTTATCATACATTTCCAAAAAGGCCTTTTCGCCGCCTTCACAGGCAAAATCACCCGTCGCGATCCAATCTGGATTCACTGCTAGGTTTGCTTCTTGCATCGCCTGCAAATAACCTGAATAGCGCTGCATGGCCGTTTGTTTATCTAATACACCGGTAATACAGCCGATTTCCTTATGGCCTTTATCGATGAGATAACGCGTCGCCAAATAACCACCATGATGGGAGTTATCTTGAATCTTATCGCAGGGAAAGTCAGTCGGACCCCAATCCATCACCACAGTCGGAATCGGTTTATGATGTGAAAATAAGGTAAAGCCTTCTGTATTTACTTCACTGCACATCAATAACAATCCATCAACACGCTTTTGCAACAAGGTATTGAGGTTCGCATTCATGCGCTCCACATCACCTTCGGTATTACATAAAATAAGGTTGTAACCTTGCTCGTAACAACGGCGCTCTACCCCTTTTAGGACTTCACTAAAAAATGGGTTTGCAGAGGTCGTCACTAACATGCCGAATGTTTTTGTATTGTTTACCTTAAGGCTTCTTGCCAATGCAGAGGGGGCATAACGTAAAATATCAACGGCAGCTAACACTCTTTGAGAAACATCTTCACTGACATAGCGAGTTTTATTAAGCACATGACTAACAGTGGAGGTCGAAACACCTGCATGTTTTGCTACATCTTTAATTGTCGCCATTACTTAACCTTATCAAAAGCAGCCTAAAATGATTTGTCACTCAATGAAGGAGAAGATTTCGCTTCTTGCTTGCATCAACCGATATCATTCACAAGACTTAATTAGCCTTCAGAGCTTTGAGTATCGATAGCAAACCAGTATACCTACATTAAACATGATTATGGTATGTCAGTAGGATATAAAGCCGCTAACATTATGATGATATTCAGTATTTAGGGGGAGCTAGGTTTGAGGAGCTGCGATAAATAGTGCTAATTCGTCGCTGATTTTTGATTCAATTGTATCCGTAATGGTGCTTTAAACAAGAGGCACCATTACGAACCCAATCAGTCTAAACTTATTTCACAATCACTTTTAACGGTACCGCAATGCTTTTTGCAACCGCTTGATGCTTAAGCACCTTGTCTGCTGTCGCTACACCCAAAGAGCCAATTAGACCCGGTTGTTGAGCAATCGTTGCAGCCAACAGACCACGCTTAACGGCAGCAATACCATCGTCAGTACCATCGAAACCAACAATCATGACATTTTTACCAGAAGCTTTAATCGCACGCATAGCGCCCAGTGCCATTTCGTCATTTTGAGCGAAGACAGCATCTACATTTGGATTAGCCGCTAGCATATTTTCCATTACATCCAAGCCTTTTGCACGGTCAAAATCAGCAGGTTGGCTACCTAACAGATTCATCTTGCTTGCTTTAACCGCTTGCATGAAACCTTTACCACGTTCACGTGCTGCAGAGGTACCTGCGATACCTTCAAGTTGCAATACTTTAACATTGGCACCTAATGTATCAGCGATATATTGGCCTGCCATTTTACCACCCGCAACATTATCAGATGCAATATGACTGACAACATCACCTCGAGTTGCACCACGGTCAAGCGTCAGTACTGGGATACCAGAACGATTAGCAATACGAATCGCATTGGATACCGCATCTGAATCAGTTGGGTTAATCAAAATCGCTTTCACGCCACGTACGGTAAGGTCTTCCACATTGGCAAGCTCTTTACTTGGGTCATTTTGTGAATCCAATACAATCAGGTTATAACCTAATTTAGCGGCTTCTATTTCAGCACCACCCTTCATCGCAACAAAGAAAGGGTTATTCAATGTTGAAACCACCATGGCTAGCGTATCTTGCGCTAATACCGTTGAGCTAACAGACGCTGACACTAAAACAGCAGAAACCATGCTTACTAACTTTTTCATTCTATTTACCTTTTTTAGAGTTATTAGCTCTGCCACCTAAGCGATAACAGAGGGACTTTGAGTTATTTATTTTTATTATCCACCAGCACGGCCAGCAGAATGACACTTGCTTTGGCAATCATCTGATAATACGAAGAGACGTCTAACAAATTTAATGCGTTGTTCAAAAAGCCAATGATGAGTGCGCCGATTAAGGTACCCATAATTCGCCCTTTACCCCCAGCCAAACTGGTCCCACCTAGCACCACGGCTGCGATAGCATCGAGTTCATAACCCATACCCGCTGTGGGTTGCGCCGAAGACAATCTGGCGGTCACTATTAATCCCGCTAGCGCGGCTAACAAACCACAAATGGCATACACACCAATTTTCACACGATCGACATTGATGCCAGATAAACGGGTCGCAGATTCACTGCCACCCACGGCATAAACATAGCGGCCAAAACGGGTGTGGTTTAATAAGTACCAAACACTGATAAAAACAAACGCCATTAACCAGACAGGGATTGGAACCCCTAAAAAGTAACCTGTGCCTATCATGGAAAAATCATCAGCGACATCCGTAAAGCCTGTAGAAATGGGGCGTCCATCGGTATATACCATGGTGACGCCACGTAGCAGTGTCATGGCCACCAGGGTCGCAATGAAGGCTTGAACCTTACCTTTAGCGATAATCACACCACTAAATGCGCCCAATCCAGCGCCTGCAATCAAGGCAATAGGCACGGCATACATAACAGGTACTTCTAAGCCAATTAAACTGGCAGCAAAAGCGCCACTTAAAGCGAGTATCGAGCCCACACTTAAATCAATTCCCGCGGTTAAAATAACTAATGTCATTCCGACAGCTATGATGGCATTGACCGATGTTTGCCTTAAAATATTGA
>Ga0105354_1001780_pt1 | contig 13217 bp, 10 predicted proteins | sample GOMGulsemesocosm_FD_83658 | JGI IMG/M metagenome (GOLD analysis project Ga0105354, IMG submission 83658) | Methane-oxidizing microbial communities from mesocosms in the Gulf of Mexico - GOM9B Gulf of Mexico | ecosystem: Environmental > Aquatic > Marine > Cold seeps | place: USA: Gulf of America...
AATACAGTTACAAATGCTGTAGATATATCTTTAGTTTTCCCAACAGGTGTTGACCCAAAAACTTTTGCTTATGAAAATGGTGAAATCTATTTCTATGCCAATTCCAAAATATATAAAATGTCAGAAACTGACACTACTCTTCCTACAACTTCAATTATTGATCAGGAATTATACCAAGGTTTAGCTGTTAAAAATGGTTACATATATGGTACTAATTCTGATTTTACTGCTGGGACAGGTGAGTTAATTATTTATGATGCATCTACTAACACTTTAGTGGATACTAAAACCTTAAATGTTGGTTCTTCTAAAATATATTTCAACTAATTTATTTTAACCCCTAATAATAAAAAATGCCTTTCAATAATTGAAAGGCATTTTTTATTATTATATCTTTTATTATAATTATTTTTCTATCCTCATAGTACTTTCTAAAGGATGATTTAAAAAGTCAATCATTTTAATACTATTTATCTTTTCTTTATTAGTCATTAAACTTCCTTTTCCAGAACCTATAATATCGGCAATTGCTAATGCCAACAAAGGTTCCGTTTCATTACCTAGCACTCCCATATTACTATAGTCTTCTGAAAGTTCCATTGTAGGATTAGGAGAAAAACCATTAAAGTAATCAGTAAACCCTATACTATTCAATGATTTTAATACTAACGGTTGTAAAGCATATTTATGTCCTGGGTTCGCTCCAGATTTCCCAAAGTTAACAGAATCATATAATGTTACAGAAGCCTGAAACTTACCTGTAGTTGCCGTACCTATTTGTACAACATCTATATATGGGTTTAATCCGTTAATGACCAATTCACTTGCTGAAGCAGAACGTCCAGTGGTAATCACATATACTTTTGATAAATTTAAGCTATTTAGAGTTTGCCCACTTCTTGTTTGTGAAACAAATGTATTAATTAATTGGGATGGGTCATTTTGTTGATAATAACTTTGCCATTTAGTATTCCACTGTTCAGTACTAAATACCTGATTGGAAAACTGACCTGTAACTAAACTTGATAATGTTACAGCACTATGAACAGACCCTCCAGGGTTATATCTAAAATCCAATACTAATTGTGTTACGCCATTCGCTTGAAAATTTGCAAATGCTGCATTTAGTTGGTCATCATAATTAGTAATGAATGAATTGTACATCAAGTACCCTATTTTAACAGTATTCACTTCCAAAACTGATGAAAGTAAAATAGGGTTTTCGGTTAAAACAGTTTTTGTTAATGAGACTGAATTCCCAGTTGCAGTAACTAACACTCCATTATAAGTAGCCAAATCAATTGAATAGGAGTCTTGGTTTAAAGCTGATATTGTTTCATTGTCAATCTGATCTGTTACACTATCATAAGTTATTTGAACTCCATTAACTTTGTTAAAAATAATTCCTCTACTAATTCCGTTATTTGCAGCATTAGAGTTTGGTAGTACATAGCGAACATAACCATAAGCTTTATTACTATTAGTATCAGGATCGACAAAAAAACCAAATGACATACCATTATTTTTTGAAACACCAGAAAAAGAGGCTTCTAAGGCTTCATAATCACTCACAATCCAACTAAACTTATCTGTTGTTGGTCTATCATAAACTAAGTTTTCAAATAATGATTTGGGTGATGAAAATCCGTTTATATAATTATTCAAATCTCCTTGAGTAGCGAACCTATCATCTGCTAAGTCGGGCACATTATCCTTATATAAATAATAACTATTCATTCCTTTCCATACAAAATCACCAATATCAGTAGCTGTTGCAGGATGAATTACATCATCATTATCATCAAAACAACTGGTCATGATAAATCCAAGCGCTAAAGAAAGTAATATTGTGTAATTAAATCGTTTCATATTTTTTAGAATTTGAAAATTTTACTTTATAAATAATAATGTTTTAATCGAATATAACTAAAATCTAAATGTTTTAGAAAAAATTCATTGTCAAGTTGAGCTCAGCTTGTGCTTAACGTAGACAAAGTACCTCCCCCATAAAACATAACTTCGCCAAGTTAATCTTGACAAAAAGAGTCTAATTTAATAGAAATTTCAATAAAAATGATAATTTACTGTTACAAAACAGAAATTGAATCGTCATATACATAAGAACAACTATAAACTAAATGAATCAAACTGCTTTTTTAAATTTGGTATTACCTTTTAAGGACAAAATGTACCGTTTGGCAAAGCGTTTGCTTGTATCTAATGAAGAAGCGGAAGATGCCACGCAAGAAATATTATTAAAACTATGGACTAATAAAACAAAAATAGCTAGTTATAAAAACACAGAGGCGTTTGCTATGACCATGACAAAAAATTATTGTTTTGACAGATTAAAATCTAAACAAGCTCAAAATTTAAGGATTGTCCATAATAATTATAAAGATGAAACTACGGCTTTACAAAAAAAAATAGAACAACAAGATAGTTTAGCTTGGGTTGACAAACTAATGCAACAACTACCACAACAACAACAAATGGTAATGCAGTTAAGAGATATTGAGCAATATGAATTTGCTGATATTGCAAAAGTGTTAGATATGAAAGAATCCGCAATCAGGGTAAATCTTTCAAGGGCTCGTAAAACAATTAGAGAACAACTAATAAAGAAACACAACTATGGAGTTAAATAACATAGATAAATTAATAGTAAAGTATTTAGAAGCTGAAACTTCTATTACTGAAGAAAAAGAATTGCGCAGTTATTTTTCTTCACAAAATGTGGCGCCACATTTAGAGCAATACAAGTGCTTATTTGAATATTTTACTACCGCTAAAAATGAAACATCACATAAAACAATACCATTAAAACCTAGAAGGAATTACTACAAATGGTTTACTGTTGCAGCGAGTTTAATATTAGCATTTGGATTTTACACCTATAACAATGTAAAATCTAACACTCAAGAGGAAGAAGCTTTACTGGCCTATTATCAAACTAAAAAAGCACTACAATTAGTTTCAACTAATTTTAATATCGGAGCTCAAAAAGTGGGGTATTTAAATGAGTTTGAAAACACTAAAAATCAAATTTTTAAAACGAATAAATAATCAATTAAAAACGAATACAATGAAAAAATTTATATTAATATTAGGAATGGCATTGTTACCAATTCTTACCAATGCACAAAATTACTTTGACTCTTTAGAAGATCAAGATGGAATTACTTCAGTTATTGTTGATGCAAATATGTTCAACTTAATGAGTAAAATTGATGTTAGTACTGATGATCCTGAAGCAAATGAATACATCAACTTAATTAAAAACATTACAAGTTTAAAGGTTTTTGTAAGTAAGAATTCAGGGAATACATCAAAAATGCAAAACATGATGAGTAGCTATCTTAAAAAAACTAGCCTACAAGAATTAATGCGTGTAAAAGATGGTGACACCAATGTAAAGTTTTACATGAAAGAAGGTAGTAATGCTAATAAAGTTAGTGAGTTATTGATGTTTGTAAAGGGAACTGACTTAAAGGTTGAAGGAAAAGAAATTGAAACAGTGCTACTTTCTTTAACTGGTGATTTTGATTTGAAACAAGTTTCAAAATTAACTAAAGAAATGAATATCCCTGGAGGAGAACATTTAAAGAAAGCTAAGAAGAAATAATACAAACAAAACTAGCTCAATTCTATTTAAATAGAATTGAGCTAGTTCAAAACATCAATCAAATGAAATCAATCAAAAATTTATTAGGACTCATTCTTATCACTGCTTTATTAGTTAGTTGTAATAACAAACCATCACTACAAAAATATTATGTTGACAACCAAGAAGCCCCAAATTTTTGGGTTACTGACATTCCAACAAGTCTTTTAGCTATTGATGAAAAAGAACTTTCAGAGAGTCAATTAAAAGCGTATCAATCAATCGTTAAACTAAATTTTTTAGCTTTCAAAAGGAATGACAATAATTCATCTATATATGAAAATGAGCGAAAAAAGGTTAAAGAAATACTTTCTAATGATTCATATAAACCACTCATTAAATATGGAGGTAGTAAGCAAGGAGCAATTGTAAAATACTTGGGATCAGAAACTAAAATAGATGAAGTTATTTTTTTTGCAAGTGATGACACTAAAGGCTTTGGAATTATTCGCGTTTTAGGAGACGATATGAATCCATCAAAAATGTTAACATTAGTAGATGTGGTTAAAAAATCAAAGCTAGATACCTTAAAATTAAAACAGTTTAGTAATTTCTTTTAATCGAAAATTAATTTCTTAAAACAAAAATCCACTCTTTAAAGGAGTGGATTTTTTATTATAAACTTTAGTAATGTTTACAAATTCAATATCATATATTCCATTATTTCAGTAATTTCAGGTGTTGTATTACCATCAATATGATTATGAAAAGTTGTATAATATATATTACCTGAAGTTGCATCACAAGATCCAACATAACAACCATGAGCTATATGTGCAGGTAAGGCATTTACGCTTATTGTTATTGGATGTGCATTTTCAGGGTTCCCTGGAGGGATATGACAAATAGTAACTTTTTTTCCATTTTCTGAATACCAAACGCTATCATCGTTTACTCCAACAACTTTATTAGTTTTAATCATTAATGGGTTTTGATTTTCATCCCTTACTAATACCTCCCAAAAATTAGTATTCAGCTGCTGTAATTGCATCCAGATATCTAAATCATATTCTATATTAAAATTCGTAAAACTGGTAAAATCATTTAAATCTTGATTGACAATTGAATTTCCATTTAACCAACCTATGTCGCCAGAACGCGTTCCACAAACTAATTCATCATTAATAAATCCTCCCTGTCTATCAGCTGTACAATTTTGAGCATATGCATCATAACCTACTAAGTATTCCAAGGCATAATCGGATACATACATACTTTTCCCATTAACCATAAAGTCATTTAAACTTTGATAAAAATCGCTTGAAAAAGAATTAACATTACCACTACAGTTTAAAAACAAGGCATCATAATCAGCTAACCCCAATTCAATATCAGTAACTGAAACTTCATCTATCTCATAGCCTAAATCAGTAACAATACTTTCTATACTGTCATAACTCCCTGCTAAAAAAGCTAAATTAGCTTGACATTCTAATATTATATTCTCGTTAGTCAAATCTAATACAGTACCTGATACTACCGAAATATTTATTGTAGTCCTGAATAATTTACCCGATCCCGTTTGAAAATGTAATTCACCTAAACCAACAGGAACCCTTAATTCAAAAATCCCAGCTTGATTTGTTTTTGTTGTATACATTGTTCCATCATTATCATAAAACACCCGAGCATTAGGTATTGCTTTATTAGAAGGAGTACTCAACCTCCCAACCACACTTTCAAGTACAACTTTACTTTGAGTGCTTGGCATATCGTCATCACTTTTACATGCAAAAAACAAAACACCTACCAATACTATGTATACTATATTTCTCATAACACATTGTTTTACAATACTAAATTACAACATACATTACGTTATATTTTAGTCATTTATTATTCGGTAGGGTTTATTGATTATTCGGTAAAACCACATCTATTTCAATCTTAAAACAAACAACAACAACACCTTCAGTAAGTTACACTCATAAGAACTAAAAAAGGCAGCGAATTCGCTGCCTTTTAACCAACACATTTAAGTTAGTTTCCCCAAAACAATTTTGCCTTTATGTTACTGACTACAATTACCGTCTATTATGTTTTGTACTGTTGGATTAAACCCATTATTGGCTATTGATGTGTTTATAGACGCATCATTATTATATAAATTTTGCAATGCACAAAAGTCTGTTAAATTAATGTTTGGAGCACTTGCCCCATTTTGATTAACCCCAACTCGTACAGTTGAAATTTGAGTTAAATTTTCAAGCCCAGAAAGGGACACTAATGACATATTATCCACTATAGTAATATGCACCGTTACATTAGTAATATTATCTAATCCGTTCAGGTTAATTAACGATGGATTTTCCTGAATATATGAAAAATTAAAAGATGTTATTCCTTCTAACCCTTCTAATGAAACTAATGAAGCATTATTCCATATAGACAAATAACCATTTGAAACCGTAATATTAATATTTGATAACTCAAGTACTCCCGTTAAACTGTCACAATCCCATATAGATAATGCTCTTGCATACGTAATGTTTTCAATACCATTTAAGTTTGTTAAGTTGGGATTATATTTAATATTTAAAGCTCCATTTATAGTATGTAATGACGATAACGAATTAATATTAACAATATTTGATGCTCCACTAGCTACCCCTATTACCAAACCACCATTAATTACTTCATACCCCAATAAACCAAAAGCATCAACTTCTTCCTGAGAAGTTAACGTTACACCGCCAACAAAAGTTCCTCCAACTTGATTTCCACATGCTAATAATGTTCCTATATTAATTTCTGTAGAATTTAAAGGTAAAATAGAGACTCCAGAGCTTTGATTAGTATCTAAATCATATACAATCATACTATATTGTTCATTATTACAATAAGAGAATGGGGTATTTATAATCCCATCTGTAATTGAAATAGCTATTACATCAGACAAATTCGAAGCACTTGAATTATACAAAAATAAATAACCATTTGTTACTGAAGTTCCAGTACAGGTACTCACCGTTCCTGTTAAAGAGGTCTCTATTAACTGCGATGGCAAACTAGGTACAATAATATCAATTGATATATCATTACTGTATGGCCCTAATACCGCTGTATGTATAATTGTATTTACACATCCTCCATCACCATATATATTAATCGTTACTTCTTCACCTACAGGAAACAACACACATTCTTGACCATTATCATTGGTATACCCCGAAAACATTAATTGATTGGTCTGATCTCTAATAATTTCAAAATAAAAATTTGGTAAAGCCCCATGGCTTCTTAGTTCAAAACAAACATTTACTACATCTACACTCATATCACAATTCCACCAGGTAAAATGTGTTACTTCAGCTATATACTCATTACCTGTCTTTACTGCTATTCCTTGTTCTTTCCAATATCCAGCTCCTTCATCAAAATACCATAACGGAATCGTTTCTGGTGCATTGGGAGTACTGGTTGCTACTGGAAAAGTTACTGTTGCGGGTGCTGTTTTTAAAATATTTAATTGTTCACCTGCTGAAGAGTATAAATTAACTCCTACCATTCCGTATGTTTCCATACCAGATGCTGAACCATTTTCACGCTGCCCAAATAGCATCCCTGGCATTTGAGTAAATGTTCCTTGTTGGTTAGGCTCTAAATAATGTAATGATACTTGTACTTGTCCGTTATACGGATTTCCAGAAGCATCAATAAAACTTCCCTGAAACTGTACTTTAGCTCCATTTGGCAAAGACACTTCTGAGGCTTCACCTGAATTTACTGTTCCTACTATGTTTTTATCTAATAGGGTAATTTGCACATCGTTAGTTCCGTTAGGAACAGGAACTAATGTTCTACTACCCTGTATATATCCATTTTTAGATGCTTTTATAAAAGCAAATTTTTCATGAACGGAAGCATTGTTTAGTACAAATACTCCATTATGATCAGTCATGGTTGTTTGATTACCAATAGTAATTTGAACGTCCTTTAATTTATTTCCTGTTTGATTTACAATACGACCAATAAAATTAGCTTCTATAGGACTTCCAAAATTGTCCAATAAAAATTGTTCATTAGTCATCTCAACTACAGAGTTTGTACTGGTGGTTGGTTTTGTAAAATCATCATCGTTTTTACAAGAAAACAAAACGAAAATCAAAACGAAAATGTAAAGTAGTTTTTTCATGATAACATTTTTTATAGTTAGTCCTTTTAATAGATTAACTAAATTACAACATATCCTGCTTGATTTTTTGGCTATTTATTATTTGGTAGGGTTTATTGATTATTCGGTAATATAAATTATTGTTCTACCTCGAATGTTGTAAAATAATAATAAAGCCGATTATTTCTATTTTAGGATAGGTATAAATTACAAAATAATGAGCGAAAAATCGAAATTGCAAAGAGCAGCTTTAAGCATGAAATTTTGAAATTGAGCGGTGCATAGTAATTTCCTAAATTCACACTTGACTTTTTGGTTCGTTTTGTATCAAAACAAAATGGACCAAACCTCAAAAAAATTAAAATCATGAAACTTTTACGAGGATATGTTAAAAAAACACTGAATTCTCTCCACACAAATAATAATAATAATAATCTCCTAAACTATAGTATGCCCCCCCTCTAAGAGGAAAGGACTTTTACTTTTTTAATCTCGCACAACATGTGCTATCCCAATTATTGTATGCTCCGTTCCTCCATAAAAGAACGTTCCTGAAAAATCAAAATCAACATGTTCTCCTACAATTCCATAATCAGTTACGTTAATTTCCATTGCGCTATTGGTTTGTGGATCATCTAACATTCCGGAGTTTTCAACTTGAAATAGTACTTGGCTTTCAGATAATGTAGCAATACTGTTCGTATTCGAATATAGATAATCCCCCAAGGTTAACGCATTTGCGCCATTTGCTCCAAAAGCAAAACCTATATGGTTATAATTTGTTCCTCCATCAGTTTTCCCAACAATCAACATTGGGTTTGGTAAGGTTGAAAAGATACAGTACATATCTGTAGTAAACGTTTTTACAGGATCCCCATCTACTTTATACATTATATATTCTTGTTCATTCTCCAAAATAGCACAGGTAGAATTGGCCCCAAGATTAATAACTGGTGCCATTATTGTGAAATTTAAAGCTTTAGATACTGAACCTGTATCAATATCAACTCCGTAAGCTGTAACATCATTGGCATTTGAGCATAACAATGTAGTTATTTGGTAATTCCCTGAATTAATATAATCGAAAAATTGATTACCATCTTTTTCTAAAAAAACATAACCATTAGTAACTCCATTTAAATCACAATTGTAAAAAGATCCTTGAATAGTTACGGAAGTAACGTTTCCGCTAGAAAGTATTATTTGTGCTGTTGCAGTTCCATTAAATATTCCAATATCTTCAGTATACACTTGTTCATCACAAATAGTATATATTAATGTTGTTATAATTTCATCTTTAGGAACCAACATACTGCATTTTCCTAATTCATTTGTATACCCTCCATTTAATGAAGTATTGCTATTTGTACTTAAACCTATGGTAAGATTCGCAAGATTAACTCCAGAATCTATTTGTACATCCAAGTGTAATATTTCTGTTGATAACGGATTTGCAAAATTCCAGTTACCTAACTGACTAATTTTCCCTACATAGTTATTCCCTTCTAGTGTAGCAATTGATTTTTCTATCCAAAATCCATGAGCTTCATTAAAACTCCACATCGGAATAGTTGCTCCTGCATTTTGAGTTTGTTGTGTATGTACTGGTATATTTACAAATGCATGTTCTCCAGAGCCCAAAAACAGCTCTTCCCCTGATGCTCCTATTAGCTTTAACTGTACTGCTCCAAACGTTTCTAATTGCTTTGCATTTCCTTCTTTATCTTGTCCATATAACATCCCAGGGAGTTTGTTATACATATTTTGATCATTAATATTTGTATGATACGCTACCACTTGTACTACTCCTGAATACGTTAATCCGTTTTCGGATACATATCTCCCATTAAATTTCACTGATGTAGTATTATTAATAGCTACTGTTGCTATTTCATCCGTATTTATTGTTGCTAAAGAAGTTGATTCCTGCAATATTATTTTAACTTTATTTGTTCCTTCAGAAGGAATAAAAGCTCTTGAGTTATTTAAATAACTTGTTTTAGCAACTTTTATATATCCAAAATTCTCATAAATAGCCGTGTTCTTAAAACTAAACACTCCTCTATTATCTGTTGTAGTAGTTTCAGATCCTGATGTTACAATTGCATTTTCAATCGGATTTTCATTTACATCAACCACTTGTCCTAATATATCCGCCTGTGAAGCACCTCCAAAATTAACATAAAAATCTTCTGGAGTGATTGATTCCACAGGTATAAAATACTCTTGCTCATCATCATCTACACAACCATAAATCACAAACAAAAAAGCACTAGCAAAAAAAACTATTCTTACTAATGAACTACATTTATATATGCTATTTAAAAACTGAATCATGCCTGCATCATTTTATCTAACAGCTCTTCTTTTTTACGTCGGGAAACCCCTAACATGGTATTATCAATCATTTCAACATAACCGCCATCCTCTTTTATAAACTTTTTTATACATGCCATGTTTACTAGATGTTTCTGATGTACTCTAAAAAAGGAAACATCTTGCAACAAACTATCATAATGCTTTAAAGTTTTTGACGATGTTATTTTTTCGCCAGTAGTTAAATAAATATCCGTATAATTTTTATCTGACTCTAAACGAATAATATTTTCTATAGCAATAAACTGAATTTCGGAAGTTGAGTTAACAACTATCTTTTTTACTTCATTAAACTTTACAAGGTCTGACGCCAAAGAAATTTGCTCTTGCTGTCCTGCAATAACAGTGTTTTTAGAGCGCTCTACAGCATCAATAAACTCTTTTGGGTTTAATGGCTTTAATAAATAATCTAAGGCTGAATACTTAAATGCCTTTATAGCATGCTCATCATAAGCAGTACTAAAAATAACATTAAAATTAGTGGACTCAATTTCTTCTAATACTTGAAAACCAGTACCGTCACCTAAATTTATATCCAGTGTCAATAAATCAAAATCAGTTGTATTTAGTAACTCAATAGCTTGTTTTTTACTATTCGCCACACCAACAACCTCTACATCTTCAATATATTTCTCAATATAACTTTGAAGTGTAATGATGGCATTTTGTTCGTCGTCTACTAAAACTACTCTAAGCATTAATTGGTATTATAAATTCAACTTTTGTCCCTACTGGAAAATTATTTTTATCTTTTAAATCAGTATATGTAATAGGATTTTGATTAATATTGTTGATAATACGCAATCGTTTATTCACAATATCCGTTCCTAAGGATTTATGTAGTGTAATTGATTTTTCTTTCCTGCCTACACCATTATCTATTACTACGCAATATAGCTCATTATCACTTATCATTTTTAAAACAATATCAATTTTACCGCCATTAACTTTAGGAGCAATACCATGTACAATTGCATTTTCAACAAAGGGCTGTAGTAACATTGGCGGGACCTTTATAAAATCCTCTTCAACTGATTCATCCAAACTAATTTCGTATGTAAGCTTTTCTCCAAAACGCATTTTTTCTAACTCTAAATACATTTCCAATCCCTCTAATTCCTTAGACAATTCTATGCTATTTTCTCTGGAATGATTTAATGTTTTTCGTAATAAGTTAGAAAATTTCGCTAAATAAACTTCTGAATTTAAAGTATCTCCTCTTGTGATAAAACTCTGTATTGAATTTAATGCATTAAAAACAAAATGCGGGTTCATTTGTGACTGTAAGGCTTTATTCTCTAATTGTAACAGAGAAGATTGCAATTGTTCTTGCTTTATTTTTCGCTGATAAAACCAACGTATTAAAACACTTATTATTCCAATACCTATTAGCAAACATAAGCTTATAAACCACCATGATTTATAAAAAACTTGAAGGAAATTCAAGCCTATTTTTGACGATTCTGACCAGTTACCACCTGCTTCTTGTACTTGTACTTCAAATACATATTCACCCTTTGGAGGTAAAGATGTAAATTGAATTTTAGTGTCTTTGGTAACTACCCAATCCTTATGGATCCCATCTATTTTATACCGATATAACTGATTCCCTTTCGCTTTATAATCCAATGCTAAATAGCGTAAGGTTAAAAAATTATATTCAGGTTGTACTACAATTTTCCCTTTAGGGAAAAGATGTTTTTCATTATTTAAACGAACATACGGAAATAGTACCGTTGCTTTTTCTTTCTGCTTATTGAATTTCTGTATATCTATTTTCGAAACTCCATTTCGAACAGCAACATACAATTGACTATCTATGAATTCAATATCATAAACTTCATTAGAAGATAATCCGCTATAGGTAGTTATAATTTTATAATCTGAATAATTAGTATTCGTAAATTGATAAAGCCCCTTTGAAGTTGCAACAAAAGTATATGCCTCATTCTTTTTAACTGAATTAATTACTGTATTTCCTAATATTGTTTTTATTCCGTGTGGAACTACTATATACTGAATACCTTCATTTCTTTTATATACAAAAGAAATAGAATCTCCTTTCGTTTCAAAACGATAAACAGGCTTCTCAATTTCAAGCTGAGTTATTCCAATATAACTAGGCACATAATACACTCCATTAAACTTTGTTCCTACCCAATATGAACCTTGTTTATCTTGTAATACACTTGTGACTGTTTTATTTAAAAACGACTCTTTAATAATATGAGGTAAAGCAGTCTTTTTATTTTCTTGGCTCTTGTTTTTTTCTAAAGAGACAAACTCATATCCATCAAACTGAACTGTACCTTTGGTAGTTTCTACCCCTATAAAACCATCTTTATTTTGATAAATAGAAACAATACAACTACTTGGCAAGCCATTATCTATAGTATAGTTTTCAATACCAAAGAGAGTTTGCCCTTTACCTGTCTGAAATGACAAGAAAGTTAAAATCATAAATACTATGTAGCAACTATACTTCAATTAATTCTTTTTACTGACTACAATTACCATATGGTGTTTTGTATTGTTAAATTTGTAGAGCCATCATCTTGTTTACATGATATAACTAAAACACAAAACAACAATAAGGATAGTTCTTTTTTCATAGTTAGGTTTTATGTCCGCTAAACTACAAAAATACTTTACTAAAAAATTACTTTATTATTATTCGGTAGGATCTATTGAAAATTTGGTAGGGTAATAGATGATAAGTGGTAAATAATACATCATAACTAAGGAGAAAAACTGAAGTAATCTACTTGTTCATATAATATATTCCGAACAAGGGAGCTACTCACTTCCATAACAACAGACTCCCACACTACCTTACACTTCACTTTTTAGGCTTTACAAAAAAGAGCTTGCTCATTTTTTGAAACTCATAAGCTCATATATCATTTGATATTGGAGCAAAAAAAATCCTCAACATCAAATGATGTTGAGGATTAAAGAAGGCGGCGACCTACTCTCCCACATAACTGCAGTACCATCGGCGCTAATGGGCTTAACTTCTCTGTTCGGAAAGGTAAGAGGTGAGCCCCATTGCTATAACCACCT
>Ga0105354_1001783_pt1 | contig 13195 bp, 11 predicted proteins | sample GOMGulsemesocosm_FD_83658 | JGI IMG/M metagenome (GOLD analysis project Ga0105354, IMG submission 83658) | Methane-oxidizing microbial communities from mesocosms in the Gulf of Mexico - GOM9B Gulf of Mexico | ecosystem: Environmental > Aquatic > Marine > Cold seeps | place: USA: Gulf of America...
ATTTTAATTACTATTTTTTAGCAGCTCTTTCTTCTTTAAGCTCCTTTAATCTTTCCATTAAAGAACCTCCAATCCAATAAGGAACTACAAAAGTTGCGATAAAAATCAACAACCAAAATCCTATTGTAAAAATAGTTAAAAATGCTAAAAAACCTAAGTATTGATCAAAATCAAACATAATTTCCGGAAATTTGAATTCGGGTTCAAATATAGAAGATATTATTTATTTCTACCCCATCAAATTTCAATTTTATTAACAAATAATAACAATTCTATATTGAACAAAAATAAATACTTAAATTTGCAAATATCAAAAAACGACAACAAACTATAACTATGGAATATAGAATTGAAAAAGATACAATCGGAGAAGTAAAAGTACCCGCAGATAAGCTTTGGGGTGCACAAACTGAACGTTCAAGAAACAACTTTAAAATTGGAGCTTCTGCCTCAATGCCAATTGAAATAGTTCATGGTTTTGCTTACTTGAAAAAAGCTGCTGCATATACAAATTGTGACTTAGGCGTATTATCTCAAGAAAAAAGAGATTTAATTGCTGCTGCATGTGATGAAATTTTAACAGGGATGCACAATGATCAATTTCCATTAGTTATCTGGCAAACAGGTTCAGGAACACAGTCAAACATGAACTGTAACGAAGTAATTTCTCACAGAGCACAACAATTAGCTGGTAAAATTATTGGTGAAGGAGAAAAAGTTATTTCTCCAAATGACGATGTAAACAAATCACAATCTTCAAATGACACCTTCCCTACCGGAATGCATATTGCAGCTTATAAAAAAATTGCAGAAGTAACTATTCCAGGAGTTGAACAATTAAGAGATACTTTACAAGCTAAATCTGAAGCTTTTAAAGATGTTGTTAAAATTGGACGTACACATTTAATGGATGCTACACCTTTAACTTTAGGACAAGAATTCTCTGGTTATGTATCTCAATTAAACCATGGTTTAAAAGCATTAAGAAATACATTTGACCATTTAAGTGAATTAGCTTTAGGAGGAACAGCAGTTGGTACTGGATTAAATACTCCAAAAGGATATGATGTATTAGTAGCAAAATATATTGCTGAATTTACTGGATTACCTTTTGTTACTGCTGAAAATAAATTTGAAGCATTGGCAGCACACGATGCTATTGTCGAAACTCACGGGGCTTTAAAGCAATTAGCCGTTTCAATAAACAAAATAGCAAATGATATCAGATTAATGGCTTCTGGACCGCGTTCAGGTATTGGAGAAATTATTATCCCTGCAAACGAACCAGGAAGTTCTATCATGCCAGGAAAAGTAAACCCTACTCAAGCAGAAGCTATCACTATGGTTTGTGCACAAGTAATGGGGAACGATGTAGCAGTTACTATTGGAGGTACTCAAGGACATTATGAATTGAATGTCTTTAAACCAATGATGGCAGCTAACTTATTACAATCTGCTCAGTTAATTGGTGATGCTTGTGCATCATTTGATGTGAATTGTGCTCAAGGAATCGAACCTAATCATACAAGAATTGAAGAGTTACTAAACAACTCTTTAATGTTAGTTACTGCTTTAAATACTAAAATAGGATATTATAAAGCAGCTGAAATTGCTAATACCGCACATGAAAACGGAACTACTTTACGTCATGAAGCTGTTCGTTTAGGGCATGTTACCGAAGAAGAATATGATCAATGGGTTATACCTGCTGCTATGACAGGTAGTTTAGCTTAAAAAAAGCTTATTCTTATAAAATTACATTAATTTATTTCAATAAATAAAACCGAGTTTAATCACTCGGTTTTTTTTATTTTACATACTTTTAACCTTTAATACCAATTATTGATTTTCCTTGAATGAGTAAAATAAAATATTCAAAATATACTTCTGATATAGATTTTTCAAGTGTTGATCATGTTATTATAGGATCAGGAATTGGTGGGCTTACCGCTGCTATTTGGCTAGCAAAATCAGGAAAAAAAGTAGTTGTACTCGAACGACATTACACTCCTGGAGGATTCACACATTGCTTCAAAAGAAAAAAAGGAATTCAATGGGATGTTGGAGTTCATTATGTAGGGAATGTTGAAAAAGGAAATCAACTTAGGAAATTATTTGATCTAATTACTAATAATCAATTAGATTGGGAACCTATCGGAGAGGTATATGACGAAATTCATATTGGAAATAAAATTTATCAATTTAAAGCTGGTGCCTCACAGTTTAGAAAACAATTAATTGATTATTTTCCAGATGAAGTCGAAGCTATAAACACCTACCTGGATTTAATAGAAAAAGTAAACAAACGTGGTGGTGTTTTCTTTTTAGAAAAATCTTTTGAACCTTTTTTAAGTAAATCTATTGGATGGTTTTTCAAAAAACGATTTCATAAATACGCTAAGAGAACTACACTCGAAATACTTCACAAGATAACTACTAACCAAGAACTAATCGCAGTTTTATGCGGACAGTGCGGTAATTATGGTTTGTCCCCTGATAATAGTAGTTTCGCTATACATGCAATGGTTATTAGTCATTTTATGAATGGTGGTTATTACCCAAAAGGAGGCTCTGATCAAATTTGCGGTAAAGCTGTTGAGACTTTAATTAACAACGGAGGAGCACTATATGTTAATGCTAATGTTACAGAAATAATTACAGAAAAAAACAAGGTAAAAGGTATCAAAATAGGGAAAGATTTTATTCCATGTACCAGTATAATTAGTAATGTCGGGGTAAACAATACCTTCAACCACTTATTATCAAAAAAAGACAAACAAAAATGTGGTATAGATTTTAAAAACATAAAACCTTCAAGTGGCCATCTTTGTTTGTATGTTGGATTAGATAAATCGAGCGAATCACTTAGCCTACCAAAACACAATATTTGGAGCTATGTAGATAATAATATTGATGCAAACTATAATCCTGAGACTATAGCTGACGCAACTGAAAAGTTTGCTTATATATCTTTTCCTTCTGCTAAAGACCCTTTATGGAGTACAAATCATCCAAATACAGCAACATTACAAGCATTAACTGTGGGGAAATATGAATGGTTTATTGAATACGAAAATCAACCATGGATGAAACGCGAAGAAGCATACAAGAAAATGAAGGCTGATTTTGAACAACAAATGCTTGAAAAATTATATAAACTATTTCCACAAATAAAAGGACATGTAGTTGTTACTGAAGTTTCTTCTCCGCTATCCACAAAACATTTCTCCAATTATCAATCAGGGGAAATTTACGGTTTAGCTCATACACCAGAAAGGTTCAATTTACCTTTTCTAAAACCTGAAACTAAAATTAAGGGGCTACGCTTGGTTGGACAAGATATTACGTTAGTTGGAGTAGCTGGAGCAATGCTATCAGGAATGCTTTGCGCAGTTACTATATTAAAATATCGTATTTGGAAAATATTTAAAGAAATGAATACTTCATAAAAACTAAAAAAGCTTCGTTAACACGAAGCTTTTTTAGTTTTATTTTACCACAGGAATTATGCGTACATCTTTTCACGTAACTCTTTAATTTTAGAGTCATTCATATACTCATCAAAAGTTGAATACTTATCAATAACTCCTTTTGGTGTAATTTCTATAATTCTGTTTGCTACAGTTTGACAAAATTCATGATCATGTGTTGTAAACACAATGGTGCCTTTAAAGTTTTTCAATGAATTATTAAATGCTGTAATACTCTCCAAATCTAAGTGGTTTGTTGGCTCATCAATTAATAAAACATTTGCTCTTGTCATCATCATTCTACTCAACATACATCTTACCTTCTCTCCTCCAGAAAGCACTTTAGATGTTTTTAACGCTTCTTCTCCACTAAAAATCATTTTACCTAAGAAACCACGTAAATTAACTTCTTCCTTTTCTTCTTCAGTTTGTGCCCATTGACGCATCCAGTCAACTAAAGTTAATTCATTCTTGAAAAACTTAGAATTATCCGATGGTAAATAAGATTGAGTTGTTGTTACTCCCCATTTATATTCTCCTGAATCTGCTTTTATATTTTCAGTTAATATTTGATAAAAAGCAGTAGTTGCTTTAGAGTTTTTAGAAATAATAGCTACTTTATCACCTCTATTTAAGTTTAGGTCTACTTTATTAAACAACTCTCCTTCTTCATTGGAAGCACTTAAGTTTTCTACATTTAAAATCTGATCTCCAGCTTCTCTATCTCTATCAAAAATAATTGCAGGATAACGTCTGCTTGAAGGCCTAATATCATCTACTTTTAACTTCTCTAACATCTTTTTACGAGATGTAGTTTGCTTCGCTTTTGATGCGTTTGCACTAAATCGAGCAATAAAGTCTTGCAGCTCTTTTGCTTTTTCTTCTGATTTTTTATTTTGTTGAGAACGTTGTCTTGCCGCTAATTGACTTGACTCATACCAGAATGTATAATTTCCTGAAAAATGAGTGATTTTATTAAAATCAATATCAGAAATATGTGTACATACCAAATCTAAGAAGTGACGGTCATGCGATACAACTATTACAGTATTCTCAAAATTTGCTAAGAAAGTTTCTAACCAAGATATCGTTTCAAAATCTAAATCATTGGTAGGCTCATCCATTATTAACACATCAGGATTTCCAAATAAAGCCTTTGCTAATAAAACACGTACTTTTTGCTTACCATCTAAATCAGACATCGATGTGAAATGCATGTCTTCCTTAATACCTAAATTAGATAACATTGCCGCTGCGTTAGCATCAGCATTCCAGCCATCCATTTCTTCAAAAGTAACTTGTAACTCTCCTATTCTATCAGCGTTTTCATCTGTATAATCTTCATACAGTTTATCTAATTCTTTTTTAATAGCATACAACTCCGTATTCCCCATTAAAACTGTTTCTAAAACTGTATACTCATCATAAGCATAATGGTCTTGAGATAATACTGACATTCTTTTTCCTGAAGCAAGAGATACATGACCTGATGTAGGCTCTTGTATTCCTGCAAGAATTTTTAAAAATGTAGATTTACCAGCACCATTGGCACCAATAATTCCATAGCAATTGCCTTGAGTAAATGCAGTATTTACATCATCAAATAGGACTCTTTTACCAAATTGCACAGATAAATTTGAAACTGATAACATGTAATGTATTTTAATTTTCGGCAAAAATAGTAAAATGAATTGTATTTTATGCCAATTAAAATTCAAAACCTCACGATTAATTTGTTTGCCCAATCAAGTTGAACACAAGTATTTTTGATTTATTTTTTCGCATAAAAATATAACTTAACTAAGGCTATACTGATATTTTAAAACTCATCTAAATCAAAAAATCACTACTATTCGAAAGTTTTAAACAAAATTTAATTAATTGTCAGATTAAACTGATAAAACATTGACTTTTAAGAGGTAGTTTCAAAAAATAATTCAATTTTCTTACGTGTATTTTAAAGTTTAATTGGCATCACAACTGTTTATAATCATACTAAAAATATTATTTAACATCGATAGTCAAAACGCTTACAATCTTCAATCGTTTTGCTTAGTCTCTGTTTTTAAAGATAAACTATATTTAAAAATTATTAAAAACAGCTATTTAACAACCTGGTTCAATATGAATTATTACACGTATTGTTACCAACAATAACAAAACATTGCCCACTTTTTCACGAAGTTTTATTATTTCATAAAAGAATCCCAAAATATAATGATTACCACTATCTAACAATGGTGATAAGCTTACCGCCTAAAATAGTGAAAGTGAATTTGTTTTACTTACGAGTCCTTAAAAAATATAACAGACAATGTTAACAGAAAAACAACGAAAAGAATATACTCAAGAATTTAAAAATTATAAGAAAAAATATCTTGTTGAAAAATACATGAATCTTGATGAGTCCGCTACAAGGCTTATGATAAACTATTTCTTATCAAAGGTTTTAGGATTCGAAGAACTTGACGAAATTAAAACTGAGCATGCAATTAAGGGCACTTACGCCGACTACGTTATACAACTCGACCATATACAACACTTAGTAGTAGAGGTCAAAGCAATTCAGATAAAATTATCAAATAAACACATAAGACAAGCAATTGGATACGCAGCCAATGAAGGTATAGATTGGGTACTTCTTACAAATGGAAAAGAATGGCAGTTATACAGGGTTATATTTGAAAAACCTCTTTCTCAAAAACTTGTTTTAAATGTTGACTTAACTATTGATGAGGATTATAAAAAGGCATTAATTGCATTTGAATATTTAACTAAGAAATGTGTTGCTAATGGCGAATTAGAGTTATTTTGGAAAAGACATATCGCTATAGACCCTATAAACATGTGCAAACATCTTTATAGTTATGAAGCAGTTAAACTTATGAGAAAACTTCTTAAAAATGACGTTGGTATTAATTTCTCTGAAAATGAAATATTTAACGCTATTCATGATATTATTACAACTGAGATTGATTCTATAAAGCCTAAACTAAAAATTCCTACTAAGAAAACGGTTCTAAAGCAAAATTAACTTATTTAACTTTTTTGAGTTAAATAAACCCGAACATCGTGTGCCAAGTTTGCCATAATATTTGATACACGGTGTTTAAACTTATAAAACATTATGAAAGGCACACTTATTTTCTTAATAGTAGCTTTAATGTCTTTAACTACTTATTCTCTGAATAAACCTGTAGAAACTTATGGTGCTTTTATGTCTATGAAAAAAACTTAATATTAATAGACGAAAACGGTGTGCTTAACACCATTTAATTATTAAAATATAATACTACAAGGAACACCAACTAATATGAGAACTGTTAAAAACTCAATAGATACATCTTTAAATAAAGGATTTAGTTTAATAAGTTCTAACAGTGTTCCTTTTGGAGAGCGTAGAGTTTACATAATAGAACACACATATATATTAGAGAAGAAAAACTACCCCCTGAATTAAACTAACCCTAACACCGTGTAGTTTAGTGGTTTTTGCTGCGCGGTGTTTAAATTTAAAGTAATATAGGCAACTTTTTATTAGAATTGTTAGATTGGTTTAAATCCTCTATTAGCTATAACTCCTCTAATTATTGGTTTTGCTCTTGATCAAATTGGGATTTATTAAAAAATGAAAGAATATATAATTCACTGAATTAATTGATTCTAATAAAATTAAAGAATCGATAAAGATACCTAATAACAAAAGACCACATTTTAACCTTAATATAGAAACACCTAACTTCTCTGGTTTAAATAATTATTTTTAATAACTATCAACCTATTTCAGGACGACACAGTATTTATTTATAACTTCTAAAGTTTTTGGGAATAATTTTACATCCTCCATCCCCCTTTTTTCGCCTATTTTTATGATGTTTAAAACAAATTCGGTCATTTTTTAGTGTTGCTCATGCAAGATTTGTTATCTCAGCTAGATCATACCCTCCAACCAAAATTTGAAACAACCATACATTCACAAACTCATTTATTGACTTAACATAGGCTTTAAATGCTATTACATTACTTTCAATATTAAATATTTTTTTTGAAACCTTCTTTTTCAAGACTCACAATATCTGATTTACGAGAAACTGCTTTTATCAGTCCTAAAAAAAGGATTATCTATTTTAATTCTAAACAACCCTTAGACGCTGACTTTGTTGGCTTTATGTTAATTTATTATAATGTTTGAATCATACAGGTTTATTTAACAGCTCCTTAACAGCTATTTACCGGTATAAAAATTAAATTTGTTATTGTAACATAGATTATTCAACTATATGATTAAACTTTTACCTTTATCTTACCTCTTATTTTCCATGGCTTTTATAAGCTGTTCCGAAAATACAGAAACAGAAGATGCTACATATTTTGGAGGGGAAATTATAAACCCCAAAGATGATTTTGTGCTTTTGTATAAAGATGAAGTGTTAATTGATTCTATCCAACTAGACGATAAAAATCGTTTCTTACATAAATTTAAGGGATTTACGCCAGGACTATATCATTTTAATCATGAGGAATATCAATATGTGTACATTGAGCCTAAAGACAGTATTCTTTTTAGATTAAATACTATCGATTTTGATGAGTCATTAACCTTTTCAGGGAAAGGTGCTCATAAAAACAACTTTATTATCAATACTTTTTTAGCCAATGAAAATCATAGTGCCAAATCTGGTAGATTATATAAACTTCCCCCTAAAAAATTCTCGACATTAATTTCTGGAGAACTGAAACAACGTATTAATATGTTGGAAAAATATAAAGAACGTTATGAGTTTTCTGACGGTTTTATGCATGTTGCAAAAGCACATATTGCATATCACTTTTATGCGGCTAAAGAACGCTACCCAATATATAACAAACAACAAGCAGACTCTATTGATATAAATTCATTTTATAAATTCAGGGAGAATATTGATTTCAACACAAGTAACTTAGGTTCATTCTATCCTTATTATGAGTATTTATATGCACTAATTGATAATTTAAGCGTAAACCGATTAACATCTGCTGGTACTAAAGAAGATCATGTTGCTAACTATACTTCAAAAACCGAAGTTATTGATTCATTAGTTCAGAATAAAATTTTGAAAAATCAATTACTAAAAAATACTACACTACATTATTTAAAAACTGTAAAGTGTGGCAACCAAGCAACTTCGATTTTAACAGGATTTGATAAATATAATAGTGACAAAAAAAACAAAGAGAAAATCACTGGACTTGTAAACGCAATTAAGCGTTTAAGTTATGGTAATCCGCTACCAGAATTTAATGTTGTTAGCTCCAATAATCAAACTATTTCGTTTAAAAACACATTAGATAACAAACCAACGGTAGTTTATTTTTGGTCAAGTAATAACCCAAGGCATATTAAAAGTGTACACCGCAGAGTTAATCAATACGCTACTAATAGCAATTATAACTTTGTTGGTATATTCTTAGATAATAATAAAAACGATTGGAAAGTATACTCTCAGAAATTCAACTTGAAAAGCGGTTTTTCATTAGAGACCCCAAAAGAAACTCGAGAAGAATTACTAATACAGAATATTAACAAAATTTATGTTTTAGATAAAAACGCTAACATTTTAAGCGCTGACTTAAATATTTTTGATCCTCATTTTACTAAAAAATTAAAGTCTTTACATTAATACTCATAGAGTTTTAGCTGTCATATCGAGCGCAATCGATATTTTTTATGTCTAAGTAGTTCTCGACTGCGCTCGAACAGACAAACCTTAAAAATCAGGTTTCGTCAAGATCCTTTTTTTAAAGCCTTTTAGGTGTAAAAACAACTTCTGAGGTTTCTAAATATTTAATTAAAACTATTCTTTTGAGAATTCTAAAAAACATTTTACTATTTCAAAGGAAATTATTTTTCATTTCTTACCTGCTTTCAATTTTAATTGGATTAATTTTTGGTAGGGATATTAAGTCTATTGGCTTAGCTTTCTTGTTTATTACACCACTCATACACTATTTTGTGTATGAAATAAAAAACAAGCATGAATATTATTTTTACTACAACTTAGGATTAAGTAACACTAAACTCTGGGCTTCTACATTAATCATTGGATTTATTAACCTTATATTACTATCTATTATATGAATACACTACACATAGACAGTATTAGAAAAAACTATAATGACAAAAAAATCCTAAGTGATATTTATCTTACATGTAAAAAAGGAGAAATTGTTGGTTTAATTGGACGTAATGGTTCAGGAAAATCTACGCTACTAAAAATTATTTTTGGGATTGAAAACTGTGAAAATAAATTTGTACAAATTGGAGATAAAGTAATAAACAATATCGCAAGCGGAAGAACTCTAATTAATTACCTACCACAAGAAAACTTTTTACCCAATGGCATTAAAATAAAATCATTAATCAATTTATTTCTACCTAAAAATAACAGGCATGAATTGATAACTAACAACTATATTAAACCTTTACTTCACAAAAAGAATCAAGAATTATCTGGCGGTGAAAAAAGAATTGTAGAAATTTTATTAATCATTCACTCTAATGCTGAATATATTCTTCTTGACGAACCTTTTAATGGTGTTAGCCCAATAATAAGAACTTACATCATCAATTATATCAAAAAAATGAAATCATCTAAAGGCTACATTATTACTGACCATGATTATGAAAATGTAATTAATTTAGCTGACAAAATTATGTTTCTAAAGGATGGCTCCTTAAAAGAAGTAATAAACAAAAAGCAACTTGTTGATTTAGGCTATCTACCTCAAACTAATTACGACGTCCTTTATAGACAATAATCTTAATTTATTCATATTAAAACAAATAGATTCGTTAACCTAGACTTGTTTCAGGTTCTCATAATAGGTCGTATTATGAGATTCGGAAATAAATTTGGAATAACGTAAAACAATAAATACCTCCCAATAACTTAAAACTCACAAATAAAGTTTTTCTAACATCGTATTTAACACGATAATTTAGAAAATTTAAAGATATTTGTATTCATTAATTTCAATATACCAATATATGAGTCGCAAAGCGTTTATCAATATCAAGCAATTACTTCAAGTAGATACCAATACATTAAAACTAAAGGTTTCTGGAGATGAAATGAAAACGTTACCACTAATTAACAATGCGTATTTGATTATTCAAAATGATGAAATAGTTGATTTTGGAGAAATGAATAACTTTAAAAACAACGATACGCTAACAACTATTGATTGTACTGGACAAATCATACTACCAACCTGGTACGATAGCCATACACACATTGTTTATGCTGGAAATCGCGAGCAAGAATTTGTTGACAGAATTAACGGACTTACTTACGAGGAAATCGCTAATAATGGTGGAGGAATATTAAATTCTGCTAAAAAATTACAAGAAATTTCTGAAGAAGAATTATACAAACAATCTGCCGAACGATTAGACGAAGTTATTAAATTAGGAACTGGAGGTATCGAGATTAAGTCGGGGTACGGATTAACAGTAGACGCGGAACTAAAAATGTTGCGTACTATAAAGAAACTAAAAGAAAACTACAATATTCCTATAAAAGCTACATTCCTTGGTGCGCATGCTGTTCCTGCTGAATACAAAGGGAATAAACAAGGATATTTAGATTTAATTATCAATGAAATGTTACCCCTAATTTCAAAAGAAAACTTAGCGGAGTATATTGATATTTTCTGTGAAACTGGATACTTCTCTGTTGATGATACGGAGCAAATATTAGCTGCTGGAAAAAAATACGGATTAACCCCAAAAACACATGTAAATCAATTTACATCTATTGGCGGAATACAAACAAGTATTGAATACAACGCACTAACAGTAGATCATTTGGAATTAGTGAGTGATGAGGATTTAGAAGCTTTAAAGAATTCTGATACCATGCCAGTTGCATTGCCATCATGCTCCTACTTTTTATCCATTCCATACACACCAGCAAGACAATTAATCGATAACGGATTAGCCCTTGCGCTTGCTACGGATTACAACCCTGGTTCTACTCCATCAGGTAATATGAACTTTGTAGTAAGTACTGCTTGTATAAAAATGAAAATGACTCCAGAAGAAGCTATCAATGCAGCTACTTTAAATGGCGCTTATGCTATGGGAATTTCTAATACTCACGGAAGTATTGCAAAAGGAAAAAAAGCTAATATAATTATCACTAAACCAATAAATTCATACAACGTTTTACCATATTCTTTTGGTTCAAACAACATTGACAAGGTAATTATTAACGGAGAGTTAATATAAAAAAGAATTTTATTTAAAATATAAAAGGCGTTTTTTGTGTAAAAAACGCCTTTTATATTTAGTTTAAATGTATTATTTTGAAATATAAATATCTACTCTTCTATTTAATACCATTTCTTTCGAAGAACAATTTTCACAATCTACTTTAGGATTATCTTCTCCTTCAGATTGAATTTCTATTTCTATATTTGACACACCATTTCGTTCTAAAAAAGCTTTAATAACCTCTGCTCTTTCCATACCAAATTTATAATTGTAAGCTGAAGAGCCATAATAATCTGTATGTCCTATTAATTTTATAATACTATTATTCCCTTGAATTCTTGTTGACAAATTATTCAAAATATTAGTAGAATATTGCGTTAAATTCTTATCATTAAAAGGGAAATGCACACTTTTTAATAAAGTGTAATTTAAAGTTGTTACTCCTTTAGAAATAATACTAGAGTTTAAAACCCCATCTTTTAACCTTCCAAATGTAAACTTAGTGTATTGCCCTAAAACAATATCCTCAACAGAAGTTATCGATCCGCTTTTAAGCGTACTCACTACATCTGTAAACTCCATAGAGGAATTTAAAACTTCTAACATATTACTATCTAAGCTACTTGGTATGCGCTCCCATTTTTCTCCATTCCATCCAGCAATTGTTATGCGATTTAAATCATTCATATCTGTCAACCCTAACAACGTATTTTCTGCATAATACAATGTAACTTTTGAAATATTTGCAGCACTTACTTCCCAATATCCTTTTTCGTTTACCTGATTAATATCATCATCTAAATTAGTTTCTAAATCATTTTTATCATCATAATAAGCAACTTTTGAATTTATTGAATTTGATAAACCCAAAGGGCTAAAAATAGTTTTATGCCCCAATGGAAAAAGAAACTTTCCTTTTATTTTAGACCGTACCATTCCATCGATGTAGCTATTTTTGTTTGTAATATTCCAAGAGCTATTTTCATCAAACACGATTTCATTAGAGTTTTCCGAACGTTGTGTTTTCACTACTCCAGTTAAAACATAATCATCTTTAATAATCAACCCATCCCCTGTGGAATTATTATGAATAACATAGTTGTTTACATTTGAAATATGATTTTGAGCATGAGCTCCGGCTCCTAAACAAAATATTGATACTAAAGTGTAAATATATTTTTTCATCTATATATTATTTTAGATTATCAACTGTAGATGCATCCAATTCTGATTTAGGTTTTTCTAAAAGTTCTAACCTTTTTAATAATTCAGATATCGTTTTTTGTTGTCCATCTATTACAACTTGCTGTGCTTCTAATTTATTAGCTAAATCTACCATCATTGTTGCATCTGCAGCAATACCTCGTTCTCCTTTTTCTCCCTGCTCTCCTTGTTGACCTTGCTCACCTTTTTCTCCACGCTCCCCTTTAGAACCTTCACCATCTCTACCATTTTTCCCATCTGCGCCATC
>Ga0105354_1001788_pt1 | contig 13170 bp, 12 predicted proteins | sample GOMGulsemesocosm_FD_83658 | JGI IMG/M metagenome (GOLD analysis project Ga0105354, IMG submission 83658) | Methane-oxidizing microbial communities from mesocosms in the Gulf of Mexico - GOM9B Gulf of Mexico | ecosystem: Environmental > Aquatic > Marine > Cold seeps | place: USA: Gulf of America...
ACTAATCGAGAATATCACTTTGTGTCAAAGTGCGCTAATTATGAACAGAATAAATCTCAGATTTATAAAAAAATTGATAGACTGTATATAAAACCAGCTTTTTTGATTCATAAGAGCGACACTTTTTTACATTCGCAAGAAACAATCATTGGACAAGCAGGTGCTAAATTAGCAATTTCACATGTGGGGGATATTCAAGCACATACCGATAACCCAAGAAGTTGTTAATATTATGAATGACTTCAAGTATGAATGACTATATTTGGCTGACAGCTGCCACCAAATAGCAATCTTGAATAATCACAAAATGATTAGTACGAAACTTTATTACTCACCTATGCGAGCTTGTAAAAGTTTAGAATCACTGACGACACCCGCTTTTCGAGGTGCGGGTGAGCGTAGGCGATAGGGCTATTGCGGAAGTCTTGGTTTATGATCTCAAGACTCAAAAGGGCCGCTAGAGCCTTTTGTCGTTACTTTTTCGTACAGGCCAGTGTATCGACTAAAGTGCAAGCCAAGATTTTTTGACCAGTAGCTTATCGCCATCATATACAGCACAGGCATATTCACAATCTTTACCTACAGCTCCAACGCCAGCGGGTGTGCCAGTCATGATAATATCCCCATCCTCTAAATCCATAAATGTGGCCAACTCATTTAACATAGCCGCTGGGGAGTACATCATCTGTAAAATACCGCCTGCTTGAGTCAGTTCGCCATCTACCTCTAAGCGCAGATTGAGTTGATCACTCACTGTATCGATTGCCACAAACTCACTGAATAAAGCTGCGCCATTGAAGGCTTTAGCGCGCTCCCACGGAAGTTGTTTTTCTTTAAGGCGTGATTGCAGGGCGCGTTTAGTAAGGTCTAATCCTACGGCTACTGCGCTAAAACGTCCCTGTTGGTATAAAAAGCAAATCTCAGTTTCAAAATGGATAGTTTCAGCCTGTTCAGCTATTCCTCGTACCGCGAGTAATTGGTCTCCAATAGCGCTATTAGGTTTGAGGAAGATCACCATGTCTTTAGGCACTTCATTGTCTAGCTCATTAATATGATCGAGATAATTTCGACCGATACAAATAATTTTGCTCGGAATTAAAGGCTGATTGTTAAAAGTAATATCTTTCACTGGAGACCTGCTAGAGTTTTCAATTGAGATTAAAGAAATGCTTAAAGGGATGGCGAAAACAAAACTATACGCGTAAATCTTGGCTCTGCACAGCCAAAGAATGTGGTTGTTAATAATTACTGAAATAGGCTTTATTTTGTGTTATCTTGCCGACAAAATTATAGGTGATAAAGATTGGCTGTGAAATTGATGATGTTTTTTAGCACTTTATCGAAACAAAAACTATTTATGGAAAATACAATGTTCGGATTTGATATTTATAACTTCTACTCAATTGCTCCTTCACTTGCTATCGTTGCTGCTATGGTTGGTATGTCGGCATATGGCGTCGTCTTCATCCGTCAGCAAATCGCTAAAGATGGTTTGAAAGCAGAATCTAAGTAAGCGCCCGGGAGTTACCTCCCTTGTAACAAGAAAGCTAAAAGCCGGATATAGCAATGTATGCGGCTTTTTTTGTGAAAAATAAAGAAAGTAAATGTGACCAAAGTGTAGGAGATGACTGCCAATTTGGATAAATAAGGCTGCAGTTGTTAGTCACAGCCTTTCAGTTATCCTATAGAGTTAACTTCTTTGACGATAAATAGCGCCTTGGAATAAATTGGCGTACTCAGTAGCTGGCGTCAGGAATTTTTGGTAGCTCTGTTTCACCTTATCAAACTGTGCGTTATCTTTAGCAAGGTCGTTAAGTACCTCTGTGCTAGCAGTTTTCAATGCTTTAACAACATCATCAGGGAATTCTTTGAACTGTACTCCCTTCGCTTTTAAGCTGTTCATTGCCTGTGTATTGAAATAATCAAACTGTGCTAGCGTCTCAACCGATGTCGCAAGTGCGGCTTCTTCAACAATGGCCTGTAAGTCTTTAGGCAATCCGGCAAATGCCTCTTGATTGACCACAATTTCAAGCGCTGCTCCTGGCTCGTGAAAAGCGGGGGTGTAGCAAATATTGGTGATTTTGTTGAGGCCAAAAGCTTGGTCTAACATAGGCCCAACCCATTCAGCAGCATCAATAGCACCTGATTTAAAAGCGGCAAAAATCTCTGGAGGTGGTAACAAGATAGCATTGACGCCAAGTTTGCGCATAGCCTCGCCACCAAGGCCTGCTATTCTCATGTTCAGGCCAGATAGATCTTTGACTGAATTAATCTCTTTTTTGAACCAGCCACTGGATTGGGTTCCAGAGTTACCGCTGTAAAAAGCTTTCAAGCCACGTTCTGCATAAATTTCATCCCACAGTTGTTGGCCACCACCGTGGCGTAACCAGGCAACATGCTCAGTGGCTGTCATACCAAAGGGCACTGTACTGAAAAAATGCAGTGCTGGGTTTTTACCCGCGGAATAATAAGGCGTGCTGTGACCAATTTCAGCGGTGCCTTTTTGTACCGCATCTTCAACGGCAAAAGGTGGGACAAGCTCGCCACCTGAGAAAATTTTAAAGCTGAGTCGCCCGCCAGACATCGCTTCAACACGCTTAGCAAAACTGGTGACGTTAGTACCAACACCCGGTGCTTTTGCCGGGAAGCTGGTCGGTAGTTTCCATTGGATTTTTCCGCTGGCAATTGCCGGGGCGCTGGTGATTGCCATTCCTGCGCCAGTGAGCGCGGCGCCTTGTAAAAACTTTCTGCGTTGCATAACTTCTCCTTATATCACTCGTTGGGTTGTAATAGTGTGCTTTTTGGTGCTGTTGATCATCACCGTTGCTGCTAATATCCGCTACCACTTAGCTGCTCTGGTAGCCAAGTCACTAGTGCAGGATAGGCAACCAAGATGCCCATTGCTAAAATTTGAATTAACACAAATGGGATGACTGACTTGTATATATCTATAGTCTTTAAACGCGAAGGTGCGACTGACCTAAAATAAAACAAAGCAAACCCAAAGGGTGGCGTTAGGAAACTTGTTTGTAGGTTCAGAGCGATCATTATGGCTATCCAAATTGGATTAAAATCCATCGCGAGTATGACAGGCCCAACGAGAGGAATAACAATGAATAATATCTCGACAAACTCCAAAACAAAGCCCAATAGAAAGATTACTAACATCACTGCTAATAGCGCTCCCCATTTTTCACCGGGTAGTTTTTCAAGTAACTGGGCGACCAATTCATCACCGCCAAAGCCTCTAAACACAAGTGACAACATAGAAGCGGCGATAATGATGGCAAATACCATGCCTGAGACACTGACTGTTTGGCGAAGGGATTGCTGTAATACGCTATCTAGCAGTAATCGATAGGCACTATAAACAATCGCTGAGATCAAGGTCAGGCTCATTAATAGTGCGGCTACAAACCCTAAAGTCAATGCTTGGCTGGGCGTGTTTAAATCAATATTAACCCAATTAAAAGAGACGAGTACTATCAGACCAAAAGCGCTGATTACGCCACATAGGATCAGATGTTGTAAAAGTGTTGTTGTTGTTTTTTGACTGTTACTCGCAGCAATGAGCAGCGTACCAGCAACACCAACAGCTGCAGCTTCAGTGGGCGTTGCAACTCCCGCTAGAATTGCGCCTAAAACGGAAATGATTAATAAAATCGGCGGCAGAAAAATACGACATACGTCACTAAAAATAATTTTTTGTGCTGATATTACTTTATAAGTGGGCTGTTTTTTTCTCGTTTCTATGAATTTTTCGTGTATGAATACATAGGCGGCGTAGAGCAGGACTAATAATAGTCCTGGGAAAATAGCGCCTGCAAACAAATCCCCTACTGAAACGGGGTCCGGAGCGAAGTTACCAATGTTTTGTTGCGCTTCAATATAGGCATTAGATATCTGATCACCCAGTAAAATCAGTACAATTGATGGAGGAATTATTTGCCCAAGAGTACCGGAAGCGCAAATAAGTCCGCTAGAGAGTCGCTGTGATAATCCGGATTTAAGCATGGCTGGTAAACTAATCAATCCAAGCATCACGATCGTAGCGCCAATAATACCGGTAGAGGCGGCGATCAAAGTACTGACTATCAATACTGAATAGGCGAGGCCAGACGGAGAGTTACCAAAGAAACGCGCCATAATTAATAGCATTTTCTCCGCTACTTTAGAGCGTTCAAGTAATACTCCCATCATTATAAAGAGCGGGATAGCAATCAGCAGCGTATTATCCATAATACCAAAAATACGCTGCGGGAATGCGCCAAAAAAACTGAGGTCAAAATGACCGAAACCCGCGGCGCATAGCGCAATAAGAATAGGGATGCCTGAAATAGCAAGCATCACGGGCATACCACTCATTATCGCTAATAACAGGGAAAAAACTAATAGCGCCAACCAGAGCGATTCGATACTCATAATGTATCCTCTGCAGCAGGCTTGTTATTTGTTAAGTAGTGACCACCGTTTAATAGTACATAGCTACCTTGAACTAACATCAGTACAGCGACCAGGGGTAGTAGCGATTTAACTAAGAAAAGGCCTGCTAAACCACCTGTTTCACGAGAGCCCTCGAAAATACTCCAAGCATAAGTAATGTCAGGCCAAACCCAGTAAAGAATAAAACTAAAAAGCGGGTATAAGCAGAATAATATTGAAAAACAGTCTATTAACCGTTTAGTGTTATGACAGTGCTTGTCTCGAAGTACATCGACTCGTACGTGCGTATTACAACCAAAGCTGTATACGATACTTAAAATGACTAAAGCACTAAAGCTATAGAGCACTATGTCATGAAGTTTAAGAAAACCTACACCGTAAATATATCTGAGTATGACGATGCTTATTTCACTAAAGATCAATACGATGAGTAAGTAACAGCAGACCTTTTCTACTGCGCTATGGATGTAATAGCTCATTTTATCCATGTACTGCAACGGCTTTCCTTATCATTAGTCACTCATAAAAAGATACAAACTCCAGGCGAAGTTGCGCAGTAGCTGTTTTAAAAGAAGAAATTCAATCGGTATAAACTTGACATCATAGTATATCTTCGATGAATAATTTCAATGAGTTATATGAAAAATTTAACAAGATGCAGGAGGGTTAAGCTGTGCCGGGGTTTATTAAAGGTGTATTAAAATGATTTTGCATGGCATGTAAGGAATAAAAAGGCATAAAAAAAGGCCGAACACTTGTCAGTATTCGGCCATTGCGACAATTGAAATCAGTGTCGATAAAAAATAAATAGACATTCGAGGTAAAAGGGGAATATTACCTTATTGCGCTGAAGCCTCATCAAACTGGTTCATGGTATTGTCTTCACCGGATGCTTTAAGTGCAGCATCACCTGCAAAGTATTCCTTATGATCATCACCCATGTCAGAGCCTGCCATGTTTTGATGCTTAACACAGGCGATACCTTGACGAATTTCTTTACGCTGTACACCTTCAACATAACCTAACATGCCTTGATCACCGAAGTATTCCTTAGCGAGGTTGTCAGTAGACAATGCCGCAGTGTGGTAAGTCGGCAATGTGATCAAGTGATGGAAGATGCCTGCTTGCTTGGCAGAATCTGCTTGGAAAGTACGGATCTTTTCATCAGCTTGCGTGGCCAGATCAGTTTCATCGTATTTCGCATTCATCAACTCATCACGGTTGTAGCTTGATACGTCCTGACCGTCTTGTAGCATTAGATCAAACACTTGCTGGCGGAAGTTAAGCGTCCAGTTGAATGATGGTGAGTTGTTGTATACCAATTTTGCATTAGGGACTGCTTTACGAATTTCATCAACCATCGCACCGATTTGACCAATGTGTGGCTTTTCCGTTTCGATCCATAATAAATCGGCACCGTTTTGTAGCGAGGTGATGCTGTCTAGTATACAACGTGCTTCACCGGTGCCTTTACGGAACTGGAACAAGTTGCTTGGTAAGCGCTTAGGGCGCACTAGCTTGCCGTCTCGCTTGATCAATACATCACCCGATTGAATATCTGCTTCACTCACTTCTTCACAATCTAAAAATGAATTGTACTGATCGCCTAAATCGCCAGGTTCATTGGTCACCGCGATTTGCTTAGTTAGACCTGCACCTAGAGAGTCAGTACGGGCAACGATAACACCATCATCGATGCCAAGCTCAAGGAAAGCGTAGCGAACGGCGTTAATTTTTGCAAGAAAATCAGCGTGAGGTACCGTGACTTTACCGTCTTGGTGGCCGCACTGTTTCTCATCGGAGACTTGGTTTTCTAGTTGGATGCAGCAAGCACCTGCTTCTATCATTTGCTTGGCCATTAGGTAGGTGGCTTCTGCATTACCAAAACCTGCATCAATGTCGGCGATGATTGGCACAACATGAGTCACATAGTTATCAATCTTGTTTTGTAGCTCTTTTACCTTAATACCGTTATTTTCTGCACGTGCACTATCAAGTTCTCTAAATAAACCACCGAGTTCACGGGCATCAGCTTGACGTAAAAAGGTGTACAGTTCTTTGATTAAACTGGCGACAGATGTTTTTTCGTGCATAGACTGATCCGGTAATGGGCCGAATTCTGATCTAAGGGCTGCAATCATCCAGCCTGAAAGGTATAGGTATTTACGGTCAGTATTATCAAAGTGTTTTTTGATAGATATCATTTTCTGTTGACCAATGAAGCCGTGCCAGCAACCCAGGGACTGAGTGTACATTTCAGGGTTGTTATCGTAATTTTCCATATCATTACGCATGATTTTGGCGGTATATTTGGCGATATCTAAACCCGTTTTGAAACGGTTTTGGCTGCGCATACGCGCTGCAGATTCAGGATTGATTGACTGCCACTTATTCCCTTGGCTAGCTTTTAGGCTTGTAACAGCATCGATGTTTTGCATGTATTGAGACATAGTCATTTCCTTATAATTGTACTTTTTATATGAATACTGTTTAACCCAGCTCGTTCACTTTCACTGCTGCCAGCGCTTGTTGGTAAGCGCTAAGGCTGAAAAGATAATGCAGTGTGTTGTTAATAGCGTCAATGGCAGGCCACGGCATATAAGGGCTTGTGTAAATTGACTACAAAAAATAGCTAAAAGTTTGTTGTAAATAAACTACAAAGATTAATAAGTCTAAAAGGAGCTGTTTTGGTCGGTGCGGATGTAATTATTTGAATTAGCGCGCCACGAAGGGCGTTAAACACCAAAATTACATGAATAAAATTTGATGTGGTCTCAAGTGTAGTGAATTTATTTCAGTTAAAAATATTCACTACATTTTTGTGATAAGTGAAGTAGTGCGATGATATTGCGATAAAAGGTGAGTTTTTTAGTTATTTATCGTCTTGAAAGAGAGTCGTAGCGAGAGCGACCCAATGGTCCAAGATGTGCGTGATTAGATACAGGCGCTTAGTCAATCTAAATAACGGCATCTAGTGATGCGCAGATTGGGCCAGTGAGATGTTCGCAGTGGGTACCTGTTTCTGGATGGAAACTAGCTCGTTAGAGTCTATAACGGGTACCTTTGACTGATATGATATTTAACCAATAAGCCAGTTATTGGCGGAAAGTTTGTCTACATCTTCTTGTTGGTGGGTCACTAACAATACCGTTTTATTATGCGCTTTAGCCATGCCTGCCACCCATTGTGTTGCTACTTCACGGGTATGATTATCTAATTCTGCAAAGGGCTCATCCAGTAAAATAATAGGCTCAGGTCGCAGTAACGTGCGCAATAAACCGACGCGCTGGCGCTGTCCACCCGATAGTTGTGTGGGCATCTTATCCATCTGATCACCAATGTGTAGTGCATTCGCAGCATCCATCAAGGTCTCTTCATCGAGGCCTTGAGTACCCAATAAGGCATTTTTCAGCACACTGATGTGCTCAAACAAATTATTTTCTTGAAACAGCATAGCGATAGGGCGCTGTCCACTGGCGACAGGGTTTAGCTCTTCGCCATACCAGCAAATAGTGCCTGATTGTGCGTGAATGAAACCTGCGATACACAGCAACAAAGAAGATTTTCCCACACCACTTAAACCCTGAAGCGTGACTATTTCTCCTTCTTCAATAGTACGTTGGTATTTAAGGGTATTGTCGCCCAGTTGTATAACGAGCTGATTAATCTCAAGCATTGTTTTTAGCGCGCTCCAGTTTTAGCAGTAAAAAAGCGTAGATAGACAGTAATATGGCAGAAGCTAGAGAGGCCTCATTGATACGATAACTACTTGCATATTGGTAAATGAGCCAAGGTAAGGTCTTTAATTGATCGCTTCCAAAAATTGAGAATATGGCGACATCGCCCATAGCCAATAACAGTACTAGGGAAAATGTGCTGACTAGAATCGATTTTGCATAGTGCCATTCGATACTAAAGCGTTGCCAAAAGCCGAGTTTAAGCGATGATGATAACATGCCATAATCACGGTCAAATTGAATAAGCCTCGCCCTAATTTGTTGTATCGCAAAAGGTATTACCATTAATACATTGAGAATGACAACAAATGTCATACCGTAGCTATCGAGATCCATTATAGGTAAGAAAAGAATGTAGAGACCGACACTGAGCACCATCGCCGGTGCTATTAAACTGTGATTTGCGAGCCATTGATAGATTATATGTAAGCTTGTTTGTTGCTTGAGTAACGTATGCCTGATGGGTTGCATTATCCAATAGGCAATAATCATTGCCAGTATTGCGCAGCTAAAGCCCAGTAATAAAGTGAGGGCAAGGGCTTCGCCGATGCTCATGAGTACAGCCACAGAGTAGTTAGCGGCAAACACTCCGGGAATTAAGGCGATTAATGGCGCGAGCATAAAACTAAAGGTGGCGATGTAGATGGCGCACAAAATGATTTTACTCATTGCTGACTGGGTACTTTGCCATTGACCTAGATGACTGTCTTTATTCAACCAAGCAATAGAATTTGAGCGATACAGTAATATAAAAAAGCAGCCAGCGATCAATAGCTGACTCCAGGCAAGTGTCAGCGCCTCGCCAATATTAAAATCGTACTTAAGGGCTTGGTAGATGGCAACTTCTAGGGTGGTTGACTGTGGTCCTCCACCGAGTGCTAATACCACGGCAAAGCTGTTAAAGCAGAGTATAAAAATAAAACCGAATGTGAGTGCGTAATTGGCACGCAAAGCAGGCCATTCAATAATCGATAGTTTTTGCCAAGGGCTAAACTTTAGCTGCCTGGCCAATATCCAGCTCGTGTTAGGAATGTTTTGTAATTGTCCATAAAAAGCGCGAATGGCAAAAGGTAAGTTGAGATAGACATGGGCCAAAATAATGCCATGTAACCCGTATAAACTCCATTCCTCGCCCATTAATGGTGTTAAAAACCCGTTGCTGCCAAGCAGTGAAACAAAACCGGTAATCAAAACTAAAGTCGGTAGTACAAAACAGAGTAATGTCAGGCTTAAAAAGGTGCGTTTAAAATACAGTTTAGGCAAGTAATAAAGCGCGCGTGCAATTGGCCAACCAAGCAATGTTGATATCAGGGCACTCAGTAGCGCCTGCTTAATCGAGAAAATCAGAATGGAATGAAAATAACTGTCAGTTAATAAATCAAGATCAGCGCCTTGACCGCTAAAGGCGATTAAACCATAGAAAGCGAGCAGTGTGACAGTGCAAATAAGCAGTATAAATAGCAGGCCGGTTATATTACTTATTTTTGTCAATGGTTTGCCAGTTAAAGTAAGTAGAAGATAGCGGTGTACAACTTCGCTGCGCACCGCATTTTATGAGGTCTTTTTTTATTTAACTGCGCTTGAGCGCCATACTTTGATCATACTTTTACGATCTGTAGATAACTGTTCGATATCCATGTCAATCGCATCAGGCTTAATCAATGTATCAAAAGCCGCGTCAAGTTGAATGTCTTTAACGACAGGTAGCATCCAATTAGTCACAGGCAAAATTTGCTGTGCTTCATTTGAAATCAAAAAGCGAAGGAAAGATTGGGCTAGCGCTGGTTGCTTACTGGTGTTTAAAGCAGCGGCGACTTCCACTTGTGCAATATGGCCTTCTGCAAACTGCGCAGCTTTGTACTTGCCCTCTGATTCTGCAATTAAGTGATAGGCAGGTGAAGTCGTGTAACTTAAGACATAATCAGCACCGCCTTTTAGGAACATGCTATAACCTTCGTACCAGCCTTTAGTCACAGTGACGGTATGGCTGGCAAGTTGTGCCCATGCAGTCTTGGTTTTATTACCATACACAGCGTTCATCCAAAACATTAAACCTTGCCCCGGTGTGCTGGTACGCGGGTCTTGGTAAATCACACTGGCATCGGAATTAACCAGTTCTTTAAGTGAGCTAACAGGTGTGGCAATTTTACTGCTATCGTAAATAAAGGCGAAGTAACCGAAATCGTAAGGAACAAAACTTTCGTCATTCCAGTTCAAGCTAGGTTTTAATTGCTTAAAGCTCTGGGTGTGTGCTTGCATTAAACCGGTTTTTTTGGCTTCCCTCATCAGGGCGTGATCAAGGCCTAAAATCACGTCTGCTTTGGCCTTAGTTCCCTCAATTTTTAAACGGTTGAGGATACTCACACCATCTTCTTCTGCAATGAAATTCAAGGTACATTCACAGCTCTTTTCAAAGGCTGTTTTTATTTTTGGTCCCGGTCCCCAGTCTGAGACAAAAGAAGAATAGGTGTATACGTTTAAAGTGGGCTGAGCGCTATCGGCTGCAAATGCGTTGCCTGTTAGTAAGCTGGTAAGCACTAGAGGGATTATTTTTTTCATTACAGTCTCAATAAAAGTTGTTAAAAGATGCATAGCTCAGCACAATTGGCTCGGTTAAAATGTTACAAGTCATTGCGAACGCAAGGCTACAAAAAAGCTGTATTTTACGCTAGCTTTTGAAAATACCCAATGAATAATAATGGTGTCGATTGATTAATCAAGCTCATAGCGCGTTTAGTGCACTTAAACAAAAAGAACATGAACTTAAAGTTACAGTAGATTGGCAGCCAATTGCTTGCGGCAGTAGTAATTGGTTGTTTAAAGGCCACTTAGGCGGATGCGATTACGTGCTGCGTATTAATGCCAGTACCGAATACGCATTTGGTGTGTGTAGAGCACGCGAGGAAAAAGTACTAGCGTTGATACAAGGGCAAGACTGGGCGGTCGATATTGTTGAAAATAATGTGACAGAAGGCTGGTGCTTGATGAAAGACCATGGGAGCTCTCTTGTTTTAAAGCATATATCTCCTAGTGAAGTGCTCCACATGCTCGCGAAAATTCATCAGTTCAGCAAAAGTGTCGCACCACATATAAAAGCAGACCTAGCCTTTGACTATCAAAAACTGTTTTCACAATATCAAGCAATTTTAGCTAAGGTAACGGGGAATGAACTAGCCATTTTGTTGTGTCGGCAAATAAGTAACAGTATGACACTCCTGCCTGCAGTTCCCAGCGTGCTAATGCATCAAGACTTACACCTTAAAAATATTTGCAAGCAAGAGGCCTTGATTGCAATCGATTGGGAATATGGTGGTTGGGGAAGTCCTTGGTTAGATTGTGCAGCGCTTTGTCGCGAGTTTGAATTATCAGCAGCACTGGTTCGACAGCTTAGCGTTTTTGATCAGCTCAGCGACAGTGAGTTTTTGGCAGGGATAGATTTGGCTGATATTATCAACAAGGGAATCAGCTGTATCTGGTATTGGATGCGTCGACAAGAAGGTGTGACTCAAATGAATGGTTTAGAGCGCAAACTGGATCACGGCCAAGTTTCGATAGAACAACTGATAACAGATACGCAGTTGTGTTTGGATAGGTTATCGACAGCAAATGTGGTCGAGTAACTACTGTTTTATACTGGGTGAGTGTTATTAGTGCTTGGCTGTGTTGCAAGCACCCCGCATAACTGATAGTCAATTTGTTATCTAGAAGTTATATAAAGATAGCAACAAAGCCAATAATAAAAATAACAGGCAATTGAACGACCAATACAACAATAAATTTTTTCAGTTTGAACTCCTGCAGCGCTCCCAGTTGATCTCTCGTGCACGAAAAGAGAAACGCTACTATTAAAGCAATCACTGTTCCGAGTGACCAAACCGTTAATGCCGCAGGCCCATTACCCATATCTGAAGCAGCAGCCACCTGAGGAGCTAGAAATACAGATCCCATTAGCAGTTTTTCAAACTTCTGTTGTTGCATGCATAACTCCTATTCGAAAGCTTTTATTGAGAGTGCTGTATGACACATATAGCGCAAGGGGGTAGGCACGATTGCACCGCAGAGACCCAGCTGTTTGCGGCTCCTATCATTGCTACTTGTAAGCAATAAACTCTAAATTCTAATAGACGAAATTTAAATGATTTATCGATCGCACTCAATTGCGATCATTTTTTCTAATGAAAAAGGGGACCAACAAAGACAAAATACCCGGCCATAAAATAATACTTATCATTCCGTTAGTATCGCCATCGGACATGTGGCCAGCTTCGCCATTAATCATCCCTACGCCGGTCAATATTAAAATAACGATAACACCGAGAATGGGTAGAGCTTTAGTATGGCCCTTTTTTTTGGCGACAGTACAAGCCCACAAACCCAAAGATAAATTTATCATTGCGATAAGCCCTCCACCAAAGACTACCCCCAGAGCGGCAAAGTCAGAGGCTGCTGCACTCATCGAGTACAAAGCAGAAAATACAAATGCAATGATAATACGGAAGAGGTTCATATAGGTTCCTAACAATAGATGAGGCTAAAAATTGCAGTATTTATGTACCGTATTGCAACTTATCATTTCTTTTGTCTTTAATATATAGGCATCACATCCGATAGATTTGAATTGAATAACGAGAGTTCATATGTGCAAGGTTGCAGATTGCTGCCAACAACTAAGGCATTGATCGCTATACGATAAAGGTTAATGATAATTCCCAGAAAATAGAAGTGGTAGTGAGGTCTGTTTGAGCGTGTCTCTCAAACAAGAGAGGAGTCGTTCTTCTAGTTAAGGACAGTTTTTTTGATTGAACTAGAGGCATGGCTGCTTGTTAAATGTTTCAAGCATCAAATATGAAAAGTAATATCAGGCAAAAAGTAACGACTGTGATAGGTAATATTAAATAAAGCCCAATGTAAGACACCACTAAATTTTCAGATTTATACTTTAATATACAATCATATAAATTATTGATTAGTGGAAAATCAAAAAGTGACA
>Ga0105354_1001794_pt1 | contig 13151 bp, 16 predicted proteins | sample GOMGulsemesocosm_FD_83658 | JGI IMG/M metagenome (GOLD analysis project Ga0105354, IMG submission 83658) | Methane-oxidizing microbial communities from mesocosms in the Gulf of Mexico - GOM9B Gulf of Mexico | ecosystem: Environmental > Aquatic > Marine > Cold seeps | place: USA: Gulf of America...
ATTGTTTTATCTTCCTTTTTACTTTCAGAACTTGAACAGCCTGTGGCTATGAAAGTAGAAAATAAAATCCATAGAGTAATTTTAACTTTTAGTTTTATGAGGTTTTGCATTAATACATCTCCGATACTTTAAATTTCTCTTAGTATAAAAAAGGTTAGGTAACCAAAAGGTAACAGCTGATTTATAGCCAGTGTTATAGTGTTTGGCTAGTGCGAGATGCTATGCTAACAACGTTACTTAAAAGGATAGTTACCTAAATTATGTTAGTACTTTTTGTTGAAGATGAGAGAGACTTAGCGCAGCTAACCATAGAGTTTTTAGAATTAGAAGATATTGAATGTGATTATGCAGATAATGGTGAAATGGCTTTAAATCTCTTAAGTTCAAATGTTTATGATGTCATTGTTTTAGATGTAAATATGCCAAAAATGAATGGTTTTACATTATGTGATAAATTGAGAAGTAAGGGAAACCATACTCCTATTATCTTTTTAACTGCACGAGATTCTCTTGATGATAAACTCACTGGTTTTTCTTTAGGTGCAGAAGATTACTTAACAAAACCCTTTGACTTACCAGAGCTTAGCGCTCGGATAAAGGTTTTAGCACAACGAAATCAACCAAAGTCAACAACCTTTGTGCTCGATACCTTACGTGTAAATATTCAGCAGCATAAGATTTATAGAGACGAAAAAGAGCTCTTCTTATCAACGACTCAATGGTCACTGTTAACTGCTTTAATAAATCAAAGTCCAAATGTCGTGAATCGCATTACATTAGAAAATGAAGTTTGGCCTGATCAAATACCAAGTAAAGATATGCTTAAAACCTTAGTTTTTAGATTAAGAAGTTTGATTGATTTACCACAAGAGCAAGCCTTAATTCATACCATACGCGGTGCCGGTATTGTATTAAGGGCAAATAACAATGAATCATAAAATATCTTTACAGCAGTTTTTAATACGCAGATTTACATTTATATTGATTATTCTATCTATCGTTTATGCTATTTTTGTTGGTTTCATAAATCTCAATGCAATGGATGATACCACTGAGTATTACATGCAATATGAAGCACAAGTATTAAGTGAATTTTATAATAAAGATGATGACATTTTAGAGTTCGATAAAGGGGTAAAAGAATATTATTGGGGAGTTGAGCAGTTACCCAAACTTTATACTCAATTTTTAGCCAAGGAGCCAGCGGGTGAAAATATAATGACTCTGTTAGAAACTGATTTTCATTATATTTATATCTTACCCTATCGCGCCGCCAATTTATCAGAAACGTTTTTTGTTATTCACTTTTTTGATAAAAATGCGCACTCATATAGTGAAAAAACATTGAATTTACAGTTAAGTACTTTATTTCTAATTGCTTTGCTAGCGGTAATGTTTTTTATAATGCAGACAAATAGGCAAGTTTCATCTCAAGTGAGTCATTTAAATGAGTGGGTGAAATTTCTAAATATTGAGAATATAAATACAGCTTCGTTACCCAAGTCACTTAAATTTGAAGAGTTAATTCATATCGCTTCAGTACTTGCTCACAGTTATCAGCAACAGCAGCACTTAAATGCAAATAAAGACGCTGTATTAAAAAGAGAGCAAGCCTTTTTAAGTACGTTAAGCCATGAATTAAGAACGCCGATTTCTATTATTGCGGCCGCGTGTGCTTTATTAGATAAAAGAAATGAGTTATCAGAAAAAGATAAAAAAGCACTGATAAAACTAAGCTGTGCTAATAATAATATGAAGCGATTAACTGATACTTTATTACAACTATGGCGTAATCAACCCGCATCAGGGAAAATGACTGAGTTATCTTTAGCCGATATATTAATTGAGGAGTTAAAGACATCCCAGCTAGATCGTAGCATAGTTGAAATAACCTATAATAATACTCAGGTTTTTGATGGCCATAAAACCCAAGTTTCAATAGTGATCAATAACCTTTTACGAAATGCCTATCAATATCGGAATCTTGGGATAATAAATATTAAAATAGAAGCATCTGTTTTAACTGTTTCAAACCAATTTGATAATAAAGAACATACACATGACAATGAAGATTTCGGATTTGGTATTGGCTTATATTTAGTAAAAAAAATATGCACTGAAAATAAATGGTTGATACAAACGGATACAACAGATTCAATTTTTAGTGTTAAAATTCAGTTTAAAAATCAAACTATACTTTAAACAGAGTTTAATTTATCTAACACTTGAGAGACTTCATATTTGAAACGGCTATTTTGGGAAGTTTATAGCGTAATATTGTTGAGTATTTTTGCAGTAGTACTGCTTTCTTATACGGCTTTTAATTACCTTAATCAATACAGATATCAAACACACCTACAAGATGTGTTGTCTGGTACTGCTTATTTATTAAAAGCGGGTATAGACAGACAAGAGGGAGAAAACCAGCAGCGTTGGTTAACATTATCTGCTTCACTTTTAGATGCTGACTTATCAATAAAAACCATAAAAAAGCCATTTCAAAACCTCAGTAATAATTCACTTATATATAAAGAACAATTAGAGTCGGATATATTTGTACTGCAACAAAAGCTTAAAAACTCTAATGAGATATTAGAGTTTAAGTTTGAAGGTTTTACTGAGCAAATAGCCACTGCAACCGCATTTTTGTTGCTCAATGAAATCGGCCGCTATGATGTGAACCAACGACAGCAGGCTTTTGATAAAATCAGTCAAAAATTTTCATATCCAGTGTATAGGAGTTCTCGCCAAGATTTAGCTTTGGATAGTAGACAAATTGAACGTCTTGACCGTGGTGAAACAATCATAGAATGGGATAAACAATATGGCCGAGGGTTATCAATTAATGTATACGCACCTTGGGGTAGCACATCGGATGTATTATTTATGGGGTCAATTGATTATTTTGAACCTTATCCAGTTCATATTGTTATTTCATTCTTTATATTTTCTTTGATCTTAATCGCACTGAGTGTTTTTTTCATCATAAAGCACTTAACGGGGCAGCTATATCGTTTACAAGACAAGGTAGATGCAATTAGCCCAAATAATACCTTAGAGGCAGAGCAATCTGCTGATACTAACGCAATAGAGCAGTTAACACTTAAAGTACATAATATGGCTGAGCGTATAGAGAACCTATTAAATGAAAAAGCTTACATGATTAGAGCGGTATCCCATGACTTAAGAACACCTATTGCAAAAATGCAATTTAGGTTGGAAATGTTATTGGAGGATTTAGACGAAAAACATCCTGTTGTTTTAGGCTGTAATAAAGATTTAGATGACTTGAGTACCCTAATAGATGAGCTTCTGACTTATGAAAAGTTAACCTTACAATCTTCAATAACGCGATACCCTACAGACATAATGGAGTTAGTAACTGACCAACTACAAAGTTATAAATTACTTTATCCTAAGTTAACAATAACGGTTATTTCAAAGCTTCCGAAAAACTTTACCCTTGAAGCAAGCGAACCGCTATTAAGTAGATTATTAGATAATTTAGTAAGTAATGGCGCCAGATATGCAAATACAAAATTGATACTGACGCTAATTATTGAAAATGAGCATTTAAAGCTACAAATAGATGATGATGGCAAAGGACTGGATGATAAAACAATACCTAAATTATTCAGCCCATTTTTTAGAGTTGAAGGTAGCCGTAATAGTGAGTATGGCGGTTATGGTTTAGGATTAGCCATAGTTAAGCAGGTTGCTATGCAACATAAAGCAAGCATTGCAGCGAGTAATAATGACTTAGGAGGAGCACGTTTCACATTATTATTTCCTTTTAAATCAATAGAGCTAATTGAAGGTGAAAAATCATGCCTTTAATTAATGTTTCGACTACTAAAGGGATTAGCATTTTGACTGTGTTTTTACTTTTGCTATATCCATCATTAGCTAGCGCAAATGAGCAAACAAAAATAGGTAAAGCTAAACAGCAAATTGAGACAACTAAAAATAAAAAAGATAGCGTAGATCAATGGAGTGATTGGAATAGCCCAAGTTTAGTTAAACCAAAATATGGGGTAGGTATACAAGGTGATATAGAAAATAAACTTAACCAGTTAGATAAAAGTAATCTTTTAGAAAATACCAATGGCGTAGTCGTTAAAAAAAATAATAATAAAAAAGCGGTAGATAAAATGCGTAAACCTAAAAATATAAAGCAAATGATGGCCGAATTAAAAGCAATGGAAGCTGAATTGAAACAGGAGCTAAGTCATGAATCTGAGTTTTAAATATATTAACTACCTCACTTATGTGTTGTTATTACTGATAACAACACAAACTTTTGCTAATGAGAGCAGTGAAGTAGATAAACTATTTACAAAAGGTATGGCGCAATCTAAAAATAGTCATTGGCTTGAGGCTAAAAAGTCTTTCGAATTACTGCTCAAAATAAATGAGAAATTGCATCGCGCCCGAGTTGAGCTTGCCATTGTGTATATGCACTTAAACCAACATGATTTAGCCATTATTGAATTTGATAAAGTACTTTCTGTAAATGGCCTACCGACTAATGTACATTCAAATATTTTAAACCTAAAAATTCAATCGCTTACAGAGGTTAATGAAGCTTTAGTTAAGAAACTAAACCTCAATCCAGACCGTAATAAAAGTGCATTTCAAGGCCATGCTGAGGTGGCATTTGGCTATGATGATAATGTACGTTTCAGTTTTGGCGATTACTTTTTAGAAGATGATCCTTATTATGACAGCTATATCATTGAATTAAATGATGGCACTTTGTTAGTGGTATCAAATGATGGGTATGTTTATGATTTAGATGGCATGCCTTTATTTAAAAACGATGGCCAATATGAAACAAGCAATGTTAAAAAGGGCAGTCAACTTAATGAATTACGCTTAAATTTACAGCATGAATTTGCTTTTAATACAACTGATACCGTCAGGTGGAATAATTCACTTAACTTAAAGAAAACTAATAATGTAGATTTACAAACCTATAGTAAATTTCAAATAAAATTAGATACTGAAATTAATTGGAAGCTTAACAAAGCGGTAGAATTGAGTGCTTTAGCACATTACAGGCTATTGCAAAGAGATAGTCAAACTCAAGTACAATCCTATGGGCTTGAAGCGAGCCTTGCCTATTTCAACTCTTTGGGAAAATGGCAATTTGGTTACAATTGGATGGACAGGGTTTATGAAGAATCTTTTATTGTAAGAGATGCATACGCTTATATTTTTGATGAAGTACAAAGTAATACACGTACTTTTTCTTTGACATGGTCTAAATTATATTTCAATAATGATTTATTGCTGCTAACAAAATTCGACTATTTAAATACCAATGAACAAACGCAATATCCTGATATTAGTTATTATGAAGCATATGGTAATTCAGATCATACAGGGGTTAAATATTCAGGCGCGATGATTTACTCTTTTACCCCAGCTCTTAAATTGTCTTTAACCATGATCAATTTAACTCTAGATTACTCTGACGATGATACCTATTATGGTGATCAACAAGATAAAAGTCAGGCAATTAAGGCTAAATTCATCTATACCATTAATGATGATTTTGACTTGTTTATTGCTGCTGAAAAAACGGATAGAAACTCCGATCAGTATAATGGCATTAAAAGTGATAAATCTTTAGTTAAGGCAGGTATACGGTTAAATTTCTAGTGTGTTTATTAGCCTGAATTATGAAACAAATGTGCATTTTATATAAGAGAAGTTGATCCTGTGTGAAATCATGATATTAATGTAATAAAACAGATGACTTAAATGCTTAGAGCTGGTTATCTAAATATTAATAATTATGATAGGGATAAATCTATGGCTATTCACCCAGAAGCAATTGAGAATTTTCAAAGAGGCATATTTAATGATAGTTACTTAGGTGTCGTTAATGTCAGTACAGGTACTTTATATTTGGCGCTTGCAGAGCGTCTAGATGCTAATCCAATTCTACCAGAACGTCACAGCTTTGTTGATGGTCAAAAAAGGACACCTTTGCCTGGATCTGGTGGACATACAATGCTTGCAAACTGGAATCATATTATTGCATTTCAAGTTGAAAAAGGGGTTGCATTAGGTGATGCATTTGGTTTTTCTTTAATAAAAAAAGGAGAAGCTAAATTTGAAATTGGTAGTTTTCGTTCTGGACTTAATCGCCAGCAACAAGGCGCGAAACCTAATTATGCTCACGATAAGTCTGCGGATGCAGAGCAAAGAACATTACCTCAAGAGAAAATTTTAAATAAGCTATTACCAGCTCTTACATCTGGTTTAATGAACACTCAGAATCGTAGAGCCAGTATTTAAATTACTTTAAACTTATTTAAGTTCAAACTTTAAATTATCACGTGCATCTTTGAGTAAAATACCGCGTTTATTTAATTGTTTGTGAAGCAGCTTTTGAAAGGTTTTTTCAGCTCCTGATTTAAGCGATTGTTTTAAGCTTTCTTCATTTTCAAAATGACAGACCACTAAAATACTACTTGGAAATAGGTCAAACTGAACTGTATGCGTTAATTGTGTAAAGCCTTCTAATTCTTTATTGGCTTGTTCAGTTAATATATCTAAGGTTTTAAGTAATTTATCATTTAATTTACGACATATTTTTGATAGTTTCATTGGTATTATCTAGTTCTTGGTAATCTATTTGTAAAAGCTATTATACAGCTTATTTTCGATTGAATATTTATCAAAGCCTCAAAATAGTGAATAAAGGGAAGTAATGCATAATAAATATCAAATATCGACGGATAAAAACCTGTTAAATATCGCTAAAATTCACCATTATCTTTCAAACGACTCATATTGGGCAAAGGGTAGGAGCTTAGAACAAGTAATATCAAGCATAGATAACTCTTTATGTTTTGGAGTGTATAACAATAATGAGCAAGTCGCTTTTGCCCGCGTCGTCACAGATACAGTTTCCTTTGCTTATTTATTAGATGTATTTGTTTTTGAAGACTTTCAAAATAAAGGTGTCAGTAAATTATTGTTACCTGCAATTTTAAACCATCCCGATTTACAAAGTGTTAATTGGTTATTAAGAACATATGATGCACAAGGCCTCTATAAAAAATATGGTTTTGAGACTATTGATAACCCCGCAAGTTATATGAAAAAATTAAGCCAAGGCAATAATTAATGAAGACATTAGCTGTATCAACTTTACTTATCGTACACGATCTTAAAATATCTAAAAAATTCTATATTGATACTTTAGGTTTAGAGTTTATTTCTGAGCATGCAAACTGTGTGCAATTAAAAATAGGTGACCATGAGGTTGCTATTTTTGAAGGCGATAGTAAAGCGGCGAACTATCGACACGGGTTTGAGTCAAACTCGACGTTAGTACTTATAATAAATAACTTAGATGAAAAAATCGACTTACTTAAAAAGCAGGGTGTTGAATTTGTACATCAAACGCCAAATGAAAATCAGTGGGGTCGTTATGCTGCATTTAAAGATCCATCTGGCATAGTGCACGAGATTTTTGAATTAAAAGTTTAATGTTAAAGGGTTAGTTAAGGAAGGGTTCATATTCAGTGAAGTATTTTGCATATGGTTCAAATATGTCTTTAGCCAGGTTAAAGCAAAGAACACCAAGCGCTAAACGCTGTGGTAGCTTTAAGTTATTGGCTCACAGTTTAAGGTTTCATAAAGTAGGGCAAGATAAATCAGGTAAATGTGATGCATTTTATACAGCCAATCAATCTGATTATATATTAGGTGCCTTATTTGAAATAGATGAAGCAGACAAAAGGCATTTAGATAAAGCGGAAGGGCTAGGTTTTGGATACGATGAAAAACAAGTGACAGTGTTAGATAGTCAAAACCAAATAATATCGGCATTTCTATATATCGCGACTCATATAGATGCTGAATTAAAACCTTATTCTTGGTATAAAAATCATGTTTTGATAGGTGCACTTGAGTCTAATTTAACTAAAGAATATATAGAACAAATAAAATCAGTAAAAAGCTTTGAAGATTTAGATAAAAACCGAAATGCATTGCAGCGTGCAATACATAATTAAGTGACTTTTTATTAGAAAATAATAGGAAACCCTATGAAATTAATTACTTCCATTGCATTAATCGCAATGTCTTTTACAAGCATTGCCAATACTCAATTACCAAATAATCGCCATATTTCAGTGACGGGTACAGCTGAATTAAGTGCTAAACCTGATATTGCTGTAATACACCTTCATGTTGAAAGTAACAATAAAACCAGCGTAGCAGCCAAAACAGAGGTTGACTCTCGTGTTAATAATTTACTTGATGGTTTAGGTAAATATAAGGTTGACGAAAGTAATGTATCAGCTTCTAGTATTTCAACTGAACCAAGATATTCATATCGCAATAATGAAAACCCTACCATTACGGGTTATGTCGCTAGACGTACTTTAAAAGTGACATTAAACGATATTACGAAACTTAATAATTTTATCGATTTTGCTTTGAGTGTGAAAATTAATTCTGTTAGAAATATTGAATTAAAATCGTCAAAAGAAACTGCATTCAAAGATGAAGTTAATGCATTAGCTGTAAAAAATGCAAAAGAAAAAGGACGTTCTTTAGCGAATGCTTTTGATGCCGATTTAGGCCGAATTTATAGTATTAATGCAAACTCGAACAGTAGTGTATATCGCTATGGTGCAAACCGTGATGCTGAGATGGTGCAGATGAGTGCAATGAAAGGCGCGGCACCAAAGCCTGGGCGCTACTTACAAGAAAACATTAAATTTTCTGCTTCTATCAGTGTTGTTTTTGATTTAGAAGTAAAGTAGTCTACGCTGTTTTTTAGACTAAACATCAGGGCTTTTAATGATTGATATATCGGTTTTACCTTTATTTTTTACGGCGGTTTTCTTTTTGGTTATATCGCCTGGCCCTGATTTAATTCTTATATCCTCATATTCTTCTACTAAAGGGTTTAAGTCTGGTTTGATGATTTCTCTAGGTGTATTTTTAGCGGGTATTTTGCAAACTTTATTAGTGGCTTTTGGATTAGGGCAGTTAATGCAAGCGATGCCTTTATTTGCTTATACTATTAAAATAGTCGGAGCTTTGTACTTGGCATATTTAGGCATCAATATGCTACGTTCTTGGTATCTAAATAATGATAATGAAAGTAACGTGAGTAGGCTTAATCAAGCTTCAAATATACAGTTAATTAATAAAGGTTTTTTAAATAACCTATTAAACCCTAAAGCGTTATTATTTTTTAGTTTGTTTTTACCCCAATTTACGACAGGCAATGCGACGTTATCAGTTCAAATTATTATTCTTGGAATATTATTAAGTGTAATTGGGTTATTTTCAAATGCCGTGTTTGCACTTTCTTTTAGTCAGTTTGGTAAGTTAATAGGCAATAAGCTTAATCTTGGTCGTCATATAGATGGTTTGTTAGGTTTTATTTTTATAGGCTTAGCAACACGTTTAGCGACAAGTAAATAAAAGTATATGTATATTAAAGAATTCTCTACTCTGGCTGGCGTAACCGTTAAAACCATACGTTATTATGAAAGTATTGGATTATTGCCTGAGCCAAGTCGGGAAGGAAAATATAGACACTATGATGATACTTATGTCGAAACCGTAAAACAGATTAAACAAGCACAGGAGTTAGGCTTTAAACTATCTGAAATCAAATCTTTTATAGCAGGTGAAAATATTCAGCGTGGTTTACCTGCTTTAGTTATGATCAAAGCTATCAATAGTAAGCAAAAACAAATTGAGCTTGAAATACAAAAGTTAAACTTAAAGGCTAAAATGTTAGAAACATTAGCTGTTGAATTAAAAAGCTCACCTTGCATGCTTGACTCTCCCGTATAGGGCAAGGTTTATACTCTTTTCAACATTCAGTTAAAGGTGTATAAATGAAAGTTTTAAAAATCGTTTTATTTGTTTTGGTGCTTATATTTTCTGTCGGTATGGTTATTTTCAATATGCCGGGTAATATCTCAGTTAGTGATCATCAAGAATCCCAATTACCCGAAATTTCAATTGCCTCTCATGTTGTTGAGGTCCATTTTTTAAAAACGGCATACATCACCGTACCAGAAGCATTCTCAATTGCTCAAGGTTCTCTGTTTAAAGAGTTTGAAATGGTACATGGTGCTATTTTAATTGAACATGGTAATGAGAGTTTTTTATTTGATACGGGTTTAGGAAAACAAATAGACCGACAATTTGAAATAGATATGCCTTTTTGGTTAAAGCCATTTATGACATATCAAAAAGAAAAACCTGCAGCTCAGATCATATTTGAAAATAATGAGTTACCTTACCCAAGTCGTATATTTTTAAGTCACAGCCATTGGGATCATGCCAGTGGATTATTTGATTTTCCTGATGCAAGCGTCTGGGTTTCATCCCAAGAATATGATTATTTAAAAACAGCAAAACCACCAAGCGTATTTCCATCCCAAGTGAGTTCAAACAAAATTAACTGGCAATCCTATCAGCTAAACGATGGGCCTTATGCTGGATTTGAAGCTAGTTTTGATATCTTTGATGATGGCACCGCTATAATCGTTGATTTAGCTGGGCATTCACCTGGTAGTGTTGGTCTATTTGTAAATGATAAATTGGGTATTAGACGATTTTTTGTTGGCGATGCTGTTTGGAATGTAGATGCCATTAAAAACTTAAAACGTAAGTCTTGGGCTGCCTCTTTATTATTAGATCATGATGAAGATGCAACTGATTATACAATTAGTAAACTCAAAGCCTTAAAAAATAAAAACCCTGATCTGAGAATTATCCCTGCCCATGATTTGAGATCTTGGAAGTAACGCGTATTTATAAAGATCGTTATATTTCTAAGCTGTATAAAAGAGCATTTTATTTTAGTTACATATGGGCTATTCTTAATTATACAAAAGTATTGATTATGAACATGATTTTAGGGTATTTATTAATGTTTTATCTGATAAATAGAAGTGTTTTCCTATTATTATTCAATTGTTTCTTTGTGTTTTTAGCCCCAGCCAATACAGATAAATCACCTGTCATGTGCATTGATCACTACCCACCGTTACAAGTCATACTAAATAATGGAGAAGCCACAGGTGAAAATGTAGAAGTAGGTAAAGCACTAGTCAAAAAGCTAGATATGGACTTGAAATTTACCCCTGATACCCCTTTTTCGCGTTGTTTACTTTGGCTGGATCAAGGTAAGGTTGATATTATGGTCGGTGTACTCGGCTCAGCCCAGAGGCATAAAAATTTTCATATGCTTTTATATGATGATATGACCAGTAAAGTGTTTTTTATAAGAGCTGGCTCTCCTGAACTCAATACTTATGATGATTTAAAAGGTTTAAAAATTGGAGTTTCCCGAGGGACAAAACAATTTGAAAAGTTCAATGATGGTATCTTAAATGGCCATTTCACTAAAGTGGAAGTAGGTGATCTTTCCGCTGCTTTTGGTATGTTAGCTAAGGGACGATTAGATGCGGTAGTTTGCACTGACTACTATGGCATTAAAATCATTAACGAGAATACTTATTATGGTCTGAATATTCAACAAACACATTACAAAGTGACATCTGGGACTAAAACATATATCGCTATCTCAAAGCAGTCTGAACTTACCAAACATATTAAGAAGCTCAGAGAGGTTGCTAAAAAAATGTTTGAAACAAGACAATTTAATGAAATTATCCAAACATTTAAAAATGAATGGCCTGAATTTTATTAATTTTAAAGTTTATTAAATTTGACGATAAATAAATTAATGAAAAATTATAGTCAGACTAAGTATATGAATTCTAATTAAACTATCTAATTTGTAATAGAAATCTATTGATTTTAATCTATGTTGTAATTGTTTTAAGTGTAATTTAAGTGTTAACTTGATATTTCATTTACTCAATAAATGATAAGTGGTAAATGCAGCTTAGCTGTAAATTCAATTCGAATATTCACTGGAGGTAATATGAAAAAAATACATTCAAAACTCCAAGTGATCTGCATAACTGTTCTGTGGACTTTCATTTAAGTGAATGGTTCTACGAATAACCAAATCCAAAAATTACATAGTCAATTATTTTAACTGTTGGGCTTTTTGCACAACAGCAACTGTTATTTTTTGGAACTGATATTTCTCAAGTATAAATAGACAAATCAAATAACAATTTTAAAGGAAAATAAATCGTTAAAACCCAACTTAAGTGAAAGCACAATATCATGTTCATTTAACAAACCTCAAAAATTATAAAGATAAATTCATACCAATATAAACAGTAAATCATCCAAGCATGTTTTGTTTTTTAATTATTCGACTGGATTAAAATAAAGACAATCACGTTAAAAATTTCAATCAATATAATAAAAATATAAAAATATAAAAAAATTAATAATTTAAATGGTTGTTTTTAAGATGAATTTCATTGATTTTACTTAAAAAACACCTAGGTTACCAAAAGTATACTAATTGCGATATAAATCTAGGTAACTAAAATAAACCTCATTCAATAGAAACAAACACTGTTTTCTAGTTTAAGACAATTATATAAATACTATATCGGAGTTTATTATGAGCAACATTCTAATTATTAATGCACATCAGTATTACCCTTTTTCAGAAGGCAAGCTAAATGCCGCTTTAGTTGATAAAGCAGCAACTATGCTTAGTGGTAAAGGACACAAAATAAGAGTACTTACGATGAAAGACTCTATTGATGTCGAAAAAGAGCTCGCTCACCATCAGTGGGCAGATACGATTATTTTGCAATCACCAAGTAATTGGATGGGAGTACCTTGGTCATTCAAAAAATATATGGATGAGGTTTATACCGCAGGCATGGGCGGCGCACTATGTGTTGGTGATGGCAGAAATGAAGAGCAGCCGAAAAAGAACTATGGTACTGGCGGTACTTTAAAAGGTAAAAAGTACATGATGTCACTTACTTTTAATGCACCTGCAGAATCATTTAATGATACAGAAGAATTTTTTGAAGGAAAAAGTGTAGATGATTTAATGTTTCCTATGCATATGAATTTTAAGTTCTTTGGATTAGAACCAATGAAAACATTTGCTTGTTTTGATGTTATGAAAAACGCTGATGTAGAAAACGACTTCAAACGCTTTGAAGCACATATTAACGCAAATTTTTAAGGATTTTAAAATGTCTCAAGAACTA
>Ga0105354_1001795_pt1 | contig 13151 bp, 13 predicted proteins | sample GOMGulsemesocosm_FD_83658 | JGI IMG/M metagenome (GOLD analysis project Ga0105354, IMG submission 83658) | Methane-oxidizing microbial communities from mesocosms in the Gulf of Mexico - GOM9B Gulf of Mexico | ecosystem: Environmental > Aquatic > Marine > Cold seeps | place: USA: Gulf of America...
ATTAAGTGTAGAAAAGGCGCAACGATTGTTGAAGCTCAGCGTATTTAGCAGTATTTTATTGTTGGCGGCATGTGGGCAAAAAGGTCCATTGTATTTAGAGTCAGCAGAAGAAGTGAAAACATCGAAGCCAATCGATGACGCTAAGTCGGCCAATCCAGAACAATAACCACTATTTCCAATATTTTTAAGAAAAGGCGAATTTCTAGATGGATCATTTTGAGTACCGTGATAATACACTGCACTGTGAAAACCTTTCTCTTAGCGAAGTCGCTAAACAGTTCGGTACCCCTACTTATGTCTACTCAAAAGATGCTATTGAAGTTGCCTATTTAGATTATGCTAATGCATTAGAAGGTCGTGATGGCGATATGGTGTGTTTTGCCATCAAAGCTAATAGCAACCTGGCGGTACTCAATGTACTCGCACGCTTAGGTGCGGGCTTTGATGTTGTCTCGCAAGGCGAATTAGAGCGCGTTTTAAAAGCCGGCGGTAAGGCTGAGCGTGTTGTGTTCTCCGGTGTATCTAAGCAATCGGTTGAAATTAAGCGCGCCCTTGAAGTAGGTATTCACTGCTTTAACATTGAATCAGAAGCAGAGCTTGAGCGTATTGACCAAGTGGCTGCGCAAATGGGTAAAGTAGCGCCTATCTCGTTCCGTGTTAACCCTAATGTTGATGCAGGCACGCACCCTTATATTTCTACCGGACTGAAAGAAAACAAGTTTGGCATCGACATTGATGAAGCACTGCGTATTTATCAGCGTGCTGCAAGTTTAGAGCACGTGCAAATTACGGGTATGGATTGCCATATCGGCTCGCAGCTAACTGAAATTGCTCCTTTCATGGATGCATTAGATAAGCTGCTAGTCTTGATTGATCAGCTACAGGCCGTCGGAATTGAGATTGAACACCTAGATTTAGGTGGCGGATTGGGCGTTTGTTATACTGATGAAGTACCACCAAGTGCCGGCGAGTATATCGCAGCAGTGTTGCAAAAAATTGGCCAGCGACCATTAAAGCTAGTGTTTGAGCCCGGTCGTTCAATAGTCGCTAACGCCGGTGTACTGCTGACAGAAGTCGAATATTTAAAACATAACGAGAGCAAAAATTTTGCGATTGTCGATGCCGCGATGAACGATATGTTACGTCCATCGCTGTACAGTGCCTATCTTGAAATTGTACCGCTATCGATAAAAGAAGCTCCAGCCGCACACCGTTATGATATTGTCGGTCCAGTGTGTGAAACGGGTGACTTTTTAGGTAAAGATCGCGCCTTAAACATCGAAGCAGGAGACCTGCTGGCGGTATGCTCAGCGGGAGCTTACGGCTTTACCATGAGCTCTAACTACAACACCCGTACTCGAGCTGCCGAAGTGATGATCGATGATAACCAGGCGTTTGAAATACGCGCACGTGAGAGCTTTGCAGACCTAATTAAGGGCGAGAAACTACTACCTAACTAAGCAAAACGATAGGTTATAGAGCCATATAAATAATAATCGAAACCTTTGCAAAACGTTACGAACGAAGATAAGGCAAGGCAAAAATCTGCGAAATAGCGGAGTTTACTGGTGTAAATGAGCATTTCAGATGAGTTAGGCTCCACCTAAATCATCATTATTGAGCGGATTTTTAACGCCGTATTATCGAGTGCAGTCGTTATGCAGAGGTTTCGCAAGACTGGATAGAAAAATGTTATTACGTTTTACCAAAATGCATGGGCTGGGCAATGACTTTATGGTCGTTGATTTAGTGACGCAGCGCTATAAATTCAACTCAACCATGGTAAAGCGTTTGGGAGATCGTAAATTAGGTATAGGTTTTGATCAGCTGTTGATCATTGAAGTGCCTTCTAATCCTGAAATGGATTTCCGCTACCGTATCTTCAACTCTGATGGCTCAGAAGTGGAACACTGCGGCAATGGCGCACGTTGTTTTGCATTGTTTGTGCGCGATAAGCGTTTAACAGTAAAGAGTAAAGTTAAAGTTGAAACCGCGAAAGGAAATATGACGCTAACCATTCGCGAAGACCGGCAAGTCGAAGTGGATATGGGCGCGCCGATATTAGAACCTGCACAAATTCCTTTTCATGCCGAGCAACAGCAGATCAGCTATCCGCTACAAGTCGCAGGGCAAAACATAGACATAGCTGCCGTGTCTATGGGTAACCCGCACGGTGTCTTAGTGGTTGATGATGTTAAAACAACCGCTGTCGAAGCGCTGGGAATTGCCGTTCAACAACACGGCATCTTCCCAGAGGGGACTAACGTTGGCTTCATGCAAGTTGTCAGTGAGAACGAAATTAATCTGCGTGTTTATGAACGCTCTGTCGGTGAGACGCTCGCTTGTGGTACCGGTGCTTGTGCGGCGGTGGTTGCAGGGCGCAGGCTTGGGCTGTTGTCTGAACGTGTAAAAGTGAATGTTACCGGAGGCAATTTAGAAATTGCCTGGGGTGGGGGTGATGAAGATTCAGTCATCATGACAGGCCCTGCAACTAATGTATTTGAAGGAAAGATGTTTATATGAGTACGCAAGACAATCAGCAATCAGAAGTGGCTCACACTTTAACGCGTGAGCAAGTTGCGCAATATTTAAAGACTGATCCAGAGTTTTTCATTGAGCACCAACATCTGTTAGAAGTACTTGCTGTGCCTCATGATGCGGGCTCAGCAGTTTCTTTTGTTGAGCGTCAGTCGTCTATGTTGCGTGATAAAAACAAGAAACTGACAGTGCACTTATCTGACTTTTGCGATGCCGCTAGACACAACGATGTGCAGTTTGAGAAAACCAAACGCATGGTGCTAGCGCTGTTAGATGCACAGAGCCTTGATGATTTAGGAGACGCTCTTGAAGAGAGTTTATGCCGCGACTTTTTCGGCGATGCTACTTCGCTGATCTTGTTTGCCGATAAAGAGTTGACGGTTAACAATCGTCGCATGATGCCAAGAGAGATGGCCGGTATTGTCGAGCCACTCATGCTCTCGAATGAGCCTTGCTGCGGTAACTTATCCGCTGCAGAAAACCACTTCCTCTTTGCCAAGCGCGCGCCGATGATTCAATCAGCAGCAGTTATCCCGTTAGTAAAAGGTGAGACTATTGGGCTGCTGGGCATAGGCAGTTATGATGCCGAGTACTTCCAGAGCAGCCAAGGCACGATGTTTTTGAGCTATGTCGGTGAAGTACTGTCGCGTGTAGCGAGTCGTATATTGCAATCGAAACTGCACAACCCTTCGTAACCGCACTCTACTGAGTGCAGACCTGATGAAATCTTTCAGCGCAGCCATTAGCCTAAGCGCGCCGCTTGAGCAGTACATCGCTCAATTAGAAAAGCAGCGGCGTATATCCAATAGCTCACTGAGTAATTATCGCAGTGACCTGTTCCTTTTTCGTGATTTCATTGCCGATTATCGCATTACCCAATGGGCTGATGTCTCTGACGTACAAGCTCGGGCCTTTGTTGAAGAAGCCAAAACACGACAATTGAGCGTGGCGACAGCCAAGCGCAGGTTCAGTAGCTTACAGGGGTTCTTTAATTATTTAAGACGCAGCGGAGTAATCAGCCGTGACCCTCTATTGGGATTTAAGGTCCAAGCAGATAACAGCGCAACAAAGCGCGTTAAAATCACAATCGATGCCAGCCTATTGCACGGTTTTATCGCTAATGATTTTGTATCGCTGCGTGACAAAGCTATTGTAGAATTACTGCTTTGCTGCGAAATGTCACTGCTCGAATTATTGGATTTAGAGCTGTTCGCCATCGATTTTTCGCAAAAGAGCATACAATTGCGTCGTGAAAAAGAGGGCGATGTGAGTATCGCCTTAACGGATAGCGCATTTGAGAGTATCAAAGCATGGATGGAACTGCGCATGGCGCTGGTCACTTTTGATCAGGGTTTGTTTGTCTCCAAGAAAGGCCAACGCATTAGCGTTCGTACAGTCCAGCTGGGAATTGCTCGCTTGGGTAAGGCGCAGGGCATTAAACCTTTAACCGCCAAAGATTTACAGTTTATTCAGCGTAAAAATACAGTGAAAACTCGGCCGATTGCTCCAATACTGAGCAGTGAGTCGCCGCGACTGTCGCAATTAGTGAAAACTTATCAAAATGTAGAAAAGGGATCGAAAACATGATTAAGTGCCTAAGTTTTGACTTAGACGATACGCTTTGGGACATAAGGCCCGTGATCGAACATGTCGACACCACTTTATACCAATGGTTGGCAGAGTATGCGCCCGCTTATACACAGATGTTTGCGCCCGATAACTTTGCAGTGCTGCGCAAAGAGGTAATCGATGAATACCCGCACCTGGCCCACTCAGTTACCGATATACGTCTCAAAGGTTTGAATTTAGGCTTGGGGCGCGCCGGTTATAATGTGGATAAAGTAGCAACTTTAACAGCACAGGGCTTCGCAGTGGCGCTAAAAGCGCGTCAACAAGTGGACTATTTTCCGCATGTTTGGCAGGCGCTTGATCAGTTAAAAGCCCAGGGCTACATTATGGGTGCTATCACTAATGGCAATGCCGATATCTATAAAGTCGGCCTTGGTCAGCATTTTGATTTTCAGTTCAACGCGCACGAAGCGGGTGTTGAAAAACCGCATCCCGATATTTTTCACGCGATGCTAGCACACACTCAGTTAACGCCTGAGCAAGTGATCCATATTGGCGATAACCCGATAGCGGACGTACAGGGCGCCCAGGCATTGGGGATGGCGACAATCTGGATCAATGTCATTACCCAACAGTGGGATTACGATTTCCGCGCGGATAAAGACGTGAGTTGCATCAGCGATTTACCGGGTGCAGTGCAGCAAATAGTAGATGAGTTGAAAGCTAACAGCTAGCAGCTACTGTTATTGTTAATAACGATGGAGATAAAATGAACTTCGATACTTGGGTCGTCTTTATATTTACCTTATATGCGGTATCTATCATACCGGGGCCCAGCATGATTATTGCGCTGACACATGGTATGCAATATGGCGCTAAGGCGACTATGGCTACCGCTTTTGGTAATACGGTTGCTTCCTGCCTGCAGGCGGTTGTGTCTATTGCAGGTTTAGGCGTTATTATTGCTACATCAGGTACAGTGTTTATGGTCATTAAGTACCTAGGGGCCATTTATCTTATCTATCTAGGTATTATGTTGTGGCGCAGTCCTGCTTGGGATATGCAAAAGCGCTCGCAGGGCAATAAAAAAGATAAGGCGCCACTGCGTAAAATGTTTAATCAAGGTTTTGTTATTGCGATAGGCAACCCTAAAGCGATCGTTTTCTTTACTGCGCTTTTTCCGCAGTTTCTAACGGCGCAAAGCACTAGCTTTACACATTATGCTTTAATGGTGTTAGTCACTTGTAGTTCTGCATTTATTTGCGCAATGCTCTATGCCGTTGGTGGAGATAAAATTACCCAGCTATTAAAAACTTACAACATCAGTAAGCTTATCAATAAAATTACCGGCGGTTTTTTTGTCTCAGGTGGACTCGGCATTATGTTATCGAGCCGTTAATCTGAGGTAGTAGAACTTGGCACTGTGACTATTTACGTGTCCTTATTCTATGTATTAATAGCGCGGCTCGCATCATGCACACGCGACAGTGCATTACGTGCAATTAAAATATGAAAGGGCAAAATAGTATTTAGATAGATTTTCCCCGCTATATTGTTGGTGCGTACCCAAGTTGCTAAAAACACTTGCCCATCTTGAGAGATAATAGACACTCTAAAATTTAAGTGTTTATCGTTAAAACCAGCGATTATTTCTTGAGGGCTGTCAATCTCCACTGGAAAAGCACCAAGCTTGTCCGCAGCCGCAGGGCCGTCGCTGGAAAGACCAAATGGCTTAATCACAAAATTCCGGATAAGCAGTAGAAAACGTGCCCAGCCGGGGAAGCTGGTAATAATCTTAGCAGCAAGACGTGGCTCTAGCTCGGAGTCGACACAGTAGCAATCTATGAAATCCGTTGCGTTGATGCGCTCTAGAAGAAGACTGTTATGCGGAAGTTGCGTTTTAATGACCTTGTTCATATTTTTCCCTGCTGGCGGTTAGGTTCTACGGCTTTGCCTTGATTAATCAATAGCGCTATAGCGGCGGGATAGGCAAGCCAAAAACCAGAGGTCGGCATTAAGATCACACCGAGAGTGGTGAGTGCAAAAAGCGTTATGCCAATCGACTTCGGCATTTCTAGATCATTCGACTGCTCGATCACACCAATGAGAATGCTGGTAATAAATAACAGAAAACCAAAGAGTAGAAACCATGCTGCTGCCGCTGTTTTTTCAGAAGTGACGGAACCCACTAAACCCGCTGAGAACATTTGCATATAGATGCTGCCAAATAACATAGCCCCTACCACTGTGTGACCTGCTGATACAAACATTAACCATTTACTAATCCATGCTTTCATAGATGCTCCTTGTTACTTGATAAAACGAAAATTCTCGTTAATTAGATGGCGCTGGCAAGGTAATAATTTATTCAATGACAGCACGGGCTGTGTTTATTTAATTCCCAAATCCCACACCTTTGCTGCATGCGTTAAGTGATGTAAAATGAAAAATATTAAAGATGCATAAACAAAGCACAAGACATATATGCGTTAAACGCATATATGATGTTGCTGCATATTATCTTAAAGGAAATATATGTCAACAGAAGATCAGTTAAAGCCGGAAACGACTTATCAAGCGGTGGTCGGCGGGGTGCTCTTTAAAATGCGTAAAGAGCAGGGGATAGATCAAAGACTTCAGGCAAAAGCGATTGGCGTCACGCAGTCAACGTGGTCGCGAATTGAGCGAGGCGAAAGTTCTCTATCGGTCGCCCAATTGGCCAATGCCGCGCAATATCTGGGTGTCGATGCCAGTACCGTGCTGTTGAAAGTCGAAAGTGCAGTCGCTGAGTTAAGAGAGCGGGGAGTAACAATAAGCGTGGCCTCAGCACAAGACAGTAAATCGGCAGCAGGTATTGCGATGATTGGCGCTGCGGCACTAGGTGTTCTTATTGGTACCGCTTTGAATAAATCCAGGGATATCGATTAAGCTTATCCCTGTTGATATGAGATGTTTTAAGATAGATCCAATCTAGTGGGAATATACAGTCATTAATCTTGCTCTAGTCGCTTAACCGAACGAATTCCCAAGCGTTTGCAGAGTCGGCTAAGATTCCCTCTATCCACACACAGATCGCGCGCAGCCCCCGCCCAATTACCGTTATTACGCTCAATGGCCTGCACAATTAAACGCTTTTGGAAATCCTGTGTCGCTTGGTTTAAAGGACTTACAGCTAGCGCTATTGCGTGTAGCTGACCTGATACCGTCTCGCCTGTGACAGGTGTTGCGTCTTGATTGGCAATAGGTGCCGCTAGTGTTATCTCGTTACAGTGTTCAGCTTTGATCACCACCATGCGATTATCTTTAGTCTGTGCGCTCGCTTTTAAAGCGCAGCGGCTGATGACATGCTCTAGTTCACGTACATTCCCTGGCCAGTGGTAGCCAATCAGAATTTTCATGGCATCATCAGCAATTTTTAATTGCGAGATACCCAGCTTGCGTCGGATCTGTTCGATAAAGAAACCCGCGAGTAATTCAGTGTCTCCATTGCGCTCAGTAAGCGTTGGCACATTAATAGGGTAGACGCTCAAACGGTGGTACAAGTCCGCTCTAAATCGCCCTTGTTCAACCTCAAGCGGGAGATCGCGGTTGGTTGCGGCTATTACTCGTACATTTACTTGTTGGACTAGATCTTGGCCTACAGGTTGTATCTCTTTGTTTTGTAGCGCACGTAATAACTTGCTTTGTGCAGGAAGTGGTAGCTCGCCGATCTCGTCTAAAAATAAGGTGCCGCCATCAGCCAATGCAAATTTTCCGCTGCGCTGGTGATCTGCACCGGTGAAAGCCCCTTTAACATGGCCAAAAAGTTCGCTCTCGATCAAATTTTCAGGCAGTGCGGCACAGTTGACATACACCAGTGGGCCTTGATTTAACGGTGATTGACGGTGGATCATTCTGGCGACCAGCTCTTTGCCGACACCGGTGTCCCCTTGAATTAATACGGTAAAGTCAGAGGGTGCAGCGATAGATATTTCACGGCGCAGCTTTTCCATGGCGCTGCTTTGACCAATGAGCTCTGCGCCATCGCGCTCTAATACTTGGTTATTAAGCTCATGGACGACTTGCAGTGAGTGTTGCGCGCGATTTTCTAGCTGTTCAATAATCAGCGCGGTGTTCAATGTTGCCGCGGCAATGTTAGAGACTATTTCCAAGGTAGTGCGGGGAATATCATCAAACACCCCGGGAGTTAAACTATCGAGTGACAGCACGCCTAATAATTGCTCATCAAAATATAACGGTAAACCCATGCAGGCGTGCATAGGTAAGTCGTCATCTCTGTCGATTAATAAGCCGTCGTAAGGGTCGGGCAGAGGGCTATCAGCGGCAAAGCGTACGGCGTGGCGCGATTGACATATGGCAAAAAAACGCGGGTGTTCAGTCAGTAGAAAGCGCCTACCCAGAGTATCGCGGCTTAGGCCTTGCATAGCGATAGGTTTTAACTCACTACCATCAAATGAAAGTAAAGCAACCGCTTCGCAGGGGATAGTCTTGCGTACGGTATCTAATAAACGATCAAAGCGCTCTTTGCTGGCAAGGCCCGCCGTTAGATCTGTGGCTAGTTCTATAATTGCCAGTGCTGATATCTCGTTCATCGCTTTTTTTGTCCTCAATCAAATGATAATAATACAACTGTGTGTCTATATGACAACCATATTCTGTAGTCAAATAGACACAAGATTTAATATAAAACTATTAACTTATTGAAAAATAATAGTAATTAAAAAGTGGCATTTGAATTGCAATATGTATTGTTAATTACATTCAGTTAGAAATAGGCAGAAGATAAATGTTAACCGATCAGCACATCCATATTATTAAAAGTACTATTCCATTATTAGAGCAGGCAGGCAGCGCGCTCACCGAACATTTTTACGCGCGCATGTTTCGCGATAATCCAGAATTACAACATATTTTCAATATGAGTAACCAGCACAACGGTCGCCAGCAAGTCGCACTATTTGAAGCGATTGCAGCCTACGCCAAAAATATTGAAAACTTAGCTGCGCTAAGTAGTGCCGTTGAACGTATCGCTCAAAAACACACCAGTATGAGCATCCAACCGGAGCATTACGAAATCGTGGGGCATCATTTAATAGAGACTTTACGAGAGCTAGCGACAGAGGCGTTTAACGCTGAGGTGGAAGAGGCGTGGACGGCGGCTTACTTGTTTTTGGCGCAGGTCTTTATTGGTCGTGAAGCGCAGTTGTATAAAAGTGCCAAAGAGGCTGCAGGCGGCTGGGAAGGCGGGCGTGAGTTTGTCATCAGCGAAAAAAAGGTAGAGTCAAAGTTAGTGACGAGTTTTGTGATGACCCCGGTTGATGGCAAAGCGGTGTTAGATTTCTTACCCGGTCAGTACATAGGCATCGAGACTCAGCCAAAGCACAGTGAATATCGTGAAAAGCGCCAGTATTCACTGTCAGATAAGCCAAATGGTATTAATTACCGCATATCCGTAAAACGTGAAATAGTACCCGTTGCGGGGTTAGTGTCTAACCATTTACACGACAGTTTGAATGTCGGTGATAAAGTATTGCTCAACCCTCCGGCTGGCGATTTTTATTTTAAAGACCGCGCGCGTCCAGTCGCACTACTGTCGGCGGGTGTAGGTGCAACACCGATGCAGTCAATGCTTGAGACTTTAACGGCGCAGAACTATGGGCAGTCCATTCATTATTTGCACGCCTGTGAAAATGCAGAGCAGCATTCGTTTCAAACGCGTAACCTTGAGCTGGCGAAACAGCAGAACGTTGATCAGCACAGTTGGTATGCCGCTGGTACAGTCGCTTCAGAAAACGGTAATAACGGTTTTATGAATTTATTGGATGTCGGTTTAGATTTTGGTAATACCGATTTTTATATGTGCGGGCCTTTGGGGTTCATGCAGTTTATGAAAGTGCAATTACTGGAATTAGGCGCACCCAATGAGCAGATTCACTACGAGGTGTTCGGACCCCATGAGAGTTTTTAATACTTTTTAATGGCATAAATAGGGCTAAGTTAAGCCCTATTTTAGTTTTTGATATTCAAAATATATTTAATTCTGATGTGCTAGTGAGCTTAGATGTTCGCCCTCCAGTCGTACAACTTTGATGTCATCAATCACATTCGCGCCTAATTTGTCATAAAAAGACAAAGCTTGAGTGTTAGCTTGATCGACAAACCATTCAATCCGCGTCGCATTCTTTGCGAGTGCTATTTGCGCTAACTTCTGCATCAATGCCAGTCCTAAACCACTGCCTCGCGCTTCTCGCCTGAGATATAAATCTTGCAGATATATTTCATTTCTGCCTGTATAAGTCGCAAACTTTGGACAATAAATCATATAACCAACGGGTTTGTTCTCTATATAAGCTATGAGTACTTTTGCAATTGATTGCTCTGTAAACAATGATTCAATTAGGCTTGATTCACTGGCTTCTACTTCATCGCTACAGCCCTCCCATTGCGCAAGCTCATGTATCATTTCGAGAATTAAGCCAACGTCAGTGGACTTGGCTGGTTCAATTTTAGTGATCATTTTTATTCAGGGCCTTCAAGCAGGTGGAGGTGTCAATAAGTAGTTGGTGGGGCGTTTTTACTTTGCCTTGCACACCTTATCTAGCGTTAACTAATGGGCAAAAAATCCGGTTCAGCTACATTTCAGCGTATTTAACGTGTTGCTCTGCAGGATACCGCTAATTTTTGTGGAAAAAGCCATTTCCTGTGATGGGAAAGTACTTTTTTATACTATGACTCATGGTTTTTATTTGAAGTACTCTTCATATATCTGTTTGATTTCACCGCTTTTTTTCATCTTGTATAATTCGTTGTTAAAATTTTTAACAAAATCCTCTTTGTAATAGAACCTTCCCTGATCACGGTTAGTGAAACCCATATACACAGCATCAGTAGAAATTACCGCAGCTTCCACTAAATCTTCTTGCTCAGCTGCTGTTAAATCACCAGATTCCAGCATGGTTTTTATACGCCACTGTACTGAAATTTGGTTGCCCATGTAGCAATCTACCCTCTTGCGAATCAGTCTTAGTAGATTTTGCTGGGTGGTTTTAGCCTCTGCTAAAGTGATAGATCCCTCTTTGACAAGCTTTCTAAAAGTGGGCCCGCCGAAACCATCATAACCGCTGTTGTTGGCAATGATAAGGCCGGTGTAGTCCTCGGGCCAGTTAGGTCGAGGCGTGTTGAGCAATTCTTTGTGACAAATAACGACGACTCTCTCATCCATGATCGAAATAGAGTATGGCCATACATAGTGCCAGTCGTGGCCATGATAATAAGGTGGGACAAAAGCTATTTTCTTTCCAACTTCAATCAATTTTTTGACGCGTTGCCACGGGGCTGCGGTAATCGTTAATTTATAGTCACTCATGCGCTCAGAAATACGTTTCAGCACTTCTATATAGATTCCCTTGATGTCTCCCTCTTGTATATACACGTAAGGCGGGTGGCTATCATTGGTCAAAATTTCGACTTCAATCTTCTCTGCAAATGATGGCCTTGCAAAAAACAGCATAAAAATGATGCTAAAAACCCACTTCATCTGACTCCTCCTCAGCGCATTAAAGTACTAATCTAGATAATTCATTGATATTAATGACAATGATAGTCAAACAGTGGCAGGGGAAATCTAATCCTCAAAATAGTAGCGGTGTTCAGCCACTGTCGCCAGTTATTGATTAATCGCAGACTATCCAATATTCAGCATTGCACTCATCTATTATCACAGCGCACCTTAAATCTATCTACAGAAATAGTATTATTCTTGAATGGATCTGCATTTATCCACAATTCGGATACCTGTTTCATAAAGTGGGCATGCTCTATGCCAAGGTAGTGGAGCATAAGGTGCGCATTTTGATAGGTAAATTTAGTCAATGAGTGCGGTGGTCGCCCAAAGTGTTTGCTAGCGCTTTAGACATGAGCATATTCTGGCCTGATAAATGAGAAGCTATTGGTTAAAAATGATGGCGTTTAAGCGTTCGGCAGGGGAGCTTAATACTAAATGTTCCTCACTAACGGTTGTTGTCTCAATGTTGATTTTCGATTCGCTTTGTTGAGTTAGGGCAAAATATATAGGAAGAGTAGCAGCGCCTTTAATAGCATTGTGTTCTTCAGTTGGAGCACGTATTAAACGGGGAAGTTCACGCTTATTAAACTGTGCTATCGAAGGCAAAAAAGGACGTAAACTACGGATGAAACGATCTAGGAACCAGTCGGGAACATCGCCGCCCATGATAATGGTTTCCGCGTTAAATAAATTTTCCAGGCTGTTTAAGGCAATTCTCATCGGCTCGCTCATGTCCTCAAACCAATCTTTTAAAAGCTTTTCGTAGCGTTGTGGGCTGTCAATGATATGTGTTAATTCCAGCGTTTGGCGCGAATGTTTTTTTAAATGTTTCTCCAGGGCGCTTAATGAGGCGTATTGGTTTAGGCAGCCATCATTTCCACAGGGGCACTCACGCCCTTGCGCATCTACAATTAAGTGGCCTAAACGCCCTGTGAACCCCTGAAAACCGACCAATAATTTGTTGTCGATGACAAAGCTAGCGTCAATAGAATAGCCGAGGTAAAGATAGATAAAACTTTGCAACTCTTTGGCGGCACCAAAAAAGGTTTCTTTAAGAGCGACGGCGCCTGCTAGGTTTTCCAGTATCACTGGTAGTTGCACTTTTGTCGCTAGCTGCTGCTGAATGTCTTTGCTGATTTGATCATCTTGTAAGCGATTTATACGCTCTGTATGGCGCTGTGATTGGTTAAACCTATGAGTGGAGGGTAGTAGTAAACCTATGCCTAATACGCGAGAGACATCAATGGCATTTTCCTGCAGTCGCTCAGTGCATATTGAGGCTATGATATCGCTGATATTAGCAGGATTTAATGTCTCTATTTGATCATGAAAGTAGTCAAGTAGCTCACCGGTAATCGAATACAAACCGACTTCTAGGCTATTGATCCTCACTCGAACACCCAAAGTGAATGCGCCTTCTGAGTTGAGGCTGATAAGCGTTGAAGGTTTACCTACACCACTTTTACTAATACCTAAGGTC
>Ga0105354_1001803_pt1 | contig 13133 bp, 9 predicted proteins | sample GOMGulsemesocosm_FD_83658 | JGI IMG/M metagenome (GOLD analysis project Ga0105354, IMG submission 83658) | Methane-oxidizing microbial communities from mesocosms in the Gulf of Mexico - GOM9B Gulf of Mexico | ecosystem: Environmental > Aquatic > Marine > Cold seeps | place: USA: Gulf of America...
ATTAATACTTTTTTTAGAAGTAAAAAGAACCCACAAAATCCACAATTCCTTTGTAATAAATCAGATAACAATATTTATTATGAAAGAAATTCAATTAATTCAGATTACACCTGAAAAATTACAACAGTTAATCTCTAAGGTTGTAGAAGAGCACTTACAAGAGATTAAAACATTACTTAATTCAAAACCTTTAAATGATTGGTTGAGCAGGAAGGAAACTGCTAAGCTGCTTAAAATTAATTTAAGTACACTAAGTGTTTGGACTAAAAATAAAATGTTACTGCCTTATGGGCTAGGAGGTAGGGTCTACTACAAAAGAAGTGAAGTTGAACAAGCTATAATTAAGCTACAATAATTATAGTTATGAAAGAGTTAAGAACAGAGTTTCACGGAATAGGAGAAGTAAGAGATTATCAATTCACGCAAATTAGAGTTGCAGATAAGGGGTTTATCTACGAAGTAGATTATGATGGACACATACACTATGAAGTATTTAAAAGAGTCGTTAATAGGCGTTTTGCATGTGTTTCATATCCTAGTTCAGAATCATTTGGAAAATGGGCTTGGACGTATGCTTCATTAGAGAGGGCTTTAGGGAAGTTTGAGGAACTAAATAGGAGTTTGTAATGAACTCTTATGCAGTTTTAATACCAAGAGGAATAGATGTTGAAGAGTTAGTAAACATTTATTCCCCCTCTTTAGATGTAAATTACCTAAAGTACTTGATCCATTATGTTCTATCTAAACTATCATTTCTGGTCGAGAATACTGATAAAAAAGTTTCAGTATTTAAGTCTTATATAGCAATAAGTTCAGCTAAACTTTTGGTAAGACATAATAAGCACAGGAAACACATTAGATTCTTAGGAGAACTTTTAGATGGAGTTGTTAATATATTTCATAGAGAAAGATATGCAAAAGACAAATCGTATTCCTATAAAATAAGCCCATATTATCAAAAAGAGGATTTAGTAGTCCAAAATATAAAAGACTCTAAGCTGATAAATAAAATTATTTCAAGTGAATCAAAGTTGCCGTCAGTTTTTAAAAGTGGGAAATATAAATTCCTTAGAAAATATTTTAATGCTAGGCATCTAAGAATAGATATTGATGAAGCAGTTAAATTATGTGAATCAAGGTATCAGAATCACAAGGAGTATAAAAAGTACCTTCATGAGTTAGTTGCTATAGTAGAATTATACAATGGGATTTACAGAGTATATTACAGTAAGGATACTGATGCAAGGTTACATACTAATATATCTAGATTACCTAAAGTATATAGAAAGTATGTAACATATAAAGGGAAGCAATTAGTAGAAGTAGATTTATCAAACTCAATTATATATTTCTTAGCTATGCTAACAGATGTTAATTCTAATGTAATTACTGATAATATTTCTTCTCTACTATATATGTTTAACAAATCTCTTGAAACTATTGATGTCAAAGAGAAAGAGCTGGTTAGGGAATTAGCTTTGTCAGGTAAATTTTATAATCATTTTATATCTGAATTTGATGAGGTTTATGAATTTGATGAATATAAAAAGATATATGAATATGATAATGATGATGAATATTTGGGGACATTTAAACAGAGAAGGAAAATTGTTAAGAAAAGGTTATTAGCTATGTTATTTGCTGAAGAGGATAGTTACTTAAAAGAACAAGAGATATTTAAGAATCAATTTCCAGAACTTCTTAGTAAAATAGTGGTTTTTAAAAAGCAAAACGGTTATAAAAAACTTTCACATATTTTATTACAATTTGAATCAGAATGTATGTTAAATATTGCTGCACGAGCTTTTAATAAAAAGTATTATAGAAATGCCCCCATATTTACGTTGCATGACTGCCTTATTACAACGATTTGTCATAAAAATGAGTTAGAGTATGTAATGGAGACTGAATATCAAAGAATACTAGGTTGTGCACCTAAAATAGAGGCTGAAACGTGGAGTTGATACAGAATGTGATAACTCTAGAACACTTGGGTTAAACTTGTCACATTTCATTGAATTATTGGAGTATATAAATGAAATAGAATTAATGACTGTGAAAGCTTTATAGAAATGATTTTTAATATATAATTATTCATTTCAAACTTTCTATTATTTTTCACCTTATTTAAATTTTATTTTCAGTGTTGGGGTAACCATTCTCTTTAATGAGTTTGGCTCGTATAATGAACTTTTATTAAGTAGGCAACGTGTATTATTGTCATAACCCGCTGTATTATAATTGATTATGATACTCTTTTTTTAAATAATCTAACAATTGGTTTACAAAATCTTTTAATCCAGAACCTTCTTTAATGTACTTTGATGGTATAAGGGTTCGATAATCCCCATCAAGACTAAATTTATCGGGTTGATTGGTTTCATTGTATATAGAAATCAAGTGTCCAACACGTTCTCCTATATCTGAATTAAAATACATGAACTCTTCGATAACTTCTATTGATTTTACCTCTGTTCTATCTGGACCTTTATGTTTGGTCATGTCGATTGAACATAAAGAGTATCTATGTTTCTCTTCAAAAGCTCGAATAGTTTGATTTCTAGAAATTCGGATCGGTGTAGTTTCTAGCCATTTCGACTTCACCTCTATAAAGTATACTGGTTTTTCATTTATATAGATAATCAAATCTTGGCCGTCTTGCTCACTTCTTACTTGCGTTATTATCTTTTCTGGAATTGAATTAGAGAGTTCTCTTATTAGAACCTTCTCTAGATGATTACCAATTCTCTTTTTATACAGCATTTCGGCAGCATCTTGTTGTTTTTTTCTTAATGCTTCTTCACCAAGCTTTAATAAATCATCAAGGTTAGGGTGATCAGCAATATTAGCAAGTTTTTTTATAACATCTTCAGACTGACTTAGTATTGTAAATGATGAATTTCCATCTGCAAGTTGAACTAGAATAGCAGATTTATTTCGATGAGTGGCTGGAAAAATTCTTTCGTAGGTTTTCCAAAGAGCTTGATCCTGTTTAAAATTTCTAATTATATCAATAATGTCAGGTTTAAATATGTGACCTTCCATTTGGATGTCATTTCCTGACTCACCAAAAAATTGTTGCTCAATCTGTCTGGTTAAATCTGAACTACTGATCGATTTCATTTCGTCATATAAATTGTTGATAACGGAATGTGCAAACTTTGATTTAACTGGTTCTTTTGGGTTCAAAACCTTATCGTATAAATTTTTTACGAATTCTGGTATTTGGTTATCCTTATTCAATGATGTTATTGATTTAAGGTTGAAAAGTTGATTTGGAAAAACATCATACCTCAAAAATATTTTTTTAACATCAGCAGAACTAAATGCTTCACACAATACCTTCGAGAGAGAATCAATGTTATTTTCGACCCATTTATTATCTTTAATACTTATGTCGTTTAAATAAATTTTGAAGAAATCAAACTGCCCCTTTCTAACATCAATATTAACATCTTCTGGCAAAGTAGGAAGAACTAATTGACTGAATGGTAAATCATAATACTCTGCAATTAATTTTATAACACGAACAGGGCCACTGGTGGAACCTTCCTTGGGAACAATACTAGCATACTGAATTAAGCTAGCAAGGAAGTTTTCAGGAAGGTTATGGGAGGATGTTACATCTTTTATATGTTCATCCAATGAAGCATTGATTAACTCCATATAGTTCTTTCTTCCAAAAGGCTCAAATTCCAACCCTTCTAAAAGAAAATCTGGTTCAATCTGCCTGTTGGATATTATAGGATTTATTACATCTGCTATTTGAATAAGGTCATCCGATAAATCAACAGATTTACTTAGTTCAACTTGCTTTCTAAATTTACCTTTAATATTTGGTATAAGAGCTTTGTTTGTGAATAACTCTCCTTCTCCTTTCAGTATCATTTCTTTATACAAGAGAATTAACTCCGCCTTATCGAAGAAATTAAGAGTGCCTACCTCTTGAATTTTTTCTGCTATATCTGCGAAACCAATTCTATTGATTTCTGGTACATTCCAATCATCAGTGAGATTAGTCCAAATAGGAATAAACTCAGGTTTAGGAATATTAGTATAAAATTTTCCAAGGATATTATATATGGCTTCTAATGTTTCTTTTTCAACATCTTTAATAACAAACGAATCAACAAAGACGGCATCCTCTGCGGCTATTCTTCCTGTGAGTGTTTCTACAAAAGGGAGTGTTCTGAATTTTGTAGTCCATTTTTCTTTAAGGCGATAGAAATACTGGTTAAGTTCTTGATTATCTGAGCTTATCGAGAAGTTTATTTCAGCTAACAAATGTGGGTTTTTGATTTTTGAAAGATTGTTTTCCAGAAAGTGAAAAATTAGGTTGGAAGCTTCTTCCATTAATTTTTGATTAGCTTCTTCTTCAATTTTGTTTTTTTCATTTTCAGAATTCAGGTGTAATCCATCTCTGGGTTCTGTAGGTTGAAAGTTTTTGGAATGAATAACAAAGTTTAATCCATATCTCTCGGTTCCAATCAATGGATAGAACAAAAACAATCGTGGTAAAGATTCTGGTAAAGAAACGGATTTACCTATAAAACCTTCCTCTCCACTTAGTATTTGGAATGGGAGTGCTATGGTTAGTCTGTTAGTTTTTAAATAATTTATTTGAGTTGCTTCATCATTTATTCGAATAATTTCACTTGAGTAATATTTAGTACTTTGTTTGTTATCGTCTTTTTGATAGATTGTTTTGTTACCTATTATATCAGTAACTGTTACTTTTTTTAACCTATCATTGAAAATCATCACATAGGGTAATATCGTTTTGAGTGATTCAATAGCGTCATGTGCACGCTTCTTATTTAACTCTGTTTTTAACTCGAATCTAAAATCTGTAGTAGGTAATTCATGATGAGTAAGTGTTTCATCTAGAAACTCTTCTACCTTTTCTCTAAGGATGCTTATTTTATCACATAGTTTTTCCCAATCCTGAGTACTTCGGTCAATAATGAGATTTTGAAATTTGATATGACCTTTAGTGTCTTCTACTTTATCAAAATTATCCTGAATTGCTCCACTTACTTTGACAACATCACCAAACGAGTGTGAAGTCATAAAACCAGTACCGTATTGGCCAACTGAGTCGGTTTCTTCTCTATCCAGTTTTTTTTCGGTTAATGTTTTTGAACTTACTTGAGTAAACAAGCAATCTAATGTGTGCATAGTGAACGGAACGCCATTATGAGAAAAGATGAGTTCATTGTCTGAGATACATATTGAAATTTCACAGTAAGGGCTTAAGTCTACAGCGTTTTGAAACAATTCCCATATAGCTCGTTTGGCATGATCATGTCCGATTTTCTTTATTCCTTGAATAATCCTATCCGCGTGCCCCTTTAAATCATTCTTTTGGGTACGTTCTCTGTATTGTGTCGCTCTGGAATTTTGTAAAATCATAAAATTAATTCACTTATATTTTTCAACTCATTGTTGAAATTTTAATTAGGTTAGAGTAATTATATTTCAATACCACCACTGATAATAAACTCTTGCAGTAAGTCATGAAATTTAATGTTTATTTTAAATGGAGGAATTGTTTTGCCCTCCAATTTCTCAAAATACTCTTTTGCCTTACTTTTATCAACAGTATTTTTTAAATCATCAAAACGGCCATACTCATTTATGTTTTTATCTGTCACAGCTGAATCCATCATATTACGAAGCTTTGATTCTTTTAAACCTAGTATTTCTGAAATTCTAAATATTTGGTCATTTTTAGCATTAAAAAGGTATTCAGTAATATATTCTCTAAAGGTATTACCACTTTCAATACTTATAACACCACTTTGAACATCATGTATAAAAATGTTAGCATATTTTTGTTCTTCTTGAGTTAATGTAGCAAATGACTTATGTAATTCATCTAAGGTATGTTGAAGTTGCTCACTATCAATATCATCACCTTTAAGTTCTTTAAGGAATTTCTCAAAACGAGAATTCATATAATCTGCATCAATTTTATCAGTATCAATCTCAGTTAAATGACCTTCAATTTCAAAAGGAACTTCACTTGTTCCAGTACCACCACCATTACTATTAAACAGTTCTCTATATCTTAATGCTAAAATTAGATGGGTATTTTCGTCAAAACTCATTTCAACTGTAGTCCCATTATCAAATTCATATTTTAATTGACTCCACTTAAAACCTTGAATTTTTGCAGCTTCTAAAAAGTCATTTAAAGCTTTATAAAGTGAAGCAAACCTTCCACGTTCAGGCATACTTTCTGGTAGTCTTTCAAAATTTTGAACACCTGCAGAACTAAATAATTGAGAAATTTCATTAAATACAAAATTTAGTGAATTTAGATTCTGTTCTAAACGGTCAGCAAATAAATCAATAGGTCTATCTCCAGAGTATAATTCTATGGCTCTATTGATATGTTGTTCCATGGTATGTGGAAACCTGTAATAACGAATGGTTCCAAAAGGTTTGTCTGGACCAAATAGACGATTTGTCCTTGAAAATGCTTGAATAATATTTTCGTATTTAATCACTTTATCCAAGTACAATGTGTTTACCCATTTAGAATCAAAACCTGTTAGCATTTGGTCTACAACAATCAGTAAATCAATTTGTTTTTCTGGTGTTGTTTCAATTCTTAAATATGGTGCTTTGTGTGCAAGCCTTGCAGCAATATCTTTTTTAAATTTTGCGTGTGTTGCTAAGGTATAATCTTGCTCATATCTCTCATTATAATCTTCTAGTATTTCAACTAAACCATCTTCTTTATATTCAGCATTACCAACGTTATCAATTGTAGAATCAAATAATGCGGTTATTTTTAACTCAGGTTTTAGTCTCTTTATCAATCTGTAATAGTCAATAGCTTCATTGATGCTGCTTGTAGCAAAAATGGAATGAAACTTATTAAGCTTACTTAGTCTAACCCAGTTTTCTATAATATCTTCAACGACTTTTTCTTGATGTGTGTCAATTTCATATTGTGCTTTAGGTACAAAATCTTCAATACCACGAATATAATTCCCAGAAGGTTCATAATAACCTGCCATTCTTACATCATTCATGTATCTATTGAATATTTCTGCTTTATTAGGGTCAGAAAGTGCTTCTGTTTCGTCTATAGCTCTGGCTTTCTCTAGGGCAATTACTCGTCTTAAATCTCTATTTCTGTAGGTTAATATTTTGTATGGGTCAAAACCTAATACATTTTTATCTCTTATACCATCACCAAGCGTATATCTATGTAATTCACCTCCAAAAACTGTTGACGTGGTGTTCATTTTCTTCTGATTTTCGTCTAGAATAGGTGTTCCTGTAAAACCAAAAAATATCGCTGAAGAAAACGTGTTTTTAATATCAATAAGCATATCTCCAAAAGTAGAACGATGTGCTTCATCTACAATAAATACCGTTCTTTTTGCATTCATTATCTCGATGTCTCTTGCATTTAAACCACCATCTTCATCTTTAATATTACTCATCTTTTGAATAGAGGTAACAATTAAAGTATTGTTAGGATCTGTGCTTTTAAGTTTTGTAACCAAAACACCTGTGTTTTCTGTGGCTTGTACATCTTCATTTTCATCTGAAAAACCGCGATATTCTTTTAAAGATTGTGTACCTAACTCAATTCTATCCATTAGAAAGATAACCTTATCTGCATCTTTTGAGTTGGCAATGAGTTGTGCCGATTTAAAACTAGTCATTGTTTTACCTGAACCTGTAGTGTGCCAAATATAACCACCAAGAGCATGCTTACTTTTCCAATCTGTTTTGGCAACCTTATCTGAAATAGCATTGGCTGCATAGTATTGGTAACTACGCATTACTTTAAGCACACCATCATTATCATCTGGTACTGTATAGAAACCTATTAATTGATGCGCCATTGGAATAGAAAGTAGAGAAGAAGCTATATCATTCCAATCATTTTTTGGCTCATTATTAAAATCTGCCCAATGGAAATAAAAGTCTTTATTAAATTTACCATCTGGACCAGGGTTTGCAAAATAGACTGTTTCTTTAGGCTCCATAGCTACAAAAACCTGAACTAAAGAAAATAGACCTGAAAAGGTACCTGAACGTGAATAGTTTTCTATTTGATGGTAGGCTTGACTAACAGATACACCACTTCTTTTTAATTCTATATGAATTAGTGGCATTCCGTTAATTAAAAGCAATACATCTCCACGTCTATCATTTAGTATTTTAGATTTACTTTTAAACTGTGGTTGTTGTACAATTTGATACCTACTTTGTCCTGCTGCTATTTCGTGTCTGTCATATATTTTTAAACTTACTTCTTTACCAAAATGTAGTTTATCATCTTCATTATCTCGTTTTATAGAAACTGTTTTACCATTTATAAAACCATTTAGTTTTAGTGGTGTTCTTAAACTAGTAATTTGCTCAACAATTTGTTGCATTTCACCATTAGTTAATGGTGTGTCATTTAAGCGGTCTATACCTCTGTTATTATCAAAAAGGATGTTTGCCCAATTGTTAAGTAAGTCTTCTTCTGTTGGGTTTTTAATGACCTCATTTTCCCAACCTTTTTTACTTAGTGCTAGTATTAAGACTTCTTCAAATTCAGATTCTTTGGTAAATGTCATTTTCTTTAATTTTATATAAGTAACAGTATCTTAGTCTTGTGCCACAAACATTTTGGTAAAACAGGCTTTTTTGATATTGTTTAGTTTTTCTAATTGGATTTGATGTAAATCTATTTGCTTGTCTAGGTTTTGGAAATATTCACCTATTTTCCACTGTTCATCTTTATTTGTAGTAATATAATACTTAACATTTACAAGCTGTGAAACTTTGATACTTGGTTGAATTCCCCTCATAGCAATTTTATTGGCCAATGATTTATTATTATTATTTGAGAACAATGCATATAAATATTCCGGAAGAAATCCTTCTTTAGCTCTAAAAGCGACAATATTCTGAGCAATTGCAGCATTTTTATTGCCATCCATAAGACTTACCAAGCCAATACTACCTACTGTAGAAAATAATATATCTCCTTTTCGAATATGGTCACGCAAAAAATTATTAAAAGAATAATCATCTAAAAACTTTGATATTTTGCTATAATCAGGAGCTCCATTGCCTAATGCGTCTACTTCAATTAAAGAGTGGTTACCATTTTTATTTAATGGGGGAGTTTTTCCTCTATTATCAACCGCTTTATAAGTAAAATATGACAATTTTTGCTCCTTCCAATCTTCAGTACACCCTTTAAATCGAATTTCAGGTACAAGAGCACCATTTTCAGGAAACATTTTGTCAAGCATAGCTTCTTTTAGAACAACTAGCTTGTCGTATTTTTTTTGATGTTGGGTAATTAGTGTATCTAGATTTTGAAAGAATTTGCCTATTTGTTTTTGTTCGTCTATTGAAGGTAATTTTGCTTTTAATGTCTTTAAATCAGAGTTATAAACATTACTAATACTAACACCTTTTGCAAGGGAAGAAATTTCTCTTCTTAAGTTTTGATTAATATAGTAGGATACAAATATATTTGAGTGAATTTCACGGTGCTTTGGTCTTAATATATTTATTGTTCTACCAATAGCAACATCTTTTGTTATAAGAGCTGAAGCTGAACCTATATCTAGCGGGTCTTCTCCTGCTGACGGTAGTAGAATTTCATCACCTTTACTAAATAACAATTCTGATTCATCAATATTGGTTCTATTAATAACTTCAGTTATTACCTCTCCATACATGTGATATAATTCACCATATCTAACACATGGTGTCTTAAATTCAGGTGAAGCTTCTTGTTGCTTAATATTTCTACCAGTAGAAAAAATAAAAGTATCATTGAATTTTATTTCTTCCCAATCTTTAGCAAACTTTTTAAAACGAACTTCAGGATTTTTCTTAGCCATACTAGTCTTCGCTATTTAATAAAATCTTCAATTCATTTAACCCTTTCATGTCAAATTCATTTCCATCAAGGTCATCAATTAATTTAGATAATGAATTTTCTGCTTTGTTTATTTCTTTGGCAACATCTGAGTAGGTGGTGCTATATTTTTTAGAAAGAGCAACTACTTTACTCGTTAATTCGTCAATAAGGGTAGTTGGTAAATTATTTAAAGATGTTACAATTGGGTGTACCCATTTTAGTTCTAATAGTTCGTGCACTTGTTCTTCTGTAAGTGCTTCAATAGTGTCTTTAGTTTGTAAGTGTAGTTTTGCTCTTTCTTCTTTAACTAGTTTTTTTAGTTTTTTATCTTCTGCAATTAAAGTATCTACTTTTAGCACTTTTTCTTCGTAGCTGTCTTTTTCAACGGGTCCCGTTTTTTTGATTTCTGTTTTTATTTGTTTGGCTTCTTTCAGTATTATAGCATTGACAAAACCGTCTTTAGCTTCGTTTACCGTTTCTTCTTCTTTTTCATCTTCAGTAAATTGTTCTAGCAGTTCTTCATATTCCGCAGTAATTTCTAAAAGTCGATTTTCTTTATTTTCTAAACTTTGTACTTTTTCTTTTAAGTAGGTTTCTTGTACCAGTTCAAAAGGCATAATGCGTCCTTTCCAACCTTCTTGTACTTCTACTTCTTTGCCACCTTTCTTTTTAAGTACCATATTTGCGTCTACTATTTTGGTAGCCTCAAAACCTTCAGTTTGTATAATTTCCAAATCTACTTTTATGGCTTCCCACTTGTTGTCTAGTAGCTGATATGCTTCATATTTGTCAATTAGTGCTATTGTTTCAAGTCTTTTAAAAATGTCATTACTTAATACTATTTTTTCTCTTGGAACATTAACGATTTCCATATTGGTTAATAATTCCTGTTTTAAGAAGGTGTCGAAATCTTTAAAAGAATTATCAAATTTTTCTTTAAAGCCTTTAACACTAGCTTGTTCTTTAATGGTAGCATTAATTTCTTCCACTTTTAATTCAGAATTTACTTCTGAAGTTTTAGTAAACAATGCTTCTTGTAGATTAGGAAAGGCGTGCCAGTATTTTTCAAGTATGTCTATTTCTTTAACTGGAATACCACCAAACATAGAGGCATAAATATCCCAATTTTCAACGTTTTCAGAAGAATCTACATATCTTGGAATATTTAGATTGTATTCATTAGTTCTAATGACTTCTCTTGCTACTACTTTAGAAAACTTAGGGGTAGTTTGTCTATCACGAATTACATCTGCAATTCTTTTAATATCTGAAGCTCTTAATTTATTGTTTTTACCTTCTTTTATAAATCCTTTGGATGCATCAATAATTAATACATCTGTATTTATACGTTTTTGCTTTAAAACTATAATTATGGTTTCAATTCCTGTACCAAAGAAAATACTTTTAGGTAAACCAATAATAGCATCTATATGATTGGATTCTATTAACTGTTTACGTATTTGTCCTTCTTCACCACCTCTAAACAGTACACCATGAGGTAAAACAATAGTCATTATACCATCTGGTTTAATGTGAAATAAATCGTGTAAAAGGAAAGCAAAATCTGCTTTAGATTTTGGAGCCAATCCAAACCTTGAATATCTTGGGTCTGAATCTTTATTTGCTGGGTTCCATTTTTGAGAATATGGTGGGTTTGAAACTACAGCATCTACATAAAGCGTATTGTAAGAGTGTACAGCATCATTTTCATCAAAATAAGGCCAATCATCCTCTAAAGTGTCACCATTACGAGTTACAATGTTGTTTGGTAAAATATCACGCATTACCAAGTTCATTCTTGTAAGGTTATAGGTATTCTTTTTTAATTCTTGTGCGTAGTATTTAATGTTGTTTTTATCATCAATATGCTTTGCTACACTAGTACCAATATTAATCAACAAAGAGCCAGAACCACTACAAGAATCGTAAATTTGAATTTCTTTTCTGTCTTTTAAATGGTTGGAAACAATTTCAGATAACAACACTGAAACTTCGTGAGGTGTATAGAATTCTCCTGCTTTTTTTCCTGCATTAGCAGCAAATTTTTCAATTAAATATTCGTAGATAAAACCAAGTACATCATAGCCTTGTTTGCTATCCATAGGGATATCTTTAATCAGGTGTAATAAGTCACTGATTGCTTTAGTTTGTTTTGGAGCAGTGTCTCCTAGTTTGCTTAGACCTGTTTCTAATGTTTCAAAAATACCAACAAATAGTTTTTTGTGAGCTTTACTTATAGAACGATTAAAAGCAGATATTGCATCTCTAACATTAGATACGTCGAAGTCTTTTTTTAAATCAATCCAAGTTGTAAACAAATCATCATACCCAATAAAATACCCTATATTTTTTTTGATGTAATTTACTGTTTCTACATCTTCTTCAGAAAGTGCTTTTATATCTTCCTCAGTAAAATCTTCTTTTCTACAGAACTGTACCTCTTTGTCTGATAGATATTTGTAAAAAATAAACCCTAAAATATAATCTTTATATTCATTAGCTTCAATCTTCGATCGCATTTGGTTTGCAGATTCCCAAATTTTAGCTGCTAGTTGCTGTTTATTCATATTTACTTTTTATTTGAAACTATTAATTCTTTTATATCAACATCTAAGATGTTGGCAATATTATTCAAGATTTCTAACCTTGGTTGCTGCCTGTTTTGAACATAGCCATTAACCATATTGTAGCTTTTTCCAAGCTTTTCAGCTAGCCAAATCTGTTTAATACCTTTCTCTTCTAATACTTCTTTTATTCTATTCATCTTCATTTAGAATTTGAAGGCACAATTTAGTGAAATTGATTTTATATATCATATTTCGATATATAAAATGTTTGAAATACTTAATAGAGTGGGTAAGGTAAGTGAAAGCTTATTTGAGTAACTCATTTACTGAGACATCTAATGCTTCAGCAAATTTGATTAAAGTAGTAAAGCCCATTTCAACCCTGCCTTTTTCGTACCTCCTTATAGCTGAGGGGTCAAGGTTTACTATTACAGCAATGTCCATCTGAGTCATTTCCTTTTTAAGTCGAAGTGATTTAAGCTTACAACCCAGTTTGGTAATAAGTTCTTCAGATTCTTTATTGACTGTTTTTCTTGCCATATCAACAAATTTGAGTCTTTTATATAAAAAACAACAGAACATATATGTCCGCTTAAAGATGTTTTATTAAATTTGTTTAAAAACATAAACTATGAAAAACATAATCTTATTATTTACAGCATTCATATTCA
>Ga0105354_1001819_pt1 | contig 13106 bp, 12 predicted proteins | sample GOMGulsemesocosm_FD_83658 | JGI IMG/M metagenome (GOLD analysis project Ga0105354, IMG submission 83658) | Methane-oxidizing microbial communities from mesocosms in the Gulf of Mexico - GOM9B Gulf of Mexico | ecosystem: Environmental > Aquatic > Marine > Cold seeps | place: USA: Gulf of America...
CATCTAAAGATCCTATTAAAGGAATCTTGAATGTATTTGTAGCTTCTTTTCTTCCTGTTACTGTATAACTGAATTTTTTAAAAGGTTTGTGAGTAAGTGAAAGGATTCCTGCAATACTTCTGCGAGTGTTTTTACCAATATTATCACCTTTACCTTCAATTAAATTAGCGTCTGCTGCTGCTTTAATACTTAATTTATTAGAAAATTGATAATCAACATCGGCATTTGCAATAACGCTACTCACCTCACTTCCTGAGAACAGGTGTTTTTTAAACCTGTTTTCAAAGTATTTAAATTCTTCTTCTAAGTTAGCAAGCCTTACATTATAAGTTGTTTTAGTAGTTTTTCTGTTCCAAGCCAACATTAAACGTTGGTTTTTATCTTCTAACCTACTTTTTGTTGAGACAGAGATGGTTCTTGCAGAATTTCTGTTATTCGTGAAATAACTATAATATCCCTTTATAATATCACGTTTCCCAATTTTATGAGCTGTATTAAACCCAGTAGAAAAATTTTCTATTTGTCCGTTATCATTAACTAAATCAGTCTCTAAAAAAGGATAATCGTTATCTGCAGCTTGATGTTTTACGAACCCATTAAAATAACTTTTTTCATTCGAGATAGTAACATTACCAGATTGTATGTAATTGTCATAACTACCAATAGCAGTCCCTAAACTAAAAGTTTGTTTCTTTTTAAAGTCTATTTGATGTTGCAAGTGTATACTACCGCCAATAGCACCACTTCCATAAAAACTACTACCACCACCGCTTTTAACAGTAATCTCATTAAATCCACCTAATCCAACATTGTTAAAGTCGGTTTGTCCAGTGGTTTGTGAGTTGATGTTTATTCCGTTCCAAATAACAGCGGTTTGTGAAGCGTTTGTTCCTCTGAAAGAAGGTGAGCTTACCATTCCCAAACCATTTTCTTTTAAGTAAAGAGAGCTGTGCTGGCGAAGTAAATCAGTAAATGAGCCATTGTAATTTTGTAAAAGAGAATCGGATAACTTTACGATAATAGTCTTATCAGCTACTTTTTTTAAACGAACGTCCGAAAGTGTTACTGTTTCTAATGTTACAATAGAATCTTGTTGCGCATACAAAGTAATATGTGCAAATAGAGCTAAAACGAAAGTAATATATTTTCTATTCATAATATAAGCTGTCCTTCGCCAGAAAACAGTGAAATATTTAGTTTATGAATTGGCAGGTCTCCTGACTTACATCTTATTGTTACCTTCCCATCTAAAAAGACAGTGGTGTAAAGTGTACAATAAGTGCCTTTCGGCTAAGCTTACAGTTGCTGGGACAGTTTAAGTTTTTCACTTAATTCCCTTTTAATTTAAAACGAAAGCATACAATAGATTTCATTTTAAAACCAAATTCGGCGCGAAAGTAATCTTTTTTATTCATTTTTGCAGTACACAACTAATTAATATTAAATGAAAAATTCAGTTTTCAATTGGAGTGGAGGTAAGGATAGTGCATTAGCATTACACTATATTCAACAACAAAAGGAATATGACATGAAAACTTTGTTAACTTCTGTAAATGATACTTTTGATAGGGTATCTATGCATGGAGTTCGATCAGAATTATTAAGACAGCAAGCAATTTCTTTGGGTATCCCTTTACAAGAATTACGCTTGCCTGAAAGTCCGACAATGGAAGTATATAATACATTGTTGACTGATATGAATAATGGTTTAAAAGAGCAAGGTATAACTCATAGTATTTTTGGAGATATCTTTTTAGAGGATTTAAAAAAGTATCGTGAAGAGCAATTAGCAAGTATAGGTATTAAAGCCCATTTTCCACTGTGGAAACGGGATACTAAGGAGCTGGTACATGAGTTTATTGATTTAGGGTTTAAAACTATTTTGGTGTGTACTAAAGCTGAATTATTGGGGGAAGAGTTTGTAGGAGAAGTGATAACTAAAGACTTTTTGAAGGAATTACCTGCAACTGTTGATCCTTGTGGTGAAAACGGTGAGTTTCATACTTTTGTTTATGATGGGCCAATTTTTAAAAAACCGATAGATTTTACTATTGGAGAAAAAGTGTATAAAACGTATGAAGCCCCGAAGAAAAAAGAAGACGCTTGTTTTTCAAGTGCTCCAAGTACAAAAGAAATGGGGTTTCATTTTTGTGACTTAATTGCAGGAAAATAGCTGAAATAAATATTATCCTTGATAATTCACATAAGGTTCTAAATATAAAAAAAAAGCGTTAATTTGAGTGGTTTTCGTTAGAAAATTGTATTGAGAATTGTTTTTGTTTTTTTAACATAAAAATACATATCAAGCTTTATTAATACGATTAAATAATTTTTACTTTTACATCATGATTAAAAAGATACTACTTGTTTTTAGTTTGTTATTTCTTATAAGTTGTAAGAATACTACAGAAGAAAAACTACCTGTTTCAAGTACAGAAAATAAAATTAAAACGGATTTTGCTACAGGTTTTGATGTAGTAAAAGAAGAGGGGTATAGTCTGATTACAATTAATATGCCATGGCGAAACGCAGCAAAACCATTTAAATATTTGTTATTAGATAAGGGAGTTAAAATCCCTGAAAACATTTCTTATAATGAATTGATTAGAGTTCCTGTTGAAGAATTAGTAGTGACATCTACCACACATATCCCTGCATTGGAAGCCTTAGGTGTTTTAGATAAATTAGTAGGATTTCCAAATGCCAATTATATATCATCAGTTGCTGCAAGAAAGTTAGCAACCGAAGGTAAGATTAAAGAATTGGGGGAAAATGAAAATATAAATTTGGAGGTTTTACTTGATCTAGAACCAGATGCAGTTGTAAGTTTTGGTGTAAATGGAAGTAATAAGACACTAAATAATATTCAAAAATCAGGAATACCTGTTTTATACAATAGTGAATGGTTGGAACAACATGCCTTGGGCAGGGCAGAATGGATTAAGTTTTTTGGATTTTTATTCAAAAAAGAAGATAAAGCAAACGTAATTTTTAATCAAATAAAAGAAGATTATTTTGCAGCTAAAAAACTTGCTAAAACGGTCAGTAAGCGACCAACAGTTTTAAGTGGAATGCCTTTTAAGGATACATGGCATATTCCATACGGAAACTCATGGGCAGCTCAGTTTATAGCTGATGCAAACGCAGAGTATTTATGGGCTGATAAAAAAGGGAAAGGAAGTATTGCTTTAAATTTTGAGTCGGTTTTAGAAAGGGCAAAAAATGCGGATTATTGGATTGCTATTGGGAGCTACGACAATAAAGAACAATTATTGGAGGGGAACTCACATTACCAACAGTTTGATATGTTTAAAAAGAATAATATTTATATGTCTAATAAAAAAGGGGCAACTGGAGGGTTATTATTTTATGAAGTAGCGCCTACCCGCCCTGATTTAATTTTAAAAGATTTAATTAAGATTTTTCACCCGGAATTATTACCTAATTATAAATTACATTTTTATACGCAATTAAAATAATTTGAAAACTAACAGAACATACTCAAGTCTATTTATCATACTAACATTTGTGTTAGTACTATTTTTTATGATAAACATAAGCTTAGGATCTGTAATGATTCCTTTAAAAAAAGTTATTCAGGTTTTATTAGGCGATGAAAGTGTAAAAGAATCGTGGCAATATATTATAATCAATTATCGAGTTCCAAAGGCAATAGTTGCTGTTTTAGTAGGAGCAGGATTAGGAGTGTCAGGTTTGTTAATGCAAACATTATTCAGAAATCCCTTAGCTGGGCCATATGTTTTGGGACTAAGCTCAGGAGCAAGTTTAGGAGTTGCGATAGTTATTTTAGGAGCGTCCTTATTTGGAGGGGTTTTAGGACAGTTTTTAGTAACTAAATGGAGTTTGATTATAGCCTCTAGTGGAGGAAGTTTTTTAGTGTTATTGGCGGTGGTTATTGTAAGTTCAAGAGTGAAAGACACTATGGCTATATTAATAATAGGATTAATGTTTGCAAGTGTTACAGCAGCATTGGTTAGTGTATTATCTTATTTTTCAACAGCTGAAGAATTACAACGGTATATATTCTGGAGTTTTGGTAGTTTAGGAAATTTAACATGGGATGAGTTAACTATTTTATTTGGGGCATTTGTTATAGGAATTGGATTAACTATTTATTCAATAAAATCTTTAAATGTATTGTTATTAGGTGACAATTATGCGCAGAGTTTAGGATTGAATATAAAAAAACATCGCTTTGTATTAATTTTGGCAACGAGTATTTTAGCAGGAAGTATTACTTCTTTTGTAGGTCCAATAGCTTTTATTGGTTTAGCAGTACCACATTTAACAAAATTATTATTTGATACGTCTAATCATAAAATATTAGTTCCAGCAGTACTATTATCCGGTAGTATATTATTGTTGCTGTGTGACAGTATTTCACAGTTGCCTATGAGTGAATTTACATTGCCAATTAACGCAGTAACTTCCTTATTTGGTGCACCAGTTGTAATTTGGTTATTAGTGCGTAAAAAGAAATTGTTTGTATAGACTAATTAAATGATTAAAAAAATAAACAACTTTGAGTCTTAAATCTGAAAAACATATTGTCTTAAAAGTAGATAACCTTTCTATTGGTTATCAAACTAAAAAGAGCCAAACTATTGTAGCTGAAAATATTAATTTTGAGTTAGCAAAAGGGGAGTTGATTGGTTTAATAGGAGCGAATGGTATTGGGAAGTCTACCTTATTAAAAACGATAACAAAATCTCAAAAAGCTTTAAACGGAGCTGTTTTCGTTAAAGAAAAATCACTCGAGGATATTTCTAATATGACTCTAGCAAAAGAGATGAGTGTGGTATTAACTGAAAATGTAGCACAAACAAATTTATCAGTTCAGGAACTAATAGCATTAGGAAGACAACCTTATACAAATTGGATTGGAACCTTAACTGAGGAGGATGAGGTAAAAACCAAATCAGCAATAGAGGCAATTCAAATAACAGATTTAATTCATAAAAAGTGTTTTGAGTTAAGTGATGGGCAGTTGCAAAAAGTAATGTTAGCTCGTGCATTAGCACAGGATACTGATATTATTGTTTTGGACGAACCTACTACACATTTGGATTTGTATCATAAAGTATCCGTATTAAAATTACTCCAAAAGTTAGCAAAAGAAACTCAAAAAACGATTTTATTCTCTACACATGAAATTAATGTTACTTTATCACTTTGTAACAAGCTAATTGTCATGAAAGAATCAATGACTCATTTCGGATCACCAAAAAAGTTAATTGAAGAGCAAGCTTTTGATGATTTATTCCCTAAAGATTTGGTTATTTTTGATAGTGATTCTTCTTCGTTTAAGATTGTATAATATTATTTGTAACAATCTGAATAGGGTTCTTTAAGTTTTCTCATATTTCATGCTTTTTTAGATGTATTTCTTAGCTGCTCATTATGATGTTGTTATATGTTGGCCTCATCATATTTGGTGATGCAAAACATCACTGTTTTTGGGTATTGTTTACTTGTTAAATAATGCATTAAATTAGCAATCCAATATTAAACTAACTTTAGAATGAAAAAAACATGCCTGATTTTGGCTATACTTACTTATGCCAATTTTACAACTTCTTTAATGGCACAAGACAGTCAAGAAGAAACCACTCAAGTTAAATATAGAAGAAGCTCTTTATATACTTTAATGGTAACTGATAATGAAAGAGAACACAATGAGATAATTCAACAATCTTTTGTTGACTCACCAATTCCAGATAAATTTAATAACCATACGATAGTGTCACGTACTGTTCCTAAAAAGTATGATGAAACGCTATCAAAAGTAGAACTAAGAGAAGCTCAAAAAGAAGCTATATCGGAATACTTAAATACCAACGACATTGCAAAATCAATGGTGTCTAAATGGTTTAATAGAAGTGAAAAAGGCGGGTTTAATATGGATTTAATCTCAGAAAGAGGTTCATATAACGCTACTGAATTAGATGTAACTATTGCTAAAAGTAATAAAAGAGGATTGTCTCTATTAGCAGATGCTGGAGAGGAGTTAATTAAAAATACTTTTGTTGTTGTTAATGATTTTAAATATACAAATAAGGAAGAAATTGCTAAGAAGGCAAATAAATGGTTAAGTGCAGTGTCTTCCGCAGCTTCTTCTGTTGGAGCAGATGGACTTAGTTTAGCCGCAGAAGCTACTACTGCAGTTGCTGATGTAGCAGGGAAAGGGTATGTAATAAAAACAAGATCATACCTATATAAATTAGTTTGGAATGAAGAAGTTGCTGCAATTTTTTATAATGATTTTTGGACAGATGATGTTAATTTCGACGAAGCTAAAAAAATAGCATTTGATGCTACAGATATTTTTAAGCTAGAATTAATTGGTTCAGAAGTTGCGTGGGCTGACTTACAAAGTTCTTCATTTTCTAAAAAAACAGATGAAGAGTTAATAGCCGTAGCTACAGTAAAATCAGTGGATGCAGTAGTAGCTAAGCTACAAAAAAAATACGAAGTTTTTAGAACCAAAACGCCATTGTATAGTGGTGATCCTCTTTCTGCTCAAATTGGATTAAAGGAAGGATTAGAAAAAGGAGATAAATACGAAGTTTTAGAACAAGTTATTAATAAAGAAGGAAAAACTGTTTATGAACGAGTAGGTGTTATAAAAGTTGATAAATCTCAGATATGGGATAACAGGTATATGGCTTCTGAAGATGAAGAGTCGAATGATGATGTTAAAGAATATACGGCTTTTAAAGGGTCGAAAAATAAATATTACTCAGGAATGTTAATCAGGCAAATAAACTAAACCAAACATTAATTTACATTTAATAAATAATTATGAAACAACAAAGTAGAAACTTAGTATTGCTTCTGTCAGTAGTACTTTTTAGTTTTAGTGCAAATGCACAATGGAAAAAGAATAAAGCAAATAAAGACACTAAAATATGGCGCTATGATGTAGAATGCCAGGGTATTGCCAAGCAAGGGGCAAAATTGATAAAGGTATGGTCTTATTCAAAAAACCCTAAGCACGCTATTTCTAGTGCGATGAAAAATGCGGTTCATGGAATTATTTTTAAAGGATATGCTGGAGGAGGTAGAGGATGTACGTCATTTCAACCATTAGCTAAAAACCCAGGTATAGAAACTAAGAATAAGGCTTTCTTTGATGCCTTTTTTGCAGATGGGGGTGAGTATATGAAATATGTTAGTGCAGCAACTGATGGACGTGTAGCTCCTGGTGATCGTTTAAAAATAAGTAAGCGTGAATACAAAATCGGAGTTATTGTTAATGTAATGTCTGGCCAATTAAGAAAAAGATTAGAAACTGAAGGAATCATTAAGGGATTAAGCTCAGGATTCTAAATATAATATTATAAAAAGATAAATATGAAGAAAATAATTCAATCAACCTTAATACTATGTTTCTTATTAGTAAGTGTATTAGGATTTAGTCAAGCTAAAAAACCAACTTTAATGGTGGTGCCAAGTGATGTACTTTGTAACCAAAATGGCTGGATGAAAACATTTAATAATCAAGGAAACATTGTAAAAATACCTGATTATAAAAGAGCTTTTCAAGAAAGCTCATATCTTTTACTAACAATTAGTAAAATAAACCAATTAATGGCAGATAGAGGATTTCCTTTAAAAAACATGGAATCTGCTATTAAAACTTTAGAAGCTAATGCAACAGAGAATGCAATGCGTAGTTCTAAAGAAACGGGTGCAAGTGTAAATGAAAGTCCAATTGACCAATTAAAAGCAATTGCCAAGGCAGATATTATTTTACAATTAACCTTAACGTTAAACAAAACGGGTCCAAAAAAATCAGTTACTTTTAATTTACAAGGATTAGATTCTTATACGGATAAACAAGTAGCATCTGCTTCTGGAACAGGGGCTCAATCTTTTTCTGCAGAAATACCTGTTTTATTAGAAGAAGCGGTTTTAGCTCATATGGATAATTTTTCATCTTCTTTACAAAATCATTTTGACGATATGTTTGCTAATGGACGCGAAATTATTGTACGTATTCAAAAATGGGACGACTGGGATGGCGATTTAGAAAGTGAGTATGATGATGAAGAGTTAGGGACTATTATTGAAGACTGGATGGCAGATAATTCTGTTAAAGGAAGATTTAGCACAACAGATATGACAGAGAACATGGCTTTATTTGAGCAAGTACGTATTCCTTTGTTTAATGAAAAAGGAAGAGCTATAGATGCCAGACGTTTTGTTAAAAAATTAAGTAAAATCCTAAAGAATGCTCCTTATGAAATACCGAATAAATTAGTTATGAAAGGATTGGGAAGAGCAACGATAATATTAGGAGGGAAATAAAAAATATACAAATGAAAAAAATACTATACATAGCTTTATTTTTTGCTTCGGTAACATTTGCCCAAGACAAAAGCAACAATGACGGGATCTTGTTAGGTGCACATATTCCATCCCAAGCAGAAGGAATACCTAAGTCAGCACAACGAATGTTAATTAATAAATTAGGACAAATAATTACTAAAAATGGAATTAGTGCTGATGTAAATAACTCTAGGTTTGTTATTACACCTAATATTACTGTTTTGAGTAAAGATATTACAGCAACAGCGCCACCAAAAGTAGCAATGAATTTAGAAGTTACTTTATATATGGGAGATGGTGTTGCAGGAAATTTGTTTGCCACAGAGTCACTGCAATTAAAAGGTGTTGGGATAAATGAAACAAAAGCATATATTTCGGCATTAAAACGTTTGAAGCCTAAAAATGAAACAGTTCAAGATTTTATTAGCGAAGGGAAAAGTAAAATTATCGATTACTATAATAATAACTGTAGCTTAATTTTAAAAAAGGCTAGTGCATTAGAAGCTCAGAACAAACATGAGGAAGCATTAATTTTACTAACAAATGTACCTGAAGTTAGTACCTGTTTTAATAAAGTAAAATCTAAGATTAAAGTACTTTATAAGAAAAGTATTGATAGAGACTGCAAGTTGAAGTTAGCTGAAGCAACTTCTATTTGGGCAGCAAATCAAGATATTGATGCAGCAAATGAAGCAGGAGCATTATTATCAGAGGTGGAGCCACAAGCAGCTTGTTATGGACAAGTGAAAGCTTTGTATTCAAAAATAGCTGCACGTGTAAAGGATTTAAGTGACCGTAGCTGGAAGTATCAGTTAAAAGTATTGGATCTTAAAAAGCAAGCAATAAAAGCTGCCAGAGATGTTGGTGTAGCTTACGGAAAAGGACAACCTAAAAATGTTACATATAACGTTAGAGGTTGGTATAGATAATAACATAAATAAACAATTAACTTTAAAACAATTAACAATGAAAAAGAGTATTTTATCACTAGTAGTATTATTTTTAGTATCAAGTTTTTCTTTCGCACAAGAGGAATTAAAATCTCCAAAACTATCAGGTATTGGTGGAGTTGATGCTTTTGCAAGTAAATCTATATCTGTTTACAAAGAAAGCAATGCAATTACTAAATTAATGAATGCTGTAAAAGTAGAAAAATTAGAATCTGGAGCAATTAACGTTACTGACGCAGAAGGAAAAAAAGTAGAGTCTAAAGTTGCTTTGTCAAAATTAGATATTCTTGCTGCTAGAATTAAAAAGCAAACAGGTAACTTAAAAAAACTTGTAAGTTTAAAAGATGATGCTGCTAAGGCATTGAAAGGTGCTAAGATGATGAAAAAGGCTAAAGGTACTAAAACCTTAAATGGTTCAGTGAAATTAGAGAAAGCTGCAATTGATGCAACTAAAACTCAAGGGGAAACTCTTACAAAGTATATTGGTTTTTTGAGCTAAAAAGAATATATTTTTAATTTAAACGATCATCATTAATGATGATCGTTTTTTTTTGCTTTTTTTTGTATATACTAACAGATTACTTGTACCTTTATTTTTTATTAAGGGTAGAAAATTTATATATTATTCGATGTCAGAAACAATTATCATTATCATAGCCAGTATCATTTTTGGTGTTATTGGTTTCTTAATAGGAAAACATATTTCAAAACTTCAAAACACTTCAGAATTGAGTGGAATAAATGAGCGTAATTCCATTTTAGAAAAACAATTAAACGATGTAAAGCAATCAGTTAGTGTGGAACATAAAAAGATTGAAGATAATTACACTACTCAATTGAATGCATTAAAAGAGCAATTATATAAGTCTGACCAAGATAAGGAGTCTATAAGAAAACAAAAAGACTCGATTACTATTGAGCTAACAAAGTTGGAAGCTGATTATAATAATTTACAGGTTAAAAATAGTGAACAAAAGGATGAGGTAGAAAAACTTCAAGAAAAATTCACAAAGGAATTTGAAAACTTAGCGAATAAAATACTTGATGAAAAAACAAATAAGTTTACGGAGTTAAATAGGGAGAATATTAAAAATATATTAAACCCTTTACAAGAAAAAATTCAACATTTTGAAAAGAAAGTAGAGGATACTCATAAAGAAAGTATAAGTCATCATGCAAGTTTGAAAGAACAAATTTTAGGATTGAAAGACTTGAATTTACAAATGAGTAAAGAAGCAATAAATTTAACAAAAGCCTTAAAAGGAGATAGTAAATTACAAGGGAATTGGGGAGAACTTGTATTAGAACGTGTACTTGAAAAATCAGGGCTTGAAAAAGATAGAGAGTATTTTGTACAGCAAAGTTTTGTGACTGAAGAAGGAAATAGAGTGTTGCCTGATGTGGTTATAAACTTGCCGGATAACAAAAAAATGATTGTCGATTCCAAGGTATCTTTAACGCATTACGAACGTTTTGTAAACGAGGAAGATGATGCTTTACAACAACAATATTTAAAAGAACATGTAAATTCTATAAAGCGACATGTAGAACAATTAGGGGGGAAAAATTATCATGATTTATATAAAATTGAAAGCCCTGATTTTGTGTTGTTATTCATTCCTATAGAGCCTGCATTTGCTGTAGCATTAAATGAAGATAATTCCTTGTACAATAAAGCTTTTGAGAAAAACATTGTTATTGTTACACCAGCTACATTATTAGCAACACTACGTACTATTGATACGATGTGGAATAATGAAAAACAACAAAAAAATGCCATCGAAATTGCTCGTCAAGCAGGTGCATTATATGATAAGTTCCATAATTTAATGGTGGATTTAACCGCTGTGGGTAAAGACATGGATAAGGCTAAAAGTAATTATTCTGCAGCCATGAATAAGTTATTTGAAGGAAAAGGAAATTTGATTACTTCAGTTGAAAAAATCAAAAAATTAGGAGCAAAAGCAAAGAAAGCATTGCCAGAGGCTATCATTAATAAAGCAATAGAATCAGAAGAAATATAGTGTAAAATCATGAAGAAAATTATTTTTTTAATAGTACTATTAGCCACATTATGTTTTGGAGCTTATTGTGCATTTATTTATTACGTGCCTTATAGTGAGGGCGTACGTTCAGGAGAGTTGATAAAAATTAGCAGAAAAGGAGTGTTAATGAAAACTTGGGAAGGAGAGGTGAGTCAAGGAATCTCAGGAGCGCAAATTTTTAAATTCTCTGTGGAAGACGGAGAGAAAAAAGTAATACTTGATTTACAGAAATTTCAAGGAAATTATGTAAAAGTATATTACAAAGAACGCTATAAGCATATTTCATGGTTGGGAGATACTAATTATTTTATCACAAAAGTAGAAAAAGAAGCTTCTCCACATTTTGGGAATTAATACAAAATGGGCATAAAATTGACTTATATAACAGACACAATATAAAAACACATAGTGTATTTAGGCTTAATGTGAAAGCTTGTGCTGCTTTATGAGCTTACCAAATTTTTAATTTGGAATTTAGTAAAAATAAAATATTCATTAGGTATTATACCTTGGTGGACTCTTATAAGATATAAACACAATTGTGTTTATATAATTTTAGCAAACATTAAAGAAAAGTATATAATAGAAATTAAAAAGAATAACATGAAAAAAATATTAAATTTAGCTTTATTAGTAATATTAGTAAGTTTTACTGGCTGTTCAACCGATGAAGATGAAGTGAATACCCAACAATCAGTCTTAAAAGCAAATATAGATGGACAGACCATAGATTTTGTGAATAACTCAAATGAATTTCCTTACGCTTATGCTAAATTAATAGATGGCAAGAGATTAGTTATAAATGGTATTACCTTTGCAAATGCTTCACTTACTCTAACTGTAGGAGAAACTTTTATCAATGACATTATAGAGGTGGGCAACTATAAAATTGGTACCGCACAAGATAACCTAGAAACTAATATACAATATTGGGATTCTAATGATACGACTATTGGTACTACTAGTTCTTCTTCAGAACATTATACTGGTGTATATGGCTGTGATGTCTTGAGTAGTGTTCAGCAAGGAGAAATTAATATCACAGAATTGGATACAGCAAATAAAGTTGTTTCAGGAACTTTTACTGGGACATTGTTTAGATGGATAGATACTACTAATGGAGAATTAAAAATTATTGAATTAACAAACGGAGTTTTTACACTTCCATATACAGAGGAAAATGAAATACTTAGCCCTGATAGAGATCTGATTTCAGCAAGAGTTAATGGTTATCACTTTATGTCTGACGAATTAGGTTTTAATTCTAGTAGGTCAGCATCTTCAGGCTTAGATAAAATCAAAATTATTGGACAGGACATTAACTTTGGAAGGGTAAGAATAGCTTTACCTACAAATGTTATCTCTGGAAATACTTATCACTATAACCCAGACTTTAGCCCTCAGACTTTAGGAGCGAAGTTTGAGAATAGAATTAATATTCCTGAGATCTTACTATCCAATAATCCTAACCAATCTAATGATTCATATATTTCAATAATTAATCACGATCCAGTAGCAAATATTATTGAGGGAACTTTTTATACTGAAAACTCTGAAATTGATGGTAGGACTATTATTGATGGATACTTCAAGACAACTTATGTTGATCCAATTGATTAATATTAAAAAAAAAATATAGAGGTCAGTAGTTAGGTTCATATGCAGATTTAGAGCAATTACTGTCTGTTCGAGCGCAGTCGAGAACTTTTTTGACCTCAATAGTTCTCGACTGCGCTCGAACAGACAAATGACAAGTTTA
>Ga0105354_1001821_pt1 | contig 13095 bp, 15 predicted proteins | sample GOMGulsemesocosm_FD_83658 | JGI IMG/M metagenome (GOLD analysis project Ga0105354, IMG submission 83658) | Methane-oxidizing microbial communities from mesocosms in the Gulf of Mexico - GOM9B Gulf of Mexico | ecosystem: Environmental > Aquatic > Marine > Cold seeps | place: USA: Gulf of America...
CGCTCTATGGCGCTATATATTCAGCACAGGGTCAGCTCGGTATTTCAGGTGGATATCCACCCGGCGGCGCAGATAGGTTGTGGGGTGATGTTTGATCACGCCACCGGAATCGTCATAGGTGAGACTTGTGTGATAGAAAACGACGTGTCAATTTTGCAGGGAGTTACTCTGGGGGGTACAGGTAACGAGAGTGGTGATCGCCACCCTAAAGTTAGAGAGGGGGTGATGATTGGTGCCGGGGCTAAGATATTTGGCAATTTAGAGATAGGCAGATGCTCCAAAGTGGGGGGCGGTAGCGTGGTAGTCAACGATGTGCCAGAGTGTAAAACTGTGGTTGGGGTTCCGGCTAAAGTAGTCGGTGATTCGGGCTGTGCGAAGCCTGCATTAAATATGGATCAACAGCTTTAAATAATATTCCTATGAAAGTGAAGGCGAGTAGATGATAAGAATTGCAGTTATAGGTGCCGCTGGGCGCATGGGTAAAGTATTAATCGAAGCCGTGCAATTGCATCCCCAGCTCGAATTAGGGGCCGCGGTGGTCAGCGGTAATAGTTCACTGATCGGAGCCGATGCCGGTGAGTTGGCCTCCGTTGGCAAGTTAGGGGTTAAGTGTGCCAGTAGTTTAGAGCAAGTAGTCGATGATTTTGATTTGTTGATAGACTTTACTACCCCGCAGTTAACTATGGCTAATCTTGCTGTTTGTGTTGCCCACAGTAAGGCCATAGTCATTGGTACAACCGGACTTGACGAAGCGCAAAAAAATCAGCTGCACAGTAGTGCTGCGCATATTCCGGTGGTTTTTGCCTCCAATATGAGTGTCGGTATGAACTTATGTTTTAAAGTGTTGGATACTATCGCCCGTACGTTAGGCGATGACTACGATGTAGAAATCATCGAGACCCATCACCGGAACAAAGTTGATGCGCCTTCGGGAACGGCCATCAGCTTAGGTGAAGTAGTCGCTAATGCGTTAGATCGAAACCTAAAAGAACACGCCGTTTACGGACGTGAGGGCATTATAGGGCCGCGTACCCAAAAAGAAATTGGGTTTGAGACTATCCGCGCCGGAGATGTGGTCGGTGATCACACCGTGCTGTTTGCCAATGAAGGGGAGCGCATAGAGCTTACCCATAAGGCCAGTAGCCGTATGACGTTTGCCAAAGGTGCGGCACGGGCAGCCGCCTGGCTTGAGAATAGAAATAGTGGCTTATACGACATGCAAGATGTATTGGGCTTGAGCGAATAGGGCAGAAGCTAAAAGCACTGCTTTAGGGGATGCTTTAAGATCAACTCGTATTTAATTTAAAATAGCGAGCTATTTTTATAATCTAGGTTTATCATCATCATAATCGTACCTAAGCTGTTTTACCGATAGCTTCGGCAATTGTTTTTAGTGACTAATACAGGGAGTCAAAAATGGCAGTGGAAAAATTTCCCGCGCTAGTAGAGATGGGTTTTGAAGACCCAGGTGAAATCGAACGCTACACAACACGCATCGAAGGTGATGTGGATATTCTGAAAATTTACCACCGTCGCCATCAGGGCGAGTGGATGACTAAAAGTAAGAAATACAAGTTTAAGCGCTTACACAAAAAACTGAGAGTTAACGAAGGCCTTACGACTTATCGTGATACTACTGAGTCATCGCCATTCTTCTTAAAAGCCATCACTGAACTAGATAAGTTAGTTGCCGGTGAGCAGACCACTAAAGCAAAGAAAGAAGATATCTTAGAAGAGATGGAGCATCTGAATAAAGTTGTCTCCCGCAAGATAGAAGATTTACGCCGTCAGATCGAAGAGCTCTAATAGTTCGCGTATCTGAGATTACGCTCATCGGTAGCTGTAGCGGCTATCGATGGTTTAGTTATCTCTCGCTACAGATGCTCTTAGTGCTGTACAGCGTCAGCACAGCCTCAGTCGTTCGCTAGTTAAGACGAATGTTACCCAGAGTCGAAAACAGCAACTATTAATAATCACAGTACGCCAATTTCACTGTTACCTTGCACATAAGTGCAGTGCCTTTGTTCACAGCTATTTCCAAAGTATAGGCTGCAGGGCCTTAAGCGCAATTGTGTTCTCATTCGTTAGGTGTCGGTATCAATGTTAGATTTAATAAAAAGCCGCTTAAAACAGTACCAGCCGAGATACATTGGTAAAAAGCTGCCAGAGGCCGGGGTATTAATCGCTATTACAGAACAGCCAGAGCCCTGCGTCATATTGACTAAACGCGCCAGTAAATTATCCAGCCACAGTGGTGAAATTGCTTTTCCTGGTGGCAAGCGGGATCCTACTGATCGAGATATCATTTTCACTGCACTGCGTGAAGCCCACGAAGAAGTTGATCTGCATCCTCAGCAAGTCAATATTATAGGACAGATGGATGAAGCGGTTTCATTGCATAAATTAAAAGTGACCCCCTGTGTTGGTTTGATACCGGCGTCAGTTAAGCTGACGGCTAATCTAGGTGAGCTGGACTGTGTCTTTAAGGTGCCGTTGGCTTTTTTTCTGGATGCCAATAACCGCTGTGATCACTTAGCTCAATACCAATCTAAAGCCAGGTACGCACCTTGTTACTTATACAATGAGCATTTGATATGGGGGCTCACCTCTTATCTGCTAATGGAATTTCTTAATGTTGCACTAGAGGCTGATATCGCTTTGCACGCCCGCCCCGAACACGCTGCATTTATTTAATACAGAGTCTGATCCAGCGTTCTATTAGAAAATTAGAGAGTCACCATGAGTAATAAAATCAGCTATCTGCTGCTAGTACTAGTGGCCGCTATCTGGGGGGGGGCCTTTGTCGCGCAAAAGCGCCGGGATGGAATTTATGGGACCGCACAGCTTTAATGCTACGCGTTTCATACTTGCTGCAGTGTCACTGCTGCCGCTGTGGTTTGCGCTGTCGAGAAAGAAGCCGCTCAGGGACCCTCGTCTATGGTTTGGGGGGCTGCTGGCGGGCACGGTGATGTTTGCAGGCTTTAGTTTTCAGCAGATTGGCTTGCTGCATACCAGTGCCGGTAATGCGGGCTTTATTACCGGTATGTATATTGTGCTGGTTCCGATTGTCGGGATATTTCTCAAGCAGCACACTAGTTCAAAAACTTGGTTGGGCGTTGCCTTTGCGACGGCGGGGCTGTTTGTGCTCTGCGTAGACGATAATATCAGTATTGGCTATGGAGATTCACTGGAGTTGATCGGGGTGGTCTTTTGGAGCATGCACGTATTAGCCATCGCCTGGTTAGCATCAAAAGTTGATGCCATCAGCTTATCAATCATTCAGTTCACTGTTGCAGCAGTGTTTGCCAGTATTTTTGCGTTACTGTTTGAGCAGCCCAGTTGGCATGCAGTGGTCGCTAGCAGTATTGCGCTGCTTTACGCGGGCATTGCCGCTAGCGGTATTGCCTGTACTTTGCAAATTATCGGCCAACGCAAAATCGAGCCAAATATTGCAGCCCTTATATTAGCTTGTGAGGCGATGTTCGCCGTGTTGGGAGGCTGGTTGATACTCGATGAAAGCATGAGCATTAAAGAGTTAAGTGGCTGTCTGTTAATGCTGTCGGGCATGATTATCAGCCAGTGGCCAAAGCGGCAAAAAGTGCTGATGCCAGCGACCTAAGCTCTAGGTCTGTTAATGTTCGGTTTATCTATTGCTGTCGCTGAACGTTGGAATTACAATATTGGATCAAAAGGCAGCTTAGTTAGCCCGTGCGATTTTTTGACTGGCGTACATATTCAGTCACTGGAAATGCGCTAAGCTGTATACTATAACAACAGATAACTTGTTAACTATTGGATGATTGATCAATGGATTTTACAAAGTACTTAACGGAATTGGCCACTAGAGACGGCTCTGATTTATACCTATCTACCGGAGCCTCTCCCTGTGCAAAATTTCAGGGTGAGTTGGTCAAGCTTAGTGAAGATACTGTAAAAGTCGGAGAGGTAGAAGCTGTCGCCCGGGAGATTATGGACGAGCAACAGTGGGAGATGTTTGAGCAAGAATTAGAAATGAACTTAGCTATTTCGATTGCCCAAGTGGGCCGATTTCGGGTTAATATTTTTAAGCAGCGCAACCAGTTTGCCCTAGTGGCACGAAATATTAAGAGTGAAATTCCAAATTTAGCGGATCTGGGACTACCTGATCACCTCAAAGAAATAGTGATGAATAAACGTGGTCTTATTCTGTTTGTAGGGGCCACAGGTTCTGGTAAGTCCACTTCCCTGGCTGCTCTGATAGATCATCGTAATGCAAATGCTGGCGGGCATATAATCACCATCGAAGACCCGATTGAGTTTGTCCACAAACATAAAAAATCTATCGTCAACCAGCGCGAAGTAGGGGTAGATACACGCAGTTTTCATAGCGCCCTGATTAATACATTGCGCCAGGCCCCCGATGTGATCCTGATAGGTGAGGTGCGTGATAGAGAAACCATGGAGCACTGCCTGGCGTTTGCTGAAACCGGACATTTGGCTATTTCGACACTGCACGCCAACAACGCCAACCAGGCTTTGGATCGGATTATCAACTTTTTCCCTGAAGACCGGCATGCTCAAGTGCACTCTGATCTGGCATTAAACATTAAAGCTATAGTATCGCAGCGCCTAGTTAAAACCGTTGACGGCAAGAGAACCGCGGCTATTGAAATACTGCTTAATACCTCAACTATTCGCGAGCTAATTCTCAAAGGAGATATTGAAGGTATCAAAGAAATCATGACCAAATCTGAAAATTTGGGCATGCAGACATTCGATGCCTCGCTGTATGCTCTGGTTAAAGCGGGAAAAATTAGCGTCAATGAGGCATTGCGTAATGCAGATTCTCAAAATAACTTACGCTTGCGTTTGAAGCTGGATGATAATGACTCAGCGGGTCCCGGGCCCAGTAAAGCAAAATTCAGCATGGATGATACTGCAGATGACAAGCCCAGTGCACCGGAAGATAAGAAGGGTGGGCACAGCAGTCCGTTTGAATTGTTATAAACTGTTATTGGCAACAGCTGAGAACACAATGTAGTTTAATCTTATTATTTGAAGCCCCTTTATGAATGAAATCGTAGATCAGTTAAGAGAATTAAACCAGGACAGGTTCGCCTCAATTGAACTGCCTGATGAAGATCAGTTGGTGTTAATCCAAGAGCAATTACTGTTGCATTTGCCGGCGGACTTAAAAGACTTCCTGCTCAACGTAAGCGATGTAGTTTACGGCAGTATTGCACCTGTGACCGTTACCGATGAATATGCGTCCAGTCATTTACCCGAGATGACATTCATCGCTTGGGACCGGGGAATGCCCAGGGAATATATACCTATTTGTCTGTACCTGGACGGTTATTACTTTATCGCCCAGGAGGGCTATATCAGCATCTGGCAGCCCAATACTGGTATCGATGAGGAGACTCATTGGGATTCTATCTGGGACTGGTGTGAAAATGTATGGCTAGCCCAGAGGAGCGGTGCTCCTCTTAGGTAGTAACTAATAATAGTTGTTGATATGTGCCTATGTGTAGGCCTGCTGAGAAGATATTTGGCTTGGCTGACCTGCAGATAAAAATTGTGTGATTTCTGTGGCGGCGTTAATACTGCCGTTTAAGCTGCACCTTATGCTGCTTACTGAACCCGAATATCCGCTGGCGCATCGCCAATATTATCCCCAGAGCCGCGAAGTAGAAAATTATCAGCGGCCAGTGTCCCAGTCGTTGATAAGGTGTTAGCCCTTGCAGCGGCTGCACTTTTCCCTCTAAAACTGCCTGAGTATACCTAGGTGCTACTACTACCACCTTCCCCTGAGCATTAACAATCGCGGTAATTCCATTGTTGGCACTGCGTATCAGCCAGCGGCCGTTTTCAATGGCGCGCATTCTGGCCATCTGAAAGTGTTGGTCGGGCCCAATAGAGTGGCTGAACCAAGTGTCATTGGACAACGTTAAGATAACATCGGCATTCTTACTGTATTCACGGACCAGTTCAGGGTAGGCAATTTCATAACAAATAGCGGTGCTGTATTGGTAATTACCCACTTGTAGTAGCGGTTGTTGAGGGTTTTTAGGCAGGCTAAAGGTCATGTCAGGAATGTTTAAGAAATTGAACAAATCCCTGAACTGATCCTGCCAGGGCACGTATTCACCAAAGGGGACTAAGCGTTGTTTATGGTAACTAGTGTTTTCGGTTAAATTCAATATCGAGTTGTGTATACGTCTGCCCAAAGGGTGTTGTGGATCGTTAACTTTCATCGGTATGCCGCTGATTAATGAGCCCCCTAGGCGTTGTTGCTGTGCAACTAATGGGGCGAAATAGGGCTCGACTTTCGGGTATAAACTGGGAATGGCTGTCTCCGGCCATATGATTACTTTTTTGCCAAGCAGTTTTTCAGTACTGCTGTAGTAGCGATTTAGAATACTTTCCAGATGAAGAGGGTTCCACTTAATTAGCTGGTCTATGTCTGGCTGCACTATAGCGACATCTATTGGCTCACCAGATTTTGTAGTCCAGTGTTGGGGCAGCGAGAAGCTGACTAGCAGAGGCAGAGCGATAGCTGAAAAAGCCACTAGCCATTGTTTACGCGCTCTGTTGTGGATCAAACTTGCCAGTGCCAGGCTAACGCTGATCACGACCGCGGATAACAGCCATACCCCGCCAATAGCAGCCAGTGGGGAGAGGGGGGTGTCTAGGGTGCTGTAACCCAGGTATAGCCAGGGGAAGCCGGTAAATAGCCAGCTGCGTAGCCACTCAAATAAGAGCCAAATAACAGCGAACGCTATGGCTGGGTAATCTCTGCTAAAATACTTTTGATAGAGCCATATTTGCAGTAGAAACAGCACTGCTAGGGCAGCACAGAAGGTAGCCGTTAACAGTGCTGCGGGAATAGCGGGAGTATTGCCATAAGTATTGATACTGACGTAAACCCAAGAGACGCCGGTACCAAAGAAGCCTAGCCCGAAAAGCCAGCCAATCCAGGATGCGCGTTTCAGGCTCTGTCGTTTGAGAAGTAGAAACAGTGCAGCCGGGGTGATGAGTGCCAGTACTGAAAAATTGAAGGGAGCAAATGCCAGGGTTGTACTTGCCCCGGCTATTAGGGCTAGGATTGCCGGGAGGAGCATTGTTTAAAGTGTCACTCGCTGTACTTGTAATAATCTGATGCGTCGGTGTTCAGAGGAGAGTACTCTGAAACTGAAACCGTCAATTAAAATTTCTTCATCTTTGTGTGGTAAGTGGCCGAAGCGTTGCGTGACAAGACCGCCAATGGTGTCGAAATCAGATTCATCGAAGTTAGTATCAAAGTACTCATCGAAGTCTTCCAATTCGGTTAAAGCTTTCACCAGAAAAGCGTTGTTTTCGAAGGGGCGAATGTTGCCTTCATCTTCATTTTGGTCGTGCTCGTCTTCGATCTCACCTACTATCTGCTCCAACACATCTTCGATAGTGATCAAGCCGGCAATACCGCCGTATTCATCAACGACAATTGCTAAGTGACTGCGAGTCTCACGAAACTCCCTCAGTAGCTTGTTGAGTCGCTTGCTCTCGGGGATAAATGCTACCGGGCGCAACTTGTCCTGCACGGTAAAGTCTTCACTATCTTTGTTTAGCAGTGATGGAAGAAGGTCTTTGGCAAGTAATACGCCAATGATTTCGTCGGGGTTCTTGCCGACTACTGGGAATCGTGAGTGAGCGCTGGAAATAATGGTAGGCAAGAATTCTTTTAAAGTCTGGTCTGCTTCTACAATAATCATCTTGGAGCGCGGTACCATGATGTCGCGAACTTTGAGGTCTGCGACTAGCATGGCTCCTTCAATAATGGTTAGTGCCTCTTGGTCAAGCAGGTTGTCATCAGCAGCTTCCTTGATAACTTCCATTACATCTTGCCGAGTTTTTGGTTCAAACGATAATAACTGGGCGACGCGCCCGAGGATACTTCGTGGTTGTTCCGATCGATCTGCGCTCATTTTTTCCTCTTGCTCCGAAACTGGAAAGTCGTACTTAGCATTTAATTAGTTAATAGGGGTCAGCGATTGAAAGGACAGCCAGAATATCTCGCTCTAACTGTTCCATTTCTAACGCTTCACTGTCCTTTATATGGTCAAAGCCTAAGAGATGCAAGACCCCGTGCACAATCATATGTGCCCAGTGATCAAATAGCGCTTTATTCTGCTCTTTTGCCTCATTCGCTACGATTGATGCGCATACCACTAGGTCACCTAATATTTCAGTTTCTGCGTCGACACATTCCGGCATATCAAAACTGAACGAAAGCACATTTGTAGGCTTGTCTTTACCGCGGTACTGATTATTTAGATTTTGACTCTCATCACTGTCGACGATGCGGATACAGAGTGAAAACCGCTGTGAATAACGCTGCAACGAGGTCTCTACCCAGTTTTTTATCTGTGCTTCACTGGGTAGTTGCGGTTCTTCTGATGCGTACTGCACTTCAATATCTGTACTCATTGGTTGATGGCCAGCTTTTGTTTTACACTATTTTGCAAGGTGTCGTGTCGATCATAAGCTTCAACAATATGTTGTACCAGATGGTGGCGAACGACATCCTTAGGTGAAAAATAGCTAAAACCGATACCTTCAACACCGTCCAGTACCTGGGCGGCGTGGCGCAATCCAGAGGGGGTACTTTTAGGTAGATCCACTTGGGTAATATCACCGGTAATAACCGCTGTCGAGCCAAAACCGATCCGGGTCAAGAACATTTTCATTTGCTCTCTGGTGGTGTTTTGGCTCTCATCGAGAATGACGAAGGATCCGTTTAAGGTGCGACCGCGCATGTAAGCCAGTGGCGCTATCTCAATGACATGCCGCTCTATGAGTTTAGCGACGCGTTCAAAACCGAGCATTTCAAACAGAGCGTCGTAGAGCGGGCGCAGGTAAGGATCAACTTTTTGCGCTAGATCACCGGGCAAAAACCCGAGCTTTTCACCTGCTTCTACTGCCGGTCTGACCAATAAAATACGTTCTACCTCCTCGCGTTCCAGGGCTTCTACCGCACAGGCGACTGCCAGGTAGGTCTTGCCGGTACCCGCGGGGCCAATGCCGAAATTGATGTCGTGAGTAAAGATAGAGCGGACATACTTTTGCTGATTAGGGCCGCGGGGTTTAACCAGAACTTTGGGGGTTTTGATGATTAGGTTGCTATCGGCAGATCCTTCAGAAAAACTACGGTCTTGCTCAATACCTGATTGTTGTAAGCAGAGGTGGACTTGCTCGAGATCTAATTCTTTACCGTCGCAGACTTCGCGGTATAGTTGTTTGAGAAGGGATACAACTTTTTGGACTAAGCTCGGATCGCCAGTCACTTGGAAGTCTGTCGCGCGATTGCTAATGATCACGCTGAGGCGTTTTTCGATAAGCTTTAGATGTTCATTGTACTGCCCACAGAGATTGGCTAGTGCCGCTGTATCGCTGTGTGACAAAGTGAAATGTAACGATTCACTATTGTTCAATAGGTTATCTCCTTTATCAATCACTGTATTTTCTAGTATAGCATAACAGGGGAGCATGCAATCAAGTCAAAACGCCATTGGCGAATAGGCTATATCTGAGGGAGTTATTGCTAAAGCAGATGCAGCAACTGCTTTAGCATAGTGGGCTGTATTTAGTGAGTATCGTCCAACTCTGAATTTATCAGCTGACCTATCAGCGAGTTAGTGTATGCCTGCAGTATTTCTACATTGGCAAACTTGCCGATTAAATCCGCCTGGTCACAGCGAAAATTAACCACGCGGTTATTTTCAGTGCGCCCAGATAACATGCCCGGATCTTTCTTCGAGTAGCTGTTTACTAGAATGCGTTGCACAGTACCGACCATTTGTCTGCTGATTAGCTGAGCGTTTTGAGTGATGCGATCCTGCAATATTTTTAAGCGCTGTTTTTTAGTTTCTTCAGTGACCGTATCTGGGATGTCCGAGGCGGGAGTACCAGGTCTGCGGCTGTAAATAAAGCTGTAGGAAATGTCAAAACCAATCTGCTCGATCAGTTTCATGGTCTGCTCAAAATCAAACTGAGTCTCCCCAGGGAAACCGATGATGAAATCCGAAGAGAAGCAAATGTCCGGGCGTATTTTTTTGATTTTCCGCAATTTTGATTTGTATTCAAGTACCGTATGACCACGCTTCATTGCCATTAAGATACTGTCTGATCCCGATTGCACTGGCAAGTGTAAATGGCTGACCAGTTCCGGGACTTCAGCGTATACGTCGATTAATGACTGAGTGAACTCCACCGGATGCGAGGTGGTAAAACGTACCCTATCAAGTCCCTCAATTGAGGCGACTAAGCGGATTAATTCGGCCAGATCTGCAAATTCACCGTCGTCTGTCGCGCCCTGATAAGCGTTGACGTTTTGTCCCAGTAAATTAACTTCCCTGACTCCCTGTTCGGCCAGCTCAACACATTCAGCCAGTACGTCATCCAGCGGACGGCTGACTTCCTCGCCACGGGTGTAGGGAACGACACAGAAAGTACAGTATTTGCTGCAACCTTCCATCACCGAGACAAAAGCTTCTGCGCCAGTGGCTTTAGGTGCAGGTAATACGTCAAATTTCTCAATTTCCGGAAAGCTGACATCAACTACGCCGATTTTACCCTGTTCAGTTAAGTCAATCATCTCCGGGAGACGGTGCAAAGTTTGTGGACCAAAAACCATATCGACAAAAGGGGCACGCTTGAGGATCTTGTCACCTTCCTGACTGGCGACGCAGCCGCCGACACCAATTTTCAAGTCGGGATTTTTCTCTTTTAGCTTGCGCCAGCGACCGAGCTGGTGGAAAACTTTTTCCTGGGCTCTCTCCCTGATAGAACAAGTATTGAGTAGCAGAACATCCGCTTCCTCCTGGTTGTCTGTCAATTCCAGCTCGTGGCTCTCGCCTAATAAATCAGCCATACGTGACGAGTCATACTCGTTCATTTGACAACCGTGAGTTTTAATAAATAGCTTCTTCGCCATCGTGCACCTTGTTCTATAGTTCTGTCATTGTGATTAAAGTATTAGAAAATACTTCCCCAGATAAACACAGTGGCAAGCATTTGCAGCGGCCGTGCTATTTGGGTTGCGTTTTTATAAGTCCTGGCACTAAAAAATATATAACAATTTAGTGTTGTCGCAGCGCTGGCTGGGAAACAGCTAAGGTTGAAAATAGGGAAGTTTGAGCTCGCCTAGGAGGTTTTGCGCGCTATTATACTGCGGCTAATCACTTATAGCTATTTTGCTGCACAAATAGCCAAAAATATCTTTGCTGCCTGCCTGGAAGTATCGAGATAGCGATGATTAAGCGCGTAGTTTGATTACCTGTGTAGGCCAACAGGGCGCAAGTGTATTACACAGCAGAGCCCTGTAATTTTATAAGATGAGGTGACGGAATTATTTACCTGTTAGCGGGTCGCTGCTCTTGTAAAAATAGCGGCTGCCCCAATTTAATATGCTCAACAATAGGCAATAGCGATTGTTCGATTCAGATTATCAGTAAAAGTGAATAGGTTGAGAGTAAATCATGGCAGCAGATGAGGCGGTATATCGTGTCTCCTTTATCAATCAAGATAAAGTAGTAGAAGTGTTTGTAAAACATGTTTATCAAAGTGATATCTGGGGTTTTATCCAGTTAGAGGGCTTTATTTTCGGGCAGCGTTCTGAGTTGCTGGTAGACCCTGGAGAGGAAAAAGTTAAGCAGCTGTTTAATGAAGTAAAAAGCTCTTTGATTCCGACTCAGGCTATATTGCGGATAGATGAAGTTGAACGTTCGGGTGTAGCGAAGCTAACAGAAGTAAAAGGCAGTGTCGCTCAGTTTCCGATCAATGTACCCCCTAGAAAACCGTAATAGAGTAGGGTTTAGATAAAGTACCTAAACCCTACTGTTATTTAGATGCAGATACTGCCAGCTTTTTCGCTGAGCAGTCTTCCCTCTTTAGCGACTTCTACACTGCCGTCCATAAAGATGATTTCTACTTCGTCTAAACTGACACATTGCACATCTTTGTTGGCCCAGGTATTGGTCCAGGTGGTCGTCTTTGATTGGCCTGGGCCGATCGGGCCAGCCAGGCGAACATAGGCGCTCTCTCTAAGACCTTTTTTTGGTTTCACGCTCTCACCGGCGCTGTTGTACGCGGTCAGCTTAAAGCGCGCATAGTTATAGTCATTGCTGGTGATGTTCTTAAAATTCACTTGTACCCCGATAGAGCGCTTTGTCGACGAAATAACGGGGGTGGCATCGGCAATTATGAGTGGAGGATAAACGACTGCCACAGGCTCAACGCCTTTTTTGACACAGCCCGCCAACAGTGTAGCTAGGGTCGCAAGAGCTAAGTATTTCCACATATTCATGTTGTTATCCTTGGTGTTATTTATTCGATAGCGAAGACTGAAGTCGTTCGTTTACAGTTTGTTTTTATTATTTTTACAATCCAAGCTCGATTTACAATAATGCTGAGATTAAGAAATGAACTGATTCTAACCGATTGAGAGATTTTTTACCGCGCTTTTTTGCCATTGCCAGTTACAATTGTTAACCCGTCTAAAATTTGTTGTTTTTTGCATACTTTTTTATCTTATTGTGCCGGCAATAACTAGATGGCCAATAAGGTTTTGTGAGGCTTTCCTGGAATTTCTCTGGCTAACCTAGGCAGTAAATAACCCGGTAGCTCTCGCTGTAGCTCTGCTACTAACTGCTGCGCCTGACTATCGCTGATATCAAAATGAGCGGCGCCTTGAACTGGGTCTAAAACAAACAAATAGTAGGGTAAGGCACCTGCGGCAAAAGAGGCTGTGTGCAACTTTTTCTGGCCCGCTACTGTATCGTTAATACCTTTCAATAGTACCGCCTGATTAAGTACAGTGACGTTTGCAGCCTTTAATTTGTCCAGAGCTTCGGTCACCTGAAAATCAAATTCATTGGCGTGATTGGCGTGGATAACCAGTAGCGTCTGTAGATGTGTTTTCTGTAGTGTCTGGCACAGTTGATCTGTGATGCGCTGGGGAATCACTACAGGTAATCTGCTGTGGATACGCAGTCGTTGTAAGTGCTTAATCTGCCCCAGTTGAGTGATGAGTTTGTCTAATCGTTGGTCTGAGGTTGCCAATGGGTCACCACCGGA
>Ga0105354_1001823_pt1 | contig 13093 bp, 10 predicted proteins | sample GOMGulsemesocosm_FD_83658 | JGI IMG/M metagenome (GOLD analysis project Ga0105354, IMG submission 83658) | Methane-oxidizing microbial communities from mesocosms in the Gulf of Mexico - GOM9B Gulf of Mexico | ecosystem: Environmental > Aquatic > Marine > Cold seeps | place: USA: Gulf of America...
ACAGCACGGTACTTAGCTCTGATCAAGTTATTCAATCTTTGGCGGTATGAGTGGCTGTGTCAAATAATAAGCCCGGCGCAAATGAATTATTGGCGCAAGCGCAAAACCAACTTATTGAAAATCTGCGCAGCTCTGAAAAAAGATACTCCGACCTTGTGGAGCATCTTCGCGATGTTGTTTTCCAGTTAGATGTGAATTTTAAATGGCTGTATTTAAACCAAGCTTGGGTAACGATGACTGGCTATAGTGTGGAGCAAACTAAGTTACATACTTTCACTCATCATTTACATATTGATGATGCGCTTATTTGTCAGTCTGGGCTAGAGCAACTGATTAAAGGCCAGGTTAATGAATTTACTTTACAGGTAAGGCTCAACACAGCAGACAATCAAGAGAAGATATTAGAGCTTTCATGCCGGGCGTTTAAAAATGAATTAGGTCGTCATCATGGTATTGCAGGCATTCTCAACGATATTACAGAGCGCGTAAAAGCTGAAAAAAAAATTACGCATTTAGCCTATCACGATGCTTTGACAGGTTTAGCAAACCGTCGACTCTTAATGAGATACATTGAAGGTCGTATACCTTGCAGGTCCGATTTAGAGAAGTGCACTGGCCTAATCTTTGTTGATCTCGATCGTTTTAAGCAAATCAATGATATGCATGGTCACATTATTGGCGATCTGCTGTTGTGCAGTGTTGCCGATAAACTTAGAGCCATTTTCGCAGATTATAACTGTTTGTTGGCAAGAATTGGTGGTGATGAATTTGTTATTTGCCTTGAGCTAGCTAGCTTTGATGAAAATGTTGCGCGTATAGAGTTGTTAGATGTCTGTGCACAAATGTTACAAAAAATACGTGAAAAGGATGTGTTGGGGATCGTTCCTATCAATGTAACGGCAAGTGTAGGGGCTATATTGTTAGACTCCAGCATTATGGATAAAGAAGATGCACTAAAGTTTGCCGATGCAGCAATGTATAAATCTAAACGTAATGGGCGCAATGATATTCAGTTCTATGATCGTCATTTTGAAAGAGAAGCATTGGCACAAAAGCTGTTTGAAAAAGAAATCCAAGAGGCAATATTCAAAGATCAGTTTGATCTTTTTTATCAGCCGCAAATAGATATTAACTCTGGTTGTATTTCCAAAGTTGAAGCGCTAATCCGCTGGCGGCACCCCTTAAAAGGCATTGTCTGTCCTGATGATTTCATTCCCTATTTAGAAATCAGTGGTTTAATTATTGATGTCGGGAGCTGGGTATTAGAAGAGAGCTTTAGGCAGTTGGCACAGTGGATAGAGCAAGGTGTCGATGATATATGCGTATCTATTAACGTTAGTGCACTGCAATTTATGCGCTCTGACTTTGTCGATAATATTGCCGTACTATTGAAAAAGTATGCTGTACCGGCGCATTTGATAGAGTTGGAGTTAACAGAAAACGTGGCTGTATCGGATATAGATTTGACGGTTACTCGTATGAAGATGGTTAATATATTGGGGGTGAAAATAGCGCTAGATGATTTTGGTACCGGCTATTCCTCGCTTGCCTATCTTAAATATTTTCCAATCCACACGCTTAAAATTGATAAATCTTTTATCCATGGTGTTCCCGAAGACGGTTATAATGCCGCTATTGTTGAAACAACCATGGTGATGTCTCGTCATTTAGGTTTAACCGTTGTTGCAGAAGGTGTTGAAAATAGTGTGCAATTAGAATTTTTAAAAGAGCAGCAGTGTCATTTATACCAAGGTTTCCTCTGCAGTGAACCTATGACCGGAAAAGACATATTCCCCTTGTTGTCAGGCGAGACTGAGCAAACTTAATCTACGAATGACTACCTTTTATCGAGCAGCATCAACTGTTCAGGCATTATAAAGTGAGTGGGGTATTGTCTCACTTATACGTATTCCCACTCTAAAAGAATTTATAATGACAACTGCGTTTTACTAGCATGTTTCCAATTAGATCTTCTATGTAAATATTTAGTCAAAGCTTATGACGAGACCATCGGATGCTTTTGCACGATATCTACACGGCACAAGAATAAGTTTAATCGTAAGGCTTTTATCTAACATAAATCTATTACTTGAATTTGAGTATACATAGTAGTATAAATGTATATACATTTGATTTTAGCGATAGGTGACTGCTTTGTTTGAGACAGCAACTTACATTTGGATTAACGTTAATATTGCCACGATGGATAGTAACGTTACTTCTCAAGGTGATTTTGATACAGGTTATGGGGTGCTGTTAAACCAGGCGGTGGCTATTGTTGATGATTGCATCTGTGCCATTGTGCCTATGCAGCAATATATAAAGCCTAGTACAGACATCACCATCATCGATGCAAAAGGGCGTTGGCTAACGCCTAGTTTTATTGATGCACATACACATTTAGTTTATGCGGGTAATCGTGCTGATGAGTTTGAACAGCGCTTACAAGGCGCGAGCTATCAGGAGTTAGCTAAGCGCGGCGGCGGAATACTCTCTACCGTTAATGCGACGCGCAAAGCCTCTTTGATTGAACTGATTGAAAACTCGCAACCTAGGCTAGATGCATTAATACGTGAGGGGGTAAGTTGTGTCGAGATTAAATCAGGTTACGGCTTAACTATTGAAGACGAGCTAAAAATGCTAAGAGCAGCCAAAGCGCTCGGCGCTAATAATCAAGTACGCGTATCTACTACCTTACTTGCTGCGCACAGTATTCCCCCTGAGTATGCCAATAATCCAGATGGTTATATCGACCTTATTTGCGATGAGTTAATTCCTGCAGCTGTGGCGCAATCGCTAGTGGACGCGGTAGATGTTTTTTGTGAGCAAATAGCGTTTTCAGCGCAGCAGTGCGAGCGGGTATTTATAGCGGCCAAAAAGCATGGGCTGGCAGTGAAAGGGCATATGGAACAGTTAACTAATCAGCATGGCTCGCAATTGGCGGCACGCTTTAATGCGCTCTCTGTTGATCATTTAGAATGGTTGGATGAAGAGGGCGTACAGGCGATTAGTGATTCAGGCACAGTCGCAACATTGCTCCCGGGTGCCTTCTATTTTCTGCGTGAAACAAAAGTGCCGCCGATTGAATTACTGCGCTCATATCAAGTACCAATAGCAATCGCCACTGATTTAAACCCCGGTTCTTCACCTATAGCATCCATCCGTTTAGCCATGCAAATGGCCTGCACTTTATTCCGCCTTACACCGAGTGAAAGCTTAGCGGGAGTTACTCGTAATGGTGCTAAAGCGCTAGGCTTAAGTGAAAGCATTGGTCAAATAAAAGTGGGTATGCAAGCGGATATGCTGCTCTGGGATATAGAGTCGCCCGCGCAACTTTGCTATCAGTTTGGTATGAATGAGTTAGTGCAAAAAATCTTTGCGGGGAAGGTCTGTGATGTCTGAAAAAAACTTAAATAACAACTTTGAAACGTTGTGGACAGGACGCATTGATAGCCAGGAAGCGTTTGTAGATGCTGCCAGGTTACACCAGATAATTGCGCCATTTAATCAACACAGTAGTGGTGTGGCAGTCATCGGTTTTTGCTCTGAAGAAGGAGTGGCTAGAAATAAAGGCAGGGTGGGGGCGGCCAGTGCGCCTGCGCTGCTTAGAAAAGCATTGGCAAACCTGCCTTGGAATACTCAGCAGCAGGTGTTTGATGTCGGCGATATTCACTGCACTGATCATGATCTAGAAAGCGCGCAACAGCTGTTAGCTGATCGTGTACAACAAACATTACAGCAAAACTGTCTACCATTTGTGCTTGGCGGTGGCCATGAAGTGGCCTTTGGCAGTTGGTTGGGGTTAATGCAGCATGTTGAAGAAAAACAGGCAGTGGATAAGCCAGTAGGTTCTAAACCACGCATTGGCATCATTAATTTTGATGCCCATTTTGACTTGCGAATAGACACTGAAGGTGCCAGCTCTGGAACGCCTTTTTATCAGATTGCCAAGCAGTGCGAAGACCGAGGTTATGCGTTTAATTATTGCTGTTTAGGTGTCAGCGAAATGGCTAACACTGCAGCGCTGTTTAAACGTGCGGATGCGTTAAATGTCAGTTATAGATACGACACTCAAATGCATGGCGCGCAGCTAGATGAAACACATGCTCAGCTGCAACAGTTTATCGATGAATGTGATTATTTATATCTGACCATTGATCTGGATGTATTACCTGCACATGTCGCCCCAGGAGTGAGTGCTCCAGCGAGCTTAGGTGTGGAGTTACAAGTACTAGAGTCATTGATAGCTCAAATAAAGATAAGCGATAAATTAGTGTTAGCAGACATCGCAGAATACAACCCAAATTTTGATATCGATCAGCGCACAGCACGTGTTGCCGCTCGTCTATTTTATAACATTGTTAAAGAATAACCTACATTCAGCAATCTAGGTTTAACCAGTTATCGGGAAATAGAGGATTACGATGAACAACTCACAGACAAACGTAAGAAAAGACACCAGCCGTAAAATCGCGGCGCCCACTGGCTCAACATTGAGCTGTAAAAGCTGGTTGACGGAAGCGCCAATGCGCATGCTGATGAACAACTTGCACCCTGATGTCGCTGAACGTCCAGAAGAGCTAGTGGTATATGGCGGTATTGGGCGTGCTGCGCGAGACTGGGCTTGCTATGACAAAATCGTTGAGGTGTTACAGCGCCTTGAAGATGATGAAACCTTATTGGTGCAGTCGGGTAAACCGGTTGGGGTTTTTCCAACTCACGCTGATGCACCGCGTGTATTAATTGCCAATTCCAACTTAGTACCGCACTGGAGCAGCTGGGAGCACTTTAATGCGCTGGATAAAAAAGGCTTGATGATGTACGGGCAAATGACCGCCGGTTCATGGATATACATTGGCTCTCAAGGCATTGTGCAAGGGACCTATGAAACCTTTGTGGCCATGGCTAAAACACACTTTGCCGGAGACAGCAGTGGTAAGTGGGTACTCACAGGCGGGCTAGGTGGTATGGGTGGTGCACAACCTTTAGCGGCATCGATGGCTGGTTTTAGCTGTATAGCAGTAGAGTGCGATGAGACACGTATCGATTTTAGATTGCGTACGCGTTATGTTGACAAAAAAGCTCACACTTTAGACGAAGCACTGAGTATGCTCGAAAGTGCTCGAGAAAAAGGCGAAGTGATCACAGTCGGTTTGCTGGGCAATTGCAGTGATATCTATCCTGAAATCGTTAAACGCGGTATCACGCCTGATATAGTGACAGATCAAACCAGCGCGCATGATCCTTTAAATGGTTACCTGCCAAAAGGTTGGAGCATGGAGCACGCTGCAAAAATGCGAGAAACCGATGAAGCGGCGGTTGTCGATGCGGCGAAAGAGTCAATGGCATTACAAGTGATCGCGATGCTTGAGCTACAAAAAAGAGGTGCGGCGACTACAGATTACGGTAACAATATTAGGCAGATGGCGCTGGAAAAAGGGGTGGAAAACGCCTTTGATTTCCCAGGCTTTGTACCCGCCTACATACGCCCGCTATTTTGTGAGGGCATTGGTCCATTTAGATGGGTAGCGCTATCAGGTGACCCTGAAGATATCTACAAAACAGATCAAAAGGTTAAAGAGCTTATCCCCGATGATTCCCATCTTCATAACTGGCTAGACATGGCGCGTGAGCGCATCGCCTTTCAAGGCTTACCGGCGCGTATTTGCTGGGTAGGTCTGAAAGATCGTGCACGTTTAGCATTAGCTTTTAATGAAATGGTGAGAACTGGCGAACTCAGTGCGCCAGTAGTGATCGGTCGTGATCACTTAGACTCTGGCTCTGTCGCCAGCCCCAATCGCGAAACAGAAGCGATGCTAGATGGATCTGATGCGGTCTCTGACTGGCCGTTACTCAACGCGATGTTAAATACCGCAGGGGGCGCTACTTGGGTTTCGTTACACCATGGTGGAGGTGTCGGCATGGGGTTCAGTCAGCATGCGGGTGTGGTGATTGTCGCCGACGGCAGTGAAGCTGCAGATAAACGTTTAGCGCGGGTATTGCACAATGACCCAGCTACAGGTGTGATGCGCCATGCTGATGCCGGTTATGATATTGCGGTGGACTGTGCCAAAGAGCGTAATTTAGACCTGCCTATGGTTTAAGTATAAGAAAAGTAACATAGTTGTGATGGGCTGCGTATAAGCAACCTGTCACTAAACATTCTCGCCTTCCCCCTTTAATGGGTTAACAAACATAATAAACCAGCTTCTCATTGAGTGAGTAACTATTTACAATCAGATACTTGTTGTTTCTGGTTCAGGTTACACGTGAAAAAAATAATACTATTGATAGTTAGCTGTTTGCTGGTTTTATTTATGATGTTATCGATAGATGATGAACTCAGTGATCAGGCTAAAGTACTTCTAAAGCTGACGCCGAAAGTGAGTGATAGCCCGGCTTTTATATACAGCTTAGGCATGTTTGCAGCAAGTGACGACCACCCAGCTATTGTAGGGAAAGTGTTATTAGAGGAGTATAAAAAGCAAGAGCTGGATGAATCTTACCAAGTTAATGAGTACCTGAAAACGCAACAGCTTCCTCTACCGACAGGAGAGTTGTTTTGTCGCCTCCAGGAGAATGAATGTCTGTCAAAGCTGTTTCACGCCAATGACGATACTGCTGCTCTCAATCAAAAACATGCTGTTTTATTACAGCGACAGACGACTTTTTACGATTTTTCTGAATACGCAACGTTAACTAAGCCTTTAGTGATAGAAAGAACTCCCCCTTTACAATACTTCTCAACGGCTGTGCGTTTACAGTTATTACATGCAATCGAGTTGCATCGCAGTGGAAACTCACTACAAGCAATGCTTGATTTGAATACTTTGTTGTCTCAATTAAGGCATGTTTTAGCGCTGCAAGATACTTTGATAGGGAAGATGCTTTTTTTGCATAAACTCTCGGATGTGGTCGATGTGATGGCGGTTATCCGCCAAAACTCAAACATAGCGGTTGATGAAATAGCCCGTTTAACGGTGGCAGAAAAATCCTTGAGTCAAGCGTTTGCACGAGAGTTCACTATGCACTACAACACCGTTAAAGGACTTGCTGGGCAAGCTGAGTTTTTTCAGAAAGGCGTCGAGGTACCAAAGTGGATAGTAGGCTTATTATATAAACCCAATATGACAATAAACGCTGAGGCTCCATTTTTTACAAGATTAGTACAAATATCAGGCTTCTCTCACATTCGATTTGTTACTGAAATAGCACAGAGAAATGAGGTTGATTCACCACCGATTAGTTTTCGCAACTATTTAGGCAGTGTACTAGCAAACATCGCGATGCCCTCATTTGATAACTACATAGCAAGATTCCTGGATTTTGATGCTAAGCTAGTGCTGCTTAATCAATTAGATAAGAATATAGAAACAGCCATTAATCCTTATTACAAAAATGCAGTACCGATAAATTTTGATGACAAAGTGTGTTTTGAAGGACCGCTTGAAGATAAGCATTTCATCAGATGCTTAAGAACAAATATCTCGCCATGATTAACTTTGGTCACTAGAATACTGACATTTCATGCAAAATATTTCATAAAAGAGGCACTACATGCCAACTATTCTCTGTTTTGGTGATTCAAATACTTGGGGCAGCGTGCCAAGAAGAACCCGCCGCTACAATAACAATGAGCGCTGGCCAGCACTGTTACGCGTCGCTCTTGCCGATGGCTTCGAGGTTATTGAAGAGGGACAGCCTGGTCGTACCACCATACACGATGACCCTTTTGAGGGGGAGAAAAACGGTTTGCGCTATTTAAAACCTTCCTTGGAATCACACATTCCAGATTTGGTGATCATTTTGCTCGGTACTAATGACTTGAAACACCGCTTTGGACTTTCTGCCTATGATGTGGCTTTAGGGGCATCGAAGCTTGTTGAGGAGTGCATCAAGTTTAAAAGTATGGCTAGAGCTACACCGCCTAAGGTTTTGCTGGTCTCTCCTCCACCAGTATATGAAGTAGGATTTTTTGCCGATATGTTTGCAGGTGCTGCTGTTAAATCGCAAGACTTAGCGAAGTATTATAAAGAAGTTGCTAGAGGTTTAGGCTGTGAGTATTTTGATGCAGACACAGTGGTCACATCTTGTAAAAAGGAAGGCATTCATTGGCAGGTGGAGCAGCATAAGTTTTTTGCAGATGCGTTAACGCCTATTGTTGAAGAATTATTTCAGCCGTAAAGTGATTGGCTCTGCAGTGCCGCATAAGAAAATATTGGCGATACTGCAGAACACACTTTATTTAGACAAAAATCGCCCCGGGGTTTTCTAGTAATCGTTTCAGTGCTTGAATCAGCTGAGCACCGTCGAAACCATCGACAATGCGGTGATCAAATGAGGCAGATAGGTTCATCATCTTGCGCACCACTATTTGACCGTTGCGTACCACTGCACGTTCCTGCAATTTATTGATGCCAATAATAGTTGTTTCAGGCGCATTGATAATCGGCGTACTGGCGATGCCGCCAATAGCACCAAGACTTGTGATAGTGATAGTTGAGCCACTAAGCTGCTCACTTTTCGCTTTTCCCGCTCTGGTGGTTTTTGATAACTCACTTAATTGGGCGGCGCACTGCCATACATCTAAAGATTCCACATGCTTCATCACCGGCACTAATAAGCCTTGCTCAGTCATAGTGGCAACGCCTATGTGCACGGGATCGTACTGTGTCAGTATTTGCTTTTTATCATCGTAAAGCGCATTACAGTGCGGGAAATCTGCCACTGCTTTGACCAGTGCCTGCATAATAAAAGGCAATAAGGTGAGCTTTTTTTGAGTGTCTTTACGGTTGTCATTGAGGTGCTGGCGCAAATCATCTAGCGCCGATAAATCAATTTCTTCGATGTAAGAATAGTGGGGGATATCCTGACATGAAGAGACCATCTTCTGTGCAATTATTCTGCGTAAGCCTTTAATCTTAACTTCATGAGTTGCAGAGGTTTGGCGTGTACTTAAAGAGCTAGGCAAGCTGACCTGAGAGCCTCCTGAAGCGATAAAGGCATCTAAATCCGAGTTATGAATGCGTCCACTAGGACCACTTCCGCAAATGAGCCCTAAATCAATGCCTTCATTTCTAGCGCGTAAACGTACTGAGGGCGAGGTAAGTAAATCGGGAGTAGTCTCAGCGTTTTTAATCACCGGAATTTGTGAATGCTCGGCCGCAACGGGGGCAGCTACATTGCTCAGTGTCGGTTCGATGTTGTTAATTTCAGTTTCAGTTTCAGGTTCATTGTCGTTGCTTGCAGCATTGATGGTCTGAGCGCCATTTGTATTGAAGAGTATTAACTGAGCACCCACCGCTAGCACTTCACCTGCTGCGCAAGCTAAGTTTGTAACTACACCTGACACTGGGGCAGTGACCTCAACTACGGCTTTGTCGGTCATTACATCGACAATGTGCTGATCTTCTGCCACGTCATCGCCTAGCTTGACATGCCATTCAACTATTTCTGACTCGACAATACCTTCGCCAAGATCGGGTAATTTAAAGCTAAATTCAGACATCAGTTGCTCTCCAGAGTACGTTGCATGGCGGCATTAATACGCTCTTGACTGGGAAAGTACTCCCATTCATAAGCATGCGGGTAGGGGGTGTCCCAGCCAGTCACACGTTCAATAGGTGCCTTTAAGTGCCAAAAGCAGGCTTCTTGGATTTGCGAGACAATTTCTGCGCCAAAGCCACTAGTGCGAGTCGCTTCATGGATCACCACACAGCGTCCCGTTCTTTTCACTGATTGCTCTATCGTGTCAGTATCTAAGGGCAGCAAAGTGCGCAAATCAATCAGTTCCGCATCTATGCCACTGGCGTTAATCGCCGCCTGTGCTACATGCACCATATTACCGTAGCTAATAACAGTAACATCACTGCCCGCTTGTACAACACTGGCTTTACCCAGCGCCAAGGAGTAATAATCATCGGGGACTTCACCCATAGGGTGTGACGCCCAACTGCTGGCGGCTTTTGTATGATCACCATCAAAAGGACCATTGTAAATTCGCTTGGGCTCAAAAAAGATCACCGGATCATCATCTTCAATGGCTGCAATCAACAATCCTTTTGCATCGTAGGGGTTCGATGGCATCACGGTTTTTATGCCACAGGCATGGGTGAACATCGCCTCGGGGGATTGCGAGTGGGTTTGTCCACCGCGAATACCGCCGCCACAGGGGGTGCGAATAGTCACAGGGGAGAAGTATTCGCCGCCACTGCGATGACGCAAGCGGCCGAGCTCGGAGACAATTTGATCAAAGGCTGGATAGATATAATCGGCAAATTGCATTTCAACGACAGGTCTTAGACCGTTGACGCCCATGCCTATCGCCGTTGCCATAATACCGCCTTCAGCGATCGGCATATCGAGTGCTCTGTGTGGGCCGTATTTATCATAGAGCCCTTGAGTACAGCGAAAAACGCCGCCGAAATAGCCAACATCTTCACCCATTACTAATACATTGGGGTCGCGTTCCATGCAGATATCCATAGCTGAGTTTAACGCTTGTATCATATTCATTTTAGCCATGTTTACTCTCCCATTTGCGCACGTTGTTTTTGTAAATGTGCTGGCACGTCTTTAAATACATCATCGAACATGGTGCTTACCGGCCAATGCGGGCCATCTTCGAACGAACCGTAAGATAGGGCCTCTTTCCAGTTGGCTAAAATCTCAGCCTTAAGCTCTGCTTGCAGGGCAGTGTGTTGTTCTTCGCTCCACTCATCAATAGTTATTAAATGGTTTTTTAAACGCTCAATTGGGTCGCCTAATGGCCAGTGTTTGGCCGCATCTTTACTGCGATAAGCATCGGGGTTGTCGCTGGTGGAATGACCCTCGCTGCGATAGGTGTATAGTTCAATAAAGGTAGCGCCACCGCCTTCGCGGGCACGCTGTGCAGCCCACTGTGTCGCAGCGTAAACGGCTAAAAAGTCGTTACCGTCAACACGAATACCGGGGATGCTAAAGCCGATGCTGCGCGCAGCAAAGGTCGTTCCAGTATTAGCAAAGGATTGTGGAGTAGATATTGCCCACTGATTATTCACCACATTTAGAATAACCGGCGCTTTATAAGTAGAGGCAAAGACTAAGGCGTGATAGACATCAGCGGCAGCTGTCGTGCCATCGCCTACCCATGCTGAGGCGATATGAGACTCACCTTTATAGGCAGAGGCCATAGCCCAGCCCACCGCTTGTGAGTACTGCGTGGCCAAATTTCCTGAAATAGAAAAGAAATTGCCCTCTTTCCAGCTGTAAAACACTGGCATTTGACGGCCTTTGATGTTGTCTTTAGCATTGGATAAACAGTGGCACATCATATCAACCACAGGACGTTTGCGAACAAAGAGAAGCCCTTGCTGGCGATAACTGGGGAATAACATGTCGCCATCAGACAGTGCCATCGCTTGAGCAATAGATACGGCTTCTTCGCCGCTGCTTTTTACATAGAACGTTAACTTTCCCTGGCGCTGCATATTGAACATGCGCTCATCGTAGGCGCGTACGTGCATCATATGTCTTAGCCCTTCACGCAATTTGTCCGCTGATAAGTTGGGCTGCCACTCTCCTTGGGCCTGATGATTATCATCTAATACACGCACTAATCCGTAAGCTAAATCGCGCGTTTGCTCTGCATCCACTAAAACGTCAGGGCGACTGCTCTCAAGGGGAGTCGGTATTTTTAGGTGTGAAAAATCAGCACGGTTTTCAGGACGTGAAGAGGTTTTAGGGACAAAAAGTTTGGATTGATATGTCGGATTTTTGTTAGTCATATTCAACCTTATTGTTTAGATGTTTTGTTTATTGGCATCAGGTTTTCAGAAAACGAGATGTCAGCATATATGCGCTCTTGTGCCATTTGATCCGCAACTGTTTGCGTGGCTAAATCATTTTGCTCAGCGCGTTGATAAATACTGCTTAAAGTCGTGCCAATAGACTCAATATGAGTTGTAAGCGCTGCCTCGTCTTGGCCGTTTCGCTGGTAGGCAATATCAATAATGCCACCCGCATTAATGACGTAATCTGGCGCGTATAAAATATTTTTAGAGCGTATTGTTTTCAGGACTTCAGGGTTGGCCAGCTGGTTGTTAGCGGCTCCTGCAATGACTTTGGCTTTTAACTGGTTTAAGTTTTTATCATTGAGGATGCCACCCATGGCACAAGGCGCAAATACATCGGCTTCAACCGCGTAAATGTCATGGGGAGCCACCGCAGTGGCGCCAAATTCATTGACGGCTATCTCAATATTTTCAGCAAAGATGTCCGTCACAATCAGTTGTGAACCAGCATCTTTTAAATACCGGCATAAATGCCGGCCGACATTACCTACGCCTTGCACAGCGACTGTTAATCCTGTTAAATCCGAGCGATTAAATTGCTGCTTAACACTGGCTTTTAAGCCGACAAAAACCCCTAAAGCTGTTGAAGGAGAAGGATCCCCTGCGTGTTGACGTTCTGCAACAAAGCCAGAGGCGTATTGTGTGCACTCACTAATAGTGATCATGTCAGCCACACTTGTGCCAGAATCTTCTGCGGTGATATAGGCGCCTGACAAACCCTCAATCGCCCGGCCTAGGGCGCGTAGTAATTCAGGCGTCTTATCTTTGCGCGGGTTGCCGATAATGACGCATTTACCACCACCTAAGGCCAAGCCTGCAATAGCTGATTTGTAACTCATGCCTTTAGAGAGGCGCAGTACATCAGTCAACGCTGCCTGGTCACTGTCGTAGGGCCACATTCGACAGCCGCCAAGTGCTGGGCCAAGATGAGTATTGTGTACTGCAATAATGGCTTTTAAGCCGCTTTTAGCATCGTTAACAAAAACGACCTGCTCATGATCGTCAAACTCAAGGTGTGAAAATACGGACATGTCACTGGATCTCTTATTTTTATAGGTCTGTGAAGGTGTTTCTTCTAGTACTAATAATGTATCTGAAATAGCCCGTATTTATTATTCTATTAATGTGTTAAAAAGTGCTTAATGAGTATAAAAAATACTTAAACAGTGAGAAAGATTGGTTGTTTATACGTTTAAGGTGGGAATCGTGAATATTGATAATACTGATAGACAAATTTTAAAGTTAATTCAAAGTGACGCCAG
>Ga0105354_1001824_pt1 | contig 13091 bp, 10 predicted proteins | sample GOMGulsemesocosm_FD_83658 | JGI IMG/M metagenome (GOLD analysis project Ga0105354, IMG submission 83658) | Methane-oxidizing microbial communities from mesocosms in the Gulf of Mexico - GOM9B Gulf of Mexico | ecosystem: Environmental > Aquatic > Marine > Cold seeps | place: USA: Gulf of America...
CAGCGTTACAATATTGTGCTGTTCCATTTGTTCAAACACTTTTAGTTTTAGGTTCGACAGCGGACAAACGGTTAATGGCATACGCGATTGAGCGAGTTGCTCAACTAATTTAGGATCGTCCACACAGCGCACACCATGGTCGATACGAGAAATTTTCAATAACTCTAATGCCTCATAAATGTTGCTGGCTGAGCCTTCTTCTCCAGCATGGGCGACGGTTAAAAATCCATGGCTAAGTGCTTGTTTAAATACGCGCTCAAACTTACCTGCCGGATTGCCCACTTCGCTTGAATCTAGACCAACGCCAATAATCTGGTCTTTATAAGGGATGGCTTGTTCTAAGGTTTTAAAAGCGGCTGCTTCATCTAAATGACGTAAAAAACACATAATAAGCTTGCTGGTGATCCCAAGTTCTTGTTCTGCTTGGCCAAGCGCACGTGTTATGCCTTTAACGACTGTATCAAAACTAATGCCGCGTTCGGTATGGGTTTGTGGGTCAAAAAATATTTCGGTATGCATGACATGGTCAGTTTGGCAGCGTAATAAATAGGCCCAAGTGAGATCATAGAAGTCTTGTTCGTGAATTAACACGTTAGCCCCTTGATAATAAATATCTAAAAAGGATTGCAGGTTGTGAAAATTGTAGGCCTGCTTAACTTGGGCAATCGAGTCAAAGGGGATCGCAATATCGTTACGCTGTGCAAGCTGCAACATCAACTCTGGCTCTAATGTTCCTTCAATATGAAGGTGAAGTTCTACTTTGGGTAAGGCACTAATAAAATTTTTCATGGCTAAGCTCTTAATAAATTATTATATTTACTTAGCACTTTTCTATTGAAGATAAATTGTTTACAAAGAGAAAAGTTCTACAGCACTAAACTCTTCGTAATCAGGAGTTTATGGTTCCTGGTAGAGACCCCCAAACCATATTATTGGGGTTATACGAAGTGCAAGTAGGTTGCGGCATTTGTGCCATCAACTCACTTAAGCTTAGATCTTGCCGTCTTTTATATAATAAGTCTAGCGCTAAATTATCCCAGTGATAGCTTATTGGCCAGCGGCGTTAATCCTGACCAAAAAGTACCGTTGCTTGGGTGTCTAACCACAGCGGGTGTTTGGTCATCACCTTAGAAAACATTTTGCTTTGCAAATAGTTATTAAGCCACTTTCGGACGTTAGGGTAGGGGGCTTGTAAATACCACTGGCGTTCAACCCGGGCAAACTGGCGAATAAAGGGCAAAATAGCAATGTCGGCCAAACTTTCTTGATCCGCTAACAAAAACTGATGACGGCTTAAACGCTGCTCTAAATCTTGAATATGTAATTCACAACTGTGGCGATGTTCAATAACATTGGGCTCTTTGTAGCGTTTCGCGCAGCGGTATTGTTCTAATTTACCTTTAAACTCTTGATCAAAGGTGGCGATTAGCTGACGTATCTGTGCTATCGCATTATCATCGGCACGCAGTAGCAAATTATCTGGGTCACTTTTGGTTAAGGCCCACCACATAATGTCGGCACTCTCTTCAATGACTTCCGGCGCTGAGCCCGTTGTGGGGGCTGATGGCAAGACTAATACAGGCACCGTACCTTTGGGTGATGCTTCGAGCATTGCTTGGGGTTTATTGCTCAGTACTATGTCGCGCAAGATCACCGGTTGCTGCGATTTATAAATAGCTATGCGCGCACGCATGGCGTAGGGACAATTTCTTAACGAATAAAGTATCGGTAATGGCATGATTTTACTCACCGTTTTTCATATTAATAGCAAAGGGATGACTTTAATCTATTTTAGCGATATTCATTAGGCAAATATACGGGTAAAATCCCCCCTTTAAAATTTACTGATAACAAGTTGTACCAATGACTCAAAAAATTGAACTATTAGCCCCTGGTGGCAGTGTTGACGCGATTAAAGCGGCCATTATTGCTGGCGCCGATGCGGTGTATTGTGGCCTAGATACCTTTAACGCCCGTAATCGTGCGGCTAATATTTCGTTCGACGAGCTTGTTGGGGTTATTCGGCTGGCGCACCAATATGAATGCCAGATCTTTTTGACCTTAAATATTGTTATTCTAGAGCGCGAATTTAAGACCTTGTCTAAGTTACTTAGTCGCTTGGCAAATACCACGCTCGACGGTGTTATCGTGCAAGATATCGGGATGTTTTACATTCTTAAAAAGCATTTTCCGACCTTAGATATTCATGCGTCAACTCAGATGACGACCCATAATATTGGTCAAATTCCATTTTTGAAAAAGCTTGGCGCATCGCGGGTTAACTTATCGCGTGAGTTAAATTTACGTGAAATTACCGCGATTAACACCGTTGCGCATCAAAACGATACCCTGACCGAAGTGTTTGTGCATGGTTCGTTGTGTATTGCATTTTCAGGGTTGTGTTATTCAACCTCGGCCAGTGTTGGTAACTCGGGCAATCGTGGTCGTTGTAGCCAGGCATGTCGCGAAGAATATGAAACAACGCCGTCGGGCAATAACTTCCCGCTTAATATTAAAGACAATTCGGCCTTTTTCGATTTGCCTGCGCTGATTGAAGCGGGTGTTGACTCATTTAAGATTGAAGGGCGCATTAAAGGTTCGAGTTATGTTCATACTGTGGTCGATAGTTTCCGTAAACAAATCGATGGTATCTTAGATACTGGTGAGTTAGTCGACGACGGTGAACGCTTATATAAGTGTTTAATCGTGATTTCTCCAATGGTTTTTTACGCGGCGATCTTAATCAATCGATGTTTATTGATAACCCACGTGATAATTCAAAAAAGCATGCGCTTGATAAAGCGCAGCAAATATCTGTGGTGCAAATAGAAGATCCAAGCCGGGCGTATTACGACGATAAAAATGAAATCAATGCGACGGTCGACGACAAAATTAAATACCTAAACATTGATAAAATAGCGTTAAACCTTCGCTTTATCGGACAGCAAGGCCAACCGTTAACCATCACGGTTACCACACAAGAAGATGATAACGCGCCTAAAACCTTTAACGTCACCTCTACTAGCCCACTTAATGCGAGTGAGAGTGCGGGTATTGATGCTGCGATTGTTGAACAGCGTTTTAAAGTATTAAATAATGCTGCTTTTAATCTAGTTGAGCTTAACTTAGAACAGCTGGGTAGCGGACTTGTGATCCCATATAAAGAGCTCACAAACTTAAAAAATGACATCGCTTTAGCGCTCAATAACTCAAAAGCATTGTTGCCAGCGATAGAACTGCCAAAAGTAGTGGCTAATTCAAATGTCGAAAATAAGAGCCAGCCTAAACTGTCGATCTTAATTAGTGATTTAGCAGACGCTGCACTTGGCGATACAACCGATGCTGACATTTACTTTAAATTGCCCGACGCATACAAACGCGATTGCACCAAGTACATTGACCTTCTTAATGACAACCCACGTTTAATTCCGTGGTTCCCAGCCGTTTTAATTGGCAAAGATTATGATGTCGCGGTTAATATTTTAGAACAGGTTCGTCCTAAGCAAATCGTCACCAATAATACTGGCATCGCTTATAAAGCCTATGAATTAGGGATTGAGTGGGTAGCGGGTCCGTTTTTGAATACGACCAACTCGTATGCCTTAATGGCGTTAAAAGAAGAGTTTAATTGTAGCGGCGCCTTTATTTCTAATGAAATTAACCGTCCGCAGATTAAAAACATCGCCCGCCCGGCCAACTTTAAAATGCTTTATAGTATTTATCATCCGATCTTATTGATGACCAGTCGCCAGTGTTTTTTCCAGCAAAGTGTTGGCTGTGATAAACCACGCATTGACAATGGTTGTATGCTGTCGTGCGATAAATCGACCAGCATCACCAACCTTAAAGGTGTGTCGTTTGCGATAGACAAGCAAAAGGCCGGTTACCCAGCGATTTATAATCAAGATCAGTTTTTGAATATGGAAATCATTAATGATCTGAGCGATTTATTCGACGGCTTTATGATTGATTTAACCAACATTGGTGCTGGTGATAAGCAATCGCCGGATAAGGTTGCGTTAATTGCTCAGTTCGAGCAATTATTAGCGGGTAATGCAACGGTTGAATCTGCGGTAAACATTATGGTGCCTGAATCGACCAATACGCAGTACCACACTGGATTGTAATGGTTTAAGTTGTTGTTATGAAGGCTTGATCAAAGGCGCTGTTTAAAACAGCGCCTTTTTTAATGGTAGCGGTAATGGCCGGTAATTTTGTAGTCGAACAACATGTCTTCAAGTTGTGGACCGGCGCCAATATTATGAACCACTAAGGGTAAGCTGTTGAGCGTTGCCGCTGTGGCAATAATGCCAATGTGCGGTAAGTTATTGTCCAGTTGCCAAGTCACAATGTCACCAATTTGATACCGAGCTGGATCTTGCTCGGTGGTTAGTACCTTAGCGTGGCGTTTAAAAAAAGCCCGTAAATTAGGCACCCGTCGGTGATCAATGTTGGTGTCGGGGCGCGTTAGGCCCCAAATTCGTTTGGACGGGTATTGATCAAAATTGTGTTTAATGTCTTGATGGAGTCGTTGCTGCAAGTCAATGTCTAAGGCACGATAGGCACGGATAATAACATCGGTACATACCCCAAGCTGTTTAGGAATGTCACCATTAGGATAAGCAATCGCGTAATAGGTGCCATCGTATGTCACCACAGATTGGGTACGCTGTAACGCCGCCTCTGCTAATTTATGCGCAAATGTTTCGGCGGTAGCTGTGGTGGATAAAGCCAGTAGCGATAATCCTAAAAGATATTTCATTGCTCACCTTAATATGTTTAACCCTAGTGACGCCTTAGCTGATATCAATTGCCAGTCATTAGCTATTCGAGCGCCTTGTCCTTGCTTGTGTCCCTTGGGTGCAATATGCGTATATCGTTCATGCAATGGGTAATCGTTTGCGAGTGCTGCTTGATAGAGCCTAGTTTGGAATCAATTCATTTCTAAATTAACACTAATAATTATCTTAGTTCAAATGTATGCTGTGATAACTAAATAAACAAGTGGTGTAGCGATGACTATTAAGATCAATTCAAAATATCCTGGTGTGAGCGATTTACGCGCTAAAGCAAAAACTCGAGTACCAAAGTTTGCCTTTGACTACCTTGAAGGTGGCAGCAATGAAGAATATGGTTTAGCGAAAAATACCAATGCAATCAGAGAAGTTGAATTACGCAGTAATCTTTTGTCATCGGTTAGTGAAATCTCGCTTGAAACAGAGATTATGGGTCATACCTACGCTGCACCTTTTGGCATTGCTCCCATTGGACTGCAGGGTTTAATGTGGCCTAACGCCCCTGAAATTCTAGCCAAAGCGGCACTAGCCGCCAACATTCCTTATGTGTTAAGTACCGTATCTTCAAGTAGTCTTGAGCGCATCGCCGAGGTTTCACAAGGACAAGCTTGGTATCAATTATACAACCCAACCAAAGACGATATTCGGGTCGACCTAATTAAGCGGTTAAAAGCCGCAGGTTATAAAAACCTGATGATCACGGTTGATGTGCCAACCTTTGGTTATCGCCATAACGATATTAAAAATGGCTTGTCGATGCCACCACAAATGACCATTAGCAACATCATCCAAATGCTGCAACGACCACGTTGGTTGTTAAATACCGCCCTAGCTGGCAAACCTGAAATGGTTACGCTTAAACCTTACATGGACAAAAACATGCCAACCAGTGAATTGGCCAATTTTATGAACAACACCGTGATGGGTAAAGTCGATGCTGATAGCCTTAAAGTGATTCGAGATATGTGGGACGGTAACTTAATCATTAAAGGCGTGATCAGCGAAGCCGATGTCGCCAGTTCTATCGCATTAGGGGCTGACGGTGTTGTTGTGTCTAATCACGGTGCAAGGCAGCTCGACGTTGGTGAAGCACCAGTACGCCCTTTACAGCGTATTAGCGAACTGTACGGCGATAAAATATCAGTGATGATGGACAGTGGTTTACGTTCTAGTCCTGATATTGCTTGTGCAATGGCGAGCGGCGCCCAGTTTACTTTCTTAGGGCGTGCCTTTGTTTATGGGGTAGCGGCTTTAGGTGACCAAGGTGGAGATCATACAATTAACATACTCAAAAGACAGCTAACCCAGCTAATGGGACAACTTCGCTGTGCCAAAGTAAGTGATTTACCACAGCACTTAGTTTAATACCAACACCTGGTGCTGCGTTGCAGCGCCAGGTGCCATTATGGTGAGTCGAGTGTGTTATTTGAAATGATACTTTCAGGTATAAAATTAACCACAAATGTTGTGTATTGTCCTAATTCACTGGCACATTCAATTTTGCCATTAAGTCGATTCATTACGATGTTATAGATAATATTTAAGCCCAAACCACTGCCGCCACTTTCACGATTGGTGGTAAAAAATGGGTTAAATATTTTACTGATGTTTTCGACTGAAATACCCGCGCCATCATCGGTATAGGTTAATTTTATCGCCTGTCCAATCACTTCTATTTTGATTAAAATAATGCCGATGTCTTGATTCGGGTAGCCATGAATAGTCGAATTAATTAAAAAGTTCGACAATATCTGCGATAAGGCGCCGGGATAACTGGTTATTTCTAGGTTTTCATCGCATTCGACTTTTATCGTCAGATTGGTTTTTTTAGTGAGATGGAAAATACTCAGCCTAATTTCATCGATATAATTTTTAACGTTAAATGAGCGTTGCTCATCTGAGCTTTGATCAACCGATATTTGTTTAAAGCTTCGGACTAAATCAGCCGTTTTCTCTAAGTTTCGATTAATAATACGAGCCGATTCAAGGCTTGATTTTAAATAGGTTTCAAAATCGGACTGCGACATTTTTTTAAGTTGATATTTCTTATTTAATGATTGGGTGATATCAACAAAATTGGTGATAGCGGTTAGTCCAATACCAACAGGTGTATTAATTTCATGAGCAATGCCAGCGACTAAACCACCGAGACTGGCCATTTTTTCAGACTCAACCAAATGCTGTTGAGCTTGTTGTAAATTATCAAAAGATAGCTCTAATTCTTGATGGGCAAGCTCCACTTCTTTTTTCGCAGCTGATAACTTTTTAAACACCAAAAAGATTAAAACTAATATGCATAAAAAGCCTGCAATCAATTGATACAGCAGTCGATAATCTACAGCGGTTTTTATTTCACGGGTAATCCATCGGTCATAGATTTCTTGATGCTTAGCAAGCGGAATTGCGGCAATCACTTTATTGATAATGCCGACAAGCACTGATTGGCCCTCTTCAACTATCATCCGATGAGAGAAACCATAATCGAGTAATCCAACAATCCGTAAATCACTAAAGTCGGTTGCTAATTGGTGGCTAGCGACCGCTAAATGCTCGACAAAAGCATCAGCGGTACCATTGCGGACCATAGTGAGTGCATCGTTGATGCTCTTTGCTTCGATAAGTTTAACTCTTGGATAGTGTTGTTTAACAAATTCATATGAGCTATTTCCTTTGGGGATAGCAATTATCATGTCGTTGAGATCGTCATTTTCACTGACAAAGGTTGAATGGCCATCCATGACGATAGCAAATTTAAAATAAGCATATTCGTCTGACAATAGACCCATTTCTTTGTATTCAACAAGGTCTGATACACCGGGAATAAAATCGAGTTGTTTATTTTTAAAAGCCGTAATTATGTCACGCCATCGGTCAAACTTTTTGTACTCAAACGTAATGCCGGTTTTTTCGGCAACAATATTCATGTAATCTGCGGTTAGGCCACTAAAATGGCCATTTTCGACAATCACAATTGGCGCCCAAGTGGCTCCTGAATAGCTTAATACCGGCTGTTTTTTTAGATAGATCCTTTCTTCTAAATTAAATTTAATTTTCTGTTCTAAATAATCAAATCGTTGATAGGTTTTATATATATGCTGATAATGAGGCTGTTGTTCAAATATCCCGATATCAGGAATTAAATTAGAACGGGTTAATCTTTGCTTTACCTGACGCTGATCAAAAAACACTCTGACAAAACCCACTTTTTTGGTCAGGTTTTCGAGTAAACCAAAGCTGTCAAATTGGGTGTAATAGTCAAACTTTTTATTTGACGTTTGGTGGATTAAGACGTGCTCATTGTTGTAAATTTCAATTTTATTGATATAGGGTAATGAGTCTAACTCGTCCGTTATTAGCCCAATTGCTTTGAGGTCTTCTTTATAAATAAAGGGCGCAAGCAAGGAGGAAACGAGTGAGGTCAGTGCTAATTTTGGCGTAACGACGCCTTGCGAATAGTCATCAATAATATGTTGAAATTCACCGGATTTCTTTAATTGTGCTAAACCGCTATTGAAGGTATTTCTTAATTCACGATCACGAAATGCAACCTGAAATTCATTGGTATTATAAATCAGTAAATCATCCAACTTAAAGGCATCGAGCGTGGTGTAACCGAGCTGATAAGTAAGCCAATGCAAGATTGTTTTGTCGATAACGATGGCATCGACCCTGCCCGATGTAAGCGCATTGACTTGTTGTACTTGGTTGTCAATTTCTTGATATAAACCTAGCTGCTTGCTGCTCGAAAAGACATGCTGAAAGTGATCGCCTGAATACTTAAAAGCCCCCGTAAAGGCGAGAACTCTTTTGTCTGACAAATCACCTAACGTATTGAATGTAAAGTCACTGCTAGCCAGTGATACCACCACGTTGTTAAATTGAATGAAATCATCAGAGTAAAAAAATCCGTCATTAAGCTCTTTTACTGTTACGACAGCATCAACCTGTTGGTCATTTTGCAGTGCTCGGGCGAGCATTGGCAGAGGTAATTTTGTTACGGTAGCAATATCAATCGATTTTTCGTCAAAAATTCTTTTGATCAGATCAAACTCAATGCCTTTTAAGTGACTTTTGTTGAGGGTGAAAGGTTCGCGGCCAAGCCCCAAAGCGAGTTTAATCGATTTTTTGGGTTCACTGTGGCCAATCCAACGTTCAATGATTTGCTCTTTTAATTTCTGTGGAATGCTTTTCATCGATTTATGTAAAATCGACTGCAATAACGGTTTGTTTTTTGAGGACCAAAAGTATAATCCACGGGTATGAATATCATTTTGTTTGACTAACTTAACATTGTTGATTGCAGAGTTTTTTAAGATGTAATCAGTGATAATTTCAGCACTGAATAAAGCATCGACTTCGCCATTAGTTAACAATGAAACAGAACCGACTGTATCATTGGTCGGCACAATATTAATATTAGGAAATTTGTCCTTAACAAAATCCATCGTTGCAAAACCAGCAACAATGGCAAGTTTTTTGCCATTTAAGTCAGCAAATGAAGTGACAGAATTGTTACTGCTTAGCGTGAAAATGCCAGATTTAATGTTTAAATACGAATCGCCAAATAGACCAATTTTTTTTCGGTTTTCAACGAAGTAACTCGCGGGTAACAAATCTATTTTTTGTTGTTCAAAATCGTTGAGTAATTGTGTCCAAGGCTTGAGGATTGGCTTAAAGGTTAACCCTGAAATTTTGGTGATTTGCTGTAATAAATCGCCAACAACACCATAAATTTCCTTGCCGTCGCTAAAAATTATTGGCTGCCATACTTCAGCACCAACATTTACTATCGGGTTATCTTTAATATATTTTAATTCGGCAGTAGTGAATAATGAATCGTCAGTCGTTGACTTGGTATGCCATTTACTTAACAGCTGCTGATGTTGTTGTGGGGTGATTGAATTGATGCCTTTGATTAAAATTGCACTAAGTTCAGGCTGCTGTTTAGAGCTACCAATAGCGTACTGTCCAAACTTAGAAAAAAAAGTACCTGCTATTTTTAAATCGTATTGGGCCAAAAGTTTTGGTTTAGATGCACCAAGAAAGGTGACATCTGCTTCATTGGTACTAACTGCCTCTAGGGCTTGTTCTGGGTTATTTATATAAACTAGCTTAGCGGATGGTAGCTGAGTTTTTAGCAGCTCAACCATCACGTACTCTTTAATGACCGCAATACGTAGACCATTAAGATCGTCAAAGTGTTTGACTTGATGATTGTCAGATTTAGTAATTATTTTATGGGGATCGAAAAAGTACGGTGGCGAATAATTTAAATCTTGGGCTCGCTGCTTGGTCCAAGATAATGAAAAAATGCCATCAACGTGCCCCTGCATTAGGTCATTGAGGCCATCTTGCCAGAGTTTATAACGCTTAAGTTGAAAGTTGGTGCCGATGTTTTTATTAATTGTCGCCAGCAAATCGCTATTGTAGCCAGCCACAGTGCCATTTGGTTTAACAAAAACAAAAGGGTACCAATTAAAGGAGGAGGCAATTTCGACATTAGGATGTAATTTCAACCAGCGTCGTTCGCTTTTACTTAAGGTTGAGGTTCTCAGATCTTCGTTAACAATCCAGGTATTCTCAAGTTCAGTGATTTCATTAACAGAAATAAGATCCATGCCCTTTTTTACCAATGACTGCAGTGCAAGGTCATCTTTTGCGACGACAGCATGCACTTTTTTGGTTAAGTAAAAGTCCGATATTTTTTCATATCGATGATAATTTAGATCCTTAATCATCTTAAACCAGGTATTAACAGACTCGTTAATAAATGCATCTATTTGCTGATCATTCATCGCTTTTATGAGTGAATTAAGATCTCGAAAGCGTTTTATTTTAGTCAATGGAAAGTGCGTTTGAATATAACTGTCGTAAAACCCGCCGCCAAATACACCAATTTTTTTGCCCTTTAAGTCACTAACTTGGCCAATTTTCTCTTGATCGTTTCTTCTTACGTAAATATGGGCAGTTGTTGTATAAAAAGGGGCGAGCAAGTTCACTGAGTTAGGAGAGCTTTTACGCTTGAATAAACCCGTGTGCATTTGAACTTTGTTTTGCCTAAATGCTGTGGCTGATTCTGAAAATGATAGTGGAATGAACTCAATGTTGCGGTTAACTTTTTTAGCCCATAAGCGCCAGTAATCAACCAAAAAGCCTTGAGCCTTGCCGCTTTCATCGACAAAACTATAGGGCACCAAATCCTTAAACATTGAAATTTTGATCGTTGGTTCAACGGATGTTGGCGTGTTTTGTTGCGCTGATACCGGGTAGATAAAAAACAGCAACGCCATCAAACATATTAATCGCATCAATTTATACCTTATTTTATTGGTTTCGCTGATGAAAGATAAAAATTTTAGATAATGAAATTGTCGTTAGCTTGATCTTAGGTGTTTTACTTAAATCTACAGTGAGTATAGAAATATTAGCGTAATTTTTCAGTAAATATAATCAACCGGAGCGTTTTAATTTTAATCGCTTTATCTGGTGAAAAATAACAACGATAAATAACAGTAATAAATAAGGACTTTACTTTTGACTTAAATCTAAATATAAATGATAATCGTTTTTGTTTCTTTGGGGTGTAAGTGGAAATTTGGCAAACGTTGTTAATCAATGGCAATGATAATTTTGATAATCAGCAATGGACGCAGGCGCAAGATTGTTATCAGCAAGCGGTTGAGTGCTTAGATATTTTATGTGCACAAGATAAGCAAAATTTTAATTTGTTAATGGCATGGATTAGCGGCTTGCATAATTTGTCTGCTTTATATGAAGCTCAAGGAAACTCGCGCATAGCGATGAGCTACCTGATGCAGCCACACCAGCGGCTCATTGAACACTCACAGGCGCAACAATTTTGCTCTTCGGCGCAATTGTTGGTGTTACGCGGATTAAACATGACTTTTTCCGCTATTGTGGTGTTAAGTAAAAAATACCCCAACTGTGCCAGCTGCCAAGAGGCATTACCTCAAGCTCAAGTGTTGATGCGACAGGCACAGCCAACGATGCATTAGTGCATTACTTTAAATATAGAATGAAATAGTAAGGAAATATTTAGATGAAAAAATTAGTTAATGCTAAGCATGTTATCGCGCTTACTGGTTTGTTGTTTGCACCGACTTTGTTGGCGCATACTGGGCACGACCATACCGCTGCTGATTCGGGCTTAGTGCATTTATTATGGCTAGCGCCAGTATTGTTAGCCGGTGGTTTGTTAGCTTATCGCTATTTGGGTAAATCTACCGACAACAACAAAAAATAAGCATTCAAAGAAGGTATTTAGTATGTTCCATAAGTTAGTTTCAAATTTAGATAAAACATTCAAGTTTTCGACGGTATCGGCTCATTGTGATATTCCTTGTAAGATATACGATCCAAGTGCTGCTCAAATTGCGGTACTAACAATGATCCGAATGGTCGATTTATTGGAAGAATTAAACCAAAAATCATCATTAACAGCCAACGAGCAAGCGCAATTTTCACGTCTAGTCGCGCAAAAAGAAGAGCACGGTTTAAAAGCCAAAGCTGAAATCTGCGTTATTTGGGGCGACTACATTAAGCAACCACAGCTTGATCAATTCCCTGAGCTGCATACTTTAGTGCACAGCATCATGCTGACGGCCTCTAAAGCAAAGCAAGAAATAGATAAAACAGTGACCTTGGATTTATTAGACAAGGTTAATCGCTTTGCTGATATTTTTTGGCAATCAAAAGGTGTGGCGACGTTTACTGCGACTTGTCCATACCCTCCTGCACAAACAGTAGTTTACCCGAAACTGGGCGCTTAATGTGCTGGGCTTGCACTTTAGCAAGGTTATTGGCCGTAGTATGTCACCGAAAATACCGCAAGACAGCTATGTGTTAGTGATGCCTTGGTTAAAAATGTTAGCGCTTAAACGCGGTAATATTATTAAGGTCAAGCACCCCCAATATGGTGAAATAATAAAATCTGTTGTGGCCATTGATAGCGATGGCTGCATTTGGTTGCAGGGCTTGGACCCTAGCAGTGTCACTATGGCCCAAATGGGGCCGATTTCAGCATCCCAAGTGTTAGGTAAAGTGATAAAGATTATCGCGCCTAATTCGCGGCCTTAAACCATCAGATTATTGTCAATGCGATTAGTTTAATGGTAATCGCTTAACGAGTTTACTTAGCCAGCGAGGCAAACACCACAATGCCACCGAGTAGCAACATAAACCACTGTGGTTAAATGCCCATAGCGACCAGATAACTTCAATGCTCGACAAAATAAAAGCCTCGCATAACGTCCCAATAATTGAACTGCGGCCACC
>Ga0105354_1001833_pt1 | contig 13067 bp, 11 predicted proteins | sample GOMGulsemesocosm_FD_83658 | JGI IMG/M metagenome (GOLD analysis project Ga0105354, IMG submission 83658) | Methane-oxidizing microbial communities from mesocosms in the Gulf of Mexico - GOM9B Gulf of Mexico | ecosystem: Environmental > Aquatic > Marine > Cold seeps | place: USA: Gulf of America...
CCGATGGCATGAATGTGTGCCCCATAACCGATTTTGTCTAGCGCCAACAACCAGTCTTTCATTTCAGCCGGGGGGATGTAGTTAATACCATAAGGCTCGTCTTCAATGTATGTTGACAGGTAAGGAGCGAGTGTTTTTGCCGTTCCATTGATCACAATACCATCACTGTACATCTTCACTTGATCAACAATCAATCTTGCATTGCGTTCACGAGATTGGATCGTCTTTAAATATGCAAGCTGTGGGCTACGACTATCTTGCGGATAGATCCAAGGACGCAATGAAACACGTGCTGTCAGCTCTCCGCTGTTTTCTGCTGCTTTCCATACTTCATACCATCCCCGTTTCCAGTATAAACGCCCATCACCGATGGTTGTGATTCCGTGGGCTGCAGCTTCCTCAAGCCCATTCATTAACCCATCGTAGCTTTTATTGAATTTTTTGCGCAGGCTATTCCAGGCTATTTCCATCACAATATCACCGGCGTTATCCAGCAGAATACCGTTTAGTTCACCGCTTATCGAGTGTTTTAGAATCTTTCCGCCTTGAGATTCCGGTGAGATTTTACTAATGCCAGCTTGCATTAATGCTTGTGAATTGACCCACATCGAGTGTGAAGTCTGCTCCATCAACACCACAGGCTGATTGGGAAATATTGTATCCAGTACCTCCAGAGGTGTTTGATCGTGGTCATTATTTAACGTCTGATCAAGTGAAAAGCCGTAGCCAATCAGCCACTCATTAGCTTGCGCTTGTTTACGACATTGCTTGAGGTAAGGAATTTGCTCTTTAAGTGTCGCACCCATATTGAGTTCACAATTTCCACCAGCTTGTGATGCGGCCTCGAACACATGATTGTGGTTATCAATAAACCCTGGTAAAACCATCGCGCCTTGCATGTCTATCACTGCTGTAGTCGAGCCCCGGTAGCTTTCAGCGCTCTGGTTATCACCCACATAAGTTATCACACCGTTAGAAATAGCGATCGCCTCTGCTGACTTATCGCTATAAACCACGGCATTTATGATAACAGTATCTGCAGTCTCTGCACCAAAGGCGTTATGAGATAGGACACATATCATTGCTAATAATATGGCCTGTTGTTTTTTCTGCATAATTATTTCCTGCGCTGATAACAAGTGATGATAGTTAAATGCGGGTGTTGGTTTTAACCATGGGCCCGATTCTCAAAAAAATATGTTTTACCAATTCAGCCATAGTGAAAAAAGGCAAGCTTTAACAAATAATTAACATTTTGAAACGATGTGCTTAGCTCGTTTCCATCTAGAAACAGATGCCTACTGCTGTTATCCCATCAGCTTGATCTGTGCGCTACTAGATGTCGTTATTTAGAATGACCAGACACTCACATCTAGTATCTTGAATCTCGAGCAATGAGCCCCTCACTACGCCCCCGTTTCAGGACAAAAAACGAGTTAGCGGCAATTTGAGCTCACTGTGGTAAAAACACTCGTGCAGACTCATACTTTGAAACAGAGTGTTACCCTAAAGTCGTCCGACCTAACTATTACTCAAAATCATGCACGAGCTGAATAAATAACAAAACTACAAAAAAGGCCTAGTCTGATTTGTTACCTTTTATTGTGCTAATTGACTTAATGTCATTATCTTATATTTTGAATGTACGAAACCCGACTTTTCATAGGCTTTGATTGCTGCTCTATTGTCTTCATAGACATACAAACGAAGCGCCAAATCTTGCTGTTTTCCTATTTCTGATTTCACAGCATCAGGACGCTAAATACATACTTTGCATCCACCAATAATATCCAGCATTCCAGTCACTCCACTCTTTTAGTGATCGATACGCTACCTACGGGACGGTCCTGGTCGTCTAGCAGAATTCAATTAATAGCTACGGATTGATCTTCAAGAGCCTTTCTTATGCCTTTTTCTAACGTATCTGGTATTTTTATACTACTTCGGCTTCTCTTGCTTCTTCCGCTGTAAACTCCACTAAAAAGATAAATCTCCTAAACTGGCTCTCCTTACTTTAACTGGCACAAATAACTCCTACAGCAGTAAACTTTTCAGAGAACTCATACAGGAAAAAGACGAATGGATAGAAAGCTGCGATCATCAACATAGGGGCGCTTAGCAGAATGTCTCTAGGCTCTAGCCTTTAAATCACATCAGTTTAATACAAATAAGTAATGTGTGTCGCAGCTGGGCATTCTATTGATAAAGCGAGCATCGTTGCTAACGGGCGCCTATATATTTTAATAGTAAGGGGTTACCAAAGTCTAACATCGAGTATAACTAGGACAGCCCTATAAACCACCGCGAAAGCACCACAATCAGACAGTTGTTAGGACTTAGAATAATGGCTCCACGTTAAAAGATCATTATTTTTATCAGATTTAATTCTGCTTTATACAAAATTTAGCCTTGAACTGTCTGATACTTTATGGGTATTTTTGTTCGATTTTCTGAATCACTCCATTTTCTTTAAGCCTTTGAATTTCTTTATTAAATTTATCGATATAAACATAGCAGGGAGAATTTCTGGAAAATAAGAAATAGACCTTATTCTCAACCAGTGGCTGAGGAAGTATTGAAAACTCCCCCTCATATTTTTCACTTGTTAAGAATTTTAACATCGCATTTTTAGATCCGATTCCATAATCTGAACGACCTGCCGCTATCATATCAAACATGTGAGTTGGGTCCGAGGCTCCTAATACATCTAGATAATCTTTAGAGAATTTATCAAATTTCTTGCCGTGAGATGCTCCATCGATATGGATGCCCCTCTTTCCTATGAGGTCTTTAAAATTATTAAAAGGAAATTCTTTTCCAGATTTAACAATAATGTGGACATTGTTAGTTGTCACTGGGAGGCTGTATCGATACTGCTTGCCTTCTTTTGTATCATTATACTTTCCCGCGAGAATATCAAAATGTCCTCTTTCTAAATGTAGCAAGATACGCTTCCAAGGGTATCGTTGATTACTAACTTCTATTTCTACTCCAATTTCTTGAGCTATTTCACTGGCAACATCTGTCATAATCTGAAATAGAGGATACCATCGAGGTTCCCCATTAATGATACATTTAGGCTTTTGCGCATAAGATAATGTAGTAGTGCAAAAGATCAAAAAGACCATAATAACGATTTTCATTTAAGCCCCTACTAGACTGAAAAAGATCAAATAGTTATTAAACGTTAATCGACAATGAATGACAAGGAGGGGTCACAGAGTAGGTATAAACTAAGAAAAATGACGGCTTTTGGCCGGTACAATCAATGAAACAGCACCTAAAAGAATTAGTAATACAAATGAATATGGCTTGAATCATGGCCGATTTAATTACCACCATGAAGGCAACCATCAGCAGAGCGCGTTCCTAGCTGATTGATACTTATGTTTTTATGAGCATCACCTACCGCGTTTTCACAGGTAGTTAACTTATGCTGATTAGAGCAAGCAGATAGTAACACCACAGCGCATAACATACTGATTGAAAGTAAAGAGTGATTAGATAGCATTTCAAGCTTTATTATTTTGGTAGGTATTATAATTACTTATAAGTCAAAAAGTGATTAAGCGTTAATGATTGATGAATAGCAAGAGTGGATCACAAGCCCAGAACAAGGTTACCTACATGATAAGTTCTAGTGAGTTTCAGCAGGTTTATTTATAGAGTGATTTTGTTGACTATAGAAAAGCCATCGATGGTTTTTGTTTGATCGTTGAGCAAGACAAGACGCACTTCCCACCTTCTTAGATAAAAGGTGAGCGCTTCAATTACTTCTCTAATTATATTGAGTTACAGCAGACTTCACAGAGTTCAGGAAGTGCTCATACTTAACAAGCACTGTTTTCGCACTTCCTATTTTTCCATTGCCACTGGTGTGACTTCCTCCAGGAAAAATACCTTTAATAATACCAACAAGATAATTCTGTTCTCCAGGACTAGCTTGTTCATTTTCGAGGTTAATTCCTGTTACGATGACAGCCCCTCCAGACGCTCCACCGTAGGTGAAAGAGCGTACTTCACCACCTGCTTTGCTCTGTGATGGATAGATTCCTTTGGGATGTTCGTCATATGTTAAAACGTTTCCGTTTTTTCCAATTTCTAAATCTGATGAATATCCAGCAACAATAACAGCATCGTCCTTATAATCGAGTGCAATATTATCAAACTCTTCTTCATACTCATAATCCATTATTAATGGCCTTACGTCTGAGCTTGATACCGCCTTATCAAGTAAAAGCACTGCATAGTCTGCTGCATGGTCTGCTTGCAATACCTTTGCAGAAATCGAGATGTTTTTCCCAATTTTGTAGATGTTTGCCAAACCAAGTTGTCCCCCTTTAGGCAATGAGCGGCTGTAATAATAACCCTAGAGTTTTGTTTTGAAGTCAGACCCATAAGGTTAGCTGAGCAAATGGATCTTTTTCCATTGCTTGCTGTAACGCTTAACCTGCCTACAGCATCTAAAACAGCAGGGGAATCTAAGCCTTTTCTTCTTCTATTATCAAGCTCATGGACTGATTTGTCAGACTTCAATACTAATCCACTTTCGTCCGCTGATGAGTGATTTCTGATAACAGAATCTGCTACTTTTATATTTCTTTTAACTTTTGTTTCAAATGCTAACTTTATCGTAGAATCATGAAAAAAACTTACTCCTTGAGCATTAGCGGATGTATTGATCGATAAGGTGGATAAAAATAAGACAATGACTAATAACTTAGCAGACTTCATAACATGCCCCCTTCAGTATTCAATTAAAACAATATTATTGCCCGTAACATCTGCACAAAGCATCCAAAAGAAATGATCTAGACGCAGTCAAAACCGCACTTAATTTTTTGATTTTAATACTAAAAAAGAGTCATCAAAGTTTCCCTTCTTGATTAAACACCAACAACTGCGGAAAAAACTGTAAAAACACCCTATCAAGCTGTTCGTAATGCAACTTAATATCTTCAATGCTCCCAGCAAATTGATTACGAAAACGAATCCGCATGGCAATGCGATCTAACGCATAACCTATCCCCTCCACTTGCTCATAACTCGCAAACCAGTCATTTTTCACCACTGATGACATCACCCGCTGCATCGAACTTGGCATTAACGGCTGCCCTTGCTCAATCAACTGGTAGGTCTCTTTTTTAAACTCTATAAAAGAAATGTCACTGTAGGACTGCCAGTGTTTAATTAAAAAGTGATCAAACAGTACATCTAGCGCAATACCTGCAAAGCGTCTGCGCTGTGTACTAAAATAGCCCTTAGCTTGAATCACGCCTGAGTGGGCATCAGTGAAGCGATCAACCGCGCGATGATTAAGCAACCCCTGATAGATAGTTTGCTCAAGTGCAGGCTCATTCACGCCCTTACTAAAATCACCCAGCAAATTACCGACAATAGACTCTCGATTTCGCTGTGCTAAAAAACAATGCGCTAAATAGTTCATAAGTCCTACAGAGACTCGACGCTGGTAATTTCACCACAGTGCTCAGGCGAGTACCCAGCAAGCGTCTCTACCGCTGCGTGAAACTCACTGGAGCGAATCTCTGTTAAAAAACGATTCATCGCCTCTTGCTGCAAACTTTTATTGTTACAGACAAATAGATAATGCTCAGTGGTCAGTGGGATAAAGCGCAGAGAAAATTTTTCAGCCGCCGCTTGCACCCCAAAACCTACATCCGCCATGCCCGCGGCCACAAATGCCGCTATCGCTGCGTGTGTATACTCCACATCGTCAAAACCATTAATGGACTCTACCGGGACATCCTCAACACTGAGCAGTTCTTCAAATAAATGACGTGTGCCGCTGCTGGGCTCTCTATTGATAAACCGAGCATCGTTACTTACGATATCTTGTAGGTTTTCTATATTAAGAGGATTATCTGGGTGTACCATCAATCCCATACGGCGGGTGATAAAACGGATGATGTTATGGGCGCGAGGACGCAGGTGCCGCAAATATTTATCGAGGTATTTTGCTGACCTTAACTCGACAGGCAGGTGAAAGCCCGCGACATCACATTGCCCACGATTGAGTGCAATAAGTGCCTCTTCTACTTCTTTGTATTGTAAATTAAGCTGATAATCAGCGGCAAAATTAGGCAGTAATTCTACCGCATAACCGAAACTGGCATACAGGTTTAGCTGCGGCTTAACCCCTTCTAAACTGCGCTGTATTTCCAAATTAATTTCTGAGGCAAAGCTTTTTAACTGTGGTTCTAATCGGGCGATCAACCTCTGCTGAGCCCAAAGTAGTTTTTCGCCCAAAGGGGATAATTTAGCACCACGACCACGCTCTAACAAGACCAGTTCACAACCAAAAAAACCGGCCCAATGATTGAGAATATTCCAACTGTGGCGGTAGGAAATACCCACTTGCGCCGCTGCTTTAGTCAGCTTTTTTTGATCGTGGATAGCACTGAGCAATAAAAATAATTGCGGATCTAATCGGCTGCCGTTTTCGTCTTTAAAAATCCAAGCAGGCTCGACATTTATACGCTTCATCTTCTACCTTCACATAAGCAAAACAAGCACAAGAAATTACACTTGTTTTGCTTTTGGTACAAGGCTAAACAAACTTCAAAGGCGCTGAAATACTCCTACGATAACGCAAACCAGCGTAACTTTTCTGCATCTGGGCATAATCTTAATGGTTCTGCAATTTGCTCTGCCTCAGTCGCCAGCAGGATGTTTGTCCCCTCCTCTAGATATTGATGTAGTGCATCTGTCCCCACTGATGATGTCTCTCTATCAGGACTATGTAACAAATCATCTAATGACAAGGTATTCACTTCCTTTTCGCCTTTATTTTCCCAAGTGCCTTTTTGCTGATTAAACTGGTATTGAGAAAGCATGCGCCAACCGTGTTGCGCGATAACGGATATAGCTTGGGTTATATAATCAAAAGTTTCTTGGTCGATAAAGTAGTTAAAGTTCACCCTAATCCAACCAGGCCGCAATATCATGTTACCGCGATGTAACTCGCCTTCAATAGCGCCAGACTCTTGCATTGAAAGGTTTAACAACTCATGTCCGTAAGGACCTGCACAAGAACAGCCACCACGCGCTTGAATACCAAATAAATCATTAAGTAAAGCCACGACAAAACCGTAGTGCAGCACTGATGAGCCATGTTTTATATTAAAAGACATTATTGATAGGCGCTCTGCACTGGCACAACCTAATAACTGAAAATTATCTTGTGCGCTCAAAGTACTAATCGCCTTGCTCACCAAGTTGTGTTCAAGTGATTCAATTACCTGCGTACCTATACTTTGCTGTAATTTAAAGACAAGACCGGCACGGATAGATTCGACGATACCCGGCGTTCCACCCTCTTCACGCCTTTCAACATCTTCGATAAAGGTATGAGACTGTGGCGAGACATACATTACCGTGCCACCACCTGGCACAGCAGGTACTTTATTACTCAGTTTTTCACTATTAACGATGAGCAAGCCTGGCGTTCCTGGGCCGCCAATAAACTTATGGGTTGAAATAAAGACAGCGTCTAGTTCATCGCGCTGCATATCAATGCCCACATAAGGTGCCGCTGCCGCATAATCCCAGCAAGACATGGCGTTGTAACGCTGTAATAATTTAGACACTTGCGCCACGTTAGTCTTTAAACCGGTGACGTTTGAGCCCGCAGAAAAGCTGCCGATCAGCTGTGGCCTATCGCTGTATTTAATTAATTGTTGCTCAAGGTATTCTTGATCTATTTGCCCTGCTTCGGTTAAAGGAACAACGACTAAAGTGACGATGCTCTCGCGCCAAGGTAACTCGTTCGAGTGATGCTCATAAGGGCCAATAAAAACCACCGGTCTTTTAGACTCTGGGATTTGTTGATCAAATTTATATTGAGTATCTAACTCTCTAGGTAAACGCAAATTGAGCATATCAATTAGCTTGTTTATCGCAGCTGTAGCGCCACTACCGGTAAAAATGACTTTGTGTTTTTGCGCCGTATTGAGCGCTTGATGAATGCTTGCTCTGGCCTGTTCTCTAAAGGTGGTGCTCTGCTTACCACTAAAAGAGGTCTCTGTATGAGTGTTGGCATAATAAGGCAACACTTGCTTTTGTATGGCATCTTCTATAAAGCTCAAAGCTCTACCTGATGCTGTGTAATCTGCATAGACCATAGGTTTATCACCAAAGGGAGTGTTAAATAAAACGCCTTCGCCTATTACACTGCTACGGATTTTTTCAATACTCATTGTCATTTTCTGCACCTTTACGTTTTAATCAACTTATAGGTAATATTATATATAATTAAATGCGAAACATTGCTTTCTTTTGTTTACTTAAAACCTATCTATTTGCAACAATACCCTAACAAACAATCAAATACAGAAACATTGTTTTAAAACCACCAGAAAGAGTAGAACATGGATAAAATCGACCTCGCTATTTTGGAATCTATGCAATTAGATGATACCCTCTCTGTCGCACAAGTCGCCGACAAAGTAAGCATTTCAAAAACGGCTTGTTGGCGTAGAATTCAAAAACTGCTCGCCAATAAAGTCATAGAATCAAGAGTCGCGTTAATCAACCCTGCTGCGGTGAACTTATCTTTAAGCGTATTTATCTCAATAAGAACCAATAAACATAATGCGCAATGGGTTAGTCAATTTAAGCAAGTGACCGATAACTTACCGCAAATCCTAGAAGTGTATAGAATGAGTGGGGATTTGGACTATTTAATCAAAGCTGTTGTCACCGATATGAAAGATTATGACAATTTGTACAAGGAATTAATTAAGGCAGATATCTTTGATGTTAGCTCTTCCTTTGTTATGGAAGAGCTAAAACATAGAACACAACTGCCTTTGGATCATGTCATTATGAAAACATGATTGTAGTAAGTTTCAGTTCTAGCCCCTGTGATCTTCTTTACCGTCGATGACCGACAATTAATCCTCTACACTAATCTGACTACTGGGATACTAGCCTTAGCTAACCCAAAGACATAAAACTCCGTATGCGGTATACTTAACCGTACTTATAAAATTGGTGCCAAAATTATGTGTCGCATGATATTGGGATTAGTTTTTGTACTAATTCTATTATTAAGCGCTGCGTCCCCCTTAGCCACAGAGCCGCAAGCCGTCCTAACAACCGAGCATCACTCGGCCAAGGATCTAGTGCTGGCCGTTGGCAACTCACCACATGACACTCACTACATCCCTGTGCTTGCAGTCAACGGCGCAATCGGTCCCGCTGTCAGCGATTTTATCACCCGCAAAATCTTAGCGATAAACTCTCGGGCCATTGCCCCCGCTATTTTCATCACTGTAGATACACCCGGAGGATTGAGCAGCAGCCTTAGGGTCATCAACCAACACATTCTCAACTCGGTCATACCTATTGTCTGCTTAGTACACCCAAGCGGTGCGCGTGCCGCTAGCGCAGGCACTTATATGCTTTATGCCTGCCATGTCGCCGCCATGGCGACAGCCACTACTATAGGTGCAGCAACTCCTGTGATGTTACCCTCTCCACTGCCCTCACCCGCCGGCGCAGATAGAGATAACAGCCAGCCCAGCGCCATGCAGAGTAAAGTTATCAATGACTCTGTCGCCTATATTAGGTCTTTGGCACAGTTGCGCAAACGCAATCAAGCTTGGGCTGAATTGGCGGTATCTGAAGCTGCAACATTGACTGCGAGTGAGGCGCTCGACAAGCAAGTAATTGATATCATTGCAGAGTCCCCCGAACAATTATTAATAAAGTTAAGTGATCCGCAGCTGAGCCTAGCTGCTTTTAACCAACCATTAGATAGCACAAACACGCAGTTAACTTACCGTCATCCCGATTGGCGTAGCCAGTTCATCGCCACTATTACCAACCCCAATATCTCCTATATTTTATTGATGATTGGCATCTATGGCCTAATCTTAGAATTCTTTAGCCCAGGTATTGGCATCTCCGGCGTAACGGGTGCTATTGCACTCTTTTTAGGTTTGTACGCCCTGCAGATGCTACCGCTTAACTTCACTGGCTTAAGCTTAGTAATACTGGGTATTTTGTTATTTTCTATCGAGACCCTACGACCGAGTTTTGGCGTGTTTGGGTTAGGTGGCATTATCGCCTTTAGTGTCGGCTCCATCTTCCTGATAGATACCCAGCAACAAGCCTTCAAGATATCAGCTCTCACCATTTCATTCACAGCATTGCTGAGCATTTTCTTTAGCCTGTTTGTACTGGGGTACTTGTGGCGTAACAGAACGACCAAGGTTGTCAGCGGTCAGTCCTTAATTCTGGCGTCTAAAGCGAGCGTGAGCGACAATTTTCAAGGTTCAGGTCATGTTTCTTTAGCTGGCGAGTCATGGGCTGCCTATTCAGCACAGCCGCTCAAAAAAGGCCAAATAGTTTCGATAGAGGAAGTGCGAGGTTTAATCTTAGTTGTCAAACTTCACCCAGAGGGGGAGCAAAAATGAAAGGTCTATTGATAGATACCAATTTAATAGCCATGGTGCTGATGATCGCATTATTCCTTTGGATTGTCCTGAGCATGTTCAAGGTTCTTCGCGAATACCAGCGAGGCGTGATTTTTTTCCTCGGTCGCTTCGAAAAAGTAAAAGGGCCAGGGCTAATCATCGTTATTCCCATCATTCAGCAAATGGTACGGGTAGATTTACGTACAGTTGTCATGGATGTTCCCTCTCAAGATGTGATTAGTCGAGACAACGTCTCTGTTCGCGTCAATGCAGTGATTTATTTTCGCGTGATAGACTCACAGAAAGCGATTATCAATGTTGAAGATTACCTCCAGGCAACTTCGCAGCTGGCGCAGACCACATTGCGCTCAGTACTAGGCCAGCACGAATTGGACGAAATATTAGCCAACAGAGAAATGTTGAATGCTGATATACAAGGTATTTTAGATGCGCGAACCGATGGCTGGGGAATAAAAGTGTCTAATGTTGAGATTAAACATGTCGACCTCAACGAAAACATGGTCAGAGCTATCGCACGCCAAGCTGAAGCCGAGCGCAGCAGAAGAGCTAAAGTCATTCATGCCTGTGGAGAGAAAGAGGCGGCAAACAAACTGGTCGAGGCGGCCGCGGAACTTGCCAGTGAACCCAATGCTATTTTACTGCGCTACCTGCAGACATTAACTGAAATTGCCGGCGAAAAAACCTCGACTATCCTCTTCCCCCTTCCCATGGAATTACTTAACTCTCTAATGAAGCAATCTACTCAAGCTACCACTGCACACAAAACTGGAGACAAAGATGAGTAGCTATCTAATTACGGGAGGCACAGGCTTGATCGGCACAGCGTTGATTACACAGCTACTGAAATCGCAGCATAAGGTAATCGTGATGACTCGCAGCATTGATGAGCACCAAGGTAATATAGCCAATGGTGTTCATCTTGTAGAAAAACTCAGTCAGATATCCGACTCAGATACTATCGACTATGTGATCAATCTTGCCGGAGAGCCGATCGCTGAACATCACTGGAGCAATGCTCAGAAAAAAAAATTATGGGTCAGTCGTGTGGATTTAACTCATAATTTAATCTCTTGGATACAACGACGCAAGCAGTTCCCCAAAGCAATCATCAGCGGGTCCGCCATTGGTTGGTATGGCGATGGCAAAGCTCGCATCCTCACGGAGACGAGCAAAGCGCACCTTGAATACACGCATATATTGTGCGAAGCGTGGGAGAGTCAAGCACTCAAGTTGAGTAATAGCAATGTGCGGGTGTGTATCGTTAGAACGGGCTTAGTTATTCATCCCACTGGAGGTTTTTTACCCAAACTCCTTCCCAGCTTTAAACTCGGCCTAGGCGCTAGATTGGGTTGCGGCACTCAATACATGTCTTGGATACATATTGAGGATATGATCAACGCATTACTTTTCTTGATCGATGACAGTACACCTCAACTGAGCGATGACAAGCCACTTGAAGGTGTGTTCAATCTATCGAGTCCCACTCCAGTGACTAACACCGAATTTACTAAGACTTTGGCCCATCTGCTGCACCGGCCCAGGTTTTTAATCGTACCCAGCTTTTGCCTACAACTCATGCTGGGAGAAATGTCCAGGTTAGTCACCACTGGGCAGAGGATAGAACCACAAAAATTGATCAGGGCCGGGTTTAAATTTAAGTACCCAAGCCTAAAAGAGGCGCTAAGTGAAGTGTTATCTCTACAGTGATAACATTGAATATGGATAGCGGTTTAAAGCTTATTTCAGCGCCCTTAGCACACTGCGAAAAGTCAACTCATTGATGATTTTGATTTCTCTTAATTCATCACTATTGAAAGAGGCTAAAATGAAAAACATTACTATTGAAATCCCATTACAACTGCAACAATATACTGAGCAGGTTGCCCATGTAGAACTCGTCGCTGTCAACGTCGGTGAAGCATTGCTAGCACTGTGTCAACACTTCCCACTACTAACCTCGCATTTAATTGATGAACAAGGAGAAATAGACAAGACCTTAAGCATCTGTATTGATCGAGTCAATATAGAGCACAGTGAGGGACTAAATACGCTGTTAAAAGAAGATAACTTATTGCGTATAGAAGTGCCTACTAAAAGCTAAATTGCGGCTCACTCAGTGCCCATCTATCACTAGTAGATGGGTGGGTTTATAGATTACTATAACGGTAATAAACGCCGTGTTAGTGCAATTTTTTTAAGGCGTAAATATCATAGCGACTAGATTTGCCTTCAAGCGCATAACTCGGCTTTAAGTTTAACCCTGTCACTTCAATGATAGGCGCTTTACGCGGCCTTTTAACGACAACTCTTGCCTCTGCAGTTTCTAATGCTTGAGCTAACAAAGTACCTGCATCCATATCATCACCGACAATTTCACGAAAAATCAGCATCTCTTTTTTCACAGATGCACTTTTTGTATTGTGCGGAAACATTGGATCTACATAGACAACTTGTGGTGTTTCACACTGCTGCATCAGATCAATACTATTGCCATGCAGCAACTGCAAACGATCAATAATATCCATAATTTCAATGTTAAGTTCAGCACGCATTAAACCATCTGCCAGTAATGCATGCACGATTGGCGAGCGCTCTATCATTTGCACC
>Ga0105354_1001834_pt1 | contig 13067 bp, 11 predicted proteins | sample GOMGulsemesocosm_FD_83658 | JGI IMG/M metagenome (GOLD analysis project Ga0105354, IMG submission 83658) | Methane-oxidizing microbial communities from mesocosms in the Gulf of Mexico - GOM9B Gulf of Mexico | ecosystem: Environmental > Aquatic > Marine > Cold seeps | place: USA: Gulf of America...
TATTGAACTAGGTAATGATTTACAAAAAATTGAATTAAACAATGAAACGATCGATTTCGTTAGAAAGTATAGAGAAGAATTGAGTAAGGAAACCGTTGTATTTCTTTCTTATAAAAAACAGATAGATTCAAAGAGTAATACGTTTTATGTTAATCGAATTTTAAATTTATCAACTATCTATCATTATTACATATCATATTACTCAATGGTTGATGGAGTTCCGGTAATTATTTCATCAAAGAAAGACGGATTTATTAATCCTGAAAAGTATACAAATAACTTTATTGAGTTAATGACTAAATACCTTATAAACGATTTGTTATTTAAATCTAGAACTAAGTATGGAAATAAAGAAGATGAATGGTTATTAGAACCAATGGATGATCAGGATATAGTTATAGACCATTCTAGTGTGTGGATGTTTAAAAATGGGGAATTAATGAAAAACAGGAAAAAATCACTTGTAAATGAAGGGGTTCGTGTAATAAATAAAGAAATATCCTTGTCAGATTACTACAGGGTTATTGAAGGAGGAATAGATGAACGTGAAAAGAAACATGTTCCTAAGGATTAACCCGATGGCGCTGATTTGTATATAAAAACTAAAATGAAAAAATTAATTTTTTTAATATTCATATCAATATTTATTTCTTGTTCAGCAACGAAGAATAATATTGAAGCAAGTAATAATTTACAAAAAATTGAATTGAATAGTGAAATTATCAATTTAATTAGAGAGTATAGAAAAGAATTTAATAAAGAAACTGTAGTATATCTTTCTTTTGAAAATCAGGTAAGTTCAAAAAGTAATACATGCTATATAAATCGAATTTTAAATTTATCAACTATTTATAATCATTACATATCTTATTATTCTATAGTTGACGGTATACCAGTAATTATATCATCAAAAAAAGATGGTTTTGTAAAACCAAGTAGTTATTCAAGTGGCTTTTTGAAGTTTTTAACGAAATATCTTATAGATAATATGTTAGTAATTTCGATTAAGGAAAATAATGAAGAGTATATAGATTCTGAATGGTTAATTGAAGATAAGTATGTTATGTCAATTGACCACTCAGAAGTTTGGAGGGTTAAAAATGGTGAGCTTACAAAGAAGTGGAAAAAACACCCTATAGAAGAAAAGGTAATGATTGAGAATGAAGATATTGATTTGATGTATTACTACAGGGTTATTGAAGGTGGAATAGATGAACGTGAAAAGAAACATGTTCCTAAGGATTAACCCGATGCTGCTGATTTGTAATGTCAGTAAAGGCTGTAATTTTTTTGCTAAAAGAAGTGTTATTCCCTGCTCTTGAAAGAAATGCATCAGCTATTGCAACAGAAGGTATAATTTTATTAGGTTCGTATCTATCAATTACGGCACCAGAAGTGCTTAGAGTATTTCCTATATTTTCATGAGGTAAATTATTTTCAGCACAGTATAAGCGAGGGAAAATACAACTAGAATTGAAATATTAATTTATGTTCATTACATACCAAAAAAAGGAAATACTTCTAAAGTATTTCCTTTTTTATAAAATGTCATTTTAAACTTTCTATCTATATGCTATAGCAACATTTTCAGCTCTAAAAGACACTACATTTCCCCATATACAAACTCCAGAGAATACAACTGAATTTGCATTAGTAGCTAAAGTAATTGTCCCTTCAGAATTCATATCAGGAGCATCTAGAGAAACCTTTTTTATTAGATTGTTTTGATCTAAATTATAAATTATTGTTTTGACTACTGTTCCACTTTTTACAAGGTTGATCGTTACTTTTGCATTAGATTCTTGAAAATCAGTAGAAAAGTCTAATTGAGTTAATGCTTTTTGTGCAGTAGTTGAATAAATAGTAGATTTTACAATTCCCATCTTAATAAATTTTTAAAGTTATTTATAATATTTTGAATGTATTAGAAACTTATATTTCCTAACAATACTCTAAATATCTAAATACATTTTAGAACTTACAGAAAAGATAGTACAAGGACTTGAATTTTTATAATAAGAGGAGTATTTTGTAGCACAAGGTTTTTTATTTGGTCACAAAAGTCATTTTAAAACAGGAGATTCTCTGTCGCGTTGCTAGCCTTTATATCGCCTAATTTTAAAATGTAAACTTATAAAAAATAAAAAAACGGATCACTTACTCTATATTAAGTCAATCCGTTTTTTAAGGTTTTACATTGAAAGTTTTTTGGGCCAACTAAAAATATAATGCCTACTGTAAGTTACAAAATAATACAGATTATTATTCTTTATAAAGCTGAACACCAAATAAAAGCCGATGTACGACACAAAAACATGGATGAAATGCATAAAAAGCTCCTTTAGCGAATAGCGAGCAAGCACCTAAGCACGAGAATGTATTTTATATACTAACATAATGTAAAGGATTTTAACTTGTTTTATTAATAGTACAAATATGGTTTTAGAAATTGTAAAAATAAAATCTGTATTTAACATAAAACAGCTAATAATGAGCTATTCGGGAACACTATATTTACACCTGATTTAGCAAGAATGTTCTGTAGATAAGGAATGAGTTTTTGGGAGTAACCTAGGAAAAGGGTGGTCGCAAATACGGGTAAAACGGACAAAATAACTCAAGGATTTTGGTGCATTACATTGAAAGCTTGTGTATATTTACATAGTTACCAAATATTTTAATTCACTCACCTTTTGTCTTATTTAATTTAGAGGTATTCATGATTTTAAAATTGTTTTTGTAAAACCAAAAAATAAAAAGCTTATAGCTTGTGCTGATACGAAAATACACGAATTTTCAGCCTCTTACTATTCATAGCTATCCATTGTATGCAATATTTAACAACAAAAATATATTTATGATTTTAGAAAGAAGAATTCCAATTAGATATTGGTTCAATACAATTAAATGGGATACACTGATAGTGTCAATTTTTTCAACAATTGTTTTTTTTTCATCAGAATATCTAATTGATTTAAACATTCCAATTTCAATTGGAGCATTTTTAGGAACAGCCATAGCCTTATTACTCTCTTTTAAATTAAGTCATTCTTATGATAGATGGTGGGAAGCTAGAAAAATTTGGGGATCAATTGTTAATGATTCTAGAACCTTCGTAATGCAACTTGAAGGGTTTACAAAAAAGGAAAATAAAAAATTAACAGACAGAATGGCCTATAGACAAATTGCTTGGTGTTATGCTCTATCACAAATGTTAAGGAATGAAAATTCAACTGAAAACATTAATGAATTTGTATCTGAACAGGAATTAAAGTCTATTCAAAATAAAAATAATATTCCGTTAGCGCTATTAAATATTCAATCACAAGATTTATCTATTTTACACAAGGAAAAACTAGTTAATGATTATCAGCAAATTCAAATAGACAATACTTTAGTAAAACTCTGCGCTTCTATGGGTAAGACTGAACGAATAAAAAATACAGCTTTCCCAAAAACATATAGACTTACTTTACATCTTTTTATATATATCTTTTTGGTGACACTTTCATTTGCTTTAACAGAAATTCATAGCCTCATGGAAGTACCGTTGATGGTTATGATTTCCATTCCTTTTTTTTTATTAGAAAAAATTGCATTTAATATCCAAGACCCCTTTGAAAATAATCCTACAGATACTGCAATGACAAGTATTTCAAGAACAATAGAAATTAATATAAAACAACAGCTGGAAGATGAAAATATTCCTGAACCTATAAGCTCAAATAAGTTTTATATCCTTTAACAAAAACTAAACAGCACAACAGTAATAGTCACATAAGCCATAAAAACTGTAAAGACTATGGGTAACAAAAACTGTTTTTTAGGAACCTACGTATATAAGCTAACACTATGATTCCTCATACTTCTCATAGAAGAGCTTTTATATTTAGGATAAATTTAATTCATAAAAGCTATTTATATATTAAATAGCTTTTTTGTTTTTATAAAAGGTTAAAATGTTTGTATATCTTGGTCCTATATTACATTGATAAAAATGAAAAAAAATATTATAATTATATTCCTTTTTGCTCATACAATATTGTTATTTGGGCAAAAACAAGAGGACGTAAACTTGTTAGAAACAGACAATACTTGGAGAAAAGAAATTTTTAATTTCCCAATCCCTTTTGCAAAAGAAATTGATTTTGAAGGAATAGCAGATGTACGATTTCCGAAGGGGTGGGAGGATGTGAAAAGCCATAATTTTTGGTCTTATGCTTTTGGATGGAATATATCCCTTAATAAAAAATTAACAGAAGAAGCGCTAGAAAAATGTATGCAAATTTATTTTGATGGTTTAATGAATGTTGTAAATAAAGACAAAAAAAAAGAAATACCAAATACCATTGCCTTGTTTACTGAAGTGTTTAATTCTGATGGAAAAATCAGTTATAAAGGAAAGATTAAAATTTTCGATGCTTTTTTTACTAAAAAAACCTTGTTATTAAACGTTATTGTTGACTACTTCTATTGTAAGCAAAAAAACAAGTCCATGATACTATTTAAGTTATCACCAAAAAAAATGGAGAATGACCTTTGGTTAGATTTAAAAAAGATAAAGTTTAGAAATAATATATGTAGTCTAACGCTATATGACAAAAAATAAACCTGATTAAAACGATGGTCTATTTAAAATCGTTAGTTATAAATACAAGTAAGTATCCTAATTATACGGATTATGAATATTTCAGAGCCAGAAAGAAAGTATAAATTTTGGTGTGCTAGTAATTTCAAGGCAGTAGCTTATATACCAATTCCTTCCTATATTTATAGAGTTTGAAACCGGAAAATAAAAACCTTAAAGTAGTTAAAAACCCACCTTTAGTTTGGTGTTTTTTATATTTTAAGGACATGCTTTTAGTTTAATAATCTCTAATTACAGGGTGTATGTATTTAAGTATTTGTTCTTCAGCATAATACATGTTAGGTTCTAAATTATTAAATGTTATCCTCTTATTTATATGAATATTTTAAGTTGGTATTTCAGCGAACTAATGTGTCATTTAATCGGTTTTAAGTTTTTAAAAAAAAATTGATCTCCTTTTATGTGTATCTCTTAAATATCTTTGATAATTCATTGAAATATTAAGATATGTGTAAATTAGTAACAGTAATTCATCCTAAAGAATCGCTATTCGAAAATAAAGTTATTAAAAGACTTTCAGAACGTCGTGCTGAAAAAAACGATACTGTTGCAATTGTTAATTATGGAGAAGGTAGTGTTGTAATGAATCTTGAAAAATATGATATCATAGATTATCAAGGAGAAATTGATAAGCTTAAAGAATTAAAGTACAATTCAGTTTTTGCTCACTTACCAATTAGTAAAATTGGCGCATATAAATCATTGCTTGCTGTTTCTGATTTGATTGTACTTTCATCATTAAGTCCAGTAGTAAACTTAAACGATTTTAATTTAAATGGATTTGATTTTAAGAGTAAAAAAATAATAGAGAGAACAACAATTGTTTTTCAAGAAAAATAATTAAGAATGGTGTTAATTTACATACTAACAGTTGTGGTTGTAGTTTGTGTAGTTCTCCTTTTAAAGAGAAGACATAAGAATAAAATTAAAAGGTATTATGGCATTAAAAAATAAGATGTTTTAATGCCATAATACCTTATAGTTTACTTACTGTAAAGCATGCAATGTTGTTTGTTTACCCAACCACTCTTCTAATTTAGTATAAATATTTTTTTGATCTTCAGGAAGGAAATGCTTAATTCTAGTACTGTGTGACCCACCTTTTAATACCATTTTCAAAGCGTTAACGGAAGCTTTTGGGGTTGGAGCACAAGCACCCCACGTGTCATATTCTCCATAAATATATAATATATGGTCGCCTTTATTTTCCACATAATTACGTACCTTTTTAATATAATTTGGATCATAGGTTAAGTCTACGTTTTTAGGAGCAAACCTATTGTTAGAGGTACTTGTAATAACGGTAAGCAAATCTTTTACCGGGGTAAAATCAAATCCGTAATAACCTAATTCAACCATATGTTGGTAGTATGAAGGTAATAGCCTATGGAATGTTTTATCGCAATAAAAACTAATCCCTACTACTTTGTTTACGTAATCAAATAATGCTTTTGAATCGGCAGAATCAGTAGGAATGTCTTCACATTTTGCTCCCCATTGCCAAAACGAGAAGGAAAATTCTAGCGCAGCATATTCTAAAGCTTCTTCTATAGATACTTTCGTGAATTTCATGTTTTTTTCTGTAGCATAAGCTTCTATTTCTTTTAAAAGAGCGGCTCTGTTTTCTAATAATAGTCGTTGAAAACGAGTAACTTTAGCTCTACATTCAAAATTTCCTACAGTGTTAATATGTTGAGTAGTTCTAGGGTCCTCTTGAGTATTTATCAAAGGCGCTACATAAGGGACTGCTACAGCTACATCATTTGGATATTTGGATTTGTATATTAAAACGGTTTCTCCACCTTTACTGATCCCTGAACTTACCCATTTTCCAGTGTATAACTTTTTTAATTTAGTAACAATATCATGATAGTCTTCTATGGCTTGATCATTTTTTAAATATTCCCATGGGGTAGGTTCAGGTCTTGATTTTCCATAAAAACGGTATTCCACAATTACTTGATTTCCTCGTAATATTTTACTCATTTCTTTTGTTCTCACATAAGCTTCATATCCCTCTGTTTCAATTACAGTAGGTAATGAAAAATCATTGTGTGATAGATAAATATAATGGGTAAAAGTACCTTTTAATTTGTTTGAATGATCCAAAGGTTGCTGTAAAGCAATTTGATAGGTTTTTTTAAAACCATCTAAATTTTCTATTTCAGTAATTTGTGATTTTGGAAATAATTGTTGAATTTTTTCCGCAACTGTTATTGATGCTTTTTGTTCAACAGTAGCAACGGTTTTACATGAAGTTACGCATACGAATAAGATAACTAAACCTGTTAAAAAATGTTTCATGGTGTGTGTGTTATATGAGAGTATAAAAATAATAGCCTTTCAAGGGATATACAGATATTATTTTAGCTTTAAATAATACTATAATCTCCTTTTTTAGCTAGTTTAGTATTATGAGGATATAAATGGACTATTTTTATCCTACTAACGTACTATACAAATGAATATACCCTATATTACATCAGAAGAAATAGAACAAAACACTAATTTTTTAGAATTAATCAATTCACTCAAAATAGTTTTTAAAGAGAATACTACTTTAATTCCTATGCGCCATCACCATGATTTTCCAAACCCGGAAGTAGGTGAAGATTCAACGTTATTACTCATGCCAGCCTGGAACCCAAGTAAAGACGCTGGCGTAAAAATAGTAACGGTAAGCCCTAAAAACGGTCAATTTAACTTACCTTCTATACAAGGAACTTATATTTATTTAGATGCTACTAAAGGCTCTATTAAAGCATTATTAGAAGCTAAAAACATGACCGCTAAACGTACTGCCGCTGCTTCAGCTTTAGCTTCTTCCTATTTATCTAGAGAAGATTCATCTTCTTTATTAATGATTGGTACTGGAGCATTGTCAAAAAATCTTATTAAAGCGCATGCTAGTGTAAGACCAATAAAACAAGTATTTATTTGGGGGCGTTCTCTTGAAAAAGCCCAAATGATATGTGATGATTTAAATAAGGAATCATTTACCAGTACTCCAATTAAAAATATTGAAGATGTGATTTCTTCTGTCGACATTATTTCATCGGCAACATTATCTAAAACTCCTTTAGTTTTAGGGAAATACTTAGTAGCAGGACAACACGTTGATTTAGTTGGTGCTTATAAAAAAGACACTAGAGAAGCAGATAACGACGTAATTATAAAAGGGAGCGTGTACATTGATACTTATCAAGGCGGATTAAAAGAGAGTGGTGATATTGTAATTCCACTAAAAACTGGAGTATTACAAGAAAACGATATTAAAGCTGACTTATTTGAATTGTGTGCTAATAAAAAAGAAGGTAGACAAACAGCTTCTGAAATTACAGTGTTTAAATCTGTTGGTCACGCTTTAGAAGATTTAGCTGCTGCCACCTATTACTATAATAAAAGAACTAGTTTAGTGAATCAATAACAGTATTATGAATACATAGGTTAATTGTTATAGTCAGTCTGAGCTTGTTGAGAACTAATTTATTTACACTTCAATAAGCTCAAACTGATATTTGAATATTATATCAATTACCCATTGAAACATGATTTTATGAATTAACTCATTATAACCTTTCAATATTAAAAGATGAATACTACCTACCAAAACATTTTAAATAATACAGCATTTACTCCTAATGCTGACTGGTTACAAATAAAAACAATTGACATGCATACTGGAGGAGAACCCTTACGTGTAATTGTTGATGGGTTTCCAGCACTAAAAGGAAATTCTGTTTTAGATTATAGAAGATATTGTAAAGAACATTACGATCATTTAAGAACAACTTTAATGTTTGAACCTCGTGGACATGCTGATATGTATGGGTGTATTTTATTGCCTCCAAATGATGATGAAGGTGATTTTGGAATCATTTTTTTGCATAACGAAGGGTATAGTACCATGTGCGGACATGCAATTATTGCAATATCTACGCTGGCTGTTGAAATGAATTGGATACGGGTAAAAGAAGGAGAAAATATCATAAAAATAGACGCCCCTTGTGGAAGAATAATAGCTTTTGCCCAAGTAAGTAATAAAAAAGTAACAGAAGTTTATTTTCATTGTGTGCCAAGTTTTGTAGTAGGATTAGATAGAACCGTTACGATCCCAGAACTAGGAACTATTACCTATGATTTAGCTTATGGTGGCGCTTTTTATGCCTATGTTGATATGGCTAAAAATAACTTTAACTTCGATTTAAGTGCCGACTCATACCGATCATTAATTACTAATGGAATGAAAATTAAACATGCTGTGATGAATCAAGACACTGAAATAATTCATCCATTTGAGGAAGATTTGAGTTTTTTATATGGAACTATTTTTATCGATAATACTAAACAAATGTCAGCTATTGATAGTAGGAATGTTTGCATTTTTGCTGAAGGTGAAGTCGATCGTTGTCCAACGGGGTCTGGTGTTTCTGGTAGAATGGCAATTCACAAAGCTAGAAAAGAACTTAATTTTGGGGAAACTATGACTATTGAAAGTATTACCGGCTCAGTTTTTAAAGGATCGATAGTTAATGAGGAAGATTATGGACCTTTCACGGCTGTGATACCACAAGTAGAAGGGTCTGCTTATATTACTGGAATGAACACTTTTGTTATTGACCCTAAAGATCCTATGAAAGATGGATTTATTTTACGATAAAATTATACTTACTTTTATAGTACTTAATTACACCCAAATGTAAAAATCATGAATGCAACTAAGTATCAAGAACTACAAATATCCATATCTCAAGCTGAAGAAATTACTTATAAGTTATTCAATATAAAAGGAACTGCATCTGAACTCCCAGGAGAAGTCGATTTTAACTTTAGAATAAAAATTAAAGGACAAGAAGGATTTATTCTAAAAATATCACGTCCAAATGAAGATGAAAGCTATTTAGATTTTCAACAAAGCTTATTGCAATATGTGGAAAAAAATGGACGAAATTTAATTGCTCCAAAAGTTATTAAAGATAAAAATGGCAACTCAATTTCTGAAATCACAGACAATTTTGGAAACAAAAGAAATGTACGTTTGTTAACTTGGATTTCTGGTAGAATTTGGAGTAGTGTAAATCCGCAACTGAATGATTTACGTTTTAGCTTAGGGGAACAATGTGGCTTATTGACTCAGGCTTTACAGGGGTATACTCATCCGAAATCAAAACGTAATTTTGAATGGGATCTAGCACAGTCCCTTTGGACAAAAAAACAAAATCATTTATTTTCCGGAAAGGAAAGAGAAATTATAACACATTTCCAAAATAGGTTTGAACTAGCTCAACCTTCTTATTTAAAATTAAGAAAGTCTGTAATTCATAATGATGCCAATGATAATAACTTAATTGTTTCGCCTGATCTTATTAATCCTAAGGTAAAAGCTGCTATAGACTATGGTGATGCTATTCATACACAAGTTATTAATGATTTAGCCATAACCTGTGCATATGCTATTATGAATCATAATGATGCATTAGAGGCTGCGTTACCAATTATAAAGGGGTATCATGCTACTTTTCAGTTACAAGAAGAAGAATTAGCACATTTATATACTGCCATTGCAATGCGGTTAATTATAACTGTTACCAAATCAGCAATAAATAAAATAGCAGAGCCAGAGAATACCTACTTATTAATAAGTGAAAAACCAGCCTGGGAAGTACTAAAAAAATGGTACAATATAAGCGCTGATTACGCTGAGTATAGTTTCCGAGAGGCTTGTGGGTTTTCTGCACATCCAAATCAAACAGTATTTTTAAACTGGGCAGATAAAAATACATTTCAATTTTCAGATGTCTTTCCAACAATACAATCAAATAATGGATATCAACTTGACTTAAGTGTTTCTAGCAAATGGTTAGGGCACAAGAAAGATATGGCGGCACCTGATTTTTTAAGTTATAAACTCAATAGTTTACAGCAACAACACCCTAATAAACTTATTGCTGGAGGTTACTTGGAACCCCGTTCCGTATACCGTTCTTCTGCTTATGATAAAATAGGAAATAATGGTTCAGAAAGCAGAACGATTCATTTAGGTATCGATTTTTGGTTGCCTGCTCAAACTCCTGTTCATGCTTTTTTAGATGGTGAAATAATCATAACTAGTTATAACAATAATGACAAAGACTATGGTGGATTACTCATTTTGAAACATAGTGTTGATGAGCTAACATTCTATTCTTTATACGGGCATTTATCTGAAGTAAGTACGAAGCAATATCATGTAGGTGACATGATTCAAAAAGGAGAATGTATTGGTTATCTAGGAAATATGAATGAAAATGGGAATTGGGTTCCTCATTTGCATTTTCAATTGCTTTTATCAATGTTAAATTTTACCAATGATTTTCCTGGAGTAGGGTATTATAGACAAATAGCTGTTTGGAAAAGTATTTGCCCAAACCCTAATTTATTATTTAAAAAAACGGAGCTTTCTACAACAAAAATAGCAACTAATGATACCCTTATCGCTTTTCGAAAACAACACCTCGGAAAAGGCCTAAGCTTACAATATAACACCCCTATTAAGATGGTTCGTGGTGACGGACAATATTTAATAGACCAATACGGGCAAAAATATTTAGATACAGTAAATAACGTTGCACACGTAGGACATGAACATGCAGCTGTTGTGCAGGCTGGGCAAGATCAAATGGCGTTGATTAACACCAATTCAAGATATTTACATGATAATATTAATGCCTTAACGCAAGAATTATTAGCAACATTACCCGAAGAACTATCTGTTTTACATTTTGTAAACTCAGGAAGTGAGGCCAATGAACTGGCTATACGTATGGTAAAAGCAAATACAGGAGAACGCGACATTATTGCTTCTGAAGTTGGCTACCATGGTAATACGAACATGTGTATTGATATTAGTTCGTATAAATTTGATGGAAAAGGGGGAGAAGGTGCTCCAGAACATACCCATATTTTTCCGCTACCAGATGCTTTTAGAGGAATATATCGCGGGAATAATACTGGAGAACAATATGCAAAAGAGGTGCAAAAACAAATAGATATTGTGCACTCTAAAAATAGAGGTGTTGGTGCGTTTATTATTGAACCCATTATTAGTTGTGGTGGACAAATAGAGCTGCCAAAAGGCTTTTTATCAAGAGCTTATAAGTATATAAGAAATGCTGGTGGACTCTGTATCTCTGATGAGGTTCAAGTAGGCTGTGGTCGTATGGGAAAAACTTTTTGGGGGTTTCAGTTACACGATGTTGTTCCTGATATTATAACAATAGGGAAACCTTTAGGGAACGGACATCCGTTAGCAGCCGTAGTGTGTACTCAAGAAGTAGCTGATAAATTTGCTAATGGTATGGAATACTTTAATACGTTTGGGGGGAACCCCGTATCGTGCGCTATTGGAACAGAAGTATTGCGCATTGTAAAACGAGAAAATTTACAAGAAAATGCTTTAAAAGTGGGGGAGTTTTTAAAATCGGAATTAAAACAATTGGCAATTCAATTTCCCATCATAGGAGATGTTCGTGGACAAGGATTATTTCTAGGGATTGAATTAGTAGATTCAGAAATGATTCCATTAGCTGCGCAAACTGATTATTTAGCAAATCGTATGAAAGACCATGGAATATTGATGAGTATTGATGGGCCAGATCATAATGTATTAAAAATTAAACCACCTATTGTATTTACTAAAGAAAACGCAGAAGAATTATTATTTTATTTGCGAAAGATTTTTTCAGAAGATTTTATGAAAAAGATTGCCTAATGAAATACAAACGTTATCGTTTGTATTATATGGTTAGATATTAATTGAGTAAAAATAAGTTTTGATTATCTGACTTTAAAAGTTATAGCTAAAATGATTTATAAAGTAAAGGTCTATGGTTATTTACAATAAAAGAGTTAGATTTTATGATTGAAGCTGAAAAAAAAATATGTTTAAAAGGAGAATTCCTATCACTAAAAAAACATAGTACTGATGTTAAACAAGGTAAAATAATCTAATAATATATCGATTGCTTACAAATGAGGGGTGAGGGAGATGCCTTATGCTTATTTAAAATACAACTAAAATAAATTAAATTATGAAAAAATTATTACTATTATTATGTATTACATTCTGTTTTGCTTGTACAGATACGCACACATCTATTCAAGAAGATAAAGCTGCTATTATAGCAATTATGAAAGCCCAAGAAAAAGCCTGGTCTAATCATAATTTAGAAGGTTTTATGGAAGGGTATTGGAAATCAGATTCCTTAAAATTCTATGGTAGTAATGGTTTGACATATGGTTGGGAAAAAACATTAGCGAATTATAAAAAAGGGTATCCAACAAAAGAACATACAGGAACATTAAAGTTTAAAATAAATGATTTGTCAAAAATTTCTGACGCTGCATATTATGTAATGGGAGAGTATCATTTAATTAGGAA
>Ga0105354_1001835_pt1 | contig 13064 bp, 10 predicted proteins | sample GOMGulsemesocosm_FD_83658 | JGI IMG/M metagenome (GOLD analysis project Ga0105354, IMG submission 83658) | Methane-oxidizing microbial communities from mesocosms in the Gulf of Mexico - GOM9B Gulf of Mexico | ecosystem: Environmental > Aquatic > Marine > Cold seeps | place: USA: Gulf of America...
GTAGTGCTTCTGCTAGTAATGGCGCAACCGTTAGTTGGCGTACTTTAGAGCAAGCTTCAGCCTGTTCTGTTAAAGGAATAGTATCAGTGACAATTAACTCATCAATGGCGGAGTCAGATATGTTGTTTATTGCAGGGCCCGATAGAACTGGGTGAGTTGCATAGGCGTATACTTTTGCAGCACCGTTTTCTTTTAAAGCCAATGCAGCTTTACATAGTGTGCCTGCTGTATCTGTCATGTCATCAACTAAGATGCAAGTACGACCTGTTACATCGCCAATGATGTTCATCACTTGTGACTCATTAGCACGTTCACGACGTTTGTCTATAATGGCAAGATCGCAATCAAGCTGCTTGGCAACTGCGCGTGCTCTGACAACACCACCTACATCCGGAGATACGACAATTAAATTTTCGTATTTCTGTTCGATGATATCATCGAGTAGCACGGGTGAGCCGTAGACGTTATCAACAGGAATGCTAAAGAATCCCTGGATTTGGTCAGCGTGCAGATCCATTGTCATTACTCTGTCGACGCCTGCATTGGTGATCATGTCTGCAACAATTCTTGCGCTGATAGCGACACGTGCTGAACGTGGGCGTCTATCTTGGCGCGCGTATCCGAAATAAGGGATAACAGCTGTAATACGAGTTGCAGAAGCTCTTCTTAGAGCATCGACCATGACAATTAATTCCATTAAATTGTCATTGGTGGGGGCGCAGGTAGACTGGATAATGAATACGTCTTTACCACGTACATTTTCCTGAATTTCAATGCTTACTTCACCATCACTAAAGCGAGCGACGTGAGCTTTTCCCATAGGAATATCTAAACGTTCAACAACCTTAAGTGCTAGCTCAGGGTTAGAATTTCCACTGAAAACCATTAACTGTGACATGGATGATACCTTTTAGATCGTCATTATAAGCATTAGTCGTATGGAGCCTATTATCACTTTTATTAGTGAGGTCCGCGAATGAATGATTAAATATCAGTCATTAATGCTTTGCGAAAACCGCTAAAATTGAAATAAATAATAGGCCAAAAATTGCGGCCGTATTTTGCGACAATATGCCTAGAAGGTCAAGAAATAAACGAGCAAACCTATAATTGATTTGCCAGTAATTGAGTGTCCCATTTGTAAATCGCTAAGAGAAAGCGAGTATCAGCTTTGCTAATGATGATTTTTGCGGGTAGGACGTGCTCACCAAATTTTTTGTATTTAGGGTATAGAACGTTCCATCCATCTTGGGTAAGAGCTGCAAGTCTTTCATTTTTAAGAGTTGCTTTGCTTTGGCTTAAAGGAGACGGTAAGCCGAGTATCCAGTACTTTACATTTTCAACGGGTAAGTCCCAGCCTAGGCGTTTACGTAAAATAGCACTCGTGTTTTTGCCGGTGATAGGTGCTTCTTTTGCAATGTTTAGAGTGGCTGATTTGTCGTTTCCTGTCAGCTCTAGCCCCTGTTGCCCAAACGGGCCTGAAAACTCTATTTTAAAATCATTTTTTTGCTGTTGCCATTGCATGCTTGCGGTTTGGGTTTTGTCTTTAATTTTGATGGCTATACGTGCGTTGTTTTGCCAGTTTTTGATCTGTTTGATTTCATTTACGTGTTCACCCCAGCTGAGCGTGTTTTGCTCAGCGGTGTTTTCAATGGGTTTGTTGGTGCTGCAGCCGGTAATAATCAGCACAGTAAAAAGAAGGGTAAAAATACGTTTCATGATTATTTCTCTAGTAATGCACGTGCTTGTTTGACGAACTTGTTATCGGGATGAGAGGTGCTTATTTTTATAAACACCTGATTTGCTTTATCGTATTGATTGACGCTGGTTAAAGCTGCGATTAAGTGTGAGCCAACTTCAGGGTCATCAAATAAAGAAAAAGCTTTTGTTAAATAGCTAATTGCTTCTTCGTAACGATTTAGTTTGAATAGAACCCAGCCCATAGAATCAATAGTCGCAGGATCATTAGGGATGAGCTTAAGGGCTTTTTCGATCAGGGTTAACGCCTCTTCGTAACGCTTAGTGTGCACCGTTAATGTATAGCCAAAAGCATTGAGTACTGTAGGGTTGTTGGGGGTGATGCTCAGTATGGTTTTGAAATCCTGTTCAGCAGCTTTAAAATCTAACGGCTCCAAATACATGGCCCTCGCGTACAGTAAATCCGTATTTTTACTTTCAAGAAGAATTTGTTTGTCTAAGAGCTTAATTGCCTGTTCGGTCTGTTCAAATTTTTGCAGCCAGTTTGCCAGCATTAATATATAGGTGTTTGTCTCTTGGGGATGCTTGGCGATCAGCTGTGCAGTGATCAGTTCAACTTTTTCTTTATCTTGTGCTTCTCTGTGTAAGCTGACAGCACGTGTGTGCGCTTGAAGGAGGTTGCTGCCATGTTCTACATTGAGGTAATGTTCGATAGCCAGTGGAAAGTTTTCGGTGCGCTCTGCGATAATAGCGAGGTAGAAATTTGGGGCGCTATTTTGCGGAGTGTCTGCTAAAAAACCTTCAAACATTGCTCGACTTTCTGCGAGTTGGTTGTAGTCCAGAGCGGTCAATGCCAAATAGTTGTGTAGTGGTCTATCTTGAGGAGATAGGCTGATTAATTGTTTTATTTTATCGATCGCTTGTAAGTTTTTCTTCATCGAGAATAAAATTTGAACATGTAGGGCATTGTACTGGCGGTCTTTAGGGTGTTTGTCGAGTAGTAGCTTTAGAGTATCTAATGCTTGCGAAAAGCGTCTTTGCTTTTTTAAGGTCTCTGCTTTGTGGTAGAGGGCATTGGGGTGATCGGGTGTTAGTTGTAGTGCGCGCTGAAAATTTGACAGTGCTTTTTCCGATTCATCAAGCTGGCTGTGTAATACTCCAAGTGTAGTTAGCCGATCGCTTTCAACATCCTCGTTAACACTGACCTTAGTTAGTAGCTCTATATAAATAGTGATCTCATTTTTGTTCATGTTCTTTAACTGAGAATTTAAAAGTAATAGAACTTTGTGTTGGCCTAGATCTAACGCCTTGTTGAAATGAGGAAGCGCTTCTTCAAACTCTCCTTGTGAAATAAGCAAATTGGCTAATAGCTGTCTCGGTTCTGGCTCTTCTGGTGCGCTATCAATCCAAAGAGTGACCGCTTCTGTTAATGCGTCAGTATCTCTTAAATGTTGGGCAATACGCACAGCCCTTTTAGCGATAGCTGGGTCTTTGGTAAGCGCAGATTGTTTTAAATATTTTTCCAGGCTTAATTGGTAGTCATTGGCATGACCTGATATCTCAGCCACCAAAATGTCGTATAAGGTTTGAGGGTGGAGTTTGTTTAGCTGATATTCTCCCTCAAAATTAGCATCTGAAGACGAGTGCGATTGCGTGGCGCAACCAAAAAGGCTGAAAAAGCTAAGGATGAGTATAGCGGTACGTACTGTCATCACGTTTAGGTCGTATCCTTGTGAGCGAAACGGTTAAGTGAACAAGAGTATAAAGTATCATGACTCTATTTTAAGCATAGCAGTTACACTCTTGATAATCGATCTGACAAGCGCTAACTGTTTAAGTTTACAAAAAAAACGCTCAACATTTACGCTTTATTTGAAATTGTCTCTAAATAAAAAGAGTTGTAGGGGAAATTGTTTACCAAAGTTGTTATTATGGCGCGTTTTTTAACTATCATTTTTGTCCGCTTCCTTAGTTGTTTTAAGGCGGTGGTATTTAGTTCACGGGATTAGATTCTTTTTATATGACCCTATTGGCGTTGGGTATCAACCATAAGACTGCTTCGGTGGAAGTGCGAGAGCGTCTGGCGATTGCACCTGCTATCATGGAAAATGCGTTAATTGAAGCATGTAAGAGTGCGCGATTAAACGAGATAGCGATATTGTCCACTTGTAATCGCACCGAGATATACTGTTCAGCAAATACGGCTGATGCGCAGGAGATTTTGGCGTGGATCAGTCAGTATAAATCATTGAGTATCGCTGAAGTTGAACAAAGTGTGTACTTGCACAGTGAGTTAGATGCTGTACAGCACATGATGAGGGTGGCCTGTGGGCTCGATTCATTGGTGCTGGGTGAACCGCAAATTCTTGGTCAGCTTAAGTCGAGCTTTGCGGTATCGCAAAAATTGAAGTTGATGAAGGGTGAGTTAGGGCAGTTATTTCAGCAGACCTTTGCGGTTGCTAAGAAAGTGCGAACTGACACCGCTATCGGTGAGAACCCAGTATCAGTCGCCTTTGCTGCAGTGAGTTTGGCTCAGCATATTTTTTCTGACTTAGGTAACAGTACCGCATTGTTAATCGGTGCGGGAGAAACGATTGAGCTGGTAGCGCGTCATTTGAGTAATGCCGGTGTGAAAAATATCATTGTCGCCAATCGTACGTTGGATAGAGCACAGTCATTAGCTTCGAGTTTTAACGGTGAAGCGATACTGTTAGGTGATATACCGGATATATTGCACCGCGCTGATATTGTTATTGCATCGACAGCTTCTCAGTTACCTATTTTGGGTAAGGGAGCTGTTGAAAGCGCGCTGCAAAAACGTAAGCATCAGCCAATGTTTATGATAGATATCGCCGTACCGCGAGACATTGAAGTGCAGGTAAAAGATCTTGAAGACGTCTATTTATATACGGTCGATGATTTGCAGCAAGTGATTCAAGAAAATCAACAGCAGCGTCAGGCGGCAGCGCTTGAGGCAGAAAAGATTATTTTAGAAGGGGTTGATAGTTATCTGCACGAGCGGCGCTCACGAGATGTTGTCAGTACATTAACTTCACTGCGTACCCAGACAGAATTGTTGCGGGACAGTGAAGTGGAGTATGCATTAAAGAATTTAGCGAAAGGTGAGGATGCTGAGCAAGTGGTCATTGAGCTGGCAAGGCGTCTTAGCAATAAAGTGCTGCACCATCCGAGTATTCAGTTGCGTAAAGCAAGTGCGCAAGGGCGCACTGACTTACCTGAGCTCGTTGAAGAAATATTTCAGTTAAAGTCAGATACACAGTGATTTTTTAAAAAGATTTTACTTATCTTAGTATGAGGTGAGTGGTTGGTTTGAGGAAAGTAGGATGAAAGAATCCGTAAGATTAAAGCTAGAGAAACTCGCAGAAAGATATGAAGAACTCGCAGTATTGATGAGCTCCCCTGATGTTATATCAGATCAAGACAAATTTCGTTCGCACTCTAAAGAATATGCTGAAATAGAGCCAATAGTGTTGGCTTTTGAAGAATTTGGTAGCGCAGAAGCTGATTTTGAAGAAGCCAAGCTAATGGCTGAAGATGACGATCCTGATATGCGTGAAATGGCAGCGGATGAGTACCGTAGCGCTAAGGGTAGAATTGAAGCGTTAGAGGCACAGTTGCAAGTATTATTGCTGCCAAAAGATCCTAATGACGGCCGCAACGTCTTCGTAGAAGTGCGTGCGGGAACGGGTGGTGATGAGGCGGCTATTTTTGCCGGTGACTTATTTAGAATGTACTCTAAATATGTCGATACTATGGGCTGGCGCATCGAGGTTATCAGTACTAATGAAGGAGAGCACGGCGGTTATAAAGAGTTGATCTCTCGTATTGTTGGAACTGATGTGTACTCGCATCTCAAATTCGAGTCCGGTGTGCATCGTGTACAGCGAGTCCCAGAGACTGAATCTCAAGGGCGAGTGCATACCTCTGCTTGTACTGTCGCCATTATGCCTGAGATGGATGAGGTTGATGAGGTGCAAATCAATAAGGCAGATTTGCGTGTTGATACCTATCGTGCTTCCGGTGCTGGTGGTCAGCACGTTAATAAAACGGATTCAGCCATTCGTATTACGCATATTCCGACAGGGGTGGTTGTAGAGTGTCAAGAAGAGCGTTCTCAGCATAAAAACCGTGCCAAAGCGATGTCTTTGCTGGCATCGAGATTACAGTCGGCTGAAGATGAAAAACAAGCGGCTGAGCAAGCTGATACGCGTAAATCTCTGGTGGGAAGTGGTGATCGATCTGAGCGTATTCGCACGTATAATTATCCGCAAGGGCGTATTTCAGATCATCGTATTAACTTAACCTTGTATAAGTTGGGTGAGGTGATGGAAGGTGCGCTTGGTCAAGTTATTGGCCCCTTACAAATAGAGCGTCAAACAGAGTTGCTTGGCGAGCTTGGCGATTAAGTTGATTGTTGATTGGTCGTTTAAAGGCGCTGGGGTATTGAGTGACTGAAAAAAGTATTGCGGATGCGCTAACGAAAAGTAAGGTGTTGGAAGGGTTAAGTGATACACCAGGGCTGGATGTGCAGTTAATACTTGCAGAGGTATTGGGTAAAAATACTAGCTATTTGTATACCTGGCCTGAAAAATTGCTCACGAAGCAGCAAGCTCAACTGTTTGATGAGCTACTGCAAAGGCGCATTATCGGTGAGCCAATCGCTTACTTGTTGGGTTATCAGGATTTTTGGAGTCTGCGTTTAAAAGTCTCTAAAGATACTTTAATTCCACGCCCTGATACTGAGTTGTTAGTTGAGCAAGCGTTATCTTTATTGGCTGATGGTGATTTTAGAGTCGCTGATTTAGGTACAGGAACAGGTGCTATAGCGCTTTCGCTCGCCACAGAACGGCCCTCTTGGAAAGTGGTTGCCAGCGATTTTTTACCGGCAGCAGCGGAGCTTGCTCGAATAAATAGAGATCATTTAAAACTTGCCAATGTCAATATACTCACAGGTAGTTGGTTTGAGCCGCTCGTGGGTAAGTTTGATTTAATTGTGTCAAACCCTCCTTATATAGATGCCAATGATGAGCACTTAGCGCGTGGTGATGTGCGCTTTGAGCCTTTAACTGCACTGGTGGCGACGCACAGTGGTTATAAGGATTTAAGAGATATTATCGAGGGAGCGCGCGATCATTTAGTCGCTCATGGCTGGCTGTTGCTTGAACATGGTTTTGAGCAGGCTGAAGGTGTTCGCCATCTGTTTGAAGCAAGTGGTTATCAAGCAGCGCACACCGTGCAAGATTTTGGTAAAAACGATCGAGTGACTTTGGCGCAATGGATTTTATAGCAAGGTGTAATGATGGAAATGTTATCTGATCAACAGCTCATGCGATATTCTAGACAGATCATGCTAGGGGATGTTGACATTGCTGGGCAGGAGAAATTACTCGATAGTAAGGTGCTGGTCATCGGTTTGGGTGGTTTGGGAAGTCCTGTTGCTTTGTACTTGGCAGCAGCCGGTGTCGGTGAGCTAGTGCTGCTAGATGATGATGAAGTGGATTTGTCTAATTTGCAGCGCCAAATTATTCATGATGAAGCAAGTATCGGACAGTCTAAGGTGGCTTCTGCTGCTGCGCGCATTCAAGGGATCAATGCTGATGTAAAAATACAGCAGATCATGCAAAGGCTCGCTAAAGAAGAGCTGCAGGAGCAAGTAGCTGCTGTCGACTTAGTGGTTGATTGCACTGATAATTTTGCTAGTCGCTATCTCATCAATGAGCTGTGTGTGAAGATGCTTAAGCCGTTAGTTAGTGGGGCTGCTATCCGTATGGAAGGCCAGTTGCTGACTGTCGATCCGCGAATCGAAGGCGCGCCTTGCTATCAGTGTCTCTACCCGCGTCAGGAAAAAGTGGAAGAGTTATCTTGTTCACAATCAGGAGTATTGGCGCCGTTAGTGGGGGTCATTGGTTCTATGCAGGCTTTGGAGGTGCTTAAGGTTTTGGCCGGGGTGGGTGATGCGCTGGTGGGTCGCTTAATGATATTTGATGCAAAAAGTATGCAGTGGCAATCGCTGAAGCTTAAAGCAGATAGCAATTGTCCCGTGTGCTCTGAGGGTTTATAGAGCTTAAATCTGTTTTTCTTGGTGTGACAGGTCTAGTCCGAGAGGCTAGTCTGTCACGTTAATATATAAGTCTGTTACTACATCTTCTAACGTTCTATTTTCAGCGCTGATGACGCCTAGGTCATTCAGTGCAGAACCTACAGCGTAAGTACCTTGCGATACTGATCCAGAATAACATTGTGTCATATTGTAAACGGGCATGTTTATCTGCTGTGCTTTTTTAAGTGCACCCATAAGAGTGTTGTTTTGATCGGGTGGGTTGCCTGCTCCAAAACTCAGCATGACCACAGCTTTTGATACCGTTTGATTAAATGCGGCTTCGACTTGAGTGTTACTTATACCTGGGTAAAGATAAAGTACAGCGACGTTTTTAGCGGTGAAGTTGGCGAGCTTAAATGTCTTTATTGCTAAGGCAGTTTCTTGCGGTTGTGGTGTTGATTGGTTGGTGAACTCTAGGTTTATAGCAGCGTGCGCCAGTAGAGGAGCATTTAAACTATCAAATGCGGTTAGAGCGCTAGAGTGTACTTTCTTAGCGCAATTACCAGCTAGTAGCTTGCCTGCAAAGCTTAAGGCGACTTGCGATAATTGCTTGCTACGGGCAAACAAAGCGGCTTCGGTTAAGTTACTAGCGCCATCACTGCGTGGCTTGCACAATGGGATTTGTGAGCCGGTGACGATAACCGGTTTAATGTTAGTGCCTAGCATATGGTGCAGTGCTGCAGCGGTATAAGCCATAGTATCTGTGCCGTGTAAAACAATGAACCCTGCGTAATTCGCGTAGTTGTTACTTATGCATTGGGCTATTTCTAGCCAGTCTTTGGGTTGCGCATTTGAGCTGTCAATTAAGTGATCGAATTCATGTACGCGATATGGCTTGAGTTGATCAATAGCTTGATTCGATAGGTTTGATTCAATCAGCGCTTGAATGCCTTCGCTAGCCTGGTAGCCGACACTGCTTGACTGCATGCCAATCGTGCCACCAGTATAAATTATCAATAGTGGTTGCTGCATATATCTGTGCTCTATGTGTTGCCCTAAGTTAATTAATATCTGCTTGTTGTTCATCGGGTTCTATAGCGAACAGTCGTGAAGATTTTATTTGGTTGTCAGATATTTGCAGGGTTTCTATATGGTAATTGTTAACTTTTAGGCAAATGTTGGCTTCTGGGATGGCTTCAAGAGTCTCGGTGATTAAGCCGTTAAGGGTCTTGGGGCCGTTGGTCGGAAGTGTCCAGTTCAGCGCTTTATTGATGTCTCTTATAAAAGCCGTGCCTTCAATGATATAGCTGTTGTCTTCCTGTTGGTGTATTTCATTGCTCTCATCTTTTTGCACGCTCGATAGCTCACCTACTATCTCTTCTAGAATGTCTGAAAGGGTAGCAATTCCTTGGATGTCCCCGTATTCGTCAACCACTAAGCCCAGTCGATGATTCTCTTTCTGGAAGTTGAAAAGTTGCACTTGTAAAGGGGTGCTTTCAGGAATGAAGTAAGGCTCGCGAATGACTTGTACCAAAGTGGTTTTGGTTAAGTTGTTTTGGCGAATGAGTTTGGTCAAATTACGTAAGTGCAAAATACCAATGGCCTTGTTAATGTCAGTGTTGTAAACGGGCAGCAAGGTATGTTCGGAGGTAGTGATAGTCTCCAGAATTTGCTCAAAGTCTAAGTCTAAATCTATCCCCAGTATCTCATTGCGAGGGATCATGATGTCTTCGACAGTGACTTCGTTGAGTTCTAATACGCCAAGCAGCATAGATTGCTTGCCTTTTGGTAGCATGGAACCCGATTCGTTGACAATTGTTCGCAGCTCTTCGGTGCTTAAATCGTGCTCGCCTTGGCTTGATGTTGAAAAGCCTGCTAAACGAAGTATGCCATTGGTAATCTTGTTGAGTACAAAAACCAGTGGGTAGAGTACCTTGAGCATTGGTGTAAGTAAGTAGGCCGCAGGGAAGGCTATTTTTTCTGGGTGAAAGGCGGCCATTGTTTTAGGGGTTACTTCGGCAAAAATGAGTATTACGATGGTCAGTGCTGCAGTTGCTATTACAATGCCCGCGTCACCCCAGAGTCTGACGGCAACAACCGTAGCTATTGCAGAGGCTAGTATGTTGACAAAATTGTTGCCAATTAAAATGACGCCAATGAGCCGGTCCGGAGTCTGTAATAATTTGTCGGCTTTAATAGCCGCGCTGTGCTTTTTCTTAACCAAATTGCGTAAGCGGTAGCGATTTAGTGACATCATGCCTGTTTCTGAGCTTGAGAAAAAAGCCGAGCATAATATCAAGAAGCAGAGAATACCTAAAAGTAGGCTTATCGACGCGTCTTCCAAGGTGGTGGATCCTATGTAGTTTAATTGAGCGTATTGTCGGGTGCGAGCGCGCTGCTGTCAATACTAAAAAGTCATCGCGCATTCGCTCCTTGAAAGAGGTTGGAGATGTTGATGTTGCTAGAGCGAATTAGATTAATAGTTCTAATACTAACTTAGATCCAAAAAAGCCGAGCATGAGTGATAGGAAGCCGCCGATTGTCCAGCGAATAGCTTTGCTGCCGCGCCATCCCCAGAAGATCCGACCAAATAGTAAAATACCGAATATAACCCAAGAGACACAAGAGAATAGGCTTTTATGGGCCAAATGTTGGCTGAAAATATTGTCGACAAAAATGAAGCCAGTAATAAGCGAAGCCGTTAATAAGCAAAACCCAGTCCAGATCATCTCAAACAATAGTCGCTCCATTGTTTGTAATGGAGGTAGAGAATCGAGTAGGAGGCCGCTAATGTTGTGTTTTAGAGCTTTGTTTTGCTGGTGCAGTAAAACGGCCTGAAAAGCGGCTAAGGTGAAAATGCTGTAGGCGAGGATCGAGAGTAAAATATGGCTAAGTAAGCCGCTTTCATAGGGTCTGGGTTCTGGTTTGGATAAAAAAGTATCAAATAGTATGAGTAGTGCTGCCATCGGAAAGACTGCAATAAATAGGTTTTCTACTCTTTGTCGCAAGCTGCTAATGATAAGTACTAATGCGACTAGCCAGCTGACGAGCGAGCCTGTGGTGAAAAAGCTGAGATTAATGCCCTGCTCTAAGTGTAGTGAGTGCTGCAGCAAAAAGGTATGCGCGAAAATGGCAAGCACGCCGAGAACTTTAGATAACGGAAACTTCCCAAGCAGGTGTCCCGTTGGTTTTTTTGAAAGTTGTAAATATTGAACGCCTGCCGAAAAAAGATAAAAAAAGGTGGCAGCTAAAACTAAAACACTAAACATTGTGCATCTCCTTGTGGGACGCTAGTTTGACATAAAAAATAAATCGATCATATATTTGCACTCTTATTAATCCCTGATTTACGGCTAAAATAATAATTAATAAGCGGGAGGGCTTTGCTTTGCGAAAAATGATCACAAACTTGCCTGTTTAATCGTTGTGTTTGCAGTTGTGTTAACTAAAAAATAGCTTTACTAAAGCGTATTTGCTGTAGGTGATTGTAATAAATTTGAGTTACAATATTGCGTATTACTAGCAATCAAGTTTTTAACGGCCTTCTTTGTAGTTGGTGTCTGTGATTTTCAATTGGTTGTGTCGAACTTAGAGGTAGTCATGTTTGAGAATTTATCGGAACGCTTAACGGGTACGCTTAAAGCGGTCACAGGCCAGGCAAAGCTTACAGAAGACAATATAAAAGGTACTTTGCGCGAAGTGCGTATGGCATTACTGGAAGCAGATGTTGCCCTTCCGGTGGTAAAAGAGTTTGTTAATGGTGTTAAAGAACGGGCTATAGGACAAGAAGTATCTGCCAGTTTAAAGCCCGGCCAAGTTTTCGTTAAAATAGTTAACGAAGAGTTGGTGCGGATTATGGGTGAGGAAAACTCCAGCCTTAATCTAGCGGCAACACCGCCGGCGGTTGTTTTGATGGCAGGTTTGCAAGGTGCAGGTAAAACCACCACTGTCGCTAAACTCTCGAAAATATTAAAAGAGCGCGAAAAGAAAAAAGTATTGGTTGTGTCTGCCGATGTATACCGTCCTGCTGCAATCAAACAGCTTGAAACTTTGGCCAGCGAAGTTGGTGTTAGCTTTTTCGACTCTAATGAACAGCAAAAGCCACTTGATATCGTCAATAGCGCATTAGAGCATGCAAAACTGCAGCACTTTGATGTGTTGTTAGTGGATACGGCAGGTCGTTTGGCTGTTGATAGTGACATGATGGCTGAGATCAAAGATCTGCACGCTGCTATAAAGCCTGTAGAGACATTATTTGTCGTCGATGCTATGACCGGGCAAGATGCTGCGAATACGGCCAAAGCTTTTGGTGAAGTACTTCCGCTAACGGGTGTTGTATTGACCAAAGCTGATGGTGATGCGCGTGGTGGTGCGGCGTTATCAGTCAGGCAAATTACCGGCAAACCTATCAAGTTTATCGGTACGGGTGAAAAAATTGAGGCGCTAGAGCCGTTTCACCCAGATCGTCTAGCATCGCGTATTTTAGGTATGGGCGATGTGCTCTCGCTGATTGAAGATGCTGAGCGTAAAATAGACAAGAAAAAAGCTGAAAAATTTGCCACTAAAATGACCAAAGGTAAGCGCTTTACCTTGGAAGATTTTAGTGAGCAAATTCAGCAAATGGACAACATGGGCGGCATGATGTCTATGATGGATAAATTGCCAGGCATGGGGCAAATGGTGCAGGCTGCACAGGCAGCGCAAGCTGAAAAAGGTATGGGCAAGCTGGTTGTCATTATCAATTCAATGACAGTGAAAGAGCGTAGAAATCCAGATATTATCAGTGGCTCTCGCAAGAAGCGTATTGCGATGGGTTCGGGCACGCAAATTCAAGACGTCAACCGTCTGCTTAAACAACATAAGCAAATGGCCAAGATGATGAAAAAAGTCTCTGGTAAAGGCGGTATGACTAAAATGATGCGCGGCATGAAAGGCATGATGCCTCCTGGAATGGGCGGCGGAGGCTTCCCAGGTATGCGTTAACAGCAATGATCTCTGTTGTGATATGAAAGCCAAGTGCTGCTAGAAATAGTGGTGCTTGGCTTTTCTGGTTTAGCTGTAAAAGAAATGCTATAAAGCTTCACATTAAAGCAGAAGTGGCGTAGAATCTGGCCTCGGAAAATTTTCCATGTCAGCGCGATTAGTGTGGATGTGGAACCGTACTGCTTTTTGTGAGACTTAGGTCTGAGCATAAAGTAGGAAAACTAACGTTGGGTAATATTAACGCCCACGCAATATATAAAGGATCACTTATGGTCACTATTCGTCTATCTCGTGGCGGCGCTAAAAAGCGTCCATTTTATCA
>Ga0105354_1001836_pt1 | contig 13061 bp, 20 predicted proteins | sample GOMGulsemesocosm_FD_83658 | JGI IMG/M metagenome (GOLD analysis project Ga0105354, IMG submission 83658) | Methane-oxidizing microbial communities from mesocosms in the Gulf of Mexico - GOM9B Gulf of Mexico | ecosystem: Environmental > Aquatic > Marine > Cold seeps | place: USA: Gulf of America...
GCAGCTTCCATATTGTTTGTCCCTACAACGAAGTAGTTCATTTTCATAAATAAATACCCTTGTTCCTAGTTAGTTCTCATCCTGAAACGGGGCCGTAGCGAGAGCGGCTCAATGGTTCAAGATGCGTGATACTAGATGTGGGCGCTTGGTCATTCCAAATAACCACATCTAGTAGTGAGCAGATTGAGTCAGTGAGACGTTCGCAGTTGGCATCTGTTTCTGAATGGGAACGAGTTAATAGAATAGGTACTTTACATTCACAGAGTGTCACAACATGTCAGTAGTCTTAGAATCAGCCAATAACTGTATTAACCATGACGACCAAAGATCGGTTATGTCATTAGATGCTCGCTGTTTGACTCGCACAGTAACGGACTCTGCTGCATATAAACGTTAAAACTGGACGTAACTGCGTAACAGCCATACCGTTATGATTCCTATTGTCATCGTGAGTAATAAGTTGCGAGATAAGATAGCAACAACTAAGCATATACTCGCAGCTATCCACTGCTCCTTTGTGCCTTGTACAATGATCACCGCCAATAATGCTGATAATAAGCAACCGGGTAATACCGCAAAAGCGGTTGCCCACGCACCCGTTGTCGGTAATTTTGATCCCAGCAGATAGCCACCAAAACGAATTGAAAAAGTGCCGACTGCTAAAGCGCATATTAAGATCCATTGATCCGTCATAATGTACCTCTACTCACCTGCTGCTTGGGCTCAGTAATGAGCGACTCTACTTGTTCTTTTTCTGCTGTAATTGGCAGCAGCATTGCTGCAAACACAGCTCCTGTTACGCCTCCTAAGGCAAGGGCCCAGGAAGGTTCTATCGGAGCAAACAGCACAAGTAAACCCGAAGTGCCTGCTGATACTAGCCAAGGCATTAGATCTTGAACACCTCGCCATAGACTACAGAGAATGGCGATAAATGCCGCCGTAAATGCAAAGTCCATTCCAATCGCTTGGGGCTCTGGTAGCACTTGTGCGAAGCTGACGCCAAAGACAGTTGCCATGGTCCATACGATAATAAGGCAAGTCCCACCGCCCACTAAATACCAATAACCTACTGCGCGCCCTTTGGCACGGGCAGCATACATCAGCGCCCAATTCTCATCAGTGGTTAAATGTACGCCAATTATCACCTGCCACAGCGGACGTCCGGCAAGTTCTTTGCGTAGTAATCCTGTCATCAGCAGAATCCTTAAGTTTAGAGCCATACCCGCGATAAGCGCAGTGAACGCACCCGCGCCAGACACTAATCGCTCTATAGCGAGTATTTGCGACGACCCGGCAAAAACAAACGTTCCCATTATGCCTGTTTGTAGTTCACTCATATGCGCTTGAGCAGCCAATAAACCGAAGGCTGCGCCATAGATAGCCACCCCAAACGCTAATGGTAGAATGTCACTCAAGCCTGACTTAAACTCATCTTTAGGCAGTAAGCTTTGTCGTTTATGATTAACTTGCATGGTTTTTCCGTTTATTCGATGAACGATGTTCGGTATAATGAACGAAACTGTTGTGTTCGTCAAACAATACGATGATTGATATATAAAACACCCGCAACCCCAAGGAAGCTATGAAACCAAATGAGTTAGTTGCCAGCGCAATAGGTAGAGAGAGAGAACGTGCAGGTCTGAGTCTTTCAGCACTGGCGAATAAAGCGGACCTGGCCAAATCGACACTGTCACAATTAGAGGCGGGTAAAGGCAACCCCAGCATTGAAACTTTATGGGCTATCGCCTGTGCACTAGAAGTACCTTTCAGTTTTTTATTTGATAACGATACGCCACAGAGCCGTTTGATACGTGCAAAAGAGGGTGAAAAGCGAGTCTCTAAGTGTGCAGAGTTTTCTGCTGTACTGCTCGATAAGTGTCCACCTCGCAGGCAACGAGATCTATATCGTATTGACTTAAGTGCTGGTTCTGAGCGCAGTGCTAAACCTCATCCACTAGGTACTGTTGAACATGCCTTTGTCAGCAGCGGTACTGTACTTATTGGACCGATTGGCGCTCAAGAAGAGTTACACGGTGGTGATTATTTTCGTTATCGCGGAGACCTCCCCCATGCCTACCAGGCAATATCTGAAACGGCATCTATCATGCTTATCATGGAAACAGGCCGTTGATAAATAATAAGTCATGAACATTACAGGGACTGCTCAAAATTTTGTTGCTGAGTTTGAGCAAAGCCACATAGATCGGGCTTCTCGGAGAAAAACCATATTTCACAGGCGTATTGATTCGCTAACCGCCTCCAGAAATAACAACTTCGATGGCGGAATATTGAAGACAGTGGTCAACCCCTTTATGTGTTGTTAGTGGCACTATTCCCAGACGTTTACATTATCCGAATCACTAAAATCTTGTCTTTGTGGGTTAACAACGCAAAAACGGTGGCCTGTCGGTGCCTGCATAACGACCCAACGTTCAAAAGCTTCTACTACTTGCGCACCAAGAGTTTTTAAACGGTCAACTTCTGCTGCTATATTGTCAGTTTCAATATCCAGATGAACTCGACTTTCATGAGTCGTTTTTTGAATTAATATATGGGGCTGATCTGTTGGTGAATTAAGGTGTGAATATTTAGCAGACCATGCTTCATTCGAGCGCACACACTCTAATCCCAGAGCTTGCTCCCAAAAGGTATTGGCTTTTTCTATATCGTCAACTTTACTGTCTAAAACTAATGCAGCTAATCTACTTTTATGCATAAAAACCTTCTTGTGTTATTAATGCTTAGAGAACATACAAATAAATGCAAAGACACCCCTGGCGCTTAGATTTGTCCGAATATTGGCAATATCACCTATTTGCCAATCTATGGCTGTCGTTGTTGTAAATAAGTGATAGCGATCATCAAAGCAAAAAATGGTTATAAGGGATAAACTTAGCCATCGACAACACTATCGCTAGATGTCGATATTTAGCCAGTTTAGAGTGTTAATGAAGGCTTTTATAGCCTCACATACTGCGCAGGTGTGTGAAACACTCCCTAGCCCATAGTCGCTAAATTGGCTCACATGTTAGCTAAGCTTACTCTGATTGCCATGGAGAACAGATATCAATGAGACAGCCACTGGGGTCTTTCACTAAAAAACGGCGTTGACCATAAAACTCGTTGCGCGGCGCCTGTAAAATATCTAACTTCATGCTGAGTGCTTTGCTATAGATTATGTCTACGTCATCTACAACAAAAGTGACATACATCCCCGTCGGGGGAAATTGATAATCAGAGGGCACAAGTTCATGATCTCTCTGAATTAATCCGTATTCAATTTCAGAGCCTTTTGGTGAACACAGTTGAACATACCAATCACTGTCGTATTTTACCTCAAAATCTAGCAACTCAACGTAGAATTTTTTGCTTTCTTTTAAATTATCAGAACAAATATTTGTCAATATTTTCATGTGATTTCCATATCCTGTTAAGGTTTCGCACACGATCGAGTGAACACGTCTCGTTTTAAGAGGGCCTCTTCAGAGCCCCATAGAAGCTAAAGTGCTGCTATTTGTGATCTGAGTTGATCACTTTTTATCTGCTGGATGGTTTACACCATCATAAGTCGGCATATCTTTTATCTTTAAAGGATTCACACCTTCGAGACAAGCGACATTAATTCCATATTGTGTTGGGTTAGATCTGCGCTGATGATGCGTGTAAATGCCACAGTGACGGCAAAAATAGTGTTTCGCGGTATGGGTGTTGAATTGGTATAGCTTTAAGGATTCACTGCCCTTTAAAATATTAATTCCTGATAGAGGAACCGAAGCTACGATAGCGCCTCGTCTGCGACACATTGAGCAATCGCATCGTCTTATATCAACGAGACCATCAGGTAAGTCTAGTTCAATTTCAACAGAGCTGCAGTGACAAGTGGCCCTGTGTTTTTTCTGAATTGCAACACCATCAACACTCTTCAAATTTATCGCCATACTTGACTCCTTGTAAACACATAACACTTTAAACAGGGCAGTGTGAAACGTCCCTAGCGCCGTAGGCGCTCAAATGCTGCGATTTGTTAGGACATTTGTTGACTAGATATTAGTTTAACCCCCAATACCCCCATGAACGCACCAGCTATTCTACAAATGTACTTTTTAAATTTTATGTAAGCCTTTTGTGCTTTTGCAGTAGATAGTAATGTTGCAACTAGCATATACCAAGCTGAATCAATAAGAAAAGTTGATACGCTAATAATGTAATATGAATATTCTGGCACATCTTTAGGTAAAAAAGCAGCGAATACACTACCAAACACAATGGCCGTTTTGGGGTTACTCAATTGCGTAAATAAGCCCGCAAAAAACATCTTTAAAATGCCTTGTTTAATTTTGTTACTCGTAATATTTGTCTCTACAGGCTCATTCGAGCTTCTCCACATTTTAAAGGCTAAGAAACACAAATAGCTCCCTCCTACCCCTTTTAACCCAAGATAAACCCAAGGAACGCTATTGAGTAAGACGAATAGCCCCACTGATGCGACAATTGCGAAGATTGTTGCTCCCATTCCCATCCCTAAAGAAACCGCTATAGCTTCTGTACGAGACTTAGCCATTGCAGTCTGAGCCACTAATATGAAGCTAGGTCCTGGGCTCATAACACCTAATAATAAGAAAAGAAAGATTGGTAAAAGAAATATATATTCATGCATAATTATGGAACTCTCGAAATTTTCCGAAGGGCTATCGCCCGCAATGGCTGGCGTTACGAAGCAAGGCAGGACATTCTATTGACCTATGTTTGTTACAACTTTGCACATAACACTATCATATCAATGCATTGAATTGAGTTTTCATAAATAGGCTCAGGATAAGAAGCAAAGAAATCTGTCTTAATGTCACTTATACGAAAACCGCACTTTTGATATAAGCCAAGCTGTAAGAGGCTAGAGTTCCCTGTTCCTACAAATAGCTCAACTGCACCTTGTTTTTTAGCTAAAGATCTAACTTCCATGATTAAGTTCTTTGCAATTCCTTTGCCTTGATAACTTTCATGGACTGCTATATTCATTAATTCGTATCGATCATCTCTAATGACTAATACAGCAATACCTATTACGTTATGGGAATCCTTTGCTATAAGTATCGTCGCACCTTCTAAGTAATTTCTGATTTCCCGTTCATCAGGATCAGCCATTAGTAAAAGATGCATCATCGTATCGGTTATTTCTAAGTCGTAAGGAGCAATATGCATATTGGGTTGTAACGTCCGTTTAAACGATGAAAAATAAATGGCGCTTAATTTTGCGTGTCTTGGTAAAGAAATGCGACATATTGTGAATTCGATGTTAAGCGCTTGTTATACCCTAGCCCGAGCGTTTCCATACAAATTGCAAATCCGGTAAATTCTCTTCATTATCACTGCTACCGCTATATGCGATAAATCCATGTGCGTGATAGAACACCTGCGCGCGTTGATTAACTTCAAATGTTCTCAAGGATAATACCCCTTTTGAACGTTCTTTCGCTTCTTTGATTAAATGTGAACCAACCCCTTGCCTTTGATATTCAGGAGCAACGTAGAGTTGATTAACTTCTGTCTCAGAATTAGCCATGAATGCTACTGGATTTGATGTTATTGTCTAATGACAACCCAAACCTCGTAGTCTTTGGGCAAAATGTTCTGAAGGTAGTATGACTGAGATTCAAACGAATTAACTGGTAAAACACCAAGTGCTGCCGACATAGACTCACGCCATAATGATGTAACCGAGGCAACATGCTCTGCCGATAAACGTTCTACCTCAAATGCGTTAAAATCCATTTTATCTCCTACAACATAACGTCGCCCATTGAGGTGGTTTTGGAGGCACGAAGTGCCAAGAAAATTACTGTTCTAAGCAATGCACACCGCATTCACTTGCCCATTTTTTAATACTATCTTCTACAGATTCATCTCGTAGATAAAGAACATTTGTATCATCCCAGCTTTCGTAAAACACCATGCTTAGTTCAGGTAAGACCATTTGAAAAAACGGCTTGTTTGGATCTGAAAGAGTAGGATTTAAATAATTAACCTTCGCTTGTTCAGAAGTGAACTCTCTAAATAAAGGTGAAACTTTGCTGCGGGTGCCGCTAAATTTAAAGTTAATAATTTCAGTTTCAGCAGCCAGTTTTTGGCTGAATAAATACAGCGCCTCATTCCTTTTTAATTGTTCTTTCATAGGAACGTTATCTATTAATTTAATAGCTTCTTCACAGCCCAGCCAATGATCAAACACAGAAATAGCGAGATATTTGTAATAAGGTGTTTCCTCTACGCAAGAGAGCTTATACAAATCAGGAAACTGTAAGGTAAGTTCTTTTTGTCTCTGTTTTTCTAGATTTTTGAATTTACGCATAATGTAATTCCAGCATCTTAACGCCGCTAATAGATGCACCCTTTTCGCGTCGTTTGTCTATTTTTGTTAAGCGCTTCTCTACACATTAGACAACAACTTTTTGTAGTCTAAGAACTCATTTTTCCAATCGCCATAACAACCCATACAGCCACACTTTGTACAAAGTAAGCCAACATAAAACCAGCGAACATCATCACTGTCTTGATGGAGCGCTACACCCGAAGTAACCTTGAAATCTTTACTCCCACAGACACATTTCATTTCGTAGAGAGTATCTACGAAAACTAAATAGATGCCAGAATCGCCTATACCATGCTCAGAATCACACTTTAGGCATATACGAGCGACTACACCAGGATCTTCATTAAGATGAACATTAAACGTGTCATTTCCACATTTACAAATAGAGTTAGCCGTGTGATCAATAGGATAGCTATCTGCACTATATCGTTCAAGTTCTTTGGCTAAATCATCTTGGGTGTAGCCATAATAGTGATCACCTTTCTTCTTAATACTCATGGTCTTTCCTTGCCATTTAATGCTTGTAACAGCAGAAAACCAGAAGCGTAGCGAGTGGTTTTTCTGGTGTGGCCCTTGTTATGTAAATTAATGCATCCACGAAGGTTTAAATTCTGCAAGATGCTCTTCGCCGATAATGTCTCGGTAAAGTTCAGGTCTTCGTGCTGCCTTGTATCGATAACCTCCTGCTAAGCTTAATTTGTCCTTGGTAAGCGTTGCTATTGTAATTTCATTGTCAAAACCTTTAGTTTCATTAAGCAATTCTCCATAGGGATCAAAGATCATCGAATTTCCATTTTTTAAATGCTCACCATCATAGCCAATAGGGTTCGTAAAAACATAATATACCCCGTTATCATAGGCTCTGGCCGGAAGCCAGCGCATAAGCCACCCTTTGCCTTTAGGTCCATCAAACTCCTGCCTTAATGGTACGGGATCGTTATATCGATTTCGCCACAAAGTATCGTCAACATAGCCTCTGCCAGGCATAGCAGAAGGCGTGCACCCTGTAACATGAGGGGCAAATATTATTTCTGCGCCTCTTAATACTGTCGCTCTTACATTTTCAATAATATTGTTGTCATAACAAATTAAAATTCCGCACTTCCAACCTTTTAAGTCGAATACGACATACTCATTTCCAGGGGACATAAATCGACTGATAAATGGGTGTATTTTGCGAAACTTTGCAACTAACCCCGTTTCATCCACACACACATAGGTATTAAATATTTTATCCGACTCTTTTTCTACTAACCCTGCAAAAATTGCAATCTTATGTTTTTTTGCAATATCAATTAATTTTTTGCAACTTGGGCCGCTGGGAACTTCTTCGGCTAATGCTAGAACTTCAGCCTTATCAAGGTTTTTAAAAAAAGTATAAGCTGTTATGGACATTTCATGGAAGCTAATGACATCAGCTCCCTGTTCTTTGGCCTGAATGGTTAAGGTATTAATTACATCCAGGTTATATTCTTTGTCGCCATCCTTAGGTTCAAATTGTGCGGCGGCTATCTTAATATTTTTCATATTCACCTTCTATCCAGTTAAAAGTGGCGGGTGACTCAACGGCTACCTAACGCCAAACGCATGCGATGCTTGTTGCACAGCGAAAAAATTCGCTGTGCCGTTTCTTGTTAAGCCTTGCTTGCTTCAATGCTTTCTGACCTATTACCCTTAACTCTAAATGTATTAAATAAACTTTCATAAGCGTAGCCATCACTAGATGTTATTTCTACAGAAGTACCAGATTTCATTGCATTAAAAAGGGCTAGTACTGGATCAGAATGAAGTGGCAGACCAAGTATTTTATAAATCAGCCCTTGCTTATAACTAGTTTCCGGCTCGTCTTCTAGGATTTCTTTTTCTAGAAATGGCAGAGCTTTTCGCATCTCTTCTAGATCACCACCTGCAGAGAATTTCAGTAAGTCTCGCCAATATGGCAAAGCTACCAAGATAAAAAGAAAATCTGCAAAATTTTGCGCTACTTTCCCAGCCTGATCTTCAGAACTCAAATAAATTACTGGCGAGGTGTCTGGGCTGATACCCTTTTGGAGAGTGTAAGCACCGCCTGAACCATCTTCCGCTAATACAATAAGCTCTTCAGATACTAATATTGGCCAATGATCAGTCAAGATGTATGGTTTACAAATTTCAAAATCAAATGGCCATCCCAGCTCATCTACTACGATGGTATTCTTAGATAACTGTTTATAAATAGACGGTACGTTCTTCAATATCCAAGAGGCTTAACGCTTTTAGCATGCGATGGATGGAGCTGCGAAGCAGCGGAGATCATTCGCTATGCCTATTTTTGTAATGTACGACTTAACTAGCCACCATTCTCATGTTGACTATCGCTTTACTAAAACCAAATTTTTCATAAGCTTGTACAGCTGCTTCATTTTCATCAAATACTTCTAGCCTAATATCTACAACCCCTCTATTTTTACTCCAATCAATAAGGGCATCCATTATTCTTTTGTTTATGCCCATTCTTCGATAGCGTGGTAATACAAACATAAAACCTAAATATGAAAAGAAATCATATTTCTCACACGGTTCAGTTTTCATCAATAACGCATAGCCTGAGCCAACTAACTCACCAGCACATTCAGCTACAATTAAATGCGACTTTTCATTAGTCATTAGTTGTTTAATATCATAATAAGTGACTTTACTATCTCTTAATCTGTCGTCAAATGGTCGCTCTGAAGTTATTATACTTTGTTCAAATTCAAGCAATTGATGTAAATCGTCCAGATCTGCTTTTCTAATTTTTATATTCAATTCGTTAGAACTCCATTTCTATGAATAGCACATAGACATAATGACTCCCACTGGGCTAGCCTCCTTATCGTGGGTTAGTAATAAACCAGAGCCATCATATAAAATGTCTCTTTTATAGTCAGGAGGCTAGCATGTTCAAACATAACATACTTTTCATCGGCTTAGACACTCATAAAGTGGCGACTGAAGTCGCCTATATAGAGGATCAACGTGGTGCTGAAGCGATACAGCTCGGCAGGACTCTCTCCAATAAACTATATTATCAAAGCCTGCGAAGCCTCTTTAAGACGCTTACAAACCGATTGGATTGATCTGTACCAAGTACATTTAGAGCATTTATCCGCATCACAAATCCCATTAGTGACACATACACTGAATGAGCTTTGCAAAGCGGGAAAAATCCGCAATTATGGTTGGAGCACTAATAATACAATGGGCAACCTTTAGCGATGGGATTATTATCGGGTAAATATGCAAAAGCGACAGCATTATCCAAGACAGATATCCGTAATAACCCACCACCTTGGTTAATCTACTTTAACAAAAAGGGTGCCGACAAAGCGCATTTAGCACGCATTGGTGCCATCAGCGATATTTTAACCACACAAGGACGGACGCTTGTACAAGGTGCACTTGCCTGGATTTGGGCTAAGCATCCTTCATGCACCCCTATTCCCGGTATTCGAACATTAGCTCAAGCCAAAGAAAATCTTGCTGCGGTGCAGTTTGGACCATTAACCCAAACACAGATGCTAGAAATTGATAACGTTCTCGCTCCGGATCCGTTTCAGGTCGAGAACTCACTATAAATAACGTTCAATCGCCGCGCGCATTGTCGTGACATACTGTTGTTTTTCACCTGTCGGGGCCACGTAATCAATGGCACTGCTGGCCAATTCCAGATTACTTGCTTTAGCAATCAGCCAGGCGGCTAAGTACGAAGATGCTAGGCAACCGCCTGCTGTTGCCACATTGCCTTTCGCCACCAGCGGCTGATTTAAAACTTCAACGCCAGCATCAATCACCCAAGGCTTTGTAGTCAAATCCGTACAGGCGGGCAGTCCATCTAATAAACCCAGCTTGGCTAAAAGTAAGGTACCAGAGCATTGCGCCCCGATTAGCTGGTTAGCAGGGTTAAGAGACAATCGATTTAATAGGCTTTGATCCATGGCGATATCGCGGGTATATATTCCGCTACCTATCACCACGATGTCTGCATCATTGGCAAATTCGAGTGGTTGTTGTGCCTGCACACTGACACCATTCATACTTGTTACCACTGCTTGCGGGCAGGTTATTTGTATATTCCAACCTTGCGGTTTCATCCTATTTAAAATAGCAGAAGCGATGAAAGAATCTAGCTCATTGAAACCTTGAAAAGTGAGTACTGCAACATTCATTTTACGCATCCTTGTTATCTCTTTGTACAATGCACCAATACTGGCTGTTTTATATATTATTTAGGGTCAAAGGTTTTACAACCGCTTTACCATCTTCACTATAAAAAGGATTAGTGCGCCCTTTTCCCAATAGCTTCCATATAAGTAGTTTCAAAACCATTTTGAATTTAATCTTGCCTTGTCGCTGAGCAAGTGCTTTTGCATTGGGCAAACCAGGTTTAGCATCTTCAATACCGACAGAACCGACCACTTTACCGATCGCTGTATCGATATCTTGTTGACTATCAATAAAAGCACGATGAAGTCCAACAAAAGGGATTTTACGACTCACCGTATTTGCAATGGGAGTATGACAACAAGTGCTGTACCAGCGATACAGCCCTTTTTTAGTTAAGCGCACACAGCTTAAATACTCTTTACCTTGCTCGATTCTCACCATGGAAGGTGCTAGTTGTAGCACTTGTGTCCCACCATATTCATCCAACAAAGCGCCATTTGATTGCAAATACTGCGAAAAGGCCTGACAATCAGCGCAATAGCACATTAACCGCGTCCCTTTGCCCGGCTTAATATTTGCTACCATGCCCTGCATTTTTTCACATTGACAACTTAGCTTTAAATCGCTCATTGGTTAAGGTCCAGTGTGTTTCCATGTTTAGAACCACAACAATAACACGACACTGATTAAGATTAAAAACATCCCCACATATTCCCTAAACTTGATTTTTTCTTTAAAAAAGAAGTAGGTAATTAATAGAGTTAAGACAAATTCAAGCTGTCCTAAAGATTTCACAATGGCTGCGTTTTGAAAACTCATCGCCGTGAACCAACCAATAGACCCCAGTGCACTAGTGATACCGACAAAACCTGCTAATGAAAGATGCTGCATCATTATTGCCAGCTGTTGGCGCTCTTTTATGTAGATATAGATGATGCATAGCAAGGTTTGCAGCGAAACCATATAGGCCAGCGTCATCGCGGCACTAATGGTTAAATCATACTCTAGCACCAAACTGGCTTCTCTTATCCACAGCGAAGTAAAAGCAAAGGCAATACCTGACAAACCACCATAATACAAACTAGCCCACTCAATGGGTTGACCTTTTTTTGGTAGCGATACAACCAATATCCCCACCATGCCAATAACCACCGCTAACCATCCCCACACCGATAAATAAGCACTAAAAAACAGCGCGCCTAATAATGCTGTCTGCAGGGCTTCGGTTTTAGCAAAGCTGGTCCCTACTGCAAAGTTACGAAAAGTGAGTACTTTCACGAGCCAAAAAGTCGCGAATATTTGTGCGACACCCGCCATGCTGGCATACATAAGAAACTGATGATGTGCCAAAGCTTTGCTAACCAGCGTTGTATCACCTGCCACTAAAAACGTGAGATATACAAAAGCAATTGGCAAGCCAAAAAGATAGCGCACTAACGTGGTTGCCATTGGCGATATATAAGAGGCAAGCTGTTTTTGTCCTGCTGTACGCACCGCTTGCATTGATACTGCTAATAAGGTGAATACCACCCAAGTTTCCATTGTTTGTATCCTTTGTGTTATTTGCCCAGGCAATTTAATAAACCCCTGATATTTATTAATGAATTATCCTCAAGCAGCATTAAAAAAGACAATGAAAAAAGCGCTTAGTAAGGATTCCTGCAGAGAATACGCAAAAAACTTGACCCAAAAGTCAGGTTTTAGTCTAATTGGGTAAGAGCAAACTATAATTCTAATAAACAGTGTCCTTTGTCCAATGAGGCAAGCGAGCTCAAAAGGAGAATCGAGCGTGATTCAGTTTTTGTTGAACAACGAGTTAGTCAACTTAGATAAAATAGACCCCAATACCACAGTGCTTCAGTACTTAAGGGATATGCGCTCGCGCAAAGGTACCAAAGAAGGCTGTGCTTCTGGTGATTGTGGTGCCTGTACCGTGGTGACGGTTGAACTCGATGCTGACAATCAGCTAGTGTATAAAAATATTAATGCCTGCATCACTTTTGTTAGTGCATTAAATGGCAAACAGTTACTGAGTATTGAAGATATAAAACCCGATCAAGGTTTACACTGCACCCAACAGGCGATGGTCGATAATGACGGATCGCAGTGTGGTTATTGCACTCCTGGATTTGTCATGTCTTTATTTGCCTTAAAGAAACACCAAAGTGCTTATGACAAGCACAGTGTACATCAAGCGCTCGCGGGCAATTTATGCCGATGCACCGGTTACCGTGCAATCGATAGTGCAGCAGAGCAAGCGCTCAATACCTATGAAGTTGATCACTTTGAACCCCTTATCGATAACACCAAAACACAATTAGCAAACTTAGCTAATAATGCAGATGAGCTAAACATCGGCCACGACACCAGTCACTGCCATATACCGCAAAACATTACAGCTCTGGCTAGCCTTTATTTAACACATCCAGACAGTACCCTATTAGCAGGGGGCACTGATTTAGCGATCACAGTGACCCAACACCATCAGCCATTCTCGCGTTTAATATCA
>Ga0105354_1001842_pt1 | contig 13034 bp, 10 predicted proteins | sample GOMGulsemesocosm_FD_83658 | JGI IMG/M metagenome (GOLD analysis project Ga0105354, IMG submission 83658) | Methane-oxidizing microbial communities from mesocosms in the Gulf of Mexico - GOM9B Gulf of Mexico | ecosystem: Environmental > Aquatic > Marine > Cold seeps | place: USA: Gulf of America...
TATTTTTAAATAATTAAAAACTTTATTTCTTCAATCAAACCAACAACTACAATACTTTCAAGAACTTTTCGAGACACTTATAATGTGTTTCGGGGTGCAAATATATAACCCTTTTTTAACCTAGCAATAACTTTTTTAATCTTTTTTGAATTATTTTTTATCACACTTCTCAAACCTTTTATTTACAGCACTTTATGTGAAAAAATAATTTTAGAATTTTATATTTCTTTTTTATTTCATCTAATAACCTACATCATTATTCACTCTTTGGCTATAAAACTTAGTGGATTTACAATTATTCCAACTTTATTATTAATCAGCTTAAGTTTTAATGTATTGTAGTTATACTATATAGAAAACAAAAAACCTCTTAGTTATACCTAAGAGGCTTCAGTAAATATTATTAAGTATATGTTTATAAAAAGAAATCCCATACTAATCCAAAACGGACGGTAAAGTCTCTATAAGGATAGTTTGGTGCTGTTAAATAATCTCTTCCGGTAAACGCAGCATTAAAGTGTTCTGCTTTTAAATAGATTCTTGCTTGTCTTAATTTTGCATTTACAAAAAAATCTATTCTAGGAAAACCTCCTATTTCTACATCTCTCTGAACATAGAATTCTGACAAAAGTGGATTATAACTATTCATATTATATTGCGTGAAGTAACTAGCTGTAAAACCTGTTTGGAAATACAAAGCTTTTTTAAATGCGAAGTTCTCATAGTAAAATGTTCCTCTAGCAACAACTTCTGGAACGTTAAACACTTCATTTTCATCATCTACTTTCTGGTACTGAACTGTTGCATCAAAACCAAAATGTCTATACCTTATATCTTTATTCACTTTTAACTTTAAGTAAGATATACTTTTATCATTCTGTAAAGCCTCTAACTGATTAGTTGTAGAGTTATTCATAAAATAGACATAGTCATTAATTGTAGAAGCCTGTAGTTTAATGTTTATCCATTTTTTTGAAAGCAGATCGAAATCTAACTGTTGCGTCTTTATAGTATTAAACTTATTCGCCCAATTATAATTAGTATAACTACTTTGATATAACTGTGCATTATAATTTGGAGCAACCATATTGTTATTTATTGCAGCTTTTAGTTTTATATCTTCATTTAATATATAAGAGGCTTCAGCTAAAAAATAATTACCCGAAAAATCTCCAGTTATATTTGCTCCAACTTCTGCTTGAAAATCAAATCCTTTATAATACTTAATATACTTTCCTCCTACAGAAAACACATCTCCTTTTAATCTATTGGTTATTGTTTGATTTTGCTGAACAACTATTTTATCATAACCATAATTATAGTTAGTATGTGCTGCAAGTAATTTAATACGACCTATAAGGTTATTTGAATAAGTTACATTAGCTTCATTGTACAACTCTTCTAACTTAACTCTATCTTCTAAATTCTTTGTTAGATTAGAGTTTCCGAAATAATCATTCTGTGAAGATTGAGAAAATTGATACGTTTTATCTTTCAGTTTAAATATATGCCCTACTGAAACACTATTAAATGACAAACTATCTTTTTGCTGAATTAAATTATAATAATGATTCAAATATGTTCGCTTTCCTTTTAAAATCCCTTCCGCATCTTCAAAATTAACTTCTAAAACGCCTCTATCTAAAAAATCTTTATCTCCAGATTGAAAGAATGCTAAACTTTCATCTGTTAAACCACCATTCTCTTGGTTTAAAATGTCTTGAGAAGTAAAATGTGCATTAGCAACATAACGTTTGTTTTTTGACTGATAACTTGCTGTTGACCTAAAATTACCTGTACTACTTAAAATATGCTGATAAGTCCCCAAAGACCTTAATCCTTTATATGCAATAGAAAAGTTAAATTGCTTAGAGGTATTGGTCGTGAAAAAAGCATCTAGCAACTGACCTTGTTTAAAAGCAGACTTATAAAACAACTCTGTTAATGGTGTTGGCACATGGTAATACTTAATATCTTCCACTTCCATATAATTAAAATGCTTACTTCTTGCTCCAAATTCTGGCATTAACCTAGTTGAAGAAAAATCGTAACCTAATGTATTATATGTCTGCCCAAGATTTGAAAACTGAAGCAACTCAAAATTATCTTTTCTTAAGTAATTATATTTGTAGCCTCTTTGTATAGTTAATGTAGTATCTACATAAGTGGTATCTGAAACATGTGAAATTATTAAATAATCCGTAATTTTAGCTTTAGGGTCTTTTTTTGATTTATTTGACCTAGACAAATTAGAATTAGTAGCAGATTTATCGCGAGAAGTAAAACTTTCATCTTTTAAAATCTGATTACTTTGCTTTACAGGTCTTTGCGCAAACATAAATTGAGCACTTATTAAAAAGAGAAATACAATTATTTTTTTCATCAACCGAAATTTTAGACCTTGCAATTTTATAATTAAGTGTCAAAAATAGGAAATATCTTATAAGTAGAGCCTTAAAAATAGTTAATACCAATTATGCTTAAAATAAATCACTCTGGAATTACTTTAGAATGTGGCACAGACGAAGCCGGCAGAGGTTGTTTGGCTGGTCCAGTTACCGCTGCTGCTGTGATACTAAAACCAGATTTTAAAAACAGTATTCTAAACGATTCCAAACAGATAAGCGAAAAAAAACGTGATTTATTGCGTCCTATTATAGAACAAGATGCGTTGTGTCATGCTTTTGCGCATGTGTACCAAGAAGAGATTGATAAAATAAACATTCTTAATGCCTCTATTTTGGCAATGCAAAAATCTATAGCGCAACTAAAACCTGTCCCTGAATTTATAATTGTAGATGGAAATAGATTCAAACCTTTTAAAACCATACCGCATGAAACGATTATTAAAGGCGATGGAAAATATTTAAGTATTGCGGCTGCTTCGGTTTTGGCAAAGACCTATCGTGATGCGTATATGAATAAAATTCACGAAGAATTCCCAATGTACAATTGGAAACAAAACAAAGGTTATCCTACTAAAGAGCACAGAGAAGCCATTAGAAAATATGGTACAACAAAATACCACAGACAATCGTTTAAATTATTACCCGAACAACTGAAACTAAAGATATAAAACTAATCTCTGCAGAATTTCGATTAAATTAGCATTTTAAAGTCCTTATAATTATGAAAGCATTTTTGCTATCCTTAATATGTATCTCATTTTTTGCTTGCCAGACGGATTACAAAACGTCTAAAGCCGAAGATTTTCTTAACCAAAACGCACAAACTATTCTTAGAATTAATGGTTTAGAAAACTTAAATTCTAACCTAAACAATTCTCATTTTTTAAATAGTTTAGATAAAAGCGAAACTTACTTAAACCTAAAATCTGAATTTGAGATTTTTAATCATATAAAAACTAAGCATCCTATATATGTAAATTTATTTTCTTCGGAAGAATTTTCGTTTGCCACCAAATATTCAGATTCTATTGTTCAATTTCTAAATAACAAGAAAGTTCTTAGAGATTCGGTTTCAGTTGAAGCTATAAATGCCGAAAAAATAACCTTCAACAAAAAAAGTTTATTTGTAGCACTTAGAGATTCTGTTATCATCGGCGCAAATTCAGAAGCACAATTAAAAGCTATTTTTAATCAGGAGAAAAACGAATCGCTTTTAAAACTATTAAAGACCACAAATAAAGCATCGGAAATTTCGGTTTTAAGCAATTTGTCTTCAACTAAAAAACAACCTTTATTTATAGATAATGTATTAAACAAAGATCAGCTGACTAATTATTTAGCGTTTGATGTGGATTTATCGCAGGAAAATATTTTACTAAACGGAATTACAAAAGCATCAGATTCTACTAAAAGCCTAATTAATGTATTTACGAATACCATTCCGCAGGAAAACGAATTGGCTTTAGTTACTCCAAATAACAGCGATGGTTTTTTGAGTATTACTTATAATGACTTCGAAATTTTTAGAGAAAATCTTAATGCCTTCAACAAAAAACCAACCATAGAAAAGGAAACGTTGCTGTTTGATAATATTACAGAAATTGGGGTTATATATAATGATGCAAATGCGTACGTTTTAAATACCATAGATGCCACATTAACAAAAACGGCTTTGCAGGAAGAACAGCAAGAAATTGAAACATACCGAAGCATTCCTATATATAAGTATAGTAAAACCGATGTTTTAAAAAGCAATTTTTCACCTTTTATAAACCAAAAGGTTTCTATGTATTGCCAATTAGACCAATTTTTTGTGTTTTCGGATTCTAAAGAAACCTTGCAAAACATAATTGCTAATTATCAGAATAAAACCACGTTGTTTTTTAAGGATTATTATAAGCAAGTTAGTAAACAATTAAGCAGTCAGTCGTCTTTATTACAAGTAGTAAATAGCGATGCTTTGGTGTCTATTTTAAATGAATCGCTTCAGAATAAAAACAAATTAGAATTAGATAATTACAGAACATCTGCTTTTCAGTTTAGTTATGATGACGATTTTGCGCATTTTAATGCCGTAATTAATAAGAGTAAAGCCACAAAGGTTGTAAATACAATTAGTGAGAAGTTTAATGTGAAATTGGATAACGATATTTTAAACGAACCACAATTGGTAAGAAATCATGTGTCGGGTAAAAACGAAATTTTAGTTCAAGATGTAAAAAACACCTTATATTTAATTTCTAACAGCGGAAAAATTCTTTGGAAAAAAGCTTTAAAAGATGAAATCCTTGGAAAAGTAGAACAAATTGACTTGTATAAAAACGGACGATTACAATTAGCTTTCGCTACAAAAAAATCGATTTATGTGTTAGACCGAAATGGAAACCAGGTAAAACCGTTTCCAAAAAGTCTAAACGATAATATTACGCAACCACTTTCTGTATTTGATTACGATGGAAAAAAGAATTACCGTTTCTTAATTACACAAGGCAAAGAATTGCTTATGTTAGATAAAAATGCGAAAACCGTAAAAGGTTTTAAGTATAAAAAGGATGACAAAATTGAATCTCAGCCACAACATTTTAGAATTGGAACCAAAGATTATATTGTTTTTAAAACCAAAAATGTACTTATAGTTTCAGACCGCATTGGAAAACCAAGAGTTTCGGTTAAGGATAAATTCGACTTTTCGGATAATAACATCTATTTAACCAATAACAAATTTACGTTTACAAACGATTCTGGCGAATTAGTTCAGGTAGATGCCAAAGGTCGTTCTGCAAAACAAAACCTATTATTAGGTAAAAAGCACGGATTTGATGCCAGTAGTAAAACCATGGTTTACCAAACCGAAAACAAATTAACCATAAAAGATAAGACTGTAGAATTGGATTTTGGAAACTATACCAAACCAAAACTCTTCTACTCCAACAACAAAATATTTGTAACGACAACAGATTTACAAACGCAAAAAATTTATGTATTTGATAGTAACGCCAAATTATTGGAGAATTTTCCGGTATTTGGAACAGCAACTATAGATTTACAAAACACCAATAATTTAGAAATCATCACAAAAGGCGATGCCAAAAGCATCCTATTTTACACCACAAACTAATGATAAAACGTAATAACGCCTCCATATTTAAATGTGTTATCCATAAAGTTGGAAACAAGTTTAACAGTACTAAAAATGCATTCTCGGAAAAAGAAGTGGTTTTTGACGAAGCCAGTTACGAGCTTATGCTTCCGTTTTTATTGCGTCCATTTGGTAGCGTAGTTCAGAGTCATCGTTTTAATCATCATTCTAATGTAGAATTAAACGAAATTAACAACTACTCCAACTTAATTTTTGGCGATGACACTCAGTTTTTAGAAACCTCTAAACATATTGTTACGCATTTATTCGAGCAATCAAACTCGGCACAAATTAAAACTGGAGATGTTTTAGTGGTGTATTTTAACGGCATACAATATAACGATATGACAGTTGATGCTGTAGGGATTTTTAAAATTGAAAACAAAACCAATTTCTTCCAAACTTACTTAGAAAACAACAGTTACGATGTTTTAGTACAAAGCGGAATTAACTCTAAAAAAGTAGATAAAGGTTGCCTTATTTTAAATACTGCAGACCGCGAAGGAAACGTTATTTTAAGTGTAGATAACAATAATTACGACACGCAATATTGGATTAATAAATTCCTGAATATTAAATATGCCGATGATACCAATAGCCATACGCAAAACTATATAGAGTTGTGTAAGGAGTTTTCTACCGAAATTATAAAGAGTACTTATGGCGAGCAAGAACGTAGTTCGTTTTTAGCAAAATCTGTCGACTTTTTTAAGGAAAATGAAATTGTAAACGTAGAACGATTTAAGGAAGAAGTTTTTGAAGAAGACAAGTACAAAACCTTGTTTGACGATTATAAAAAGGAATTTGAAGGCGAACGCGATGTGTTGATTAGAAACCAATTTGAAATGTCTGAAGCGGTTTTAAACAAAGAAAAGAAAAAGATTAAAACCGAAATTAAATTGGATACTAATATTCAGATTAAGTTAGATATTGATGCGCCAGATGCTTCTACAGAATATTTAGAACGTGGCTACGACGAAGAGAAAAAAATGAACTATTATAAGGTGTATTTTAATACTGAGGGGTAGAGATTGGTGTTTGAAAATTATTGTCAGTTCGAGCCTTTCGTCTACGCTCAAGACAAGCTAAAGTAAAAATGTTAAGAAGTGACACATTCAATCAAAAAAACTAAAACGCAAAAAAAAAGACCTGTTAGGTTTTGAAAACCTGACAGGTCGAATTATTTTTTCTACAAACTGTAGACCGAAAACTAACTACTGAAAAACTACCTCGTAAACACCAAATTAGTTTCATCTGATAATTCTTCAGAGAAACCATAGTTTTCAACTCTAAATCCTTTTAAGTCTTCTATCGTTTGGCAATTATTTTCTACAATATATCGTGCCATAAGTCCACGTGCTAATTTTGCGTAAATGGCTACAATTTTATATTTGTCATCTTTAAATTCTTTGAATGCTATATTAATGACTGGCACTTTCAAGGTTTTAGTATCAATAGCTTTAAAATACTCGTTACTGGCAAGGTTTACAAAAACTTCGTTGTCTTCTAACTCTTCGTTTAATTTTGCAGTAATATCCTTTTTCCAGAATTCGTATAAATTTTTATTTTTTCCAACGGGTAATTTTGTTCCCATTTCTAATCGGTAAGGCTGTATTAAATCCAAAGGTTTTAAAACACCATATAGACCTGATAAAATTCTAACTGTATTTTCTACCGTATCTAATTTTGATGTTTCTAAAGTATAAGCATCAAAACCACGATACACATCGCCACTAAAAGCATAAATAGCTTGGCGCGAATTTTCTGAAGTAAAAGGTAATTCCCAATCTTGGAAACGGTTGTAGTTTAATTCGCCTATGTTATCGCTTACTTTCATTAGTTTGCTAATATCTTTAGCCGATTTTTTGCGCAACACTTTATTCAGTTTTTCAGATTGTTTTAAAAACTGAGCTTCTGTATATTTTTCAGTTGGTAATTGCGTTTCAAAATCTAATGACTTCGCTGGAGATAATACTAATTTCATAAGTTGTATTTTGAAATTCAAATTTACAAAACCAAAAAATAGTTACCGTTAAGGTTCTTATAATTTTTGTTTATTGGATTGTAATTTTAATTGATTTGGATTTGAGGTTTTAAGTTATTGCTAACCAAAGCCGTTTGACAACTTCTAGACTGCGCTCGAAGAGACAAACTATGTTTAGATGTTAATTCATGATGAGATTCTGCTCTTCAGCAGAATGACAAAGCAAGTAAATTTCTAAGCTGAATGAAACTAAAATGTCATATTGAGCGCAGTCGAAATGCAAATAAACTAAAGTTGTCATTGCAAATTAATATTCTCGATACATTTTTAAAATCAGTTGTCGCTTTTATTTCAAACAACAGCCGTTTGACGACTTCTCGCCTGCGCTCGAAGAGACAAACTATGTTTAAAGATTAATTCATGATGAGATTCTGCTCTTCAGCAGAAAGACAACACAAGTATATTTCTAAGTTAAATGATACTAAAATGTCACATTGAGCCTTTCGTCTGCGCTCAAGACAGGCTAAAGTCGAAATGCTAAGAAATGAGATATTCAATTAAAAACTAAACTCCACAAAAAAGACCTATCAAGTTTTAGAAACCTGAGAGGTCTGATTTATAATAATTAAGATTCTACTTTTCTACAAAAAAAATTAAGCGTTTAAAAAGCTAACCATCTAAACCTATAACCTTTTAAACTTATAACCTCAACAAAAAAACTACTCGTCTAAATGCTTAGAATAACCTCTCCATTTTTCAATACAAGCCATCATGTCATTAGGGATTTCAGAACTAAATCTCATGAATTCATTAGTTGTTGGATGCACAAAACCTAATGTTTTTGCGTGTAGTGCTTGTCTTGGTAATACTTTAAAACAATTATCTACAAACTGTTTGTATTTAGTAAAAGTTGTTCCTTTTAAAATACGCTCGCCACCATAACGCTCGTCATTAAATAAAGTATGTCCAATATGCTTCATGTGAACACGAATTTGGTGTGTTCTACCAGTTTCCAATTTACAAGACACTAAAGTTACATACGTTAAACGTTCTAAAACTTTAAAATGCGTTACCGCTACTCTACCTTTATCTTCTTCGTCTCCAAAAAAGACTGTGTTTTGTAATCTATTTTTAGGATGTCTTCCAATGTGGCCATCAATAGTACCTTCATCTTCTTCCATATTTCCCCAAACAATAGCAACATATTCGCGTTCGCTAGTTTTTTCTTTAAACTGTGCCGATAAATGCGTCATGGCATGTTCGGTTTTAGCAACCACTAAAAGTCCGCTGGTATCTTTATCTATTCTATGTACTAATCCTGGTCTATCACTCGAGTTATTTGGAAGATTTTCAAAATGATAAATTAAACCATTTATTAACGTTCCCGAATAATTTCCATGACCTGGATGAACCACCATTCCTGGTGCTTTGTTCACCACCAATAAATCGTCGTCCTCGTAAACCACATCAATAGGTAAATCTTCGCCTACTAATAAGTTTTCAAATGGTGGATGCTCAAAAAGCACGCGAATTACATCGTTTGGCTTTACTTTATAATTAGATTTTACAGCTTCATCATTTACATAAATATTACCGCTTTTTGCAGCAGCTTGTATTTTTGTACGTGTCGCGTTTTCAATAAAGTTCATTAAATACTTATCAATACGCAATGGTGCTTGACCTTTATCTGCTGTAAACGAAAAATGTTCGTAAAGTTCGTTATCTAAATCTTCTGGTAATTCTGGCGTATTATCGTCCATTATTTATTCTTGTGTTTCTGTCGTGTCATCTGAAGTAGATGAACTTCCTGGACGTTTTCCATTTCCTAAAACTAAATCTATTACAGATGTTTTAGGTAATGTTTTATTTGGCGCTATGGCTTTACCTTTAAATTGTAAACTTAAAACCACATCTTCTGCAATATTATCTACGTAAGTTGTTTTTCCAATCTCAAAACCTAACGCTTCTAATGCTGGTTTTGCTTGTCTAAACGTACGTTGTGTTAAATCTGGAACCATTATTTTACGGTAACCAGACGGATTTAAAGTCACGTATATTTTTCTATTTTCTTTTACTTTATTTCCTGTAACTGGGTCTTGTTCAATCACCGAAAAACGAGGATATTTTGGATTAAAATTAGCAGAGTCTTGAACCACTAAAACCAAGTCTTCTTTTTCCAACTCTATTTCAGCTACTTTAATAGATTTTCCAGTTAAATCTGGAACGGTTCTAAACTCGCCATTATTGGTTGTACTATCCAACCACATTAGAGCTAAAAACACAATTACAACTGTAGCAACTATAGCTAAAGCTATTTGCTTAAAAAATGTTTTGCTCACTAAAAATTTAATCAGACTCATAATAAAAATTTGTAATACAAATATAAAAAACTAAAGGGTTTATTAGTCTAAATTTCAGAAAATAGCAGTAGATTTATACTTTATAGACCTAAATAGTGCCTTCAATATCAATGAAAAAAAATATTGCCATAATTATGGGAGGATTTTCAAGCGAATTTGAAATTTCTCTAAAAAGCGGAAACGTAGTTTATAACACGTTAGATAAAACTAAATATCAAGCATTCCGAATTCATATCTTTAAAGATAAATGGGTTTATGTTAATGCCAATAACGACGAATTCCCTGTTAATAAAGACGACTTCTCTATAACCGAAAACGGAAACAAAATTTCGTTTGATTGTGTTTTTAACGCCATTCATGGCTCGCCAGGAGAAGATGGTTTCATGCAAGCCTATTTTAAATTATTAAATATACCTCATACCAGTTGTGGTATGTATCAAGCTAGCTTAACGTTTAATAAACGCGATTGTTTAAGTGTTTTAAAACCGTACGGAATTTTAACTGCTGAAAGCTTTTACATAAATCTTGGAGATACCATAAACAAAAAAGCTATAGTTGACAAAGTTGGCTTACCTTGTTTTGTTAAAGCCAATAAAGCTGGTAGTAGTTTTGGGATTTCTAAAGTGCATAAAATTGAAGAACTAGATAAGGCTATAGAAGTCGCTTTTAAGGAAGACGACGAGATTATTATTGAATCTTTTCTAGATGGCGTAGAAGTGTCTGTTGGAGTCATTACATATAAAGGTGAAACTAAAGTCTTACCAATTACAGAAATTGTTAGTGAAAACGATTTCTTTGATTATGAAGCTAAATACTTAGGAAAATCTCAAGAGATAACGCCTGCAAGACTAACTAAAGCTCAAGAAGATTTAGTTAATACGGAAGCTAAAAAAGTGTACGAAATTCTTAAAATGAAGGGTTTTAGTAGAAGTGAATTTATCTTTAAAAACGGAAAACCTCATCTATTAGAAATGAATACAGTTCCTGGTTTAACACAAGCCAGTATTTTACCTCAACAAGCTGCTGCTGCAGGAATTAGCATGGAAGAATTATTTAGTAATGCTATTGAGGAAGCTTTAAAATAAAAACTAACCAAAACCAATTATATGATATTTTACGGAAGACGTTCATCAAGAATTAAAGACGGAAGAATTAGTAATGTGACTTGTCCAAGTTGCGAAGAAAACACGTCTATGAATTATTCCATTTTTGGAAAATATGCTCATATTTATTGGATTCCAACGTTTCCCATGGGAAGAGAGAATATTATTGAATGTAATAATTGTAAACAAACCTTTAAGGTTAAAGAACTTTCTGAACAAATTAAAAGCAAGTTTAACCTAGAAAAGCAAGATGCAAAAACACCAATTTGGAACTTTGCTGGTCTAGCCATAATTGCCTGTCTAATTTTTTCTGTGATGTATTTTATTAAACAAGATAAAATTGATGCAGAAAATTATATTGAATCGCCACAATTTGGAGATGTTTATACCATTAAAGGTTCTGAAAGCGGAAGTATATCTACAATGAAAGTTGTAGAAGTTTCTAAAGACAGTGTTTATGTAGTCTATAATAATTATGAAATCGAGGGATATTCTATATCAGAATTAGACGAAGCAGAAAATTACGAGACTGAAGATTTGTACGGTTTTTCTAATGAAGAGCTGAAAGCGATGTTTGCTAAAAAAGAAATTTCTGACGTAAAACGAAAGTAAAACAAACCAACAATGAAAAGAGCAATTTTCCCAGGTTCATTCGACCCAATTACAAAAGGACATTTTGATATTATACAACGTGGCGTAACTTTATTTGATGAAATAATAGTAGCCATAGGTGTAAATGCCGATAAAAAATACATGTTTTCTTTAGAAGAACGCAAACAGTTTATTGAAGCTTCTTTTAAACACGAACCAAAAGTAAAAGTGGTCACCTATAAAGGATTAACAGTAGATTTTTGTCAGAAAAACGATGTAGAATTTATTCTTAGAGGTTTACGTAATCCAGCCGATTTTGAATTTGAAAAAGCCATAGCACATACCAACAGAGATTTAGCGCCAATAGAAACTGTGTTTTTATTAACAGCTGCCAACACCTCTTACATTTCGTCTTCTATTGTTAGAGACGTGATTAGAAATAATGGAGATTATACCAAATTGGTTCCTGATAGTGTTAGAGTAAATCAATAAACAGTTTTCAGTGTTCAGTATTCAGTCGCAGAACTCAGTCGCAGAAAAGCCTCAAAATTGAAATTCAGTTTTGAGGCTTTTTTATACTTATTCATTAACGTCTATAGTCTAAAAACTACAAACTATTTAAAACTTATAATCTCCTAATGGTTTTGGGAAATCTTCAGGGTTTGCTGCTAAGTGATATCTTGGGTCATCAATATCGTCTACTATAACTTGTCTAAATTTTGGATTTGCTTTAACCATAAGCGCTTTACAATCTTCGCTTAAATGTTTTAATGCAATTGTTTTGCCTTCAGCTTGATATTTTTCGACTAAATTAAAAATAGCTTCCAAAGCAGAATGGTCGCTAATTCTAGATTCTACAAAGTCAATCTCTACGTTTGCAGGATCGTTTTTAATATCAAATTTATCGTTAAAGGCTTGAATACTTCCAAAGAATAATGGTCCCCAAATTTCGTAAACCTTAGTTCCATCTGCTTTAATACGTTTTCTAGCTCTAATTTTCTTAGCACTTGCCCAAGCAAAAGATAACGCCGAAATAATAACACCTACAAATACTGCAATTGCTAAATCAAAGAACACAGTAACTGCAGACACAATAATTAATACAAAGGCATCGGACATTGGTATTTTCTTTAGAATTCTAAAACTAGACCAAGCAAAGGTTTCTATAACCATCATAAACATAACTCCAACTAGTGCTGCAATTGGAACTTGCTCTATATATTTATCTGCAAACAGGATAAATGTAAGTAAGGTTAATGCCATCATAACACCAGATAAACGTCCGCGTCCACCAGCATTAATATTAATTACGGTTTGACCAATCATTCCGCATCCACCAGTTCCACCAAACACACCAGAAACAATATTTCCAGCACCTTGAGCAACACATTCTTTATTTCCGTTTCCTCTAGATTCTGTTAATTCATCTACTAAATTCATAGTCATTAA
>Ga0105354_1001847_pt1 | contig 13013 bp, 10 predicted proteins | sample GOMGulsemesocosm_FD_83658 | JGI IMG/M metagenome (GOLD analysis project Ga0105354, IMG submission 83658) | Methane-oxidizing microbial communities from mesocosms in the Gulf of Mexico - GOM9B Gulf of Mexico | ecosystem: Environmental > Aquatic > Marine > Cold seeps | place: USA: Gulf of America...
ATGGGAGAATATCATTTAAAAAGGGAAATTGGTAATGCTAATGGTGTATTTATGATAATTTTTAAACGCATAAATGGCGAATGGAAAATTATTGCAGATACTTCGTGCTAACTATAAGTTTAGGAATATTATGGTTTAGTTCAAGCCTTTTAAAATTATAGTTAATTGTGATTTTAGTCGTTCTTCACCTATTGATTTAAAGACTATTAGTAACGGATTTACTCCCTCAATTCGTTGTTTGGTGGTTTTGTTAGAGTTACCTGTGATAAACATTATAGGAGTTGAGTAATTTTTATTGATGAATTTGGCCGTATCTAGACCATCTCTTTCACCTCTTATTACTAAATACAATTGAATGATAAAATCGTCTTCTATAATCAGAATTTTTTTGTCCAGATAGTTAATTGATTAGCTCCGTGAAATTTAAGATATAATGAGTTCCTTTTTTGGAGTTATCTTGTTCAAATTTCCCTCCCAATTGAGAGCTCAAACGGTTGATGAGTTTTAGTCCTAAAGATTTTTTTGTGGTTGAGTTGTTGGTCTTTGATATACCCACACCATTATCTCCAATTTCCAATCTGTAATGTATCCCCTCAATTTTTTCGATATTAACAGAGATTATTCCGGAATCATTATTCTTGATCCCGTATTTAAGGGCGTTGGTTACTATTTCATTTATAAGTAATCCTAAAGGTATTGCGGTATCAATATTCAAATTAATATCATCTGATTGAAGTTGAAGTGTAATGTTGTTGTCTATTCCTTTTATCGAGTTAATAAGATGTGTGATTAATTGCTGTAAATAACTGCTATATTCTATTCTTGAAAACACTTCTGATTGATACAACATTTCATGTATGGTTGCCATTGAGTTGATACGATACTGACAGGCATTAAATTGTTCTTTAATAGCATTATTGATATTAGTGTTTGCTTGTAAGCTTAACAAACTAGTAATTATTTGCATGTTGTTTTTAACCCTGTGATGTACTTCCTTTAATAACGTTTCTTTTTCTAGTAAAGAGTTCTGTATTTTGGCTTCCGTTATTTTACTTTCTGTTAAGTCTCTACAAATAGCATTTACCAATAATTTGTCTTTGTATTTTACAGTATTTAGCCATACTTCAACCGGAAAATTATCGCCATTTGATTTAGTATGTATCCATTCAAAATGATGGCTGCCCTTAATAATAGAGAGTTCTATCATTTTTTGGGCTTTTTCGAAGGATAATTGTCCATCAGGTTGTCTTTCAGGAGAAAACTCAGAAGGATGTTTACTTATAATCTGACTTTTATTCTTGTATCCAAACATTTTTACAACAGCATGGTTACAATCGGAAAACATATTATTTTCAAGTACTAAGATAGCATCATCAGACATTTCAAAAAGCATCTCATAACGCAGCGATTTTTCTGTTAGTTTTCTGTTTTCTTCTTTGAGAGTGGCTATTTGATTTGTTAGCGATTCTACTTCCATTTTAAGTCGATAAAAATTAGTAAGATACCTAATATAGTAAAATTCTTTCTAAGGGTGATGAAATTGATTGGGATGAATTTATAATGTGAAAATATTTGATGTAAATGGAAAATTAGAACAGATACTTCATGTTAAGAAAAACCCCAGCAGTTACCTCCTGGGGTTTATGTTTTTATTTAATTAGCATAGGGACCATGCTGTATTTAATACTTCATCTTCTCCAGCTCCTTTTGTTTTATAACTAATGGATTCTGGAATATCTGTTTTAGGTAAATGTACATGTACAATAAAATTATCATTTGGGTGCGCATCAATTGTTTTAAGTGCTTCATTCAATTCTGAAAGGGTGTGTATTTCAATCCCAATTCCTCCAAAAGCATCCGTCAGTTTTGCATACTTCCAATTGTTTAAATCGTTGTATGAATATACGGAGTTCAAATCTTTTTGTGGATAGTCTACTTTATCATCACCTCTAAAAGGATTTGGATTTACAAGCAATTGCTCAATCCCGTATATTTTATTATCCAATACAAATACAACCGTGTTGTGTTTTAAATGATGTTGTGTAGAAACTGCTTGACAGGTTTCTTGAAAAGAGCCATCCCCCACAAATACCATTACTCGTTGTTTAGGGGAAGCACATTTGGCACCTATGGCTGCAGGTACCGAGTAGCCTATAGACAACCAACTTGCCTGAGCTATAAAGGTGTTTGGTGTATTACGTTTTAAGCCTTGTGCCCCCAGTAGTGGAAAACCTGCATCTACAACAACAGTATTATCAGCGGTTAGATAACTGTTCATTTTGTTGAAAAATCCATCATAAGTTAACTCTTGTGGAGCAACCGTTCTACCGTTACTTTTCAATAGGCTTTCAATAGCATTATCCATAGAAAAGCGTTTGAACTTTTCTTTACGGTTAACTAACTCTACCCTTAATTCATCTATAAAGGTACCCAATGATGTATTGGCATAGAATTTAGCACCTACACGAACACCTGTTTTATTGGCTAACACGGTATTGTCATCCCAGATATTAAATCCGCCCAAATTTTTTCCTGTTGTCCACGCGCCAATTCCTATTTTAGAACCTGCTTTGCTAAATCGTTCAAAAGTATCTGAGGGAGATGCATTCCCATTAAAGACGCCTTTAAATAAAGGATGGTCTTCTGAAACAACTGATTTTCCCATGATAGATGTAGTAAACTCAATTTGAGTTTCTTCCACCAATTTTAAAAACTCCTTTTGAAGTCCTTTTCGCTGAATTTCAACTCCTGCCCAGAAAATAGGATTGTCTTTTGCTTCAATTAAATCAGCAGTTGCTTTCGCAGCATCCTGTGCAGTTTTTCGACAAATATCACCATGCTTAGCTGTTATCGGACGGTCTGGAGCATCACATAATGAGCGCCAAACATCTTCAAAAACTTCTAAATACGCGGGCCTGCCATAGCTTACTAAAGCATTGAGAACGGCATCTATTTTATAAGGAGCTTCCCCACCACTAGTTACTTGTTCTGCGGCTACGGTAACGGATCGGAAAACATTAATGTTTCCATATATATCACCAGTCATATGAGAGGCCATAAGCCCTTCTCCCATATTTTTTGCTTGCTCTGCATTTGTAGGAGCGCCATTAATGACCAGTACCGCATTATGCTCAACATATGCACCAGCAATAGGATTTAACACACTAAAGGCTCCAACACCGTAGGTTACCCCCACAGCAGCTATGCCTTTTAAACGTGCGTAAGCGTCGGCACAATGTCCTGCATTTATTTCATTTGTATTTCCTGTAATGGTAATTTTTGCATTCGGATCCTCAATAATGGTATTTAAGAATGGTGCGGAATAATTTCCGGCAACCCCAAAAACCCTATCTAACCCCAGCTCCTCTAAACGGAGCTGAAGGTATTTTGCGACTGTTATTTTACTCATTTCTTAATTGTTATGAAAATCGAAAGATTCTTTTTTAACCTCAACTTGAGCATCCATGCCAACGGGTGTTTCGTTTACTTCTAGAGCAGCTCGAATTCCGGATTCAATAGCTCCTTCAATCCAGGCATGTTTAAGTGATGTATGTTCTCCAGCAAAATGAGCTTTTCCGTCCCATTCCGGTTCTTCTATAGCTCCCTGTAATAAATTTAACTGACCGGGAGAGAATATAGCTGCTTCTCCAAAAGCATATGGATTCTGCATCCATGATACGGTGGCAGCTCCTTTTATTCCATCTACATAATTTTTTTCTTTTGGAGCGTCTTTATCAAACACAGATAAAGCGATTATTCTTTTTTGTTCTTCTTTATCGTCTGGAGCGTGCGCAATAGCGATATTTTCTAACGCATAAATGTAGCGTTCTTTATGAGGCATAGAATCCCATTTCCTAGCATCATCTGCCCAACAGTAGCAAGCTAACATTAAACCATGTCCGCCTTTGCCTATATCCTGACTTGGGTAATAAATAAAACGGTTTGGTAAATCGGTAATGGTACCACCTCCAACAATATCGTATGGAGCTTTTTCCCACCAACGCTCTTTAAATTCAATTAAAACTTTTGTTGCAGCATCATAGTGCAATTCACGTATTGCTTTTCTTTTCTCTTGCTTGAATTTTGGCCATACATGAACCATTCTGAAAGCAGAAAATGGAATGGTAACAATAACCTCGTCAAACTCCATTTTACTAACAGGATTCTCATGGGTAGCAAATCCTCTCTCTTTATAATAAGAAGCTTCTCTTTCTTCCTCTATTTCTGTAGATATTCTCACTTTCCCGTCTCGCATATACAAATCGGTTACACGTGTGTCTAAATGTGTAATTTCTGCTAGTTCATGCTCTTTGTAAAAAGACTCTGTAATGACATCTGTTCCGCCAACTACTTGCCAAAATATGGTGTCGTCTTTAATAATATTAGCTTCTATAAAACTCTGAATGAAATCATACGACATACGAGATTCTAGGTTTTGTAATACACCGATCATTTCTATAGCATTCTCAGAATAATTCGTGTATTCCTTTAAAAAACGACGCATAGAATACTCGCCTAATTTTTCAATCAATACTGGCCAGTTTTTCTCTGGATTAATAGCAATAAATTGTTTAAGAGGTTCCATTGCATTATCGAGTAAGGCTCCTGCTGTCTGATTTTCATCAGGGTTGGTATTATTAGGCCTCTTATCTATATTTTCCTGTAAATGATAGTCTAGTAGCTTATTAATGTTCGCTCCTGGTTTACTGTATGTACTTTGAAGAATATGATTATAATTTGCATATATAAAAGAGTTCCGTGTTTTACTAGGGAACTTATCGCTTGTGCGTTTATAATCTTCTTTTTTGTTTAGTAAGGCTTGCTTTTCATCTACAGGAACATAATAAAAAGGTTCTAATGGTACTTGCAATTTTTTACAATATTCCATTACCATATAATGAAAATCTGGCAAACGCATCGCTCCTGCTTCAGCATATAAATTCTCATCGTCCCAATATTTTTTATTTGGTGCATTACGGAAGGTTTTTACTCTACCTCCTATACGTGTATTAGCTTCTACAATGGTAACATTATGACCTTTATTTTTTAAGATAGAAGCAGCAACCATTCCTGCCATTCCAGCACCAATGACCAATACATCTTTCGTTTTCCCTTTAGGATTAGGGAATCCTGTTCTTATATACTCTAAGTATTTCTGAACAACTGGATCATCTTTCTCTTCCAATAAACTGTGTAAATATGTTTTCATATGATGTTATTTTTTAGTTGTCCTAAAATAGAATTTATATTTCTGCGCCCTATGGGTATTTATACCTGTTCTGTAGTAAAAAATATTTTTTATGAAGCGTTTGTTATTATTTTCTATAGCTTCAAAAGCTTAGTTATTGGTATAAGGATTAGCATTTTTACTCCAAATTAAACTAGTGGAATCTCTTGGTGTAGAGGGGCTGTTGGGCATGGCTTTATAATACGGATCGCCTTTATCAAACCCCATACTAGTTAATTTTACTTCTCCATTGCTCATGATATCTATTTTAGAATACCCAAAAAAGGTAGCTTCGCCTGGACTTCCGCTATTTCCTGCTATTATTTGATAGGTGCCTTTCCCTCCAGGTTGCATACGTTGGTAATCGTGTAAATGTGCCGATAACATAGCTACCACCTGTGCTTCACTTAGCTTGGGCCATAACACAGGTCCTTCTGGCAAACCAATGTGTCCTGTTTCTGGTTTTCCGCTTACATAATACGGTTTGTGCCCTAAAACAAACACATGGTCTATAGCAGGATTTTTTTTGTATTGATTTACTTTATCTATAATCCATTGTGTAGGTATTTGTCCTTCTAAACCATAGGGATTTTGAGCTGTTGGTTCGTTATAGGTATCTGTATTCATCAAAACAAAACCCACGTTTTTACGAACGAAAGAGAATGTCATCTGGTTGTTAATACTGTCGGTTCCTTTAATATGATCTCTATCTGCTGGCATGAAATCTTTCATATGGTTCATCCATATTTTTGTAGCTCCTTTTAACGGCCATTCATCATGGTTGGCCACCTTGTAATCATGCCAAAATAACATTTCATGGTTTCCTGGTATTGCGACCATTTCTATGTTGGAGTCGCTTATTTTACTAAAGCTTTTATTTTTATATAGTTTTACCCAATTTTGAAGTTGATTATCTAAGTTCTGAGTAGTAGATTCTGCTAACACCATATCTCCTAAGAAAAAAAAGAGTTCCGGTTTTCGCTCTAAATCAGCAATCTCAGTCCAGATTCTTTTTAGAGCCGATAAATTTGCCGTAGAACCATTTGTAGCCGTTGTATCATGCTCCTGTTTTCTATCTACTCTATTGCAACCTAAAAAAGTAAAGCTAAAAAGAATTGAATCTGTTTTTTCTTCCAGAATAGTAGCTTCATTGCAAATTATTACAGTATTGGTTTTTTTATTGGAATTACAGCTTAGTAGTAAACCTATAAAAAAGATGAAGATGTAGTGTGTTTTTCTCATTATAATTTTAAAGGGCATCAGTTGTTTTTATAAATGCTTCTAAAGCAGTTAGATTTCCATTAAAAATATCAAAATCATTCGCAGTACTCCCAATTTTATAACTAGCAGATTTTTGCCAAAGGACCCATTTAGTGTTTTCCCAAGTGGTAGGTAAATCGGGTTGTTTTTTGTTATTGTAATTTGCTATCCAAAGTGGGTAATTAGAAAACGCTGGTTTGTTTAAATATTCATTACCTGTATTAACATCCGTGTAGATGATTGGTTTTCTTTTTAATTCCTTTTCAATTTCGTTTATAAAAATAAGTAGGGTAGCTTGAATTTGTTCTACAGATTGTGATTTGTCAATACCCCCTTCTTCGAAATCGATTATTGGAGGGAAATCAGTATGTTGTAAATTAGCTATGGCGTTTAAATAATTTTTGGCTTGTGCAATAGGATCGTCATTACATCGGTAAAAATGATATGCTCCTCTAATAAATTTCTTTTCAGCAATCGTGGTCCAGTTATGAGTGAAATCTGGATCGGTATAGGTAATTCCTTCGGTTGCTTTGCAGATTACAAAGTTCAAACTGTCTGTTTTTTTACTTATAAAATCTATTTCATCTCCTTGGTATTTTGAGATGTCAATTCCATAAACAAAAGAGGCCTTGTTGATCGCTTTTGTTGTGTTTAAGGTATCAATAGCATTTGTAGCAGCCTCTTTTTTTACAGAAGCATTATTTTCACTTACCCCTGTCTTATTATTTGCTGTTTTTGATTGGCATGCGCACAATAGTATGCTTATTGAGAGTGCTATTGTTTTGTAATAATGTAATGTCATAATTTGTTGATTTTTTTTATAAACCGTTGTGTATTTGGTAAAATAGTTCAGCTATAAAACGTCAGTTCGAGTTTTTTCTGAAGAAAAAGTATCGAGAATAGTATATATAAATACTATTCTCGATACTAGTCTTACCCTTTATCAATCGTAAAGTTCAATCGATTTAACGGATTTTTACAATAAAGTGTTGGTTTATTTATTTTTTAGGCTCAGGTTTTGTTTTAGAACTATCCCATTGTGCTCTACCTAGTAACCAACTAAAATCTCCTGAAAGTTGCGCTCCACTTTTTAGGGTAGGTTCGCCATGCTCATAAATATAAGAGTTGTAGATTCCTGCACTGGAATGACAGCCTATACAGCTTTCTGTACCATAAATAGTAATATTACTTTTAGGGTTGTTTTCCATTAAGTCAGAAGCAGACTGATTTCCATGTTGAAAATAGGTTTCCATAGTTATATTGGTTAGCAATGCAATATTGGTGTCTCCTCCAGATTTATCGGTTACTGAAGTAGGTAGTACATAATCATCATCGCCATATGGTGGAGCTGGAGTATTTTGATTTAAAGGGTATTGTGTATCTATTAATTCATAATACTGCCAAACACTTTTTTGTTGCTTGAAATATGCCTGCATTTTTTTATTTAAGCGTTGTACACGTGAAGGTATATCAACCATTCTTTTTGCTTGGGTTTTCATGACCTCACTATTGGAATAGTATTTAGCTGTAGTAGAATCTTGATATTTTATAGGATAAGTTCCTTCAATTTCTTCTCCTCTGCTGGTTACTTCCCAAAAGTTACCGTGCTTATCCGTTTTATATACATACTTACTATGGTTAGTAACATCTACATTAGCAGGACAAATTTCACATTCTGCATCTCTTAATGATGGAGGAATACGAGTTGTTTTACCATCGTTTTCAATTAGGGTTTCCTTTAAATTGTCGATATGTTCAAAGGTAGACCATACCCATTGTTTACCAGTAGGAGTTTTTTGACTGATATGAAAACCAATCATTCCTAAGTCTTTTTTAACAAGTTCATTCGTTTCTTCATCGATGATATATCCTTCATCTCTAAAATAGCGCTCTTTATGGTCTGTTTCCTCTAATATTTTCCATGCAAATTTAATTTCTATAGCTCCTAATTCGTTGTTTTCATAATTACCTGCTGGGAAATTTGCATCAGTATTCTCTTTAGTATAAGTCAATTGTCCGTTTATATTGTATAATTTTTTGTCTACCACATAATCGTACTCTTGTTTATTCATCAATACTTCATAAACAACTACATTCCCATTTTGATCAAATAATTTTCCAGCAAAAGCTTGGTCTACTTCATCGGCAATATTCTGACCTCTTTTTGATGTAGGTGTTGTTGATAATAATAAAAGTCTTGCGTCCGTAGCGTTTAATATAGCATCACTTATCTCTAATCCAGATGAAGTTCTTGGGCTTCCCCAAGCTGAAGGCGCCAACCCATCTTTACGATATACCTGAAAAGCTTCTTTCCAACCTAGCCAAGTAGCTTCTCCTTTATCAGTAAATTTTGGTAAGGCATTTCCTTGTTTATCTCTAGGCCAGTTAATGGCTACAAGTGCCTGCCAACTATATTCATTAAAAGCTTCGTTCAACTTAAAAATATTCTTTTCCTTTTTTAGTTTTTCTTGTATCTCTGGAGCGACATCTACAGGGATATCAGGAGAGAACTTTACCGGTGCTGGAATAGCTGTATAGTCATGATGCTCATGATCTTTTTTTTTGCAGGAAGTAGTACTAACGGCAAATAATAGGCTAAGTATTAAAGCAATAAAAGGACGTAATAAGAGTTTCATTTTTTTTATAATTAAATAATTGAATTTGAAATGTAAAATTTAATCTATAAACGGCATTATTTTTTGCGCTATTTCAATCTGGTTTTGACTAAAATCAGGTGTTTTTACGTGCTTTAAAATGAGGTTTATTAATTCAGCTTTAATAACTATAAAAAAAGCCCCTAAAAAGGAGCTTTTTGATTTTGACTATTTAAATGTGGTGACTATTGAAATCCTTTTTTTCTTAATAAAGAACCCATTTCAGGTTCTTGACCTCTAAATTCTACATACAAATCCATTCCTGGTTTTGAACCTCCTTGGCTTAGCATATGTCGGAAACGTTTAGCTGTTTCAGTATCAAATATACTTCCAGTGTCTTTAAAGGCTTGAAAAGCATCTGCGTCCAACACTTCAGACCATAAATAACTATAGTATCCTGAAGAATAGCCTCCTGAAAATATATGTGAGAAATAAGTACTTCTATAACGAGGTAAGATTTCTTCAATCAAACCTAACTTATCCATAGCCTCTTTTTCAAAGGTATTTACATCTCTCAAATTCGTGTCTTTTAAAGTATGCCATTGCATATCTAAATAGGCTGCAGCCATATATTCAACCGTTGCAAACCCTCCGTTAAATGAATTAGCATCTTTCATTTTTTTTATCATTTCATCTGGTATCACTTCTCCTGTTTGATAATGCTTAGCAAACAATTTCAATACTTCAGGCTCACTCATCCAATTTTCCATTACTTGAGATGGAAACTCAACAAAATCTCTAGGAACTTTTGTTCCTGATAAGGATTTGTATTTTACTTTAGAAAATAGCCCATGTAATGCATGTCCGAACTCATGAAATAAGGTTTCCGCTTCAGAAAATGAAAGTAATGAAGGTCCGTTTTTAGTAGGAGCAGGGTAGTTAAAGTTATTGGTTACTATAGGGTGTACCATACCATTTACGGCAGACTGATTTATTAGTGAATTCATCCAAGCGCCTCCACGTTTGCTTTCACGAGCAAAGAAATCCATATATATTAATCCTAGGTGAGTACCATCAGCTTCTAATACTTCAAATACTTGCTGGTCTTTATGCCATTTAGGAACATCGTTTAACTCCTTGAAGGTTAATCCGAATAATTTTTCAGCTAAAACAAATACCCCATTACGCACCGCAGTAAACTCAAAATAAGGTCGTGTGGCTTCCTCATCATAAGCGTAACGCTCCTTGCGTACTTTTTCTACATAATGTCTCCAGTCACTACCATTAAATGTTCCAGAAACACCTTCTTTTTTCATGTTTTCTGCAAGCGCTTTACGTTCCTTTTTTGCCATCTCTAGTGCAAACGGCCACAGTTTATCCATAAACTTATAAACGGCTTTTGGCTCTTTTGCCATAGCATTAGAAAGTACATAGTCGGCATGTGTATCATGACCTAATAAATTGGCTTTTTCTACACGTAAAGTCGTTAATTCTTGAATGATGGCTTTGTTATCGGCATCATTTCCGTTATTTCCGCGTAAGGCATAGCCATCAAAAAGTTGTTTCCTTGCATTTCTATTTGGTGACGATTGTAAAAACGGATTGATACTAGGGCGCTGTAAGGTAAAAGACCACCCGTTGTCATGACTACGAGTTGCTGCTTCCTCTTCCGATAAAGCAACTAAGCTCTTTGGCAAATTCCCTAAATCCTTTTTATCGGTAGTATGGTATTCAAATGCGTTGGTTTCATCTAATAAATTTTGCCCAAATTTTTGAGATAAAGACGCCAGTTTTGAATTGATTACTCTCAATCGATCGGCAGATGTACCTTTTAAATTTGCTCCAGAACGCACAAACCATTTGTGCTTTTCGGTAAGTAAACGTAAATCTTCTCCAGTTAAATTAAGGGATTCTTTTTGATCATAAACAGCTTTTACTCGTTCAAATAACTGTGGATTTAAAACAATATCATCCCAATGCGAAGCTAGTTTTGGGGCAAGTTCTTTATCAGCTGCCTTTAAAATTGCATCTGTGTTAGCCGCTTTTACAGCATTAAACACATTAGTAATTCTGCCTAAATAAAAGCCACTGGTTTCCAAAGCTTGGATAGTGTTTTTAAAATTAGGTGCTTCTTTGTTTTCTATAATAGCCTTTATTTCTTGCGTATGCTTTTCTAGCGCAGTGTTAAAAGCAGGGAGGTAATCGTCACTTTTAATTTTATCAAAAGGAGGAACTCCGAAAGGAGTATTCCATTCTGCTAATAATATGTTTGTATCCATTTTTTGAGTTTGTTTTTCTTGCGGTTCTTTCTTGTTGCAAGCGATACATGCCGTTATGCATAATACTGCTAGTATTCTTTTGAAAACCATGATTTGCTATTTTTGATTAGTCACTAATTACCATTTTAACTCAATTGAGCTTAACAGGTAGCATAAAAATAACATAAAGATTTAGTTTGGCAGTTAGTGGGTGTTAATTATATTTAGCTAAATGGCTAACAAACCGTTTTAGATTTGTATTACTGTTTATATAAAGTGTCGACCGACTGGATTTTCATTAGGAAATCCACGAATAAATGTACACTTCCTTTTTGAGTTTATTCCCAAGCCTGAGCATGCATTTTATATGTTGTTGTAAGCTGTTTTATTCTATCTAAATTGTTTTGGTTTCAAATTATTACTTGCATTTTCTGCGATTTCTAATATTCTTTTTTGTCTTGTTTCTTTTCTTTTAGCAGAAACGACCCAGTACAATAAAATCTTTTTAACAGACTTACTTAGGCTACTAAAGAATTCTTTTGAGCCTTTGTGATTTCCAAATTCTTCTTTTAATTCTTCTGGAATTATAAGTGCTTCAACTCCATCCAAAATTATCCAAGAACCATTTTCTTTCGCAATTTCAATACTTTTATAACCTTCTTCTTCCATTAGTCCCTGGTCAATTAAGGTTTTCACTTTATCCTTATTTATTTTAGACCAATTACTTTTTGCTTTTCGTTTACTGAAATACTGTTTGTATTTCTCATGGTCTATTGTCCTTTTTGTGCTATCAATCCAACCAAAACAAAGAGCTTCATCAACGGATTCGCCCCAATTTAGGTTATGGTTCGGAGATTTTTTCTTGTAAAAAATGAGCCAAACTGCATCTTTTTTATAATGGTTCAATTCGAGCCATTTTCTCCAATCTTTTTTGTCAGAAGGACAATAGTCTTCAATATCTTTCATATTCTATCTTGGACTTTTTAGTGGCTTACGTTTATATAAAGTGTCGTGCGACGTAAGTCGACCGACTGGATTTCTGGCAGGGAATCCACGAGTAAATATACATTTACTTTGGAAATTTATAACCAAGATTTAGCATGCATTTTATATGGTGTTGGCAGTAGTGTTTTTACAATTCCTCCACTAGTTGGATATTATTTCCGCAAGTATCATTAAAAATGGCAACCTTTACAGTCCCCATTTCAGTTGGTTTCATACTGAATTTCACATCAAGTTTTGTCAACCGTTCATATTCTGCATCTACATTTTGAACATCAAATTGCGTGTAAGGATATCCTGCCTTCATTAGTGCATCTTGATAGACTTTACAAGGTTCGAAATGATTGGGACCTGGTTCCAATAATAATTCAGGCCCATCCTGCCATTCTGCCGAAACTAAAGTCAGCCATCGATTTCCACCTCCTAATGGGAGGTCTTTCTTTTTTAAGAAGCCCAATTTTTTAGTATAAAAGTTTAAAGCTTTTTCTTGGTCTCGGACTGGAATGCTTATTAATGTTACTTTCATTGTCTGTGATTTTTACATTATTACCAACGTTTAGCTCGTATGTTTGTTTAGTTGTAAAATATGACACTAATATATAACTTTATAAATGTAATAAACAAAAATCAAAATAGGAGGGATAGAAGCGTTTAGCTAGATACAGTTTTTAC
>Ga0105354_1001850_pt1 | contig 12991 bp, 12 predicted proteins | sample GOMGulsemesocosm_FD_83658 | JGI IMG/M metagenome (GOLD analysis project Ga0105354, IMG submission 83658) | Methane-oxidizing microbial communities from mesocosms in the Gulf of Mexico - GOM9B Gulf of Mexico | ecosystem: Environmental > Aquatic > Marine > Cold seeps | place: USA: Gulf of America...
AAGCCGATAGGGATATCACCTTTTGAGCCTGACGATAGAACACCCTCTTTATTCGTCAGGTTCCTTTTTAAATTGATAAGTTTCTTCCCCCATCTAAACAGTTAACCCTCTACTATTTTTCCTTTTGCTTGAAACGCAAAAAAGGAATAAGTCATAATAACGTATTCCTTTTTCAAGACAGTATAAATTAGATTGCAGAGATCAATTTATTGGGTACGGCCATAAAACAACTGACGCGTTTCTTTGGTTAACGTTTTACCAGGCTCTGGACCATAACTTAATACCGCGACTAACCTTGGATCACCATGACTGGGAGTAACACGATGCGCTGTGTACTTACCCATAAACAAAACAAAAGAACCTGCCTCTTGTTTCAGAATTTGCACCTCATCACTTTTACCTTTTAATACCTTATCAAGACCGTCAAAATTTTGATCCTCTTCAGAACGCAACCAAGGCACATATTCATACACACCACCGTCACTGGCAGGCTGCAACATCAAGGTAGTGACAAATTTCGAATTATCATAATGCCAACCTAATTGACGGCCATCATTATTAATATTGATATTGACCGAACCTAATGGATCCGTATAAGGGAAAATCTCTGGAGACCCCATCAATTGAGCGATAAAGTCTTTTAATGCCTGCCAGCCATAAACCTGATGCAACAGATTTTCAGCGGGTATTTGATCATAAGCCACAATGCCTTTATCACTGTAAACCTTACGGTTACGAGGGTGTTCATTATCAAAATCAGGGTCATCATTGATCAGATATACATTGTGTTCATTACTACAATAAAAGGCGTCTTTCATACTCGGTTCAACATTGCTTATCACCTGCTGAACAGCGTCAGGTCGCATGAAACCATCAAGTACCACAGCACCGTCTTTCACTAGCTTCTCTTTTCAGTCGGCTAAAAAAGACTGACCTTCTTGAGTGTCTAATCTATCGATAGGGAACCGAGTTAGATCGATAATGTCATTAGCTTGATCAAGTGTCATATTACGCTCCTTCAATTTTGTCTCTTGGTTTTGAATTTGTCATTATTGTTTGATTCAAATTACTGGCCTCAACCTTCAAGGCGCTTTATCTAAACACTAGACAGAGAGTCGTTATTTACATATTCCAAAACAAACGTATGTTCATAAGAAGGTCTGCAAAATCACTTACAAAACACGCCCCTCTTCAGTGTTAACCAGCCATTTCATACTAACCAAAGAGTGACCTTCCTTCTAACCATACATTTTGACATTAGATTTAAGAAAAACTTAAATCAAAACACTCAAGCAATCGCTGTCTATGTTAATCTCAATACTTCACTGATTTAGCAAAGGATGTATCAGATGTCAGAACAGCGCCACAAGCGGCTTCCGCCCCTTAATGCCATTCGTGCTTTTGAAGCAGCGGCAAAAACAGGCAGTTTATCCAGTGCAGGACAATCCTTGTTCGTCTCACCTGCCGCTGTCAGCCAACAGGTTAAACTGCTTGAAGAGCATCTTAATGTGCAGCTTTTTAACCGCAATAGACGAGGGGTTGAACTCACAGAAGCGGGACAACTGTATTTAACTTACGTCCATGAATCCTTTGAAAAATTGCGAATTGGACAACAAAAAGTAGAACAAATGGGTAACCGTAATGCTTTGATAGTCACCGCAATCCCGTCTTTTGCCTCAAAATGGCTAATGCCAAAAATGTTCAAATGGATGGAAATAAACCCTGACCTAGAAATGCGTATCGAAGCGAGCAATACCCCGGTCAATTTTAATAGCTCAAGTAGCGATTTTAGCATTTGTTTTGGCGATAAAGGCCACCCGGGTCTACTAAAAAACGAAATGTTTCGAGATACCATTAGCCCTGTGTGCAGCCCTGACATTGCGAAATTAGAAAACGGCGATATCATCCAACTACTACAAAGTCAGCCCTTAATTCACATTGACTGGGGTGATGAAAATGTACATTTACCAGGTTGGGATGATTGGTTGCAACACGCTGATTTGCAAGACATTAGTTCAAGTCGAAATTTACAGCTGAACTATTCGAGTATGGCAATCGAAGCGGCAGTTCAGGGCAAAGGCATCATGTTAGGCCAAGCCACCATGGTACAAGAGGAATTACAGACCGGACGATTAGTTCGATTATCCAAAGTATCGCTGCCTCTTAATAAATCCTACTATCTAATTTACCCTAAAAGGACCCTTCTCAAGCCCATGGCGGCTGAGTTTCTAAGCTGGTTAAAACAAGAGTGCGATCAATAACAGCACTTAAAGCGCAAGGATGCGAAAAGATATGACGATCACATTAAACAACCCTTTACCCATTAATACTGCCTTAAGTTTTTCTTTAATCTTCCATTCAAATATCTAGCTTTTTACTCAATCCTTTTCTGCCTAATATGGACCTATATTAAAGGCCTAAATATCTTTAAAAGGTCAGTATTTAAACGCTTAACCTGATTGGGAAACATCTATGTTAGACGAAAAAAAACGTTACATTAGTTCTGCTACTGAGTACGCCTTAAAGGACCCGATTAGTGAAACAACCATGCGCAGAGTACGAGAATATCGTCTTGCTCGTACTCGAGAGGTGTTAAAAAAGAACGACATAACAGCCGCCCTTCTTTATGATCCACTCAACATTCGTTATGCAACCGATACCTCCAACATGCAACTTTGGACGGCTCACAACCCGTGTCGCTATTCCCTTGTTTTTGCAGAAGGACCCGTCATTTTATTTGAGTTCCACAATTGTGCCCACCTTCATGTTGATAAGGTCTTAGGGGATGGCAGCCCTACCGTAGATGAAATACGCCCGGCCATTTCCTGGACCTACTTTTTAAATGGTTACAGAGCAACTGATAAGGTAGTCGAATGGGCGCAAGACATAAGTACAATTATGCATACCCATGGCGGTGGAAATTTACGCCTCGCAGTGGATAGCTGTGACAAAGAAGGCATTAATCAACTTGAAAAATTAGGCATAGACACTCTTGAAGGCATGCAATATATGGAGCATGCCAGAGAGATAAAATCCCCTGATGAGATTGAAGTCATGAAATGGACCATCACAGTGGCTCAACGTGGCATGCAAAGAATGCAGGAACACTGCTACCCAGGCATTAGTGAAAATGAGCTTTGGGCTCACCTCCACTTTGAAAATATCCGCCATGGGGGCGAATGGATTGAAACTCGCATATTATCATCCGGAGAGCGAACCAACCCTTGGATGAATGAATGCTCTAATAACATCATACTGCCCGGTGACATAGTCGCATTTGATACAGATTTAATTGGCCCCTATGGATATTGCGCTGACATTTCCCGCTCTTGGATAGCCGGCCATGAGAAAGCCAATGCCAGACAACAACATCTATATGATTTGGCACTTGAGCATATCCACCACAACCTGTCCATTCTAAAAGAAGGGGTGAGTTACCGTGAGTTTGGCGAAAAAGAATGGATGATCCCTGATATTTACCGCGCTAATCGATATGGCTGTACAGTACATGGTGTGGGCTTATGTGACGAATACCCTTGCCTCTATCACTTCGATAGCTTTGATACGGCAGGTTATGACGGTGTCTTTTTAGAAAATATGGTGGTCTGTGTTGAATCTTACATGGGAGCCTTAGGCGAAAAAGAAGGGGTAAAATTAGAACAACAAGTACGTATCACAAAAGATGGTTATGAACTTTTATCTGACTTTCCAATGGAAGGTTTTAACTAAGCTATCACCACGGCTTCTCCCTATCGTCACCCTTAGCCCTATGACACACTTGTCTATAGGGCTTTTTTTACCGTCTCGATTTATCGATATCTAGCCAGTTTGACTGGATTGATTCTTGGCTCAAGGCAAAAACTCCGCTACTATGCGCGACACGCGAATTACGGCATTTTGATGCGTTTTTACTTAGCCACTGAGTCATCTAACATGAAATTAACACCCGTTATCCTATGCGGAGGATTTGGCAGCCGCCTATGGCCCTCATCTCGATTAGCCTTCCCAAAACCTTGCCTGACGTTAACTGAAAATGAGTTAAGCCTGCTTCAACAAACTTTGATTCGCATCGCACATCTTAACATTGAAGCGCCCATTATCGTCTGTAATCAACTACACAGATTTGTTATCGCACAACAACTAGAGTCCCTCAAAGAGAAATACAGCTACCTTAATAATGCTCGTATTATGTTAGAGCCAAGCCCTCGTAATACCGCACCAGCCATTGCCCTTGCGGCGTTTGAAGCATTATTAAAGAGTGACGACAAAACCCTATTAGTATTACCCGCAGACCACCTTATTAAGTGGGATAAACGATTTGATCAAAGTATTTTAACCGCGGCACAATTAGCAGCACAAAATAACCTAGTGACCTTCGGCATCACGCCAACAAGCCCTGAAACAGGCTTTGGTTATATTCAAACAGGCTCTGATTATGACGTAAGAGCTTTCATTGAAAAGCCAAACTTACTTAAAGCAAAAGAGTATCTATCTGACAAGGATTACCTTTGGAATTCAGGTATGTTTGTCTTTAATGCAAAACAATACCTGAGTGAACTAAAAATACATCAAGGTGCCATATACCAAGCCTGTAAAGATGCTTTTAATGGACGCACCCAAGACCATGATTTTATCCGTATTCATGAGAAAGCACTCGAGAAATGCCCTATTAATTCAATTGATTATGCCGTCATGGAAAAAACACAGCACGCCAAGGTAGTGCCTTTTTATGGTGACTGGAAAGATCTTGGCAACTGGGAGGCATTGTATGATCATGCCCCAAAAGATAAAAATCAAAACCTGTTAATCGGGGATGTCATTAGTAAAGAGTCCCATCATTGTTTGATTAAATCAGAGTCACGACTGGTTGCCACATTGGGAGTGGATAACCTGGTAATAGTTGAGACACCTGATGCTGTATTGGTAATGCATAAGGATAAAAGCCAACAAATGAATGCTCTCATTACCCACTTAAAAGACTCAGGCAGAAGCGAGTACTTAATTCAACAAGCCAACCATAACAAAACCGATTAAACCTTAACATGACAAATACCTCGAATCCCCCCTCTTTCAAACGCGCCCTAAAGGCCTTAAGCCAACATCTTGATATGGGATTTGGCACAAGCGGTCTACGAGGTACGGTTGAAACTTTAAGCCCTGAAATTTGTTATGCCTACACTCAGGCTTTTATACAAAACATTTGTCAAAATGCGACTCACCTTGCCATCGCTATGGATCTCAGACCGAGCAGCCCTTTAATCACAAAAGCCTGTATTCAAGCCATTGAAGACTGTCATGTAAACGTGATTTATTGCGGCACTCTTGCCACACCTGCACTCGCCCATTTCGCTATGTCACACAAGATTCCCTGTATTATGGTTACCGGCAGCCATATTCCCTTTGACCGAAATGGTCTCAAATTTTACCGCCAAGATGGTGAAATAAGTAAACAGGATGAAGAGGCAATTCAAGCCAGTGAAATTACACTTTCATCTTCTGCCTCTACATTAGAGAAAAAGAATTTACCCCCCCATTGACTCAAGAGCAGCAGAACTCTTTACCCAGAGATACTGTGATATTTTTAAACGCCATTCATTAGAGGGTTTGTCTATTGGTTTTTATCAGCATTCCAGTGTCGCCAGAGATCACCTTACTCATTTATTAGAGCACTTAGGGGCACGTGTCACCCCTCTTGATCGCTGTGATCATTTTGTAGCACTAGACACTGAATCTATCAGCGAAGAAGATAAGTTAAGAGCAAAATATTGGATTAAAGCAGGCAAATTTGATGCGCTTATTTCAACAGACGGTGATGGCGATAGACCCTTGTTAGGCGATGAAAAGGGAAATTGGATAAGGGGAGATATCCTGGGCCTTTTGACCGCAAAATCACTTAAGGCCAAACATCTTGTCACGCCTATCAATGCCAATTCAGATATCAATGAAACGCGCTTTATCCAAGTACTTAAAACAAAGATAGGTTCCCCCTTTATGATAGAAGGCCTGGAAAAAATTAAACAAGAAGTAAATCAGCACCAAGCAGTGGGTTTTGAGGCTAATGGCGGATTTTTATTAGCATCAAACTGGGAGGTCAATGGTAAAACACTGGTACAACTGGCGACTCGAGATAGCTACCTTCCCCTTTTAAGTGCACTTTTTCAATGTGCCAATAGCGGCCAACCCATCAGCCATAGGGTCAATCATTTAGTCAGTCGCTATACCGCAAGCAATAGCACTAAAACTCGGTCGAGCGAACTAAATCAAGCCTTTATTGAGACGATCAGCCAATCAAAAAAATTGCAAAAGCAACTCATTCAGGCTTTGTATCCCGCCAAAGACGATATTATTCTTAATAAGGTAAACCGGCTAGATGGCTTTCGTATGACGCTATCAAACCAAGATATCATACATATTAGAGCATCAGGAAACTCACCCGAACTACGCTGTTATGCAGAGTCACAATTAACACAGTTATCTGAAAATTTGGTAACAAACACCCTAGAGTGGCTTAGGTTAAACACGATGAAAGAGTGATGAATAATATTTCAACCCTCTTTCATAAGGCATGCCTTTTGTGCTTTTTAAAAAATTAATATTCAATCAAACCTAGCACGTCTGTTAACCAATCCTCACTATCATCGTCATCCGTAAGAGTATCGGTTACCACTGAATGGATATCATCTTGAGTTGGAATATAGTTAACCTCACCCTTGGCTGCATTTAACTCTTTCTGCCCTTTGGGTGTGGTGCTTTTAATTTGAATTCCCTCTGCAACATAGGCTTTGGCTTCAGCTTGTAAAGAGAGGTAAGCGGTTAAGTCAGATTCCTTACTGGGGCTAGATTCAATCTCACCCTTAGGACTAAAACCGAAATAGAGACCCAGTCTAGAGGAACTTGATGATTTACTTTTAGGTGCATAGGACTTGCCCATCCCTTTAAGCGCTGGCCTTTTTTTACTTTCAATTAAATTCAAAAAATTATAAGGAGAACCAAATGAAGGCATACTAACCACGTAAGCGGCTAACACAGGAATATCCATCATGGATTGTCTAAACCAAGCTTCAAAGCTCTTATTCGTTAACCTCATGGTTTTATACTTTTTACATTCTTTCGAAAAACGCCTAAACCTTTCTCTCATTACTTCGCGATCAATGATGCTTTTAAAAAATTTAAAGAGCTCCATAACAGCATCAACAAACCCTGTAACCAAGTTTGAAGCCCCTGAGGTTGCAATGGTTGCCGTCATTTTAGCGGTAGAATATAAACCACCTGCAGCATTAGAAATGCTGGCTTCTAGTACCTTACCTCTTAAGACTTCAATCACATCCCCTGCAACCGGAAAAGCAGATAAGGACTTTAGCGCCTTTGACTTGACGTATAAAAATGCCTGCTCTATAGCCACTTTAAATTGACTAAATATACCCATTGCATCCCCTATAAAAGGAATGATTTTCCCGAGCACCTTAGTAATGGCATGAGGTAAAAGCTGCAGTATTTGCGATAATATTCTATCAACAAATGAAGGTTCTGGTGCTTTTGGCGGGGCATCTTTGGGGACGTGCGGTGCTCGCATCGGCATCATATAAGCCATAATTTCTTGCTTTAACTTGGTGGTAACCCAAGCAATTATATCACTGCCTCCTTCCTTACCCGTTTTCAAATCATGGCCTTTATCATATACATCAGCCGACTTATCCCGTGTATCCCTCGCAAAGGGAATCAACTCTTCTTGGACCCATTGTGAGGGTGTTTTTTCATCACACAACAAATAACTGGATGAAAAAACTGAGAGTAATTCTGCGTTCACTGGACTTAATTTTATTGATGATAAAGCAGGTTTAATACTTGAAGCCGGCATATTGTTATTTCCTAAATTAACATGACCCTAAATAATAAATTCTTGAATAAAATGAATTTAAGCTTCTTTTTACAAGCTTGCTTTAGATGCTAAGGTGGCAGTAGGAACATCATATTTAATGGTGTCGCCCTTAGTAATCGTTCCCGCTTCATCTTCATAGTAATAAACCAAACTTAAAACGGCATAAGCAAGAGAGAATGATTCGCTGGGCAATGATCCATCACCACAGCCAATGTTATAACTAGAGATACGTGATTTATCCACGGTAATGACCATATAAGGATCAACACCCGCCCCCGTACGAGAGGGTTTTGTTATCATAATTTCAACTGTTTTACCTTCGGCACCCGGTGAAAAAAGAAAGGTATTTAAATAGGGACTTGCGCCATCTGATTCACGAGAAATGCTTAACTCACCTAGGCCTACCATGCCTTGATCAGCATTATTTGCATTACCGATATCCACTGTCACTGCTCGCACCGCCCCCCACGATAAAGAGTCAATGGAAAAAAAGCCTTTTTTACCTCCTATCTCACCAATTGTTGCAGCACCCTGAATTGTTTCTAACCCTTCTATTCTCATATATATTGAAGACATCATTATTCCTTTACATAAAATAATTACTAAAGAATGAATATGATTTTATACATATATATCAAAAACATATTCATTTGAATAATTACAAATTAACCCTATCACTATTTTAAGTAAACGAAATATATAAACATCCATACCTTCTTCACAATTGATTATCAATTGAACTATTTTGCGTTGAATTTCAACAATAAATTATTAATCAATTTTGCTGAATTTGATTAATATTTAATTTAAAACTTCGTGTTACACTTTCAGATGTTTGTTTTAAACATTCCTTTAAAATTAAAAAAGCCCATTGAATTTATTCAACGGGCTTTTAAGTAACACAGTAATATACATTCAGATTTGGAGCTGACTAGGTTGCGTTATCACACTCCTCTAAATCAAGGTTCGTCATTTTCAGATTACCTTGAGAGAGGGTTGAATAATCTTCTTTTAACCATTTAACCAAGGAGAAGAACGCAATGCCCATCAATATCACCAGAGGCAAACCTACCACTAAACTGGCCGTTTTAAGGGGGGCTAACCCACCTAAGTTCATCAGTACTAAAGCTGTGCCGCCTAATAGGATGGCCCAAAACATACGGTTAATTAAAGAAGGCTCCTTATTAGAATTCATATCTTTTGAGGTAACGGATGCTAATACATAAGCGGAGGAATCGACGGTTGTTCCTGAATAGATAAATCCTACAAAGATGAACAATGGCAGAATCACTTGGGCCAATGGCAGTTCCATTAGAACACCAAGAATCGCAGCCGAGGCGCTGTCATTCTTCATAGTATCAAGGACAGGGTAAAGTCCATTTAACTCACTGTATAAGGATAAATTACCAAAGATCATGAAGAATATGGCACAACCAGCGCTTCCCGCTAAAGTGACGGATAACGCGACATCTCTGAACGTACGTCCTTTTGAAATACGCGCAATAAATATTCCCATATAAGGACCATAAGCCACCCACCAAGCCCAATAGAAGATAGTCCACCACTGAGGAAACATGCTACGCCCAACCGGATCTGTGTAAAACGCCATGCGACTAAAATCTTTCACCAACAAACCTATGCTATCGGTAAAGGTATTTAATAAGAAATATGTCGGCCCACCAATAAATATAATGCTACACAGCACGATAACGGCAACCACATTAATGTCACTTAATACCTTTATGCCTTTTTTAAGACCCAGTGCAACAGAGGTAACAAAGATGGCAGTCCAAATTGCCACCACAGCCATTTCAACCGCGGGCGTATGCTCAATTGAAAATAGTTGGCTAATTGCCTCTGCCAACATGGGCGTTCCTGAGGCTAAGGATGTGCCTGTACCACCGACTAAACCAAAGATCATTAAAATATCGATGGCTTTACCTAACCCTCCATTTGCGTTCTTTTCGCCAATCACGCCAGAACAAGCGGTACTCAAACGTAATGCTGGTTTTTTACGGTTGTAATAGGCATAACCAATGGGAAAAGCGGTTAATACGTAAAAGGCCCAAGCGATAGGCCCCCAATGGAAAATGCCATACATAGCAGCGTATTCAGCCGCGGCCTGGCTCTTAGCCTCAATACCAAAAGGCGGCGCTGAGTAATAGTAGGTCCACTCTATACTTGACCAATAAATTAGCGCAGTTCCTATACCAGAACAAAAAAACATAGCGATCCAACTAAGGCGTGTGAATTCTGGTTTTGCATTTTCTCCACCAAACTTAACATGGCTATATCGCCCAAAACCTAACCAAGCGACAGCACCTAAACCTAGCGCACCCGCCCAAATATATAAGGCACCCAGTTGGTCAGTCACAAAACTGAATATACTGCTGATAACTGACTTTGATTCTGCTTCAAAGATGATCATAAAAATGATTAACGATATAATCGTTATCACACTGGGTAAAAATATATGCTTTTCTATTGCTGCGACGTCTTCATTAACTGGCGTTTCTGTTTTTATTTTCATACCAATTCCTAAAATTTTAATGAGTGCCCTTGTCCGTATTCGTGAGCATTTTATAAATACTAAAGGTTCAACTTACTTTTTTAGAGGTTGAACCTTTAGTGCTATTTCAACCGGTTCTTATTCCTCTATATCCAATACCACACAGCCATAAAAGCCGCCTTTTTCAATATCATTATTGGCCAAAGCGATATCATCTAAAGCAAACTGAGCATGGATTCTATGCTGTAATTGGCTGTTTTCTAGCGCTTGAGTTATATCCGCTATCGCATCGCGCTTTGCCTGTTCTGGCATGGCATAAACAATCACCATACGCAGGGTTAAATCCATGAACATCATTTGTTTGAAAGGCAGTTTCGGCTCAGGTTCTTGGGTCGATGAATAACTTGCGATGACACCACCTACTTTCAGAAGCGCTAATGATTTATCCAAATTAGCGCCAAATTCAACTTCAACAATGCGGTCTATTTTCTGGCCTTGAGTAAAGTCTAAAATACTCGCTATCATGCCCTCATCATTGTGATTAACCACTAAATCGGCCCCTGCAGCGATACAGTGCTGTTTAGCCTGTTCACTACTGGCTGTTGTAATTACGCGAGCGCCGGCTTGTTTAGCCCATTGAATAGCATAAAAACCAACCCGACCCGCACCGCCTGTGACCAAAATGGTTTGCCCATTAACAGGACCATCTGCAAACACGCATCGATGCGCCGTCATGGCAGGAATACCTAAACATGCGCCGACTGAAAATGAGGTATTGTCAGGTAATTTAACCGCTCTTTCGCTTTCTATCGCCACATATTGCGCTGCACTACCGTGCAAACGTGCAAACTGAGCTTGATAGATCCACACCCTTTCTCCTATTCGAGAATGAGGTACTCCGATACCAACAGATTCAATCACACCGGCCCCATCACTGTTTGGAATAACAGGTCCGTTATCCAATAAATGGGGGAATGCACCTTCACGTTTTTTCGTATCAGACGGGTTAACGCCTGATGTTCTCATACTTACCAAAACCTGCCCGGGAGCGGCTTGAGGTTTATCAAACTCCCCGACTTGCAAGACATCTTCTGCATTACCAAATTGATTAAACCACGCTGCTTTCATAGTGTTTTCCTATATTTTTGACGAACTAATCCAAGCAAAAACAATTTTGTTTTTGCTAGAATCAAATTTATGATTGTAGTGACCCTGTTCGAGGTGGCTTTAAAAGCCGTTAAATGTCGTTAACTGCGTAACAACTTACCGAGTGAGTTACTCTCTATTTTTACATTCAAGGCTTTCGCCATTGCCCAATGTAAGGCAACATCCGCGGACAATACGGGAATGCCTAATTCATCTTCGAGCTCTTGGATAATATTTAAAAAACGTACTCCCGCCCCGGCAACAAACACAAGCTCAGCATCTGGCGCCGCCTGCCTCGTTAATCGAATACTTTGTTTTATTTCATCATCCGTAAACTGATAATGTCGATCGTAAACGGCGTGTTGATCGCAAAATATGCCTTGATCGACAAAGCTCTGACAAGACTCTATCGACAAACCCAGAGGGGAAATGAAAGTCAGAAATTTATCCTTCCACTCTTCATCATAATAAGGGCATGCTAATGCTATTTTTTGACACGCAAATTGATCCAATGCATCTAAAATAGCGACACCGTGTAAAATAACAGGCACTCCACAGGCTTGGCTTATTCGTGCTTGTAACTCTCGTGCGCCCTCAGGCGTCTTACCTGAGAAAAATGAAAATACGGGGCCAACTTGTGCAATAAGTTCGCTCCCTGCCTGAACAAGTAATCTTGCGGCATCATTAAAGTGAGGCTCAAGCTCAGACATGGCTTCAAAACTGTAATCAAAATCTTTGGGCGCTAAAATTGTCTGTGTACTCTCAACCTTAGAGGAAATGATGTGATCAAATTCATCTAAGGTCGGATCAAACCAGCCTGGTGCAGCAATTAAACCTAGTTTTTTTTGTTTATTACCCTTTAAATCTACACACTCACTCATGCCAATAATCCTCCATCAACAACGATTGTTTGGCCTGTCATATAGCGGCCACCAGCACATAGATAAAATATCGGCTCTGCATAATCAACAGGTTCGCCAATACGCTTAAGGGGAATCATCTTTTGAGCGGCAGCATCAGCCTCTTCTTCATTCCAGCTACAATCCCAACCTGAACTTTTTACCCAACCTGGTGCCACGGCATTCACTCTAATATCAGGGGCGAGACCTTTCGCGAGTTCGCGAGTCATGCTAATTAATCCCGCTTTCGTCGATGCATAAGTGGTACTACTGCAACCGCCTCCCATCGCGGCCACTGACGCAACGTTCACGATAGCGCCCTTGGATTCTTTTAAATAAGGTAAGGCTGCACGTACACATCTAAATGGCCCGACCAGATTAACCGACAATAACTTTTCCCAAAAAGCATCATCTTGACTTGCAAGATCATGGGCAGGAATCATGTCTTTCGTACCAGGTGTTGCCGCATTGTTGACTAAATAATCTATGCCTCCCATCGCCTGTGCGGCGGTGTCGACCATATGATTAACCTCATCGGTACAACTGACATCTCCAGGT
>Ga0105354_1001851_pt1 | contig 12989 bp, 12 predicted proteins | sample GOMGulsemesocosm_FD_83658 | JGI IMG/M metagenome (GOLD analysis project Ga0105354, IMG submission 83658) | Methane-oxidizing microbial communities from mesocosms in the Gulf of Mexico - GOM9B Gulf of Mexico | ecosystem: Environmental > Aquatic > Marine > Cold seeps | place: USA: Gulf of America...
TACAGCATTACCTGTACATACTTTCTGTTGCACTTGTCCGCATCTTTCGACGGACGGGTGTTACCCGCTATATTGTACTATGGTGTCCGGACTTTCCTCTCTCTCATTCAAGACAGCGATAAGGTAGTCTGCTTAGTGCAAAAATAGTATTAAAATGTTAATAACTCCACTTAAAATTCTGAATTCTGAATTCAATATTTACAATTGAATATCTATATTTGTGTTGTTATTATCTTTTCATGGAGCATTTTGTAGTATCAGCAAGAAAGTACAGACCTAAAACATTTACTGATGTTGTTGGGCAACAAGCTATTACCAATACTTTGCTTAATGCAATTGAAAATAATCACTTAGCACAAGCCCTACTCTTTTGTGGCCCTAGAGGTGTTGGAAAAACTTCATGTGCGCGTATTTTAGCTAAAAAAATAAATCAACAAGAAGGTTCTAGTGATGAAAACGAAGATTTTGCTTTTAATGTATTTGAATTAGATGCTGCTTCAAACAACTCAGTAGATGATATTCGTAACCTAATTGATCAAGTACGTATTCCTCCGCAAGTTGGAACCTATAAGGTATATATTATTGATGAGGTACACATGCTATCACAGGCCGCTTTTAATGCTTTTTTAAAAACCTTAGAAGAACCTCCAAAACATGCCATTTTTATATTAGCTACTACAGAAAAACATAAAATCATTCCCACAATACTATCTCGTTGTCAAATATTTGATTTTAAACGAATTACTGTAAAAGATACTGCTAATTACTTAGCTTATATCGCAAAGGAACAAGGAATTATTGCCGAAGATGATGCTTTACATATCATTGCTCAAAAAGCTGATGGAGCTATGCGCGATGCTTTATCTATATTTGATAGAGTTGTTAGTTTTTCTGGTAAAAATTTAACCAGACAAGCAGTTACTGAAAATTTAAATGTATTAGATTATGACACATATTTTAAAGCAACTGATTTAATATTAAGTAATAATATTCCTGAGCTACTGCTACTATTTAATGAGTGTTTATCTAAAGGATTTGACGGTCATCATTTTATTTCAGGCTTAGCTTCTCATTTTAGAGACTTACTGGTATGTAAAAATCAAGTTACTATTCAATTATTAGAAGTTGGTAGCACTGCTCAAGAACAATACCTATTACAATCACATAAAACTTCACTTCCTTTTTTAATACAAGGAATTGACACAGCCAATGATTGTGACTTGAAATATAAAACAAGTAAAAATCAACGCCTTCTCATTGAATTAACACTTATGCAATTAGCCTCTATCACTTTTGATGGAGAAAAAAAAAAACTTAAAAACTTTATAATTCCTGCCACTTTTTTCATTTCTACAAATACTCCTAAGGGGCCAACACCTAAAGTAATAAAAAATGTAGTACACGAACCTAAACAAATAATTACTGAAACTGAGGAACCTGTAGCTAAAAAAGAAGTTTTACCAAAATTAAAAATACCTGCTTTATCCAAAGGAAAAGTTTCTGGCTTATCATTATCAAGTATTCGAAAAAAGAAAGAACATCTAGACGCCAAATTAGCTCAAGAAGTACAACACGAAGTACTTCCTACAGAGGATTTTGAAGAAGAAGATTTAATCATTCACTGGAAAGAATACGTTAAAAAACTGGACAAAGAAGGCGCTAAAATTGTAGCCTCAATTTTCGATATTAGCGATAAAGAAAAAAGAAAAAAGCTACTCCTAAAAGGAACCATAATTCATCTTGAAGTACCCAATGCATCTATGGAAATGGATATTCATGGCGCACAATATGGAATACTTTCATATGTTAGAAAAAAATTAAACAACTACGACATCAACATACAAGTAAATGTTAATGAAGAAGCTGTTAAAAAATATGTATTCTCAGCGGCCGATAAATTCGAAAAGCTATTGGAAATAAATCCTGCAATTGGATTATTACGTCAGGAATTTGGCTTAGATATTAAAGATTAAAACAATCACTATGTTAGGATTAAAATTACCAACAGATCCACGTTGGGTTAATATTGTAGAAAAAAACATTTCAGAAATTCTTACAGACCATGCTTTTTGCGAACAAAAAGCAACAAGCACTGCCATTTCGTTAATTGTGAGTTTTCCTGAATATACCGATTTAGTAAAGGAAATGATTTCCTTAGTAAAAGAAGAAATGAGTCATTTTAAGATGGTACATGATTTAATTATAGAACGTGGAGAAATCCTTGGTAGAGACCGTAAAGATGAATATGTACTTAAATTACTAAAATTCTTCCCTAAAGGCGGTAGTAGAAGCACACAGTTAGTACATCGTTTATTATACGCTGCTTTAATTGAAGCTAGAAGTTGTGAACGTTTCAGGTTACTCTCAGAAGAATTGAAAGATAAAAAACTTGCTGATTTTTACAGAAAATTAATGGTTAGTGAAGCGAATCACTACACTATGTTTCTTCAATTCGCCAGACAATACGGTGAAGATATAACAGTGGTAAATCAAAAATGGCAAGATTTATTAGTCTTCGAAGCTCAAATCATGAAAAACTTAGGTACTAGCGAAAACATACATGGTTAAAAATCACAAAATATCATAAATGAGAATTGGGCTTGCACAAATAAAACCTATCACAGGAAACATTGAAGCTAATATTACTTTACATACACAATCGATTAACACTGCCATTGCAAATAAGGTTGATTTAATTATTTTCCCCGAGTTATCAATTACAGGATATGAACCTACATTAGCAAAAAAATTAGCTATCAATAAAAGTGATCAAAGATTCGATATTTTTCAAAATACTAGTGATCAAAATAATATTAGTATTGCAATAGGAGTTCCTAGCATTGCAGAGGAAGGGATTACAATTAGTATGCTAATATTTCAACCAAAACTACACAAAACCCTTTATTCTAAGCAAAACTTACATAAAGATGAATTTCCATACTTTATTAATGGTGACAAACAAATCATATTAAATATCAATGGCATTAAAATAGCACCAGCTATTTGCTATGAATCACTTCAATATCAACATTCTGAAAATGCAAATACATTAGGTGCTGATATATACATTGCAAGTGTAGCAAAATCAAAAGCTAGTATTGAAAAAGCAACAATTCATTATTCTAAAACAGCTGCAAGATATTCAATGCCAATTTTAATGGTTAATGCAATTGGAAAAAATGATACTTTTGAAAGCTACGGCACCACCTCTATCTGGAATGCTAACGGGAATTTAATAGGAAGTCTTGATAAAAATACTCAAGGACTAATTATTTATGACACGATTAAAGAAAAGGTTATTGAATTATAAACATCAAGTTTAGAAGTAAAATTGAATTAAAAATAATATTTCTCTAAAACAATATTAACATTCATAAAAATAGTACATTTGCCGCTGATAAAATTCAGGATACATCTTTTTACTATAACTTTCTGATTATCAAAATTTTAAAACTGCTCATTATGAAACGTATTAACGAATACAAAAAATTATTTAATGTTGATAAAGATACTGATCTTAAGACACTAAAGAAATCATACAGAAACTTAGTAAAAGAATGGCATCCTGATAAATTTCAAGCAGATGATGAAAAAGCAGCCTTAGCTGATGAAATGGGGAGAAAAGTAATTGATGGATATCACTTTTTAGTAAGTATTAATCCAGAAACTATTTCCGCTAATTCAGAAAACTACAAAAAAACAATCACAACAGCTGGAATTGCTGATTTTAACCATAAAGGACAGGTACTAGAACTTGTTTTTACTGATGGTGCAACTTATGAGTACTTTGGAGTTTCTAAGCCCTTATTTCAGAAATTTGTAAATACAGATAAACAATTGCGATTTGCTAAACGTAATTTCTTCAATGGATTGACATACAGGAAATCTAAAAGAGATGCTGTAGTTGCATAGCTTAAATATTAATTAGATAAAAAACCAGTTAGTGACAACTGGTTTTTTAAGCTTTTAACTTAGCGATTTAAAGGCTGGAATTTTGGAAGCAAAGAGGACATTATTAAAATAATTATTTTATAATACCTCAAACATAATGTTAAAATCTAGTTATCATTATAATACAATGTTTTCACCATACCATCAGATAACCCAATTTTTGGCACATACATTTTTTTAGCCCCTGCCCATTTCATTGAATTTAAATATATTTTTAACGCAGGGATGATTACATCTGCTCGATCAGGATTTAGCCCTATTTCCGTAACTCTATCAGAATATGACATTGCATTAAAAAAGTGATATTGCGCATTTAAAAATATATACGACAAAGGTTTATCTACAGTTTTCCCTGAAAGACGATGAATTTTATTAATATTTCCTCCTGATCCGATCATCATCACTTTATCAAGGTCTTTTGTGTTTTTTTTTATCCATTCTTTTATATCATCCCAATTAATCAATTCATTAACTGACTTATTAATTAACCGTACAGTCCCTACTTTAAATGATTTAGAATTAATAATTCTTCCATTAGAAAAAACAGTTAATTCGGTGCTTCCACCTCCAACATCAACATATAAATAATTAGAATTTTGATCTATAAATGTTTTTAAATCAGTTGAAGCAATAATTGCAGCTTCTTTTTTTCCGTCAATAATTTCTATATTAATATCACTAGCTTCCTTTATAATTTCAACTAATTCATGACCATTTTTAGCTTCACGCAATGCAGAAGTAGCACAAGCCATATACTTAATAACATCACTAGATTTCATTAACAACCTAAAGGCATTCATAGTGTCTTTCATTTTAATAATATTGGCTTCAGAAATAACACCGGTTGTAAATGAATCTTGCCCTAAACGAATAGGCACTCGTACTAAAGAGCTTTTTTTAAACTTAGTCCTTTTCCCAGTTTCTTCAATTACATTTGTAATTAATAAACGAACTGCATTGGAGCCAATATCTATTGCCGCGTATTTTTTTATTATCATCTAACTACAGTAATTTTATTAACGTAATATTCGTATGTTTTTGCCTGTGACCTCACAGGATTTTCAGATATCTTTCTATAAAAATTATCTTGATTCTTCGATAAAATTCTTGCCTTGACATTATCATTCCAACATATCGAAAAAGTATCAATCAATTCTTTTTTAATGTCTTCATCATAAATTGGGCAAGTAACCTCTACTCTATTATCTAAATTTCTTGTCATCCAATCTGATGATGATATATATACTTTTTCCTCTCCTTCAGCTCCAAAAATCATCATTCTTGGGTGCTCTAAGTACTTATCTACAATACTAATAGCTTCAATATTCTCACTTAAGTCTTTTACACCAGGAATAAGACAACAAACACCTCTAATAATCATTTGTATTTGTACGCCAGCATTACTTGCCTCATATAATTTATCCACCATTTTATAACTAGTAATACTGTTTAGTTTTAATTTTATTCGTGCAAAATTTCCCTCTAATGCCTTGTTGATTTCAGTATCAATTAATTTTATAAACTCGTTTTTAGCATAATGAGGAGAAACCAATAAATGCTTGTATTTATTTACAATGTAATTCGTTTTTAAAAAATTAAAAACTTTCCTTAAATCTTTTAAAATATCTTGATTAGCAGTAAATAAGGTATAATCCGTATATATTTTAGCTGTTACATTATTAAAATTACCCGTACTAATAAATCCATATAATTTTAATTTTTTATTTTCTAAACGTTCTACCAAACACACTTTACTATGTACCTTAAGTCCTTTAACACCAAAAATTAACTTTATTCCTTCATCCTGCATTTTCTCAGCATACTCCATGTTTGATGCTTCATCAAATCTGGCCTGTAACTCTATTTGTACCGTTACTTCTTTTCCGTTTTTTGCAGCATTGATTAAAGAACTTGTAATGTGTGAAATTTTAGCCAAACGATAAATAGTAATCTTTATCGTTTTTACTTTTGGATCTAAAGCTGCTTCACGCAAAAACTTAATAGTATATGAAAACGAATGATAAGGTGTGTATTGCAAAAAATCTTTTTGAGTAATCTTCTCAAATAGATTATCGTTTAATGACACCCCGTTTATCGCAATTGGTTTCTCTTTAACATATAACAAATCTTTTCTTCCCATATCAGGAAAATCCATATAATCTCTTCGGAAATGATACCTACCCCCAGGAATTACGCTATCGTTAGCCTCAATACCCATTTTACTCATTAAAAATGCTAAAGTATCATCAGCAATAGTCTTGTCATATATAAATCGTACAGGATCTCCATCAACTCTGTTTTTAACACTTTTTGAAAGTTTTTCTAAGAAACTGACCCCTAAATCCGACTCTATATCTAATTCCGCATCACGAGTAATTTTAATCATATGCGCTTCAATACTTTCGTAATTGAATATATCAAAAATAGCATCAAAATTATAACGTATTAAATTATCTAATATAATTATGTAATCTTTATCATCTACTTTTGGCAACACTACAAAACGATAAACACTTCTAGGTATTTCTAATAACGCATATTGATTTTCTCTATCAGAAAGCTTCATTTTCACTGCAAGATATGCCGCAGAATCAATTAACCTTGGTATTGGTGTGTCATCATCTAAAACAATTGCCATTAGAGCAGGACTAACTCTCTCGACATAAAAGTCTGTAATAAACTCCTTATGAACAGGATGTGTAATATCCGTCTCCTTTAAAACATATATACCCTCATCTTCTAGTTTTGAATATACTTCTTCTAATATTTCTAAACTTTTTGATTGCTGAATAATTACCTCTTTAGTGATCATCTCCAATAGTTCATCGGCTCTATATACTCCTAATGCTTTTCTTCCACCTTTACCTGCTTCAGAAATACGTTTAACAGTAGCATATCTCACCTTAAAAAACTCATCTAAATTATTTGAAAAAATTCCAATAAAACGTAATCGCTCCAGTAAAGGGACGGATGGATCTGCAGCTTCCTGTAACACTCTTGCATTAAATTGTAACCAACTTAATTCTCTGTTTATATATCTATCTTTCTGAGTTGTCATTTTGCTTATATTAATTACAAATAAAGTCCTTTCAGTTCCTTAGGAAATATTTTATAAACTGTTTCTCCTTTAGTAAGGTTTTCCCAGCAATTAATATCAAAATCAATTACTAAAAAACCACAAGTGGGTACTGATTTAACATCTATTGTACCAAATGTATTGACAAACTCAGTAACTGCAAAATTATGAGCGAAAATCATTAGGCTATTTAACTCATTATTACATTTTTTTATTGTTCTTATGAGATTTTCTCCTGAAAAATCATATAAATCATCTATATAATTAGTAGTAACAGACACTAACTTCCAATGCTTAATAAAAAATGCTGCTGTTTGGGTGGTTCTTTTAGATGGAGAACACAAAATAACATCTGGAGTTGTAAACAACTCATTTGTATGCTTTGCTACTGATTCAGCATCCTTAAAACCTCTTTTCTTGAGTGGTCGTTTTAAATCCGAGACTTGATGCTTCCAAGAAGATTTCGCATGACGAACAAGATATATTCTCTTCATTTTTAATTCCTTATAATTAGTGATTTATAATTATTAAATATCGGTATTTTTCAACAGTTATCACTAAATAATATTTAATCCATATTATTTTATCGTTATTTTTTCATATCTTTCTAATACTATATAAAGATATAGTTGTCTATATTTCATAAGATATTACGTGTATTTACCCAAAAAAAAACTTCTTTCACCAAAATAATTTAAAAGTACCCCTAATTTAGCTTTGAATATTTCCTCCATATGTTATCCATTAAGTTATTAATGATATTACTAAGAGTTATGACAAAAAATCATTGAACCGAATGTTGCATTTTTAATAGTAGTCTTTCTTAAAATTAATACTTATGCACTATTGTCTCCAACTAATAATTTAAGAGATACCAGTCTAAGGTATGATTCTAATAATTTTACTACTGAAGTCTTTTTAACAGGGAGTTCTATAAATTGCTTAATAGCTACTTCGTATTATTTATCAAAATTGTGTAATTATAGAATTTAAGCTGATACTATATGCGAGGTAGCTTATTTAAAAATAGAAAAACAAGTAAGAACCAAAGTAAATAAATCTATCAGAAACTACTTCGTAGTGATTATTAATATTTGTCTATTACTTGGAGTTAAGTTAATTTTTAATTCAAAACATTAAGGTGATAATCTATCAATTTTCCATGAATAATCTTCTTGCAGTTGATACCTGATTCTATCATGTAATCTATTTGGTCTTCCTTGCCAAAATTCAATTTCTACAGGCTTTACAATATAACCTCCCCAATGTTTCGGACGAGGAACCGGCTTATTTTCATATTCCGCTTCTAATAATTTTAATCTATCTTCTAAATCTTGACGTGAAACTTCTTCACTCTGACTCGAAACTAAAGCACCTAATTGACTTCCTTTTGGTCGAGATTCAAAATAACCATTTGATAAATTTTCTGCTATTTTTTCAACTTTACCTTTGATAATAATTTGCCGTTCAGCAGCATGCCAAAAAAATGAAATACAAACATTATTATTATTTGCTATTGCCTTCCCTTTTTCACTATTATAATTTGTATAAAAAATAAACCCTTCATGTGTATATTTTTTTAACAACACGACTCTACTCTTAGGGAAGCCATCTAATCCTATAGTAGCAATTGTCATCGCATTTGCTTCATCAGTTGAATTTAAATTATCTACCTCATAAAACCAAGTTTGAAACAACTGCAATGGATTATCAGGAACCTTACTCAATAATAGTTCTGATTTTTCATATGATTTCCTATAATTACTCAAATCTTTATTCATAACTGCAATTTACAAGATTTAATTATCTTTGTAGAATACTTTATACGTATCCAACCAAAGAGAAGTATGCTAAAATACTATGAAGGTTTTATTAAAGTATAAATTCTTTACCATCATCAGCTAAAAACACATTATCAAACACTTTTTTTGCTTCTTCTTTAAAACATTCAATTGATCCATATCGTGTAGAAAAATGCCCTAAAATCAGTTTACTTACATTTGCATTTAGAGCTATAGTTGCTGCCTCTTTAGCTGTAGAATGTTTTGTTTTTTTACATAAATGTGCATGCTCTTCTAAAAAAGTACTTTCATGATATAAGGTAGTTACCTCCTTAATTATAGGAACTATACTTTCTGTGTATTTTGTATCACTACAAAATGCATAACTTTTTGGTGGTTCAGGATCAGAACTTACTAATTCATTTTTAATAAACTTACCATGCTTGTTTACAACATCTTTTCCTAACTTAATGTTTCTATAATCACATTGCTCAATATCATTATTAATTACTGAATTGATATCTAATTTACGCTCTCCTAGTTTTTCTTTGAATAAGAAACCATTAGTATACACTCGATGGTCCAAAGGGATAGTATACACCATTACTTTATCATCTTCAAAAATTAATTCAGAGTTTTTAGATATTAATTCATGAAATATTAGTTCATACCCTCCATAAGAATTTCCTAATTTTAATTGTAACAAAATAGCTTCTTTTATACCTTTAGGTCCGTAAATATGCAATTCTGTTTCCCTTCCTAAAAGACGAAATGTAGAAATCAATCCGATTAACCCAAAAAAATGATCACCGTGTAAATGCGAAATAAATACATGCTTTATTCTGGAAAATTTTATTTTAAACCTACGCAACTGTACTTGTGTACCTTCTCCACAATCTATTAAAAATAAATGTCCTTTCACATCCAATATCTGAGCTGTTGGATTGGTAAAAGCTCTTGGAGTAGCGCTATAACAACCTAAAATGTTTAGTTTCATTCGTATATATTATTTGGGGTTGTTATATAGTTTTATATATGTTTGAACGAAATTTAGAAGCCTAAATCACGTTCTATTTCTTCCATTTCAACAATATCATGTGCTTCTTGAATTGTTGGTACAATTGACAGTTCTTCAGGAGCAACATCATAAGGTATTTTATTGGTCACTATTATAAAAGATTTTTTAGCCTCTTTATGCTTCTTAGATAAAGATAAAAAATCGTTTATACCAACTTCATTTATCTCTTTTACAGAAAAAAGATTTACGATAATATTATCTCCTTTAATCTGATCATATTTTTTTTCAATATTAGCAACTAACTCAATAATAGTAGCCCTTTCTTGAGTGATCATTGTGATATTCCCCGTTTTACTAAAAATCATAATTGTTTTATTTTAGAAGCTAATAAATAAATTACTGCCATCCTAATTGCAACCCCATTTTCTACTTGATTTAATATAATTGCTTGATCAGAATCTGCGACATCACTAGTAATTTCTACCCCCCTATTTATAGGACCCGGATGCATGATTACTACCTCTTTACTTAAAGAGTTCAACAAGTCTTTAGTAACCCCATATTGTTGAGTGTACTCTCTTGTAGATGGAAAATAACTAATATCCAAACGTTCATTTTGTATGCGTAACATATTGGCTACATCTGCCCATTCCAAAGCTTTTCTTAAATTAGTTTCTACAGTTACTCCTAGTTTTTCAATATGTTTTGGTATTAATGTTTTTGGTCCACATATTTTCACATTTGCTCCTTGTTTTTGCAATGCGAAAATATTTGATAAGGCAACTCTTGAATGTAAAATATCTCCAACTATCACTACATTTTTATCGGCTACTTCTCCTAAACGTTCACGAATAGAATAGGAATCTAATAAAGCTTGTGTTGGATGTTCATGCGCACCGTCACCTGCATTGATAATACTTGCACCAATATGTTTTGATAAAAATACTCCAGCTCCAGGGTTTGGATGCCTCATAACTACCATATCAACTTTCATAGAAAGTATGTTATTCACAGTGTCAATTAAGGTCTCTCCTTTTTTTACAGAAGATTGTGCAGCAGAAAAATTTACAACATCAGCTGACAAACGCTTTTCAGCTAATTCAAAAGATAACTTTGTACGAGTTGAATTTTCAAAAAACAAATTTGCTATAGTAATATCACGTAAGGATGGTACTTTTTTAATTGGCCTGTTAATTACTTCTTTAAAATGGTCAGCCGTTTTAAAAATCAACTCAATATCTTCTGGTTGTATATATTTAATTCCTAATAAATGGTTTACACTTAATTCGCTCATTTTCTTATTTTGATATTAAATAAACAGTATCCTCCCCGTCATTTTCAGCCCATTTTACGGCTACTTTCTCTTCATTTATCACATCTACCTGTCTTCCTTTATAATTAGGCTGTATAGGTAAATGTCTGCTAAAACGTCTGTCAATCAATGTTAGTAACTCAATGTCTTTTGGTCTTCCAAAAGATTGCATCGCAGTTAATGCTGCACTTATACTTCTACCTGTATACAATACATCATCAATAAAAATAACATTTTTATTTTCTACAATAAAGTCAATTGTAGTTGTATTTGCTTCTAGAGGTTTATCACCTCTTCTAAAATCATCTCTAAAAAAAGTAATATCCAATAACCCCAATTTTACATTAGGTATCTTGTAAAAATCTTCTAATAATGATTTTATCCTATTCGCTAAAAAGGTTCCTCTTGGCTGAATTCCAATTAATACGGTGTTAGAAAAATCTTCATGTTTTTCAATTAACTGAGAGGTTAATCGGTGAAGTATAATGTTGACTTCTTTTGAACTAAGTAACACTTTTTGTTTTGTCATGAATTCCAAACTGTTATTTGGAAAACAAATTTACGGAAAAACTTAAGTATAATACTATAGTTCATTAAAATTAAGATTCAATTCCTTTAAACTAAGAGTAAAGTGATAGGTTAACTTTATAATATTTAATCAAGCTAAGCCAAAATATAATAAATTAACTCCTGGGTATAAAAAAAACCTCTCAATAAAATTGAGAGGTTTTTAGTTTTAAAATATCAAGTGAATATTACTTCCCTTCCATTTTGTCCTTAAGTGCTTGTAACGCATTGTTAGCATCACCTAAAGTTGGCTTATCAGTAGTTGCAGCTTTCTTAGCTGCAGCTTTTACATTCTTCTCTTCTTCTTCTTTGAAAAGTGAAGTATGTGATGCTACAACTCTTTTAAAATCTTTGTTAAATTCAATGATTTTAAATTCTGCTGAATCTCCTTTTTTCAATTTAGAACCATCTTCTTTCTCTAAGTGACGAGAAGGAATAAATGCAACGATGTCTTCATTGATTGTTACTGTCGCTCCTTTATCAACCATTTCATCAATAGTTGCTGTATGAACAGTTCCTAAACCAAATTCAGCTTCATATTTATCCCAAGGGTTCTCTTGAGTTTGTTTATGACCTAAAGATATTTTTCTTCCGTCAACATCTAATTCTAATACAACAACTTCTAATTTATCTCCTACAGTAACGAAGTCAGATGGGTGTTTAATTTTCTTAGTCCAAGATAAATCAGAGATGTAAATTAATCCATCAATTCCTTCTTCTAATTCTAAGAATACACCAAAGTTAGTAAAGTTACGTACAGTTCCTGTATGCTTAGAACCTACAGGGAACTTAGTAGTAATATCTGTCCAAGGATCTTGCGTTAATTGCTTGATTCCTAATGACATTTTACGATCTTCTCTATCTAAAGTTAATACAACTGCATCTACTTCATCTCCAATTTTAACAAAATCTTGAGCTGAACGTAAGTGCGTTGACCATGACATTTCAGAAACGTGAATTAATCCTTCAACCCCTTGAGATACTTCAATAAATGCACCATAATCAGCGATTACAACTACTTTACCTTTTACTTTATCACCAACTTTCAAGTCAGCGTCTAAAGCTTCCCATGGGTGAGCGCTTAATTGCTTTAACCCTAATTGGATTCTTGATTTTTTATCATCAAAATCTAAGATTACAACATTTAATTTTTGATCTAGCTCAACAATCTCATTTGGATGGTTGATTCTTGACCAAGATAAATCTGTAATATGAACTAATCCATCAACTCCACCAAGATCAATAAATACACCGTAAGAAGTAATGTTTTTAACAACACCTTCA
>Ga0105354_1001852_pt1 | contig 12983 bp, 8 predicted proteins | sample GOMGulsemesocosm_FD_83658 | JGI IMG/M metagenome (GOLD analysis project Ga0105354, IMG submission 83658) | Methane-oxidizing microbial communities from mesocosms in the Gulf of Mexico - GOM9B Gulf of Mexico | ecosystem: Environmental > Aquatic > Marine > Cold seeps | place: USA: Gulf of America...
TTACTTCATTTACAACTCCACCATTAGCACTAGGTAAGTCACCAACACAATGTTGATAGAATATACTATCACTAGTTCCATCTTGATGATTTAATATTAAATCAGCAAAAATTGTAAATGCATATACTGTTGAGTTTGAGTTAGATGTGTAATTTGCCCAAACATATGCAACTACAGGATCTCCTGGGTTACATGGAGGAACAGGTATTGAAGAGTCTGTAGGACTTCCGGCTAAAAATACTTCAGTGATAGTATAATTATTAGAATTACATCCTAAATTCTCATCTCTTAAATCGTCAGTTGGTAATAATTGTGCATATATATTAGTTGTAGAAAACACTAATATTAATAATGCTACGGTGGTTAAATAAAAATTTTTCATAATCCCCAATGTTTTCATTTATAATTAATGATAACATACGGAGGAAACATTCAAAGCTAAACTTGGGACGCTTTTAAATTATTGTAATGAAAAGAAGTTTTGTTTTGGGTAAAACAGTATAAGTTTTTAATTATGATGTATGAATATACATGCGAGGGAATATAAAAATACAATAAAATAATGTTAAAACAATGAGAATATGATAATTATTTCCTTTAAAAATTAATAATACTTATATTTGGTAATGAAATGATAATTATTTATAAGTAGTTAAAAATGAAGAGAATATATATAGTTCGTCATGCAAAATCTTCTTGGAAGCATCAAGTTCCGGATCTAAATAGACCTCTTAAAAAGAGAGGGTTTAATGATGCAGGCTTGATAGGGAAACATACTAATACGCTATTTACTCCTCCAAATGTAATTTTATGTTCTCCATCAAAAAGAACTACCCAAACAGCAATGATTTTCATTAAAAACTGGAAATTAGAATTTGTTGATGTGAGTTACGTTAATGATTTGTATGATTTTTCAGGAGAAAACCTTATAAAAACAATAAAAGAATGTAATAACGAGCTAAATAGTATAATGATTTTCGCTCATAATTTTGCAGTTACTGAGTTTGTCAATACATTTGGTACAATAGATGTTAATTCAGTACCCACTTGTGGTTTTGTAGTAATTGATTTTGATATTGATTCATGGAAAAACCTTACTAAAGGAAAGACTATTTATAAAGTATTTCCTAAGGAATTGAAATAACATTGTTTATAATTTTAGATAAACAAATGACAAATCAGAAAGATAGATATATAAATAGGGAATTGAGTTGGTTACAATTTAACGCAAGGGTGTTGCAGGAAGCTGCAGATCCGTCTGTTCCTTTGCTGGAACGATTACGTTTTATTGGGATTTTCTCTAATAATTTAGATGAGTTTTTTAAAGTAAGGTATGCAACTGTTAAACGTATTTCTGAAGCTGGTAAAGGAGGTAGAAAAGCATTAGGAGTGTACAGAGCAGATGAATTATTGGAGATGATTACTAAAGAAGTAATTATTCAGCAATCTAAAAGTTTAGCAATTTTAGAGGAAGTTTATGCTAAATTAGAAGATGAGAATATATATGTTTTAAAAGAAGATGAAATAACACATTTGGAACATAAAGAGTTTATTACTGATTTTTATGTAGAAAAAGTAAGCCCAGCATTGATGGCTATTGTATTACATGATGATACACCTATGCCACGTTTGAAAGATTCGGCAGCGTATTTAGCAGTAAAAATGAAGATTTCTGATACAGAAAACCAGTATGCTTTGTTAGAGATACCTAGAAGTGTATATCGTTTTGTGGTATTACCAAAGGTAGACGATAAGGACTGTATTATTATATTAGATAACTTAATTCGTTATAATTTAGATTCAATTTTTGATATTTTCAACTATGAAAGTATTGAAGCCCATATGATAAAAATCACTAGAGATGCGGAGCTAGATATAGAATCTGATTTAGGGGTAAGTTTTTTAGAAAAACTATCAAAAAGTGTTAAGAATAGAGTAGATGGAGATCCTGTTCGATTTATTTATGATAAAACTATTGCTTCTGACACATTAAATTTTTTAATGGGTAAAATGGGAATTGAAGCTAACGATAGTGTCATTCCTGGAGGTAGATATCATTTCCGTAGGGATTATATGGATTTTCCTGATATGGGAAGAAAAGATTTGTTGTATGCAAAGGAAAAACCACTTGCTATAAATGGAGTATCATTAAATGATAATTTATTTGAAAAAGTAGCACAGAAGGATTTTTTACAATATACACCATATCATACATTCTCTTATATCATTAAGTTTTTACGTGAAGCAGCTTTAGATCCAAAGGTAAAAACGATTAAAATTACAATTTATCGTTTGGCTAAGATTTCTCATATAACGAGTTCTCTGATAAATGCAGCTAAAAATGGTAAAGAAGTAACGGTTCAAATTGAGCTACAAGCAAGGTTTGATGAAGCTTCAAATATGGAATATGCCCAGAAAATGCAAGATGAAGGCGTAAAGCTGATTTTTGGTGTTAAAGGCTTAAAGGTGCACAGTAAAGTCTGTTTGGTTGAACGTTTGGAAAATAAAAAATTGAAGCTATACGGTTTTATTAGTACAGGGAATTTTAATAATGCAACAGCTAAAATATACACAGATTACACCTTATTTACAGCCAATCAAGTTGTTTTAAAAGATTTAAGAAAGGTGTTTAATTTCTTAAAAACGAATTATATTGTAAATAAATATAAGCATTTATTGGTTTCTCCTCATTATGCTAAAAATGGGTTTATGAGATTGATTGATCAAGAAATTCATAAAGCATTAGAAGGAAAACCAGCCCAGATAAAATTAAAACTGAATAGCATTACTAGTTATAAAATGGTAGATAAACTCTATGAAGCAAGTAATGCAGGTGTGCAAATAAAAATGATTGTTAGAGGGGTGTGTTGTTTAATTCCTGGAGTTAAAGTATTAAGTGAAAACATAGAAGCCATTAGTATTGTAGACAAGTATTTAGAGCATCCAAGAATGATGATTTTCGGGGCGGATGGTGAAGAAGAAGTGTATATTTCATCTTCTGATTGGATGACTAGAAACTTAGATAACAGGGTAGAAGTAACTTGTCCGATTTATGATGAAGATATTAAACAAGAGCTTATTGATACCTTTTCAATTTGTTGGAATGACAATGTAAAAGCAAGAGTTTTCTCTAAAAACCAAGATAATTCTTATAGAGAGGTTATTGGTAATCCAATGAGATCTCAAGTGAAAACATATGAATATTATGTAAATAAAATTACAGTTGTAAAATGATCATAAAAAAATATGCAGCAATAGATGTTGGCTCCAATGCGGTACGTTTATTAATAGCAAATGTTATTGAAGAGGAAGGTAAAGAACCTAAGTTTAAAAAGAGTTCTTTAGTGCGTGTACCTATTCGTTTAGGGCAAGATTCCTTTACAGCAGGTGTTATTTCAGAAGACAATATTACTAAAATGAAAGACACTATGAATGCTTTCAGGCTATTAATGAAATCTAATAATGTTATTAAATATATGGCTTGTGCTACTTCAGCACTACGTGAAGCTAAAAACGGGCAAGAATTAGTAGATGCTGTAAGGGTTGCAAGTAATATTACTATTGAAATTATTGATGGAAAAAAGGAAGCGGCAATTATTGCTTCAACAGATTTGAAAACTTTTATAGATCAAAATTCTAATTATTTATATGTTGATGTTGGTGGTGGAAGTACTGAGTTAACCGTTTTTTCTAATGGAAGAATCATCAATTCAAAATCCTTTAAAGTAGGAACTGTACGTTTATTAAACAAAACTGCAGATGATACTTTTAATTGGGATGAAATTAAAGATTGGGTAAAGAAAAACACTCATAATTTTGATAAAGTAACCATGATTGGTTCTGGAGGAAATATCAATAAGATACATCGTTTATCTGGTAAAACAGCTGATAAACCTTTGTCATATATCTTTTTAAATGCACAATATCATTTTTTTAATGCCATGTCATACACAGAGAGAGTTTCAGAGATAGGGTTAAACCCTGATAGAGCAGATGTGATTATTCCAGCATTAAAAATTTACTTGAATGCAATGAAATGGGCAGGAGCTAAGAAAATGTATGTTCCTAAAATAGGTTTGTCTGATGGGATGGTTAAAACCTTGTACTATAATGATCATTAATCACATAAAAGCTAACTAAAAGTATATAAATCGTCATTATTTTAAATGAAAACAATACTTATACAATCAATCCTATTATTCGGGTTTATATATCAAGGAATATCTCAAGACTTTGGGGACTTTAATAAAATTGAAAAAGATAAATTACATCGCGACTTAGAAATTCTTCACCAAGGATTGGATAAATTTCATTCGGGGATGTATTGGTATACTCCAAAAGACAGTGTTGACTTTGCATTTAAACAAGTTAAAATGAAGGTTGATCATGACATGAATGTGCTTAAATTCAATAGCCTAATAGCTCCTTTAGTTGCGCTTTCTAGAGAAGGGCATACGGGAATTTCGTTGTCGAATGAAGAAAAAATAAATATTAAAAGAGAAGCTACATTTATACCATTGACATTTGTTTTTTTAGGAACAAAACTATTTTGTGTTAAAAATGGTTCACAACAAGACCTTGCTATTGAAGGTTTAGAAGTAAAATCAATAAACGGGGTGAAACCTAAAGATATAGGAGTTGAAATAGGAAATCAATTTGCTTCTGATGGCTTTATAAAAGCAGACAAATACAATCGTTTAGAAGGTTTTAGTTTTTCAAAATATTATTATTATCACTATGGGAATTTTGATTTTTTCAATATTAAATTTATAGGGTTAGAACAAAATATAAAATTCAAGTCACAAAATATTGATGAAATAGAAGAAAATTTAGAAAAAAGATATGATTTATCGCAGAAAATGGTGAAAAGGGAGTTGTTAGAATATAAAATTTTAAACGATTCAATTGCATATTTAGGGGTACACACTTTTTCAAACTCAGATATTAAAGAATATTCCAAAGAAAAGAGTTTTAAGAAAAAACTAAAACAAAGCTTTAAATCAATTGCAGAAAATAATATTAAAACCTTAATAATTGATGTAAGTAAAAATGGTGGTGGAAATGAAGGAAACGAAAACTTATTGTATTCATATATTGGAGAAAATTATCAAAAATATATAAAGGTAAGAGCAAAAACACAAAAAGCGATACTTGATAATGGTATTGACAAGCCTACAGTTCTTAAAACGTTTGGTTTTTTAGAGAGGTTCTTTTTAAATAAAAAAATGAAAGATGGTTCTTTAGAAAGAAGACAGTGGATAGGGTTTGGTTTGATGGCTTATAAAAAGAAACCCAAAAACAGGTTTAGCGGGAAAGTGTATGTAATTATCAGTCCTGATACGTATTCCGGAGCTAGTGAGTTTTCAAATATGATGTATACTAAAGGTCTTGGTACTTTTGTTGGTCAAGAAACGGGAGGTGGTTATTATGGCAATACAAGTGGTTATAGTAATGAGTTAATGTTACCACATTCAAAAATAGAGATTAGTTTACCTGCATTGCAATTTATGATGAATGTTGATGCTAAGCTTCCTTTTGGTAGTGGGGTAATTCCTGACTATAAGGTAATACCAACTTATCAAGAATATATTGACAGAAAGGATGTTGCTCTTGAATATATTTTAAAAATGGAAAGTAATAGGTAAATAAGTGCGCGACTACTATTTATAATTATATAATATAAAAAAAATCCCAGCTAATATTAACTGGGATTTTTTATATGAAATTAAATAAGAGCTTATGCAACTACAGCATCTCTTTTTGATTTTCTGTATGTTAAACCGTTGAAGAAATTACGCTTTGCAAAACGTAATTGTTTATCAGTGTTTACAAATTTTTGAAATAAGGGTCTTGAAACACCAAAATACTCGTAAGTGGCTCCATCAGTAAAAACAAGTTCTAATACTTGTCCTTTGTGACTAAAATCAGCTATTCCAGCAGTTGTGATTGTTTTAGTATATTCTTCTAAGTTAGCATTAATAGTATCAGGGTTGATACTTACTAAAAAGTGGTATCCATCAATTACTTTTCTACCCATTTCATCAGCTAAAGCTGCTTTTTCATCATCTGCTTGAAACTTATCAGGGTGCCATTCTTTCACTAAATTTCTGTAAGATTTTTTCAATACTTTAAGGTCAGTATTTTTATCAACATTAAATAATTTCTTGTATTCGTTAATACGTTTCATAATAAGCAGTTTTAAATCCCACTAATGGGTTAAGTTTTTCGAAATAAAATGATATTTGTGTTAATTCAGCCCTCTTAAAATTATATGGAGGTGTTTTATTTTATTGATTAACAATGAAGTACATTTTAAATACGCCTTTTTTAATCAGCGGCAAATGTACTGCTTTTATGGTTATTATTATTTAAATAGTAGGAGAAATATTCTTTTTATAATTATTTCACTTCTTATAGTTCAAAAATACGGTTAGTTTTTATTTAATAATTCACTGTTTTTTTAGGTAGATAAAGTGTAAATAGCTAACTTTAAGTAGTTTATGTTGACTATTGTTGTGATTTTTAATGTAAAAACCTCTTCACTACTTATTTTTTTATTAAACGCTACCATTGTTATATTCTATATCGTAGTGCTTTAAAGTATTCAAAATATTAATATCTAATTAATTCGGCATGGAAAAAATTATCTTAAAAATATTATTCTTAGTTTTTATGGTATTACCATTGAATAATATGTATTCACAAGCAACACCTACTCAAGGATCTACAGCAAGTCAATTGGCTAGTCAATTAGCTGTTAATGGTGGTTTTACGATTACGACACCAGTAATAACTAATGGTCTTAGTACGCAACGAGGTCTTTTTTCTAATGGAATAGCAGGAGCTGGATTAGAAATTGATACAGGAATATTACTTACAACAGGTATTGTAAACACATCAATATTAAATCAAAGTAGCGTACAAGGTGATGATTTTGAACAAGGAGGAATCACTTATGATGATGTCGATTTAGTGGCTATAAATCCTTTGTCTAATTATGATGTTGTAGTTTATGAATTTGATTTTACAATAGCTGGTGCAGATCCTAAAATATTTGCCTTAGATTATCAATTTGCCTCAGAGGAATATCCTGACTATGTATGTGCTAATGTAAATGATATTTTTGGTTTTTTTGTCTCTGGAGGTGATTTGGCTGGAACTTCAAATTTAGCATCAGTAGGAGGGAGTAATGTAGCTGTTAACTTCGTGAATTCAGGGGTAATAGGTAATTTGGGTGACCCAGGAACTAACCCATGTGTATTGACGAACTCTAGCTCTTTTAATATAAATTATGGAGCTTTTAATGATAACGGTACTCCATTGGATCTTACAGATGATTTTTATGAAAATGGAATAAACTATATGATGTATAATGGGTTTACAACCAAGTTAAGAGCATATACTATTTTACGTCCAGGAATAACGTATCATATGAAAATGGCTATAGCTGACACTACAGATGATTTATATGATTCAGGAATTTTTATAGCCCCAATACAATTGTTTGACTTACCAAGTAAAACTGATGTAGATTTTGATGGTATTGACGATTATGTAAATACGTCAGGTTTTATGGGGGGCTATACGGTTTCTACTATGCAAGCTTGGTTAAAACTTGACACTGGCTTTAGTAGTGAAGGTGATGTATGTGGACAATATAATAATAGAATTTTTGTTGATGCTGCTAATAGGTTAAGCGCAAGTATAACTACAGGAGTACCAGAGGTGTTTCCTTCTCTTGTAACTTATAATTTAGATATGTATGATGATTTTGGGGATGGATGGAGTTTTGGGACATTAGGAACAATAGCGGTTAAAGTAAATGGAATAGCAATATTAGGTAGCCCTTTTACGGTAACAGGATTTTATAATGGTATTAGCTTCATTGCAACTGAAGGTGATCTTATTACAGTAACGTTAACTGCTGATGATTATCCAGAAGAGATGAGTTTTGAATTATATAATGTAACTGATGGTGTACCCGAACTGTTATTTGATTATTTTGATACAGGATATGGAGTAGCAGCTAATGCAAGTGTTGTTTTACCAGATATAACAGCGGTATGTACAATTTGTCCATCACCATCACCATCAACAGAAATTACACGAACAATTACGGGGCCAGTTTTATCAACAGAGCAATGGTATCATGCAACATCTAAATATAATGGTGTAACAGGGGATGTTACCCTGTATTTAAATGGTGATAATGTAGGTACGTCAGCATCAGGCTTAGCAGCTAATTTACATATAGCTGCAGATGCCTTTAACTTTTCAATAGGTAGAAATTCAAAAGATAAAAACAGCTATTTTAATGGAAATATTGATGAGGTAAAAGTATATAATCTTGCGCTTTCAGATACACAAATACGTGAACAGATTTATCAAGAAATTGAAAACACAAGTGCTTTAGTAACAGGGTCATCACTTCATAAAGCTATTGACGGAGGGACCATTTCATGGAATAATTTAAAGCTGTATTACGATATGGATTTAATTTATGATATTACGTTAATAGATAATTCATCATTAGTAAAAAATGGTTTCTTAAATAATATTACTTCTGTTCAGCCACAAACGGCTCCTGTTCCTTTTGTCGCAAATGCAACAGGGGTTTGGGGGGCTGAGGTTAGTTGGCAATTTGGTGGTGTTTGGGATATTGAAACAGTAGCTAATAATAAAGATTGGTCAATAGTACAAATAACCAATAATGCTACTATAACAACAAATGATAGTCATACAAACTTAGGAATGATAGTAGATTCAGGAGCTAAATTGGTCGTTTCAGGAGATAATTCATTAACAAATACAAGTTATTTAAAGTTAGATGGTGTAATTGATTTAGTGGGAGAATCCCAATTAGTACAAACAATAAATAGTGATTTAGATGTAACAAGTAGCGGAGAATTAGAAAGAGATCAACAAGGAATGGCAAATAAATATCGATATAATTTTTGGTCATCACCAGTTAATCCTAAAAATTCAGCTACAAATAACACGGATTATTCGGTATCTGCCATTTTAAAAGACGGAACAACACCAAGTACACCTAAGCTAATTAATTTTATATCTGTTGGTTATGATGGAGCTGCTACAGATCCGATAACAGTAGCAGATTATTGGATTTATAAATACCCCAATTTACCTGATAACTATAATAACTGGTTTCTTAATCATGTTCGTTCAACAGGAGCAATAAGGGTTGGAGAGGGGTTCTCTTTAAAAGGGAGTGGTGTGGTAGCACCAAACCAAAACTATGTGTTTGTAGGAAAGCCAAATAATGCTGATGTAACACATAGTATAGATGCTAATAATATTTATTTAATTGGTAATCCTTATCCAAGTGCAATTGATGCTCATGAATTTATTAGAGATAATAATGGAGATAATGGTAATGCTTCAATAACAGGAGCTTTATATTTTTGGGAGCATTGGGGAGGTGATAGCCATGTTTTGTCAGTATATCAAGGAGGATATGCCACTAAAAATTTAACAGGGTTTGTATTTGCATCACCAGATCCAGATGTAGCACAAATTGGGAGTGGGAGCATTGAGCCGAAACAGTATATTCCAATTGCTCAAGGTTTTTTTGTTCAAGGAGATAGTGATGGAGGTAATATCAATTTTAAAAATAGTCAACGAACATTTGTAAAAGAAGCTGGAGGGGCTTCAGTATTTTTTAAAAGCGTAACACCTGATAAAAATACTATTAAAAATAACGGAATAGCTAAGATGCGTTTTAAATATACGACTACTGAAGGGTATCAACGTCAGTTATTATTAGGGGTAAAAAATAATTTACCTAAAGGATTAAATTATGGGTATGATGCTCCGGTATTAGAGAAATTACCTAGTGATTGTTTGTTTATTGAAGAAGAAAGGTTATTGGTAATTCAAACAGTAGGAGAAATTAATAATGATTTAGAATTGCCTTTAGAGTTTATTGTAGACAAGGCTGGGAAAACTAAATTTGAGGCAAATAGTTTAGAAGGACTCCCTCATGAAACAGCTATTTTTTTTATAGATAAAAAATTGAATACGTCTATTCAGTTAAAAGAAAGTATGCCAATAGAATTGAATTTAGAAGCTGGAGTATTTAAGGGTAGGTTTTATTTAAGTTTTAGTAAAATAGGTGTTGAAGAAATAGGTGAGACAAAAGACGAATATATTGTTATGTATGATAATGTAATGAATGAAGTAAAAATTATAAACGAGCGATATTTTTCAATTAATACAGTTAAAATTCATAATATTTTAGGGCAACAAGTACATATTTACAAGAAAGAATATATAGATGTAAATGAAGTAAATTATCCTATACGCTCTCTTTCAGGAATGTACTTTATTACTTTTAAACCCAGTGAAGGTAAAGAAATTACTAAAAAGTTTATAATAGATTAAATAACAAAAAATTAAAATAGAAAGTTATTTAGTTATTATTCATATCCTTAAGAGAAAATAACATAGCTACTATTATTAAGTTATTTGTAATTACTACAGGTACACTTTTTAGGTCATTTAAATCTAATTATATAATACTTGATATAATCACGAAATATATAATGTATGTTCTTTTCATTTTGAAGTTTTAAAATTATTACCCATGAATTGTTTCATTAGTTCCTAGGTCTCTCATAATTTCAGCCTCAAAAACTAATAAGTCTTGCCATTTTTTGTTTACCTCATTTAAATCATCACCATATTGTCTGGCAAATTGTAAAAACATAGTATAATGATTCGCTTCACTAACCATTAATTTTCTGTAGAAATCAGCAAGTTTTTTATCATTTAACTCTTCAGATAATAATCTAAATCGTTCACAACTACGTGCTTCAATCAATGCTGCGTATAATAAACGGTGTACCAACTGTGTATTTCTGCTGCCTCCTTTTGGAAAAAATTTTAACAATTGTAATACATAATCGTCTTTTCTATCTCTTCCTAAGGTTTCACCTCGTTCCAAAATTAAGTCATGTACCATTTTAAAATGACTCATTTCCTCCTTTACTAAGGCAATCATTTCTTTAATTAAGTCGTTATATTCAGGGAAACTCACAATAAGAGAAATAGCTGTACTTGCTGCTTTTTGTTCACAAAAAGCATGGTCACAAAGTATTTCGGAAATATTTTTTTCAACAATATTTACCCATCTTGGGTCAGTAGGTAATTTTAATCCTAACATAAATGTGTGGTATTTAATCTTTGACGTCTAAGCCAAATTCTTGACGTAACAATCCAATAGCAGGATTCATCTCTAATAGTTTTTCATATTTGTCTGCAGCGGAGAAAACGTACTTTTTAGCGACTTCTTCATTAACATCTACTTGAATACTAATGTCATGGTTACTTAGTTTTTTACGAACATAGGAAAGTATTCCGTATTGTGCACCATGAATATCCATTTGCATAGAAGCATTAGGTACTTCAATATGTATTACGGTTCCTTTAATTGTTAACTTTTCTCTTTTTTCTTTGTCTGTAATATCAAAAATAGAAGCTACAATCTTTGCACCTTCATTATCAAGTCTTTTGGTGTATTCTATCCAGTGTTTGATTAAGTCTTCCTCTTCAAAATCTTCGGTAGGGAGTATTTCATGCTGCTCTTCCTCAGCAAGTTTAGCATCCAAATGCTCTTTTTTCTTACGTATGCTTGATAATGATAAGCCTGAGACTTTTCTTTTAGAGGGAGCAGGTGTTTTTAATTTTGGCAATGCTACCTTTTCAATAACAGGTTTTTGAGCTTCAACTAATTCAGTTTTTGGTTCTTCAACAATATTAGTTACTACTTCGGCTATTGGAGCTTTAGGAGTATTGGTAGAAATAAAAAAGGTTGCAGGAATTATGAAGTGCTTAGATTTTTTTTTTTCGCCCGACTCAGTGAGTCCGAAAGTGATAGAGGCTAATTGCATTAGTGACAATTCAACGAGTAAACGTTGATTTTTACTTGTTTTGTATTTCAGATCACAATCGTTAGCAGTATCAATACCTCTAATTAGAAAAGCTTGTGACGCCTTTTGTGATTGGGCTAAATATTGTTCTTGAGCTGTACTACCAACCTCTAAAAGTTGAATAGTAGCTTGGTTTTTACAAACAAGTAAATCTCTAAAGTGAGATGCTAGACCTGAAATAAAATGATGGCCATCAAAACCTTTTGATAAGCATTCATTAAATAACAGTAGTAATTGAGGGATATTATTTTCTAAAATTAAATCTGTTGCCTTGAAATAGGTGTCGTAATCTAAAACATTTAAATTTTCTGTAACTGCTTTTCTGGTTAAGTTTTTACCAGAAAAACTGACTACACGATCAAATATAGATAATGCATCACGCATAGCTCCATCTGCTTTTTGTGCAATAATATGCAAAGCATCGTCTTCAGCTGTGATTTCTTGTTCCTTTGCGATATAAGCTAAGTAATTAGCAGCATCTTTTACGGTGATTCTTTTAAAATCGAAAATCTGACAACGTGATAGTATTGTAGGTATGATTTTATGTTTTTCAGTAGTTGCTAATATGAAAATAGCGTGTTTTGGTGGTTCTTCAAGAGTTTTTAGGAACGCATTAAAAGCTGCCTGAGATAACATGTGTACCTCATCAATAATATAAACCTTGTAGGTTCCAACTTGTGGAGGGATACGAACTTGATCAATTAAACTTCTAATATCATCAACTGAATTATTAGAGGCAGCATCTAATTCAAAAACATTAAATGCAAAATCTTCATTTTCATCGTTATGACCTTCTTGATGATTAATTTTCTTGGCTAAAATACGTGCACAAGAAGTTTTACCAACACCTCTTGGTCCGCAAAAAAGAAGTGCTTGAGCCAGGTGATTATTTTCAATAGCATTCAATAAAGTATTGGTTATAGCTTGTTGCCCAACAACATCGGTAAATGTTTTAGGTCTGTACTTTCTTGCCGATACTACAAAATGTTCCATTGAAAAATATTAACAACACAAATATAGATATTCAATCGTGAA
>Ga0105354_1001853_pt1 | contig 12975 bp, 9 predicted proteins | sample GOMGulsemesocosm_FD_83658 | JGI IMG/M metagenome (GOLD analysis project Ga0105354, IMG submission 83658) | Methane-oxidizing microbial communities from mesocosms in the Gulf of Mexico - GOM9B Gulf of Mexico | ecosystem: Environmental > Aquatic > Marine > Cold seeps | place: USA: Gulf of America...
GTACAGAAAATTAATACAAATATTCAAGGACTTAAAGATTTAAATCATATGAGAGTCGCAACGGTACCGGGCTCTACCAGTGAAGATTTTTTATTACATAATGAAATTGCAATCGTATCATTTGAAAATGTGAAAACGGCTCTACAAGCAGTAGTTTCAGGCAAAGTTGACGCTATGGTTTATGATGCCCCGTTACTACAATATTTTGCAAAAACTGACTTTAAAAACAAAATTGAAATCTCCCCAGTAATATTTGAACGCCAAGATTATGGATTTGCTCTAACCGAAAATAGCCAATTAAGAGAACCATTTAATCGAATATTATTACGCACGGTAAGAAGTGATAAATGGGAAAAGACATTAGATAAGTATATTGGTAAATAAAGAAATTAAATCAGATAAATAACAAAGGTGCCTGGTTAGATAATTTAAGGGAAAGCTAATTGAGATATTTAATAACGATTAGCTTTACTCATTTTGAGTTAATTAACTAAAAGATATTTTTTACTTCAGTTTCAACAATAATGATTTCATTATCACCAATGTTTTTAACATTGTGAGTCATTGCTGGAAGATAAAGTGTTTTACCATCCTTCACATTAAGTATCTTTGATGGTTTATTTTTATCTTCAGGTATCAGTTCTAATTTTCCTCCTTTTACAAAATATACAACGCGATTTGGATGTACATGTGTATGCATGCCTGACTCTGACCCCGCAGGGTAAGTAAGCCTCACTACTTCGACATCTTTATTTTCAAGAACAACTTCTCTTTTACCTTGTTCAGCCATCGCAAAGTTTGATATCGATAATGTAAGTAATAAGCAGAGGGGAAATTTTTTTTTCATTATTATCTCTTATGAATAACTTTTGTGCATTTTAATGAGTAAAAGTACAGTTATGTATTATGACAAAATTTTAGTTTCCGTTACAAACTTTAAATATTAGGCAGTTAATGTCTTTGCTATATCTTTGCGAGTAACTAATTTTTAAAATGGGCAAATAACATGCCTCACTTACCCAATAACATTTAAACAAGGTACAACTAATTGTGATAAAGGTTGCAAAACATTAAAGGAAAAAGCTAGAGCAACAGCCATAGGTTTTTAATAATAATCACCGTATCAAACTCTCCATAAAATCAAATATATAAACAACAAAAATTATTATTGAACATAATGTGAGAAAAGTTAAAATATATCGAAGGATTTTATTTTATTAAGCCTCTAACTATTTAAACTATGCCATTCATATTGGAAATGATGTTCAGTAAATATAGCGCAGACAAAAAACTGGTTAAAAAACTACTCAAAGGTGATGAAACAAGTTTTGATGTTTTTTATGAAGAATATTTCGATAAGTTATATCGTTTTGTACTTTCCCGAGTTGGCCAACACCATACCGCTGAAGACATAGTTCAGAACAGCTTATTTAATGCAATTAATAAATTAAAATCCTATCGTGGTGAAGCCAGTTTGTTAACTTGGTTATGTACTTTCTGCCGCTATGAAATGAGCGCATATTTTAAAACCCAACATAGGCAAGACTCTTTATTCGAAGACCAACCTCATATCAGATCCCAAATTGAATCTTTGACTATTGCAATACAAGATCAGCCTGAAAATAAATTACTACAAAAAGAGCTCAATACAGTCATTCATATGACATTAGACTGTTTACCTGAACGTTACGCCAATGTAGTTGAACTTAAGTATATACAAGGTTTGTCGGTGAAAGAAATAGCTGGGAATATGGGGGTATCTGCTAAGGCTATCGAATCCTTATTATCACGTGCAAGACCCATTTTTGAAGATGTTTTTTTTAGTTTAACTGATAATAATAAGTTGGTTTATGGTCAACAGGAAAATCAATCATGATGAGTAATAAAGATAAGACTCAACAAGACACTGAGACAGGAATACAGAATAAAGATGACCTTATCTCTGAGTTACTACGCCATGCAGATAAAAGAGAGGCTGCACCAGTTCACGTGAAAAATAGGGTTAAACATCAACTTAAAGTGCATTGGCAAGAAAAAAATAAACATCGAAAAACACAAAGAAATTGGTTCGTTTTTGGTTCTGCGGCTTCAGTAATGAGCTTAGCGATGATAATGATATTTAACGGGCTATTATTCAAACCAGAACCTGGCATGACTCATGTTTATTTAGACAGAGTACAAGGGCAAGTAAAAGCAAGTGATTTGACTCAGTACAATATTAGTAATGATCGTACTAATATGTTGCTCCCAGGAACCATGATAGAAACATTGTATGATGGTTATGCCACTTTATCACTTAAAACAGGTGGTAATTTACGCTTAAAACATAACTCTCAACTTATAGTGAATGAAAATAACGCTTTTACGCTTTCTTTTGGTACTGTCTATTTCGATTCTGGTTATGGAAAAGGCGTAAAAACACCTATTACGATTCATACGTTACATGGTGACATTCAGGATATAGGTACCCAATTTGCGGTAACAAGTAATAAAGATCAAATTCAAATAAGTGTAAGAGAAGGATTAATTGAATTAAATAATAAACAGGGAATGCAATCTTTAGAAGCTGGTTATCAGCTGGTAAGCGAGGAAGAGGGCATATTTGAAAAGTCTAAATTATCACCACAAGATATTCATTGGGCTTGGGTCAATAATGTCGCCCCAGAATTTAAGTTAGAAGGAAAAAACTTAAATCAGTTTTTAACTTGGATCAGCAGAGAGCATGGATTAAAACTTGTATTTTTAGAAAGTTATATAGAACAGTTAAGTGAGTTAGTTACATTACACGGTGATATTAAAGGTTTAAGTTTACAGCAAGCACTTGATACAGTATTTTCCACCACAGAATTAAATTATCGAATTGATGAAAACCAGTTACAGGTATTTAAATAACACATTGTATGCATTTACTTAAATATTGTTACGCAATAATAATCCCCGTTTTGTCGGGGGTTATTTCAGTTTATAGCTCACAAGTACATGCTCAGGCAAAAGGAAGTGAAAACCAATACTTAGGTAGGCCATTAATAAACGTACTTAACTCATTTAATAAAAAAGGTCTGAAGCTGATATACAGTAGTATACATGTTCATAAAGGCATGGTTATACGTAAAACCCATTCAGAAAAATCGCAAATCACACTAGTTGAAGAAATTCTATCCGAATTTTCTTTAACTTTAAAACAAGGTCCTCAGAATAGTTATATCATCGTAAAGAAAGAAGTCGTTCCTCCTATTGAAGTAGCAAAAAAAATACAATTAAAAACTGAAGAGGTAACAGCCACAATAGAAAAAATGGTCATTTCTTCAAGCCAATTTGATTTAGCATATACCGATGTTTTCCAGCAACAGTTTATGGAACAAAAAGATATTGAACGACTTTCTTTATTAGGTAATGATGTTAATCGTGCAATATCTCAATTACCCGGAATTGCAGGAGGAGACATATCAGCCCGGCTACATATTCGGGGAGGTACTAGCCAAGAAAATTTATTTTTACTAGATGGCATGCCATTATCAGATCCTTTTCATATAAAAGAGGCTGGTGGTATTTTGGGGATTATTGATGCATTTAGTATAGGTAATGCAAAAATAATTACAGGTGGTGCAGCTGTGACATATGGTGATCATTTAAGTGGTGTAACTGAATTAACCTCTAATTCCTATGAACAAGAAAATCCATGGACTGTGAGCTTAAACCTGCTAGATTTAAAAGTTAAAGGGAGTGACGAATTTAACAATGGTAATAGTTGGTTCTTTGTTGCTAGGAAAGGGGGCTTCAATAGAGTCGCAGCTCACTCTGATGTTGATTTTGGTGACTCTAGTCCAAAATATTCTGACATCTTTGCTAAAATAAATATCGAATTTTCAAACGATAGTCTGCTTAGTGGACACAGCTTATTAAGCCAAGATAACCTTATGTGTTTAGATAACTGCTTGGTTGATGAAGATTCAGGTTCATCAAATGAATATCACTGGATAACTTTAGACACACATTGGAATAATAACTTAACTTCACAAAATTTATTCGGTATTGCAAATTTACAAAGCCGTTATAGAACAGGGTTCTCACTGGATGATACTTATGTATTAGTATCTGATGAGCTTGATTGGGGCTTCAAAATTCTTAAACAAGATTGGCAATATCATTTATCAAAAAATCACATGATACTGGCTGGGTTTGAGATAAAGTCTTTGTTTTCAAATTATAATTATGAAAGTAAATATCAATTCGTTGATCCATTCAGGTCTCAACTAGAGCAATTAGGTGATGGATTTAAGCATTCATCACTTAATATAAAAGGGAGAAGTTACGCTGTTTATTTATCTAATAGATTTAAGGCTAATAAGATGTTAACTATTGAACCTGGTTTGCGTTGGGATAAACAAACATATACAGATGAACAACAGTTTAGCCCTCGTATTAATTTTGATTATTCAAATGACTCAAATAACAGCTACAAATTTTCTTGGGGTGTTTATCAGCAAGCACAAGGGATTCATCAATTGCCAGTAGAAGATGGCATTGAGTTTTTTCGGCCAGTTCAAAAAGTGAAAAAAATTAACCTTACTTACCAAAGTACAATTTTAGATGATTATGGATTAATGGTCAGCATTTATCATAAAAACTATATTAACCCCTTGCCTAGATTTGAAAATATATTATCAATGGCTTCACAAGAGCATGGAGAATTTAACTTAGACCGCCAAGCGCACTTTGCTAAATGGGCTAGGTCTAAGGGTGTTGAAACGATATTAACCAACAACAACAGCAAATTTAATTGGCGGTTGTCATACGTTTTAAGTAAAGCTGAAGAAAAAGTAAATAACGAGATTATCCCAAGGAAGTGGGATCAGCGTCATGCTATTAAATTTTCAAGTAATTATCAGTTAACTAACACATGTGACTTGAGCTTCGCAGCAAATTATCATACAGGGTGGCGAGCAACAAAGGTAACATTGAACCCTGATTATTATGATGGCAGTATAGATAATGCTCCTTGGTTAATGGGCAAAACTTATGATACAAAATATAAAGATTATTTGAGAATTGATGTTGGGGTTGGATGTGAAATAAAACACAAAGGAGGACGAGTGCGTTATTCTTTTGGTGCATTAAACTTATTCAATAGAGCTAATGCATCGGGTACATCGGCTATTAAGGAACTTTTTTCATCTCAGGATCTCGTTTATGGTCTAGAGGCCAGTTCTGATGATACTTATATCCCTTTTATTCCTACCATTAGTTTTGTTTGGGAATTCTAATTCCTAGAAGAAAATTGAAATAATCTTAATTTTTTGAATGTAGTTATGCATATAAAATTTATTATCAGATTGTAATTAATAGTGTATCAAAGATTATTATTACCAGTGTGAATTAAAGTAAGCTGTTAAAAAATTGGTGGATGACTTTAAAATGATTCAGGATTGACTCAGAAACTTGCCTGAAATGGATTGAAAAACAGCTACTTACGAAGAATAAAAATAAGAACTAGAAAAATATCTAGCTCAGATAGTCCAAGGGAAAATACGGAAGGTTAAAACATAATTAACTTTCCTTGACGATTACTTGTGTGCCATCTGGATTAAGGACCATTAAGTAAGAACTTCCAAGATCTTTGTTGCAAATATCATATGTATGGTTGGCAGTTTGAATTGAACTTTCACAAGATTCTAAAGTATAGAAATCACTTACGTCTTTGTATTTCAGGTTTATTGGTGAGCCGTTTATTTTAATATTCATATCAAAGCTTGTTTTAAAAAACCTTACTCTAAATTCATTTGCAACATTAGATTTTTTTTTTGTAATGACTGTCAAACCGCCACTTTTCCAAGCCACAACATTATAATCTTTTTTGTACTTAGGAAGATGATCTAATTCATTTTTAATGCCTTCATGATCTGGAGCGCGTACACCAATGGCAGTACGCTGTACTATTAATCGCTTAAAAGTTACATTTTTTATTTCACCTGAGCTTAAACTGGCTTCTTTATACTTACTTTTAAATGTATCGGATGTACTATTGTCCGCTATGAAGTAGTCATAATCATGATCTGCTGCATTTATAAGTACGTAGCTAGTCTTTTCATCAATATTAAATAAACCACCTTCACCACCACAACCAATAACGCCAACTAAACATAAAACTAAACTTGATTTTTTAAACATTTAAATTTCCTATCATTAATATTGTAATACTTGTTTTATATGTAAGAGGGAGGTAGGGAGGTTAATCATTCGGAAAATTTCATAAATTTAATTTTTATATTTTAGAAGGATTTATACGGTTAAATCCCTCTTATAAATAAAGTTTAATTAAAAAGAAGTCTATGCCATATTTAAGGTTATTAACTATCAGTGTATTTGGAGTAACAGTATTAGCTTGTTCAACTGAAGATACAAAATCTGATTTTATTAAAACTCAAGAGATGTGGGCAAGTATAAAAATTGAATCAAACGGGGAGCGTTCACGTATTGTAGCTGAACTTAATGTTAGTGGTTCAAATATATCTTTAAGTAAAGAAGATACATTTACAGCTACTATTGGTCAGCATTCAAAAATATTAAAGAAATATATAGGTTTGTTAGAAATTGATTACCATACATTCTCAAATATTACAGCAGATAACACTTTATTTAATGTTGCTTTATTACGCATAAAAGACACTGATGCAGATAAGTCTAATGTTAAGCTACCTGCTAACTTTAATATTTATTCTCCTCAACATGCTCAACTTTATAGGTTAAATAGTCAAATTCCCCTTAATTGGGAGGATTTATCTGAAAATAAAAAAATTAAACTTACATTAATTAATTCTTGTAAAAATAATCAAGGTGATGAAGTAGGTTTCAGTGAAAGCTTTGATATCGCGGATGATGGTAAGTACCAAATTTTGCTTGATGATCTCAGTATTTTTAAAAGTGAGACTTTAGATAGAAACATTGATTGCTTATTATCGATAACACTTATTAGAGAAAATCTAGGTACGATAGATCCTATTTTTAAAACAGGTAGTAAAATACTTGCTCATCAAATTAGGGTAGTAAAAGGAATAACAATAGATATTTAAAATATTCTTATTTAAAAAAAACTGGGTTTATGAAACAAAAAAGCCGTCATTGATCATGACGGCTTTCTAATTAGTTTAAATGAAACTAAGCTATAGCATTGTTATTCTTATCTCTTCGTGCTGCTAGCTTACGCTTTAACGCTCTAATTGGTGTACGTACATCTTGACCTATAATATATAAACAAGGCACTAATATAAGCGTGATCACAGTTGCAAACATAACAGCAAACCCCAGAGCAACAGCCATCGGGATAACAAATCGTGCTTGTAAACTGGTTTCAAACATAATTGGTAATACACCTACAAATGTCGTAATTGAAGTTAAGGTAATTGCTCTAAATCTTGCACAACCAGCTTCTAACACTGCATCTCGAATTGTTGCACCCGCTTTACGTGCTTGGTTAATATAATCAGTCATTACTAAGCTGTCATTTATTACAACACCTGCAGCAGCAATAATACCAAAGAACGACATCATGCTTAAATCTAAACCAAAGAAGAAGTGCCCCCAAATTGCACCCGTTAAACTAAATGGAATAACTGACATGATAATGAGTGGTTGCGTGTAACTTTGTAGTGGTACGGCAAGTAAAATATATACGATGATCATACCAGCAACAAAAAACAATATTTGTTCATTTTGCTGTGCTTGTTGCTCTTCTATAGAACCACCAAGCTCAGTTTTAACAGTAGGGAATAACTTTTTAAGCTCAGGTAGCAGTTTATCATCTATGCTTTTAACAACTTCATTTGGTTCAACAGTTTCTTCATCAATTGCGCCATAAATATATACAGTACGGTAACCTCCTTCACGGCGAATATAGCTAATACCTGGTTTTTCAGATAAAGCAACAACATCGCCAAGCATGACTTCTTTGCCATTTTTAGTTGTGATAACAGTATATTTAAGTGAGGCAAAAGCTTCTCTTGTTAGTTTAGGATAACGTACCATTACACGAATTTCTTCACCGTTACGGATCACGCGTTGCGCTTCACCACCATAAAAACTCGCACCTACTTGATTTGCGATTGTTGCCAAATCTAATCCTAAATCATAAGCAACAGGTAATAAGCTTAACTGCACTTCTTTACTTGCCGGATCTATGGTTGAACTAATATCAAATAAACCTTTTTCTTGTTGTAACATTGCAATAAATTGCAAGCCAGCTTTATTTAAAGTTTCAACATCTGGGCCATATAACAAGTAACCAAACTCTCCATCACCACCTGAACCATTCACATCATCTTGAATTGTGATTGATTTAAGCCCTGGAATTTTAGGTAGTAGTTCACGCCATCTACGTGATAGTTCAAAAGTACTAAAGGGTCTGAGATCTTCATCAACTAAAGGAATGACCATACGTGCTTTTGTTCTGTTCTGATTAAAAGCAAGTAAGTCTTTTATCATGCCTTGATCAAATTCAGATTTAGTTTGCTCTTCAACTTGCCATACTATTGCTTCGATAGTTTTTAATGCTTCAATTGTTTGCTGATCAGAAATATTATCATTCATTTCAATCTGTATACTTGGAAAGTCATGAGGTACTTTAGGGTTTGGTACCGTACGCACTAAATTAGAAGAGATCAAAGCAAAACTAATTATTAATAAACCAATAAATGTTGATAAAACAAGCCAGCGCCATTCAATTGCTTTTTTAATTGAACGTCTATATGGACCATTTACAAAAGCCATAAAGCGTTTATTAAATTTAGCTCTCCAACTATTTTCAGGAATAGGTTTAAATGTAGAATGTGCTAAATGCGCTGGTAAAATGAGTTTAGATTCAATTAAGCTAAATGCTAAACACAAAATCACCACAACCGCGATGCCATAAAAGAACGCACTTTCAGGACCACTGGATAATGTAAAGGGTGCAAATACAGCCATAGTCGTTAAAACACCAAATGTTGCTGGGGTTGCTACTTTTTTAGCACCTTTAACTACATTTTCGACACCACCACCAGATTTTTCTATTTCACTATAGGCACTTTCACCTATTACAATTGCATCATCAACTACAATTCCTAGCACCATAATAAATGCAAATAAAGAGATAATATTAACGCTTACACCCAGTATTGGCATCATCATAACGGCACCTAAGAAACAAACAGGTAACCCAACCATAACCCACATCGCCAATTTAAAACGTAAAAACAGCGTAAGCATGAGGGCTACCATGATAGAACCTTGAAGCAAGTTTTTTAACATCATATCTAAACGTGCGTTTAAATAATAAGTCATATCAACTAAGGTTTTAAGTTCTAAACCAGGTGGCAATGTTTTATTTCTTTGTTCAATAAAAGCTTTAACAGAGTCGGCAACAGGGATCATATTTTGATCTTTAGTTGCTTTTACTGACATAAACATGGCGTTCTGACCAGAGTACTTAAAGTAACGTTCACCTTCAGTAAAACCATCTTTAATAACAGCGATATCTTGTAGTAAAACTTTTGCGCCATTTTTACCAATTTTTATTGGAATTTGACGGAACTCATCGCCATTGTAATATTGGTTTTCTATTCTAACTGAAATAAAACCAGCATCAGTACGTAGTTGACCGGCAGAAAAGTTAGCTGAATGTCTCGAGATTGCATTACTTACATCACTTAAAGACAAGTTGTATTTACGTAAATTTTCAGGGTGTATTTCAATCGCTATTTCATCTTCAGGCACATCTAAATTAACTAAAGATACGTTTTGAAGTTGTAGTAGTTCATCCTCTATTTGTTGAGCGATTGGTTTTAGCTGTGATAAAGGTAAATCGCCTACTAGAGACATTTCAATTACGTCTTGTTGAAACTCCGCTTGATATATTGTGACGGGCTCCATTCCTGCAGGGAAAGTAGGTATACCATCTACTCTGAGCTTTATTTTATCTAAAACATCTGACAATTCTTTATCTGGGTCTATCTCAAGTTGAATACTGCCACTGTTTCTAAAAGAGCGAGATACGCCACGTTTTATTTCTGTTACATCTTTAATTGATTCTTCAATTTTAATTAAAATGCTTTCTTCAATTTCTTGAGGTGAAGCACCAGGGTAAGATGCATCGATATTGATGTAATTTATTTCTACGTTAGGGAACATCTGCCTTTGAATTGTAAAATAACTCAATATGCCCATTATGATGATAAAGCCCATCATTAAATTAGCCGCTACAGGATTATTGGCAAAATACGCAATGATCCCTGTTTGTTTTTGCTGTGTCATATTAATAAATTCCTTTTACTACAAGTTTTCAGTAGTTGAAACATCAGAGTCAGCGATATTAACCAGCATCCCTTTTTGCGGGTATTCAGGTAAAGTAACAACTAATTGATCTTGATTATTTAACCCTTGATTGACTAAAAAGAATTCACCTTCTTCTCTGACAACCTGAACTTGTTTTGCGACTAATTTGTCTTCTGAATCAACAAGCCAAACTGTACGGTTATTGACTAGTTCTTGTGGTAACTTATAAATTTGTTGTAATGTTTGTCCTGCAAAATTCACTTCAACATAACTACCAAATTTAATGACAGGCAAATTTGTATCTAAACCGTATGGGTCTTCAATTCTTACAACTAAACTACTCATACGTGTTTCACTATCAACTACGCCTAAATCACGAGAGATAATCGCTTCACGCTTAAATGCATTAAGACCTTTTTGACTCACAGTGGCATTTAAACCATTTAAATTTTTTGGTAAAAAAGCGCTATCAAAACCAGCGATAGGGATCAAAACTTCAGCTGATTCAATATTGTTTAACACAGCCACAGCAGAGCCGATATTTACAAATTGTCCTAAACCGATATTTTTTGAAATAACAAGGGCATCAAATGGCGATTTAACTTCACACTTGGCAAGGTTACGTTCAGCACGCTTTAAGCCTGCTTGCGCTGATTTAACAGCAGCCTGTGCACTTAATACTTGCGGTTTTCTAAGATATAAATCTGTAAATTTTTTAGATGGAAAACGTTTAGCCTCATCGATTGCAACATCCTGCTTGGCATTTTCTTCGATTAAATCAGCTTTAGCACTTACTAATTGAGCTTGAGCTTGTAATAAGTCGGCTTCATAATTATCTTTTTCAATCGTAAATAAAATATCACCTCGATGGACTAATCCGCCAGGTATAAAATTAGGGTGCCACTGGACAACTTCACCCTGAACTTGTGCAGCTAATTGTGTACTTTCTAAGGGAGTGACTTCACCGTAACTTGTAATGATAATTTGATGATCACTTGCTGTAATATTTTCAATTTTAACAGTAGGGCGGGTATCAATAGATTTTTTTTCTTCTGTATCCTTGGCAATTGCATTAATTGTCACAAAACTACCTATACATGACGCTAATACAACAACAGGTAATAGTCCTTTTATCCATTTTTGATTCATTTTATTCACCTTGAAAGCACAATTGGTTCAATAGTATCAAAAACTTGTAAAAGTATGTGAATTCATTTGTAAGTTTGTGTATATGTTTTAGTGCGATTTGATTGTGGAATAAATAAGCTAGCTATTTGATTACTTTGAATAAAGTTAGTTATTATTTTATTTGGCAATGAGTTGGTAACCACTTTTGCCACTTATTTTTATTTTCCCAAAGCCAGAGCTTTGCTGCGTTCTCATACTGTATGTTTTTTATATCTACTAATGCTGCTATTTGTTCAAGCTCATAATTATTAAAATTCATATTTTTTAAAATATCAAAAGCGCAGGGCCATTTTTGAGGGAATTCAGTTGAAGACACTTTTTTTAACCAACCAGATTTAGGGTTACCACAATCGAATAAATAATCAGGATTAATACCCCAACTAGGCAAAGTTTCACATTCAATTTGGTGCTCAGGAAATTCAACAAACTTGCCATTATAAATTGCGCCTACCCAGTTTGGTGTCCAATTAAATAATACAATTGGTAATTTATTTTTGTATGCTGTTTCGAGCTTTTCCCACAAATTCTCAGCCGTATTAGTATTAATAACTTTAAAGTTTAAACCAAGTGCTCGAACACGCGCTTTATCTGGTTTTTCCCAAGGTCCTCCATAATATATGCCTTTATTTAAACTATCTTTTTGCGAAAATAGGGCAGAACAAGTCTTTAAGGCTTGCCAGTCTGGTAGGCCTGGACACAACTGCTCAACATAGTCAGGATACCACCATTCCTCACGCGTAATAACGTCATAAGTCCCTGCATCAACTAATTTATCTTGTGAAATTAATTGCTGATATTTATCAGCCATCGTGCCTTGCCATACTTCAACCTGAACATGAGCAATATTATGTTTTAAAATATACCACTGGCCGTCAGTAGGATATGTAACATAGTCAACCCTGAACCCTTGTTGTTCATAAATTTCACCAAGAATATAAGAAACAACAATCTGAGAAGACCAATTGTTAGTAATTATTTTAATAGCGGCTTCTTCAGCATTAGAATAAGCAACAGTCAAAAATAATAATAATAGAGTCTTGTTCATATGAACGAAACATCAAAACATTTTTAATGTATATAGTTTAGTTCATTCCGACTGATTAAGGGCTTTGTTTTATGTTGAACTCGTTAAACTAAAAACCAGGAACCATTGAAAGTACTATTGTGTATATCGAAATCAAAACTCCCACAAAAAGTGTTAATAAAATAAAATTAAAACTCCATTTTAAAGGGTAATAAAGTTTAGGATTATGTTTCTTAAGCTGTTTGGATTTTGTCAAAAAAGGAGTGACTTTAGAAAATAATTTATTGACGATACCAGCCTGATCTCCCGGCAAATTTGGTACTAACATTTGGCTTATTAAACATTTGTATATTTTATTAAATAGTTTGCCAAAAATATTCATTGGACGCTCAATGTCACACATTAAGATTAAACGCATATCTTGGCTATTGTTTTCTACATAATGCAAACACGTTTCA
>Ga0105354_1001855_pt1 | contig 12973 bp, 10 predicted proteins | sample GOMGulsemesocosm_FD_83658 | JGI IMG/M metagenome (GOLD analysis project Ga0105354, IMG submission 83658) | Methane-oxidizing microbial communities from mesocosms in the Gulf of Mexico - GOM9B Gulf of Mexico | ecosystem: Environmental > Aquatic > Marine > Cold seeps | place: USA: Gulf of America...
CATAGTGATAAAGAGCTGCACCAGCAATTAATTCCAAGCAGTGCAGTCGGTCAGGTAATTTTTGAATTGCTCGAACAGTTGCGTGTTGAATCACTAGTCAACCCTGACCACCCTGGGGCAAAAGCCAATTTACATCATCGATACCAGCAATGGTGCAGTGACTTTAGTCATTCAGACATGATTGAAAATCACATTGGTTTGCTGGTGTACACCATTGCTCAAGTGGTATGGGCCAGATTAAATCGCCACGGTGTCAGTGAATCAACAGAAGACTTAATTGAACCGCAACGCATGATGTTAGCACCGCATATCGGTGGTTACCTGATGGGACTGCGCAACAACCCGCAGAATCAGCAAGTATATGCAGAAAATGCATTAGGTATAGTTCAAGTCATTGACACCATTGTTAACGCTATGGCGGATGGCGACGACGATGAAGCCAATAATAAAGACAACGATGCCACCAGCAAAGCCGAAGCCGCGGTCGCTGGTTTTAGTTTAATTTTATATCCCGAGGCCAATCCCGCAGGCCAATTAGCAGCTGGCAACGAACCTACTTATCGAAATGAATACAACAAGCTGGTCGAGCAACTGGCCAACTACAAAATATTCTCCAGCGCCAATGATCGCATCATAAGCGCCGACAAACTTATTTTGCCGCACCAAAGTAAAAAGCTGCGCCAACAGCAAGACTTACTGATTGCAGGCCAAGGAGTTAATGTACCTCGCCTTGCGCGCGACTGGACCAAAATTTTGGCCGCGCCGCGCCGTGAAGGTTGGAACTTTGGTCAAGAAGAAGGTTATATTGATGCTAAACGCCTGACGACCCTAGTGACTTCGCCTGACTTTAGACAGTTATTTAAAACCGAACGTTACCAACCGCATAACAACTGTTTAGTGACGTTTTTAATCGACAACTCCGGCTCAATGAAACACCACATTAGTTCAATTGCGATGTTGGTCGAATTAATGACTAAAGCACTGGAATTGGCAGGCGCCAGCACCGAAATTTTAGGTTTTACCACCAGAGCATGGCAAGGTGGCAAACCTTTAAAACAATGGCGTGCTCGCGGTAGTATCGCCAACCCCGGCCGCTTGGCTGAACTTGAACACATTATTTATAAAGATGCCGATACGCCGTTAAAACGCGCTCGCCATCAGCTGGTTGCGCTACTCAAACCTGAGTTGTTTCGTGAAGGTATCGACGGTGAAGCCTTGTTATGGGCAGCAAAACGGATGCAAGCGCGTCCCGAACCACGAAAAATATTAATTGTATTGTCCGACGGTTGCCCAATGGAAACCGCGACTAATCAGGCCAATGAAGCGGGTTATCTTGACAGTCATCTGTCGCAAGTTTGCGCAATGTTAGAGGTACGAGGCGATATCCAATTGCATGCGTTGGGATTTGGGTTAGATTTAAGCAGTTATTATCGCTCAAATCTTGCACTAGACTTACCTGAAGTTTTAGAAAATGGTATATTTAAAGAAATTTTGAATATGATTGCTAAGGGTCAGTAATTTTTAAACTGTTGTTTAAATTAGCAATTAAACTAATAATTTAAACAACTGTTTTTTACTGCTCAACTGGCCCTATTAGTTTGCGCAACTGGACCTAACTCAATTTAAATTACTGCTCTACACTGCGCACGAAACGCCAATACTAAAAATGGTGACAGCTGATCCTATACCAATTACATTAAATTAATGAAATTGGTATTTGTTGGTAGACATTCCAATATCGACCCAGCTCAAATAATAATCGATGTTATCTGATAAATTTATTGTTGAATTAATCGAGCAAAGTTAACCTATTTTTGAGTCCAGTGCTTAAAAAGCACCCTTTAATGAGAACCACACTATGTCTAATTACCCAACCTTAAACAAAATGGGCATTAAGTCAGTCGACAACGTACAAAAATATACCCTGCGTCAGCAAGGCGATACCGATGTCTTAAAAATTTATTATAAGCGCCCTAAAGGATCATTCTTATCTCGCACTAAGAAGTTTTCTTTTGTCCGTGGTCGCGCCGGACTGCCAATTGAAGTGCGCCATTCCAAAGCGTTCGACAACATGGAAAGACTAAGCCCACAGCTAGCCTTAGCATTACAAGAACTAAAACAGCTTGATGCCACCAGACAAACTGCGGCTCCTGTTGATCCTAAACAAAAGTTTTTGTCGGATCTTGACCACTTAGAAAAAGTAATGACCGCTAAAATGGATGAAATCCGCCGCCAGATAAAAGAGCTAGACTAATATCTGTTGTTTGAGATTACGCGACCTCACTAAGCTAGGTTAGTTGCCACCCCTGGCGGCTAATCTAGCTTCTTACCAACAATTGCCTCGACTTCACTTAAACCTCCCTAATTACACGTCATAATCGAATCCATTTAGAACAAACAATTTCAATTAAAATCATAAACTTAAAACTTGGCCCTAATCAGATCCAATGGCTGGTTCTAAAAAATAGTTACACTAAGGTTAACTATGTAATCACATTATTAACCTACTGCTAACATATTAAGTATGAAAGTGTCGTTGCTGCCATTACGGAAAACGTGGCTTTCATCATAAGATTCAAGCTGGACAATAATGAACAACGCCTCTTTACGAAATGATTGACTCGTAAACTGGCAACAATGCTCCACCATCAGGGAGCGACTTAAATTTATGGAGAAAAAGATGAGTACAAATAATAAAATAGCGAAAGCACTTATCCTCGCCACTAGCTTAATTCTTGCCACCAGCACAGTTAGTGCTAAGAATTACAAAATTGCAGTCGGTGACGGCGCAGGCGGCACCCAGGAGGCGCTAGGTAAAAAATTCATCGAAGAGCTATCAGCAAATACCAAACACAGCGCAAGATTATTTTTAAACGGCCAATTAGGCAGCGAACAAGACACAGTCAATGATGCTTCGATTGGTACCTTAGATTTTTCAATCCTTGCCATTAATAACGTTACTCCTTTTTCTCCATCTGTTGGCCTATTAACCCTTCCTTATATGATCCAAAGCTTGGATGATGCCGTAACATTAACCCAAGGCGAGATTGGTCAAAAACTGATTGAAAATACTAAACGTGATGCTGGTGTTCGCATTATCGGTTGGGCTTATTCAGGTTTTCGCGTTTTAAGTAACTCTAAACGCCCAATCGAAACCCTTGAAGATCTTAAAGGTATGGTTATTCGCGTACCAAAAAATGAAATTATGATCGAAACCTACAAAGCTTGGGGCATAAACCCTACGCCTATGGCATGGTCTGAAACGTTTACTGGTCTGCAACAAGGCGTTATCGACGGTCAAGACAACCCGTATATCACCATTTATGCAATGAAGTTTGATGAAGTACAAAAGTACATCACCAACGTACGTTACTTGTTCTCAATTGAGCCACTAATTGTTAGTGAATCAGTATTTCAAGATCAAAACAAAGCAACTCAAGCAGCTATTCTGGCCGCTGGTAAAGCCGCAACAGCTTATAGCGCTAAGTCTTTGGTCGCCAACGAGATCAAAATCAAAGCTGAGCTAATCAAGCGTGGCATGGAAATTACTGACCCTGCTAAGGGTGAAGTTGAGTGGATTAAGAAGGCTACCGATGCTGTTTGGCCACAATTCTACGAAAGCGTAGGTGGCAAGGCTAAAGTAAACAAAGCACTAACCATTTTAGGACGCGATAAAGTTTAAGTAATTATCTCTTAATCTCGTATCACTATTTGCCTGTGCTAACCGTCCTTAGCACAGGCGTTATGCCAATTACATTATATTTATGATCTTGTTGTGCGTAGAGAGAATTATTTTAGGCAAGGCGCTTGATTGAGTAATAGCTCGCTATTGGGAATGAGAGCAACACAGACTAAAGGGATTTTATCAAATACAAGTGATCGCATAATTAATGGGATTGGTATCATCTAAGAGGGTGCAGTCATGGGTCGTAAGATCTTTAAATTTCTCGATAACATTGAAAGCTATATATGCCGTACATTGCTGGCTGTGTTCGTCACCATATTATTTGCTCAAATTATTTCACGACAACTCTTTGGTTACTCGCTTTCATGGAGCGAAGAGTTATCTGTTTATATGTTTGTTTGGTTTGTTTTTTTTGGCGCAAGTTATGCCGCAAAACTCGCCGCGCACAACCGAGTTACCTTTCAATATAAATTAATGCCGCCAAAGGTAGCGACTTTTTTAGAGTTTCTTTCAGATGTCATTTGGGTTGCTTTTAACTGTTATTTTGTCTACCTGTCATATGATTTTGTTTTTAATAAAATGAATTTATTCTGGAAGTCTCAAACACTGGGCATTCCAATGAAATACATCTATATGGTATTGCCTCTTGCATTTAGTTTAATGACCATTCGGATAATCCAAGTGAACTATTACAAATTTATTAAAGGCATCGACATCCGAGATCCTGATGCTAAAGAACTCGACGAATTAAATGAATTAGAGCTCGATTTTGACGATAACAACGATGCGAAATCAAAACAAAACAGCATCGATAACGACAGTAAATAGTTCAGGGGATTCTCATGGATTCAAATATAATACTCGTACTCTTTGGCACATTTTTAGCGCTGCTATTAATCGGCGCGCCGGTTACCGTCTCACTTGGCGTTGCGGCACTATCTAGCCTACTTTATCTCGAAGAAAACCCGATAAAAATGGTGCAAATTGCCTTTACCTCTGTCGGTTCATTTCCGTTGATGGCATTACCCTCTTTTATTTTAGCGGGCGCATTAATGGAAGCGGCAGGTATCTCTAAACGTTTGGTCAATTTAGCTGAAAGCTTCGCAGGACCAATCACTGGCGGCATCGGAGCAGCAACCGTATTAGCTTGTATGTTTTTTGGTGCGATTTCAGGCTCTGGCCCTGCAACTACCGCTGCGGTTGGCATGTTAATGATCCCCGCTATGGTCAATCGCGGATATGACAAAGGTTACGCATCAGCCCTAACGGCATCATCAGGTGGCCTTGGCATTATCATTCCACCGTCAATACCAATGGTTATTTTTGGTATTTCGGCCATAGGCTTAACTGTACCAGAAGCAGCTATTGCTGAGCATGGGGCCTTTCAAACCGTATCTATTACGAAAATGTTTGTTGCTGGTTTTTTACCAGGCTTAGTATTTTCAATCAGTTTATTAACACTTAACTACATTCGTTGTCGCCGTAATGGCTACATGGGCACCGAAGAAGGCTGGGACTTTAAACATATCAGGAGTGTGTTTCGTACCGGGATTTGGTCTGTCATGGCACCGCTCGTTATTTTGGGTGGTATATATTCGGGCTTTTTCACCCCAACAGAATCGGCGATTGTTGCTATTTTCTATACCTTGTTTGTCGGTGTCTTTATTCATAAAGAGCTTAAATGGGCAGATCTGTTTCGCTCTCTTGAAACCACTACCTGGTTATCAGGACGTGTATTGTTGATCTTATTTACAGCAACAGTGTTTGGCCGAATTTTGGTTGAAAATAATATTCCGGGCATAGTGGCTGAGTCAATGTTAAGTGTTACCGATAATATCTATGTTATTTGGGCCTTAATCATAGTGTTCTTGCTATTTGTTGGCATGTTTATGGAAACTCTCGCGGCGATTATGATTTTAACCCCTGTGCTTCTGCCTGTGACTTACAGCTTAGGCATTGATCCTGTTCATTTTGGTATAGTGATGGTTTGTAGCTTGTCGATTGGTTTCTCGACCCCGCCCTTGGGTGAAAACTTATTTGTTGCCTCGGGCATCTCGAATATTTCACTCGAAGAAGTCACGGTTAAAGCACTGCCTTTTGCCTTTGTATCAACAGTAGCAGTATTTGTTATTGCCTTTGTGCCAGAGATCACCTTGTTCTTACCGAGGCTATTTGGTTACTAACCTACTCCTTTAACTGCCCCCGATGTTAGGGGAATAATAAAAAGGCGCACTTACTTCGGTAGTGCGCCTTCTTTATAGGCTTATTTTCATGGCACTAACAACACAAAATATTTCCCTTGACCACATAATAAAGAAAGAGTGGAGTCAGCCAAGTTCATTAGTTGGCAGTGGTTTTGACATTCGCAGCAGTGACAATGCCCTACTGACCATTTTGTATGGCAGCATTGAGCGGGCAGCGTTGTACGATTGGACTAACGCCGGACGCACCTTAGTTGATAAGACTTACCTGCACATTTTATGGCAAGCTAAGAAAATACCTAACTATGGCCTTAGCCATCACGAAATTGCTCCTAACGTTGAACGTTTTGTACGAGAACAATTACAACCAATCTGGCCACAAATAAACCAGCTTACTCAAGATCATCGCTGTGACCAAGCAATCGAATTATCGACATCGTTAGTAACGCTAGCTGCGCAGCGACTTTTTGGTAGTAACCCTCAAGAGGAAGCAGCTAGTTGGCTATTATTTTACCTGTGCCCTCAGTTACCAATATTCCCGCTAAACCCACAGTTATTAACAGCGACCAACAGTGGTGATTACATTAGCCATAATAAAGCTTGTGCACAGTTGTTGTTAACTGCCCTGCCAAGTATTGCCCAGCCCCAAGTAACGTACGGCAGGGAAAATGAACAAGCAATGATAACGAAGCTACTGCACCAGTCACACTGGTGGCAACGTTATTGTTTGGTGCAACAATTACAGCAGATATAACGAGACTAATTAGCCGCATTAAATTGCAGGGCTTACTATCGAAAATCTATCTGTTGCTATAAAAAGCTAATATTGTATTAAGCTATTGTTATATTTCAAAGTAAGTTATGGTTGTATTATACCCGTGTCACTTGAAAGGCAGGTTTCAAATGGCACGGTATATAATACTCTGTTGCTAGATCTGTTTGTACAAGAGGAAAAGCGGCGGCAGCTAACGCAATATTTACCTATCTTAAACAAGCCTATCAGCACCAATAACAAGAGTATTGGCGCGAGATCACATCAAAGTTTTAATGGGGCAGCGCCTAGATTATTTCATTGTGATTGGACATTCTTCATGGTGTTAAGCCGAACATTGTGGCTCAGGTAAGTCTTACAGCTATCCAAGGGTAATAGTTGACGAAGCCACTTATCAATACGTTGTAACGAACACAGTTGGGATGATAGTGGCAACGCGAAAACGGTTATTCATTCTTTCATAATTAAGGTATTTATAGCGTATTTAATGATTTAAGTGGCGACAGTCGATATCGGTATCGTGACTGGTCAGCGTATAATAAGCCTGATGGCACCAAATCATTCTGTGGCGCCAACAAAGGCTTTGGCACCTTAGGCAAACGAACAGCCCAAAGTACCGCATTTAAAAAGAGTAGTTTTGCAAAAAGTAAACCCAGCACCCATAGCAAAGCAGCTCGCGGCCTACGCGGGGCAGGTGCCGAAAATCGCGGTCGAGGCCCTAGTGGCACTAGTAAATAAGCAAGGATATTTGATATGAATTTTGAACAATATGGTGTTTACGTCGCTTACGCTGTTGTGTGCATGGCGTGCATGGTTATCTTAAAGTATGTCCTAAACGCCAAAGTGTCTGGTCACTATGTCGCTGATGAAGAGCTAGCCGCGGGGAATATTGCCGTAGGGCTTCGCCGTGGCGGAGCACACCTAGGTTTAGCTATTGCGATGATGGGTGTCTTAAGTGGTGAATCTGCAACGACGATAATAAATGACCTGCTGTTGACCTTTGCATATGGCCTAGTTGCAATTGCCTTTATGTTTTCCTCTCTCGTGCTAACCGATAAAGTGGTTCTGCCTCATGTCGACAATGTATTACAAGTCAAAAATGGTAACGTGGCAGTTGGCTTTGTCGAATTTGGCATGTTGGTTGCTACTGGCATTATCGCTTACTCAAGTATTGCCGGTGACGCAGGGGCATCACTTGAGTCTCCCCTACTCGCTGCGCTGTCAAGCTTAAGCTATTTTGTGTTGGGTCAAGTAAGTTTAGTGACCTTGGTACTAGTTTATCAAAAGGTTATTACCCGCAAGTACAACGTTGTTGAAGGCGTTAATCAAGGTAAAGAAGCGTCTGGTATTTACTTATCGGGTAAATTGATTGCGTACGCATTAATATTAAAGAGCGCTATTTTCGGTAACGGCAGTGATATGGCGATAACACAGATGTTACTCGAGTTTTTCATGTTAGCTATCTCAGGCATGATAATGCTATATGTGTTTGAGTTAGTCGCCGATAAACTGATTGTCACTTCTACCAGTGTCGCCCAAATGTTAGCAGACAATAAGGTTGCTACAACTCTTCAGCTGGTGGCTGTAAAAATTGGTTTGGCGCTTATTCTTAGCAACAGTATTTTATAGACATGATTAAAACACCACGTTACTTCACCGTATTATTGTCCTTTTGCATGTTCTCGACTGGGGCTGCTGGATTGGTGAATCAATACGTGCTCGCCACCACCTACATATTGGAAAACCCTATTGGGCAGTTTTCGATAGTTATTGCCTGTATGATACTAATGATGGGGGTGGCAGGTTTTGTACAAGGCAAAATGTCAGATAATAACTTGCTAAAAAAATTGTGGTGGTCGACCCATCATCGATTGAGCTAACTAAATTGTAGAGTAAGCAATTTTACAAAAACCTCAAAGGTTACTTAAGAAAAGGCGCCGATGTGGCGATTGGGGCTTTTACTTCGCTTGAACGGGCACTGAAACAAAACAAGATCTTAAAGCCAGATTATCATCGTTTGCCTTTGGTCAAGGCGAGTTAGCACTAGATGATGTCTGTATCAATGCATTGATGCAACCTTGCCTCTTAGATAGGTATACTGATAAAAGCTGGTTAGTGGAATAAAAATGATTAAAGAACAAATACAAACACAAGCGGTTGATGCACTAATGGTACGCGATGGCGAATCATTTGCCGGACTTCATATCACGGTTGATCTCTACGGAGCGTCCGACCTCGACGATATCGCTTATATAGAAGACGTTATTAAAGAGTGCGTGGACACTTGTGGCGCTAATTTGTTGCACATTCACCTGCATCATTTCACCCCAACTTATGGGGTGACGGGCGTCGCAGTATTGTCTGAATCGCATATCAGCGTGCACACCTGGCCAGAAACAAATTTTGCCGCCTTTGATATATTTATGTGTGGCCAAGCCAACCCTGAGCTGTCAGTTGACATATTGAAGCACCGCTTTTCAGCCAAAAAAGTAGTGGTTAACAATTTACGCCGCGGCCACTTGTTAGATCAGAAGTAACACCCAATATTATCGTGATTTTTTAATGTACACCTCAAGATAACTTGCTCCGCGCCGACGTGTTTTTATTTTATCAATTGGCTACATGTGTTAGTTTTTACACGGGTATATATAAGCACTCAAATAATTATAAAAATGATAAAAAGGTAAATTCAATGAGCAAAAAGTTAACGGTGTATTTGTCAGGAGAAATACATTCTGATTGGCGCGAGCAAATAATTAGCGGCGCAAAAGCAAAAGACTTGGCAATAAGATTCACCTCGCCGATAACAGATCATGATGCCAGCGATGCTGCTGGAGATATGTTAGGCGCTGAACAAAATAACTTTTGGCGCGATCATAAATCATCAAAGGTTAATGCCATAAGAACCAAAACATTGATTGAGGCAAGTGATATCGCCATTATCCGTTTTGGCGACAAATACAAGCAATGGAATGCGGCATTTGACGCAGGGTATTGCGCGGCATTAGGCAAGCCTTATATCACCATGCATAGCGAAGATATTATCCACCCCTTAAAAGAAGTCGATGCAGCCGCGATGGCTTGGGCCACTACGGCCGATCAAATCGTTGAAATTTTGGCTTATGTTGTCGCTAAGTAGGCGATGGAATAACGGCAGGCATTGAATATGGTCATGGCCAATAAAGACCGTGGTTAACCTTAGAAGTTAAATACCTGAGCTTGGATATTGCTCGATTATAAGGCGGGTAACTAAAACATCAATATGTGTAATAAAGGGCAGTGCAACAAATATGCTACTCGCCCTATTACTTGATTGATTATAAATGTTAAGCCAATTCTTTGGCGAGTCGAGCGCGTTCATCAGGGGTATATTGCACCACGCCTACCGGAATACGGTCATTGATGACGTCGCGAATTGATTGCGCGTCGTCAACGCTAAAACCGCCACACAGTTCAATTAATTGAATACCCTTGGTAAGCATTTCTTGAGCCACCAGCTGCGCCTGAGCCACATCGCTAACCCCTGCAATTGACATATCAAAGTTTTCACTTGCCAAGCGCGAATGATGTTTAAACATTTCTAAATCTGCGCTTTTAACAATAAAGCCGTAACGTTGTAATGCCATAGTAACTCTCTTGGTTTATTTAGATTAGATTCAACCTTCATTAAAAACGGCTTTGGCAATAACCATTAGCACCAAAATATCACCATGATTAGGGCCAAAAAAAACCCACAGTAAACTGTGGGGCTGCTTCGTGACTATACCCGTTATCCTTGAATCTGCAGTTTTATTATGAAATACATCCATGTATTTCACCAAAGGTCGTCGCAAGCGACATTCAGAATGTTTCCAGAACATTTTGTGTCTGCATTTTAAATCACAATCACTTATACAACATAAGCTCAGGCGATTTAAAACTTGACGGCTTCACTGCAAATCCAATGATTGAAGGTATGTAAGCGAAATGTCATTTAAATACAAAAATGACAGAGGTTGTTGAGATACGAACGGTTACAAAATAACTATGACGGTGTGATTGCCGTTTTTATACTTGTTTTTGTTCCTGAACTTGCGCCTGCACGACAGTAATCGCAATCACGTTAACCACGTCATTAACACAGCAACCGCGTGACAAATCGTTGGCGGGCTTTTTTAGCCCTTGCAAAATTGGCCCTATCGCATCGGCTTTACCAATGCGCTCTGCGAGTTTATAACCAATATTGCCCGCTTCCAGATTAGGGAAAACTAACACGTTAGCTTTACCATGAGTTTCACTATGATCTACTTTTCGTTCGGCTATTGAGGCAACAATTGCGGCATCAAGTTGAACATCACCATCGATCGCGAGATCTGGCATCACAGCTTTGACTAAACGGGTCGCTGCCACCACTTTGTCAACCGAAGCATGTTTGGCACTACCGCAGGTCGAAAATGACAACATTGCCACTTTAGGCTCTTCTTCAAGCAGGGTTTTTGCACTATTGGCCGCAGACAACGCAATTTGCGCTAATTGTTGCTCGTTTGGATCGATTACTAAACCGCAATCCGAAAATATAATGCCGCCTTTTAAGTCATGGAACGGTTGACATAACATCATCAAAAAGAAGCTTGATACCATGGTGGCCGATTCTGCCATGCCAATAACTTGAATAGCGCTGCGTACCGTATCACCGGTAGTGTAAACCGCACCGGCCACTGAGCCATCCGCGTCGCCAAGGTGCACCATCATTTGGGCAAAATACAATGGGTCTTTAATCAACTCATTGGCTTGTTGCTCGGTCATGCCTTTAGCTTTGCGCAATTGGAATAATTGCTGACCGTAGCGTGTTGTATCGACATGATCGCAGGGATCAATAATGTTGACATGTTGAGCGTTAATATTGAGGTGGTCTGCTTTACCAAGAATTTTACTGACGTTGCCCAATAGCACAATAGACGCAATGCCTTTAGCCGCTGCTATTGAACCCGCTTCGATTATCCGCGGATCTTCGCCTTCTGCTAAAACAATTTTGCGCGGCGAGTTGCTAGCGCGCTTAAAAATATTATTGAGTGCTTTCATGCTGAGCCTCGGTTTAATACCAATCACATTTAGCGTGAGTTAGAGTCTACAAATGTAGTGATGGCAATGAGTTTAAAATCCTTTGAATAGCGAACTATCAGCTGACTATTCAAAATATTTTTCTTGCTGTTAAAGAAGCCAAAGGCACGGTGCCTTTGGCTTCTTTTTAAAGTATAACGATTAAGCGATTAAACGAAATCTTTGTACTTTTCTAGGTGACGAATTGGCTTAGCCAGTGCATCACGACGGAACGGGTCACCCAGTTCACGGGTACACATAATTTCGATAACCGTTGTTTTACGGTCTTCCATTTGTGCACGAATAGCTTCTTTAAGAACTGGACCAATGTCTTCTAGACGGTCAACGGTAACGCCTAACGCACCCATTGAACGTGCAATACCTGCAAAGCTTTGGTTTTCTAGTTCACCAGCAACAAAACGACGGTTGTAGAAATCAACTTGGTTCTTCTTCTCAGCGCCCCACTGACGGTTATGGAATACGATTGAAGTTACAGGAATGTCTTCACGAACACAGGTCATAATTTCCATCATTGACATGCCCCATGCGCCGTCACCAGCGTATGAAATACCCGGACGGTCAGGTGCAGCAACTTTAGCACCAATCATAGTTGGCAGTGCGTAACCGCAGTTACCAAATGACATTGCAGCAAAGAAAGAACGTGGACGCTCAAAACGTAAATAGCTGTTAGATACTGAGTTAATGTTACCGATATCTGTTGATACCATGACATTCTCAGGCATTGCATTTTCTAGTTCACGTAATACCTGACGTGGGTGTAACCAGTTTTCTGCTTCAGCATTTTGTTCGTTGATCATTTCAAGTGAGTATTCATCTTTTTCATGGATCCACTCGTCAAGCTCTTGCTCCCATGCCGCTTTTTCATCAGCAATGATTTTAGCGCGCTCTTCTTTGTTATCAAGACACTTAGGGCTAAGTTCGCCTAATAATCTCATTAACTCTTGTGCTGCTGCTTTGGCATCACCACAAATGGCAACATCAATTTTCTTCACCAAACCAAGCATTTTTGGATCACAATCAACTTGAATGATTTTTGCATCTTTTGGCCAGTAATCAAGGCCGTGCTGTGGCAAGGTACCAAATGGCCCTAAACGTGTACCTAGTGCTAAAACAACATCTGCTTTAGCGATAGTGCGCATACCCGCTTTAGATCCTTGATAACCTAGCGGTCCACACCATAATGGGTGTGATGCAGGGAATGAATCATTGTGCAAG